>Ga0164241_10001978_pt1 | contig 23325 bp, 17 predicted proteins | sample OricomyardsoilBY_FD_108780 | JGI IMG/M metagenome (GOLD analysis project Ga0164241, IMG submission 108780) | Backyard soil microbial communities from Emeryville, California, USA - Original compost - Back yard soil (BY) | ecosystem: Environmental > Terrestrial > Soil > Unclassified | place: USA... | reverse complement strand
GGCTCATCGAGACCGCCAGCTGGCACTGGATCTTCTTCATCAACGTGCCCATCGGCATCGTCGCGCTGATCGCCGCCTGGCGGGTGCTGGCCAAGGACGAGCCGACGCCGTCGGAGTCCTTCGACTTCGTCGGCATGCTGCTGCTGTCCCCGGGTCTGGCCCTGTTCCTCTACGGGGTGTCCACCATCCCGGGGGAGGGCACGTTCGCCTCCGCAAAGGTGCTCATTCCGATGGTCATCGGCCTGCTGCTGATGACCGGGTTCGTGTTCCACGCGCTGCGCCGCAAGGACCACCCGCTGATCGACCTGCACCTGTTCAAGCGCAGGCAGCTGAGCGTCTCGGTGATCACCATGTCGCTGTTCGCGATCGCGTTCTTCGGCGCGATGCTGCTGCTGCCGACCTACTTCATCCAGGTACGCGGCGAGACCACGTTGGCCGCCGGGCTGCTGCTCGCCCCGCAGGGCCTCGGCGCGATGATCTCCATGCCGATCGCCGGCCGGCTCACCGACAAGATGGGACCGGGCAGGTTCGTCATCAGCGGCCTGATCCTGATCCTGATCGGCATGAGCGTGTTCACCCAGATCACCTCGACCACGCCCATCCCGCTGCTGCTCGGCGCGCTGTTCGTGAACGGCCTGGGCATGGGCATGACGATGATGCCGATCATGACCGCCGCGCTGGCCACGCTGCGGCACGCCGAGGTCGCCCGCGGGTCGACGCTGATGAACATCGTCCAGCAGTCCGCGGCCTCCATCGGCACCGCGGTGATGTCGGTGGTCCTGACCAACCAGCTGCTGAACAAGCCGGCGGTGCAGACCGCCGCCGCGCTGCAGGCCGACCCGTCGGCGGCGGCCAACGTTCCGCCCGACCAGCTGGCGGCGTTGCCGACCGAGGTGCCCGCGCAGGCGGCCGAGGCGTTCGGGACGACCTTCTGGGTGGCGCTGATCATCCTGGCCTTCACGTTGATCCCGGCGTTCATGCTGCCTCGTAAGGCTCCGCAGGACGTTGAGGAGACGAGCGCACCCGTGGTCATGCACTGAGCTGTCGGGTGTGCGCCTGCCGCGCGCCCGCCCCCAAGTTTTGTGTTGATCATGAAGAACACGCCCTTTTCCCGCCGGGATGAGGGCGTGTTCTTCATGATCAACATCGGCGGGGGGAGCGGGAGGGGTGGGCACGCGTTCCGTCGTCAGCGCTTGATCTCCACCAGCAGCACCCAGGCGTTCGTCATGCAGGCGAAGGTGCCGGTGACGAAGGCGGCCGCCAGCCAGTACAGGCCACCACCGGCCTCCGCGAGCAGGCTGATCCCGCCGACGACCAGCGTCGCGCAAGGCACCAGCATGATCAAAAGCGGCTGAACCCGGTACTTGAATGAGTTTAGCCTGGGGTCGTCGTCCTCGCGGGGACGCATCGCGAACCCGCAGAACACCGTGACGCTCACACCCAGCAGACCTATTTCGATGCCGACCAGCCAGGTCGGCTGACCCGGCACGAGCCCGAAGATGCCGGCCAGCAGCAGGACGGCCAGCATCGCGACGGTCGCCGCCGCGCGTCCGGGCAGGCGCCGCAGGTGGACGATCTCGTCGACGTTGATGGACAGGGCGACGAAGAACAGGCCCGCCAGCGCAGCCATGGCGCCGACCACGGCCACCATCAGATCGCTCCAGGGTTCGAGGTCATAGGCCGCCGACATGCGGACATTGTCGATCATCGACAGGGCGCCGGATCGATCACCCCGGGCGGTCCGGGCCGGCGGGCCACGACCGGGGCCGGACCGGCCGGGTCAGCGGCGGACTTTCACGGTTGCGGGCGCCCGAGCGCCGTTCGGTTGAAACCCTTCACGATCAGCCACACGGCCAGCACCATCTCCTGCACACCGATCGGCACGGCAAGGGCAATCTGACCGACCGACAGCGGAGTGATGGCGCCGAAGATGATCAGTACCGCAGCGACCATCAGCAGGACCACCCCGCCGATGCCCCACACCGACAGCCAGGTCGGAATCAGCCTGCTGCGGTAGAACACCAGGTAGTACAGGAGTCCGCCGACGCCGAAGGCCAGCAACAGTCCCGCATCGACCAGCCCGTGGTACTGCGCCAGCATCGAATCACCCAGGGTCGTGAAGTGCTGGTCGCCGGGCGCACCGGCGTCGACGAACTCCTGGCTCAGCGTCGACAACGACAGCAGGATCAAGATCCCCAGGGCGTAGAAGACCCCCTCGATGATCCGGAAGCCGACAGACCCCAACGCCAGACCCTCACCGAACCGCCGCAACACCGGGAACAGCGCGATGGCGATGCCCGGCGCCGCGAACGCCGCGACGAGGCCGAGCAGCACACCGATCGCCACCTGCCCGTCGTGGGCCGCGGCCTCGGTCAGGTAGTCCGAACCTGTCACCGGAGCCAGAAACGGTCCGCTGAGCAGGCTGGCCACCGTCGCGACGATGAGCAGCACCCCCGCGACCACTGCGTTCGCCCTGCCGGGATTGGTCGAACCTCGGCCCTGGACAGACTCCCCGGGAGTCCGAATGATGGCTGCCATTCCACCCACCTTCTCGATCAGAAGCGCGGCAGAGCACTGCCGCGACGGGAACTCCGCTCCACGGCAGGCTCGGACGCCGGTGCTGCCGACCGCTGCCATGGCGGCCCGCACCCCGGGTGGCGAGTCGGTCGGACGCGGACAAGACCGACCTTCCGGGATCCACGCTAGAAGCCGCGGGCCGGCCGGAGCAGTGCCAAAGGTCACCTGCCCCTGTGCAACTCGTGCAGGCGCGCGCCGAACCGTCGGTGCAGGGGCCCTCCTGCCGCCCTACACGGGTGAACCCGCGGCCGTGAATGGGCAGTGCTCACCGATGTCCGCGCGCCGTCCGATTCCTACCGTCGATGTGACGGACGAGGAGGCGGACATGAGAGAGATCGTCGACGTCATCGTGGTCGGCGCCGGGCAGGCCGGGCTGGCCATGAGCCATGTGTTGCGGGAGCGGTGCATCAGTCACCTGGTGCTCGAGCGCGGCCGGGTCGGTGAGCATTGGCGCAGCCAGCGCTGGGACTCGTTCCGGCTGCTCAGCCCGAACTGGCACACCCGGTTACCCGGGTACCACTATCGCGGGCGGGATCCGGACGGCTTCATGACCGGGCATGAGTTCGCCGATCTGCTGGTCGGTTACGCCCGGCACGCACCGGTCCGCACCGGCGTCGCGGTGACCGCCGTTCGCCCCCACGACGGCGGTTGGCGGGTCCAGACCGAAGACGTCGAGCTGTGGTCGCCGGCCGTCGTCGGCGCCACCGGCGACATGCATCGGCCGCGGATCCCGTGGTGGGCGGGCGACCTGGATCCGGGCCTGCCGCAACTGCATTCCGGCCGGTACCGCAACGCCGACGCCCTTCCGGACGGTCCGGTCCTGGTGGTCGGGGCCGGGCCGTCCGGGCAGCAGATCGCGCTGGACCTGGCGCTGGCCGGTCGACCGGTGCACCTGTCGGTCGGCGGCCACCGGATGCTCCCGCGGCACTATCGCGGCCGCGATGCCTTCTGGTGGCTCGACCGCCTGGGTCTGAGTGCCCGGACCTCCTACCGGTCAGCCGGGTCGGCGGGCTTGCCGCCCAATCCGGTCCTGGCCGCCGGCCGGCTGGATCTGCACCTGCCCCGGCTGGCCGATGCCGGGGTCCGACTGCACGGACGCATGCATGGCGCCCGCCTCGGCCTGCGACCGGCAATGACCTTCGCCGACGACGTCGCCGCCAGCTACGCCCGGGCGCTCGCCGGTTGGCGCCGCTTCCGGTCGACCGCGGACGAGTACCTTCGTCGGCACGAGGTGGCGGCGGCCCCGCCGGACGCCGACCATCCAGTGCTGAGGTGGAAGCCGGACGCCGGCGAAACCGAGTTGGCCTTGGGTGATCTCGGTGCCGTCGTGTGGGCCACCGGCTACCGGCCGGACCACCGCTGGCTGCCGACGGCGGTCGTCGGCGACGACGGGCGGGTGATCCACGATCGCGGGGTGACCGGCCTGCCCGGGCTGTACCTGCTCGGGCTGCGCTGGCAGCACCGGCAGTCGTCGGCCAGCATCGACGGTGTCGGTCGCGACGCGGAGTATCTGGCCGACCGGATCGGCGGGCAGCTTACCCAGGTCACCCGGCGGTTGGCGTCATGACCGCGCAGAGCCGGCGACACCTGCTCGGCCGGCGGGCCGGGCGCAGTCGGCTGGTCGGCACCCGGGACATCGAACTGTTCACCGAGATTTCCGGCGATCGCAATCCGTTGCACTACGACCCGGTCGCCGCGGCCGGCACCGCGTTCGGTGGGATCGTGGTGCAGGGTGGGGTGAGCACCGCGATCCTGAACGCCGTGGTGGCCGAGGATCTGCCCGGACCGGGCACCGTGTTCATGGAGTTGAACCTCCGGTTCAGGGCCCCCGTCCGCCCGGAGATGTGATCACCGGTCACGTGAAGGTGACAGGCGTCCGGGACGACAAACCGATCACCACGCTGGCCGTTCGGGTGACCCGGGACGACGGCGTGACCGCGGTCGACGGGACCGCGGTCACCTACACGTTCGACCTCGCCGGATCGTCCGCGGTTGTGGAGCCACCGCCCGGCCGCAACACCCCCGCGGATGGGTGATCCGAACCGATTGGGCCGCACTGGCGATTCCCTGGTCAGTCCGACCCTGGCGGACCGACGTGAGATCCGCATCAGCAGTCGAAGAGGGCTGCTCAGGTGGATCTCGCCGTCGGGTGGCACCGCGATTCCCGCGCTGGGCGGATTCGGCCGCGCCCACATCCACACCCGCAGCGGAAGAAGGCTGCCCAGGTGGATCTCGCCGTCGGGTAGCACCGCGATCCCGCGCGGGGCGGATCCGGCCGCGCCCACATCCACACCCGCAGCGGAAGAAGGCTGCCCAGGTGGATCTCGGGGCTATGCGCTCGGCAGTCCCGGCGCCGAGCCGCAGAGAATCGGTGGGTGTGAGGCTACGGGAGAACCGCGGGCGCGGCGGCTTCCGTGCGGCAGGCAATGTCAGGCGGCCGCCGGCTCACGGTCCAGCGCGAGCAGCGCGTCGACCTCGGGGCGCATGGCCGCGCTGAGATCGGCTAGCAGCAGACGAATTTCGTCCGCACGCCAGTCGTACCTGGCGATCCGAGCGGTGAGCCGGCGGACGCCGGCCGAAAGCTCGTCGCGGGATCGTTCGTAGTCGCGCAGGGCTGCGACCCGGTCGTCCGGGCGCTCGGTGGCCAGGACGGCTCGGCTGAGCAATTCGGCGTCGCGCAGCGCATCGGTCATGCCGTGCGCGGTGATCGGATCCTTGTAGTATCCGGCATCGCCGACGAGCGCCCAGCCGGGCCCGGAGGATTCCCGAACAAAGCCGCCGAACCCGGGATAGGCGCGCACCGGCAGGCCGACGTCCCGGCCGGGCTCCAACTCCGGCGCCACCCGGCCCACCAGCCCTGAGTACAGCTCGGCCGGGGACGCCGACCGGGCCGCGAACGTCCGGGCCGGCAGGCCGACCCAGACGCAGGCCAACCCGTCATTGGTCGGCACCACGCCCGCGCTCGCCCGGTTTCCGTAGAACCATTGGTAGGCAGACTGTTCCAACCCGGATCGGTGTTGCAGCAGGATCGCTCCGGCGGCCGCGTCCAGATGCCGGAAGCCCGCGCCGACCAGTTCGGCCACGGTCGATCGCCGGCCGTCGGCCCCGATCACCAGGAATGCCCGGGCGGACCGCTCGGTACCGGCCTCGCGCCAGGTCGCCCCGATGACCCGCTCGCCGGATCGGAGCAGACCGGTCACCCGCGCCCCGAACCGGACGTCGGCTCCGGCGGTGCGGGCGGCATCCGCGAGCAGCGTGTCGAGCACCGTGCGGCGAGGCGCGAACAACGCGGGCGCCTGGGTGCTGCCACGGATCTCGACCGTGGCGACATCGCCTTTGCCGTAGTGAAAGTCGGTACGGGTGATGGCCGGCGTGCCGGCGTCGCGGACGGCGTCCAGCAGCCCCCAGCGGTGCAACTGGATGACGCCGCCGCGCATCAGCGCGTGCGTGGACAGCGTGTCGGCGCCCGGGCGGGCTGCTTCCAGCACCAGCACGGACAGCCCGGCGCGGGCCAGCAGCATGGCGGTGGACGCGCCGGCGCAGCGGGCGCCGACCACGACGACGTCGTAGATGGGGGTCATGGGGATCTCCGATGGGTGCGAACTCGAACCGGGCCCGGACCCGGGGCGACCCGCAAGGTCGCCCCGGGCTCGGAACGTGCCGCAGGCCGGGCCCGAATCGCATCGGCCGCGGCCGATGTCACCCGGTGGTGACGTCGACGGTGACCGGTAGCTCTCGTCCAGTCCCATCGCGCCGTGCACGTCGAGGTCCCCCCTCAGGGTGGACCGCACGGAGGTGAGCCGCACCTTGCGGGCCGCCGCCGCGTACACCAGCGACGTGGTGACGCATGCGGCCAGGGCGTGCAGCAGGAACTCGGCCGGGTTCGGCCCCGTGTCGGTGCCCAGCAGGATGGCCGGTTCGCCGGCGTCGAGGGTGAAAGCCTCGGTGCGGGTGGAGTCCTCGCTGCAGGCGGCGTAGAACCCCTTGATGGTGGAACGGTTGTGTGCGCCGGCTATCCACTCGTTGACCGCGCGGAACTGGAACCGGGCGATCTCCGGCTGAGCCCTGATCGCGTCGAGGGTGGCGAACAGGACGCTGGTATCCACCCCGTTGCGAACCTGGGGTGGGCCGGTCGATGGTGCTGGTCATCGTTGGTCTCCTTTGACTGCGTGAATTGCTGAGTGGGATTGGCACGGAACCTGTTCCGAAAATGAGGATGTCCCGCCCGACCGGCCACCTCGTCGGTGCCGGCTGCCCATCTTGGAATAGGCAACTGCCTACGATGAGATCGACTCGATGCCCGGGAAGGGCCGCGCCCGACAGGGCAGGACCAAGCAGTCCGATGCTCTACCGGTCGGGTGCAGACCATTCGCTGGAGCGGACCGCCGGGGCGGAGGAGCATTGGCGGTCCGATCGATGGGAACACCATGACCCTCGTTGTGCGCCGGGGTCCTCGGACGAGAAGGTGACGGGTTCAGGGTGGAGCCGCATGTGGCCACCTTGCTGCTCGACCGCGGCAGCCCCGCCTTCGTCGGCGGGGTGTTCCTGGTCACCGAGGCCGAAGAGATGTTCACCAGGTTCGAGACGAATCTGCCGACCGGGGCGCGGATGTGGTGGGCCGACACGAGCCACGAATGGATCACTCAGGTGTCCGGGACCGGCACACCCTTCTACACCCGGCTGGTGCCCGCCGGCCTGTCCCGGGTGCCCGGCCTGGCGGCGGAGCTGGAGGCAGGGTACCGGTTGGTGGATACCGCCTGCGGTGCCGCCGTCGGGGTGGTGAAACTCGCCCGGTCCTACCAGCAGTGCACGGTGGTGGGGGTGGACGGCGACCCGCATTCGATCGAGCTGGCTCGAACGCGGGTCGCCGAGGCCGGTCTGGCCGATCGGGTGGAACTGCTGTGCAGCCCGCTGGAAGACATGTCGCTGATCCCGCCGGCCCGGGTGGTGATCAACAACATCTCGATGCACGAATGCCGGGACATCGACCGGGTCACCGAGAACGTCCGTCATGCCCTGGAACCGGGCGGCTCTGCCTCGACCGGCGGATAATCGGGCGATGCATCCCTGGGACGGACGTCGCGCCGGCGTCGGCGACCCCCGTTGACCGCGCCCCGCGTCGAGACGGGCGGGGCCGGCCACGAACGGGCCGGTGGAGCGGACGGGGCCCACCCGCAGACGGCGCCGGCCCGCGCGGAGCGGCTGGTGGCCGCCGCCCGCGACGACCCGGAGGCACGTCTCCGACTGGCCGCGGGCCTGTATGGCCATCGGGTGGGCGGCCGGTCCATCCGCCCGTTTCGCCGGGCCGAGATCGCGTTCATGCGGTGGCAGATCAGGCGTGGCGTGCTCCGGCCGCCCGCCGCGGACCGGCCGGGCAGCCCCTGGTGGCGGGCCGTCAACGAGCGGCTGCTGCGCGACGCGACGGAGGCCGGCCTGCTGTGTCGCGGTGCACCGGGCTCGCCGAGCACGCATGGTGTGCGGCTATGGGTCACGTTCCTGCGTCGACCGTCCCCGGCGGCGTGGTATCGCGCGCACAATGCCAGTATCGTGGCCGGCTACCTGGACAACCGGGATCTGGTTGTGGCCGAAGGGATGCTGGAGCGGTTCTTCATGGACGTCGCGCTGCTCCGCGTGCTGTACGCGCACAGCCTGGTCGCGCGGCCGCACCTCGCCCTTGGGCGGATCGCCGTCCTGGCACCGCTGATCGGCGATCCGAGACGCCGGGCCGCCGACCTGTTCCTCTCGCTGCAGAACGTCCTGCCCGCCGTCTACCCGCTGCCGGCCACCTCGATCGACGAAGTGCTCGCGGACGAGCACTATCTCGCTCGGATATTCGACTACGGCGTGATCGCACCGCGCATCGAGGTGCTCTACCTGGCGGCCGCGGACGACCTCGCCGAACCGCGACTGGCCACGCTGCAGGACGACGGTCTGCCGAGCTACGCCTGGCCCGTCGAGCGGGGAGATGTCTGGATGAGCACCCGCTCCCGGATCGGAATAGGGTTTGTCGGCGCTGTTCTCGGCCGGTCTCACGGTGAAACCGGTCTGGCCGCCGACGAGTCGGCCGGCCACCGACCCAGACGTTCACGTTGGTAGGTGGTTCCGGGCCGACCTCGCTCCGTCCGGTTGCGACCGGCGCCGTTGCGGGCGGGCTCACGGGGTCGGAGCGGTCACCCGCCGGATCGCGGCGGTGACCACGGACCGGTCGGCTGGTTCGTTGTCGAGGGCCCGGTGGATCGTCAGACCCTCGACGAGCGCGTCCAGGATGCGCGCGGTGGGGGGGTCGAAGTACTTCTCCAGGGCCTGCCGGCTGCGCCCCATCCACGAGTTGGTGATGCTGCGGTAGGCGGGGTCCCGGGCGGCGAGCGTGTACAGCTCGAGGGTGAGCACGAGGTCGCGGCGGCCGCTGAAGACGACGTCGGTGATGGCCTCGGCGATCGTGGCTCTCGCGGCGTCGGCGTCGGGCGCCGCCTCGATGGTCCGATTGATCTGGTCGGCGGCGCCCCGGGCGAACCGGGAGAACGCCGCGAAGAGCAGGTCGTCCATGCCGGCGAAGTGATAGGTCATCGAGCCGAGGGGGACGTCGGCGGCCTCGGCGACCCTGCGATGGGAGGTGCCGGCCACGCCGACCGAGGCGATCACGTCGAGGCAGGCATCGATGATCCGGTCCCGGCGGGCGGGATCGTGGCGACGGCGACGGGAGCCGGGCTCGCTCGCCATGACCCGGTCAGAGCTCGCGCAGAACCCGGGCCGGGTTCCCGGCGGCCAGCACGTTCGCCGGGATGTCCCGGGTGACCACGGCTCCCGCACCGACCACGCTGTTGTCACCGATGCTCACCCCGGGGCAGACGATCACCCCGCCGCCGAGCCACACGTTGTCGCCGATGGTGATCGGCTTGGCCGCCTCCAGCTTGTCCCGTCGGGGTAGTGGATCGATCGGATGGGTGGGTGTCAGCAGCTGGACGTTCGGTCCTATCTGGCAGTCCGCGCCGATGGTGATGGGGGCGACGTCCAGGGCGGTGAGGTTGTAGTTGACGAAGCTCCGGGCGCCGATGCTGATGTGCTCGCCGTAGTCGACGTACAGCGGCGGTTTGACGACCGCGTCCGCGCCGAGGCTGCCGAGCAACTCCGCCAGGATCGGCCGCGCTCCGACCTCGTCGGTGATCGCGGCCTGGTGGTAGGCGTGCGCGAGCCGCACCCCCCGCTGGGCCCGCCGGGCGTTCTCCGGGTCGTCGGAGACGTACAGGTCACCGGCGAGCATGCGCTCGCGGTTCGTCCGCGGGTCCCCGGCGAAGTGGTCCACCGGCGCGGTGTGATTCGGATCAGACATATGGACGATCGTACACATCGTGAGTACGATCGTCCATATCCGGCCGGTGGCGCACCACGTGCGCACCCCGCCGCGACTGCGTAGGGGACCGGCGACCCGCACTGCCCGCATCGCATACGATCTGGAACCGACGGAGGGGCCATGCACGACAACACCCGAACCAACCCGACCGACCGCGCGGTCGGCGCGGTGATCTGGGACCTCGACGGTGTCCTGGTCGACAGCGAGCCGCTGTTGCTGGAGGCCGAGCGGATCGCGTTCGCCGAGCACGGCGTCGCCCTGACCCCCGAGGTGAAAAGGCCGTTCGTGGGCCTGGGCGGGGCCGAGGTGTTGGCCGCGATCGCCGAGACGTTCGGGCTCGACGTCGATCTCGACGTACTGGCCGCCCGCAAGGTGTCCGCCTACCTGGAGCTCGCGCCGACCCTGGTCGGGTTCGAGGCGACCACCGACCTGGTCCGCCGACTCGCCGACGCCGGGGTTCCGATGGCCGTCGCGTCCGGATCCTCCCGGGCGGCCATCGACGCCGCCCTGCTGGCGGTCGGTCTGGACAAGTTGATCGAGGTCCGCGTGTCGGTGGACGAGGTGGCGGCCGGCAAACCGGCACCGGACGTGTTCCTGGCCGCCGCCGCGCGGCTGGGCGTCGACCCGCACAGCTGTGTCGTCGTGGAGGACGCGGTTCCCGGGCTGCTGGCGGCGAAGGCGGCCGGCATGCGCTGTGTGGCGATCCCGTCGGTGACCGATCCGCTGGACGACCGGTTCGAGCAGGCCGATCTGCTGGTCCGTGCGGGCATGCCGGCCGCCGACACCGACGAGCTGCTGGCCTGGATCCTGGGTAGGCCAACCGACGCCGAGATTGCCGAGCGGGTGGACGCGCTGCTGTCGGACATGACGGTGGCGGAAAAGGCCGGCCAGCTGACCCAGTACTTCTACTTCAACCTGCCGCCGTCGGCGGACATCGAGGCGCTGTTGCACACCGACTTCTCCCAGCAGCCGCGCATGGTCGAGGCTGCGCTGCGGGCGGGCCGGGTCGGGGCGTTGCTGTTCGTCCGGGATCCGGCTGAGGCAAACCGGCTGCAGCGGCTGGCCGTCGAGGGGAACCGGCACGGCATCCCCGCGCTGTTCGGGTTCGACGTGATCCACGGGCTGCGCACCGTCCTGCCGGTGCCGATCGCGCTGGCCGCGACCTGGGACCCGGAGACGATCGCGGCCGGTCAGGCGGTCGCCGCGCGGGAGGCGCGGGCGGTCGGCATCCACTGGACGTTCGCACCGATGGTGGACATCGCCCGGGATCCGCGGTGGGGCCGCATCGTCGAGGGCGCCGGCGAGGACCCGTATCTCGGCGCCGCGGTCGCGGCGGCCCAGGTCCGCGGCTTCCAGGGCGGGTCCATCGGCACGGACGACCGGATCATCGCCGGTCCCAAGCACTTCGCGGGGTACGGCGCCGCGCTCGGCGGCCGGGACTACGACGAGGTGAACCTGTCCGAGTCCGAGCTGTGGAACGTCTACCTGCCGCCGTTCAAGGCAGCCGTCGACGCCGGGGCGGGCAACATCATGACCGCCTACATGACCCTCGACGGTGTCCCGGCCACCGGTCACCGCTGGTTGCTGGCCGAGGTACTGCGCGGGACCTGGGGTTTCGACGGGTTCGTGGTCAGCGACGCGCAGGCCGTGCACAACCTGCGCACCCACGGCTTCGCCCGAGATCTGACCGACGCCGCCGCTCGTGCGGTCACCGCCGGGGTCGACCTGGAGATGGCTATCACCGACCCGGCGTACGCGCACATGCCGGCGGCGGTGCAGGCCGGCCTGGTCGACGAGGGCGTGCTGGACGACAGCGTGCGCCGGGTGCTGGCCGCGAAGATCCGGCTGGGACTGTTCGAGAATCCCTACGTCGACGAGGATCGGGCTCGCGAGGTGCTCGCCGACCCGGCGCACCGCGCGGTGGCGCGGGCCGCGGCGCAACGGGCCGCGGTGCTGCTGCGCAACGAGGGCGACCTGCTGCCGCTGACCGCGTCGGGCACGATCGCGGTGATCGGGCCGCTGGCCGACTCGCGCCGGGACACGATCGGGCCCTGGGTGTTCGACTACGACTCCGCCGAGACGGTCACCGTGCTGGACGGCATCCGGCGGCGCGCCGCCACCACCGTCGGCTACGCGCCGGGTGTCCGCCCGGCCCGGCGCACGTTCCCGTCGATGTTCGACATGTGGGGCGACAACGTCGCGGACGACCCGGTCGACTTCGACGACGCCGCCGAGTTCGACCGGGCGGGCGCCCTCGCCGGGGACGCCGACGTCGCCGTCGTGGTGCTCGGGGAGTGGCAGAACATGATCGGCGAGGCCGCCTCCCGGTCGAGCCTGGAACTGCCCGGCGATCAACTGGCCTTGCTGCAGGCCGTGGTCGCTACCGGCACGCCGACGGTGCTGCTGGTGATGAACGGCCGCCCGCTGGACCTGCGGTGGGCCGCCGAACACGTGCCGGCGATCCTGGACATCTGGTACCCGGGCACCCAGGGCGGCGCGGCCGTCGCCGACCTGCTGTTCGGTGACGTCGCGCCGGGTGGCAAGCTGCCGTTCACCTGGCCACGGACCGTCGGCCAGGTGCCGATCGTCTACAGCCACACCATCTCCCACGAGCCGGACAAGCAGGGCGAGCGGTACTGGGACCAGGCGAGCACCCCGCTGTTCCCGTTCGGCCACGGCCTGTCCTACACCCGGTTCGACTACACCGACCTCACGGTCGACCGGGACCGCATCCAGCCCGGCGACAGCGTTGTCGTGTCGGTCACCGTCACCAATTCCGGCGCACGTACCGGCGAGGAGGTCGCCCAGCTGTACATCCACCAGCGGTACGGGACCGCGGCCCGGCCGGTCCGCGAACTCAAGGGCTTCCAACGGCTGCGCCTGGCCGCCGGCGAATCCCGGGCGGTGCACTTCACGCTCGGTCCGGACGAGCTGAGCTACTGGAACGCCGCCACCAAGGTCTGGGTACTCGACGACACCACCATCGACGTCTTCGTCGGCAGCGACTGCACCGCCACGCTGACCGCCGGCTTCCAGGTCGCCACCTGAATTCGACAGCTGGCAGCCAGGACCACGGCGACCTCGCCCCGACTCGCTCCTGAAGGCTCCCTCCCGAACGCTGGGAGTCCCGCGCACTACGGCCGGACCGCCCACAGTGGTTCGATCGCCTTGCGCAACTGGTCCCCGACGTCGCCAAGCCGGTGTTGCCCGCCGGACACCACGGTCCGGCCGTCGACGACGACCGTGTCCACATCGGCGGCCGTCGCGGCCAGCAGGATCTGCGCCGGGTCGGCGCCGGCGGTGCGTGGGGTGTCCAGCCGCACCGCGACCAGATCGGCCCGGCCACCGACCTCAAGCGAGCCGGCGTCCGCCCAGCCGAGGCTGTCGTGCCGGGTCGCGGCGGCCAGCAGTTCGGTCGGGGTGAACCGGCCTCGATGCCGGCTGGCCAGCCGCTCATGCATCTCCACCGCGCGGGCCTCCTCGATCAGGTCGATGACGGTGTGCTGGTCCGAGCCCAGGCTCAGGTTCGAACCGGCATCCAACAGGGCCCGGGCCGGCCCGATCCCGTCGGCCAGATCGCGCTCGGTGGTCGGACAGAAGCAACTCGTCGTGCCGGTCCGGCCGAGGGCGGCGATGTCGGCGTCGGTCAGATGGGTGGCGTGCACCGCGCTGGTCAGCGGTCCGAGCACACCCGCCTCGTCGAGCAGTTCGGTCGGGGTGCGCCCGTAATGGGCTAGCGCCGCCTCGTTCTCGGCCGGCTGCTCGGACAGGTGCACGTGCAACGGCCGGCCCGCGGCGACCGCGGCGACCGCGGGCAGCGCCGCCCTGGGCACCGCCCGGACCGAGTGCACCGCCGCCCCGATGACGACCGCGTCGCCCCCGGACAGCCGCCCGGCCCGCGCCGCCCAGCCGTCGACGTCGCCGTCCCCGAACCGCAATTGCTCGGGCCCCAACCCGGTGTGCCCGTCCGCAACGAGGCCACCGGCCAGGTAACAGGTGTCGAGCAAAGTCAGCCGGATCCCGGCCTCCGCCGCGGCCTGGATCAGTGCGGCCCCCATCGCATTGGGATCGGCGTACCGCACCCCGCCCGGCGCGTGGTGCAGGTAGTGGAACTCGCCGACGGCGGTCACGCCGGCCAGCGCCATCTCGGCGTAGGTGGCCCGGGCCAACTCCAGATAGGAGTCGGGATCCAGCGCCGCGGCGACCACGTACATACCCTCCCGCCAGGTCCAGAACGTGCCCCCGCCGGCGTGGGTGCGGCCACGCAACGCCCGGTGGAAGGCGTGACTGTGGCAGTTGGCCAGGCCGGGGAGCACCACGCCGGGCAGCATGGTGGCGCCGGGCTCCGGCCGGCTGCCGGCCCTGATCGCGGTGAAGGAACCTTCGGTCACCACGATCGTGACGTCGCGGGCCGGCCCGGATGGCAGCAACGCGTGTCTCGCGAACCAGGTCGTCATCGGGCGTTCTCTTCGGTCCACGGTGCGGCCCGATCGGCCGGTTCGGCACCGACATCGACGGATGGTCGCGCCCGACCACCGGGCGTCAAGGTCAGCCCTCCTGCATCGGAATGCGGACACCGCGCTCCGCCGCGACCTGCCCGGCCCGTTCGTAACCGGCGTCGACGTGCCGGATGACGCCCATGCCGGGGTCGTTGGTCAGCACCCGGGCCAGCTTCTCCGCGGCCAGCGCGGTGCCATCGGCCAGTGAGACCTGCCCGGCGTGGATGGACCGGCCGATGCCGACGCCGCCGCCGTGGTGGATGGACACCCAGGAGGCGCCCGACGCCGTGTTGATCAGTGCGTTGAGCAGCGGCCAGTCGGCGATCGCGTCCGAGCCGTCGAGCATCGCCTCGGTCTCCCGGTAGGGAGAGGCGACGGAGCCGCAGTCCAGGTGATCGCGGCCGATGACGATCGGCGCGGACAGCTCACCGGCGGCGACCATGTCGTTGAACCGCAGGCCGGCCTTGTCCCGCTCGCCGTAGCCGAGCCAGCAGATCCGGGCCGGCAGACCCTGGAAGCTGATCTTCTCCCGGGCGCCGCGCATCCACTTCTGCAGCCGGTCGTTCTCCGGGAACAGCTCCATCACCGCCCGGTCGGTGGCGTGGATGTCCTTCGGGTCACCGGACACCGCGACCCATCGGAACGGACCCTTACCCTCACAGAACAGCGGCCGGATGTGGGCGGGCACGAAGCCCGGGAACTCGAACGCCCGGTCGTAGCCGCCCAGCCGGGCCTCGTCGCGGATGCTGTTGCCGTAGTCGAAGACCTCGGCGCCGGCGTCCTGGAAGCCGACCATGGCCTCGACGTGCCGGGCCATCGACTCGCGGGCGCGGTCGGTGAACTCCTCCGGCTTGGCCTCGGCGTAATCGTGCCAGTCCGCCAGCTCGACGCCGGTCGGCAGGTAGGACAGCGGGTCGTGCGCGCTGGTCTGGTCGGTCACGATGTCGATGGCCACTCCGCGCCGGAGCAGCTCGGGGAACACCTCGGCGCAGTTGCCGACCAGTCCGATCGACCAGGCCTTGCGCTCGGCCTTGGCCGCCAGTGCCTTGGCGATCGCGTCGTCCAGGTCGGAAGCGATCTCGTCCAGGTAGCGGTGGTCGACCCGCCGTTGCAACCGGGATTCGTCGACGTCGACGATCAGGCAGCTGCCGCCGTTGAGGGTGACGGCGAGCGGCTGCGCGCCGCCCATCCCCCCGGCGCCGCCGGTCAGCGTCAGCGTGCCGGCCAGTGTGCCGCCGAACCGCTTCTCGGCCACGGCGGCGAACGTCTCGTAGGTGCCCTGCACGATGCCCTGGGTGCCGATATAGATCCACGAGCCGGCGGTCATCTGGCCATACATGGTCAGGCCGAGCTTCTCCAGCCGCCGGAACTCCGGCCAGGTGGCCCAGTCGCCGACCAGGTTGGAGTTGGCGAGGATGACCCGCGGGGCCCACTCGTGGGTGCGCATCACGCCGACCGGTCGACCGGACTGGACGAGCATCGTCTCGTCCGTCTCCAGCGTGGTCAGCGTGCGGACCATCGCGTCGAACGAGGCCCAGTCCCGGGCGGCCTTGCCGGTGCCGCCGTACACGACCAGGTCGTCGGGCCGTTCGGCGTTCTCCGGGTCCAGATTGTTCATCAGCATCCGCAGCGGCGCCTCGGTGGTCCAGGACTTGGCGGTCAACGTGGTACCGCGAGCTGCCCGGACCGGACGTGCACCTTCCATCGACGCTCTCCTTCATGTTCGGCTCACGAGTTGGTCCGTGGCGCCGGCTGACTTCTCCCGGATCGTGCTCAGTCCATGGAAGCAGGCCCTGGCCTGTGCGAATAGTCCGGCGCCTGGAGTTCCGTCTGGTATCCAAGACGCTGAGTCTCGCCTGCGAGACTGTCGTATGGCGAACGTCCCGGTCGCCGCGGCGTGCATCGCCCCGCTGAAACTGCTCACCCGGCACGCGGAGCCGATGCCTGCCGCCGCCATCGCCCGGGAGTTGAAGGTCCCGGTCGACCCGCTCGTGCGGAACATCCGGTCGCCCCCAGCGACCCAATGTTCCGCGACTCCTCATAACCCTCACCGGTCGGCCGCCCGGACCGGGCGCGCGGAACATCCGATCGCCCCAGCGACCCAATGTTCCGCAGGCTCAGTCCGTGCCGGACGTCCAATTTGGGCTAATTTGGTGCGGTCGGCACACGGTCAGGCGAAAGGCCCGAAGCGGGGCAATTGAGTACTCGATCAACGCCTGACCGGACCACATCCCGCCGCCGGTAGCGAAAGGTCTCCGCCCATGGCCACCAGTGTCACCCTGGCGTCGATCATCGGCACGGTCACCGCCGCGACCGGATACCGCTACGGCGTCCGCGACAGCGTCGGCAACCGGATGGACACCATGAAGGTCATCGACAGCCCTGCCGGCGGCTACCTCGGCGTCTACCACACCGGCGACGAGGTCAAGCTCGCTACCAGCAGCGACCTGCTGACGTGGACGTTCCGGCGGACACTCGATCAGCAGGCGACCCAGCCGACGATCCTCGCCCTGCCGACCGGCGATTTCCTCACCGCCGTCGAATACAACAACCAGGACGGATCCGGCGGCCGTGTTCGGCTGCGGCACTATCCCACCCTGGCGGCGCTGCTGGCCGGATCGTTCGACCGTGAGGTCACGCCGGTCCGGACGCTGTCGGCATGCAACGAGGGCACGCCCACGATCTACTCGGCTTCCCTGACCCCCGACATCGACCATAGCGTCATCGACGTCGGCCTGCACTACCAGCGTGGCTGCGACCTGGACCGGCAGGCCCGGGGGCGGCTGACCAACTTCACCGGCTGGACCGCCGTCGCCGACACCGGCCTGGACGCCGCGATCACCGCCGCGGCGGCCGCCCAGGGTCAGCAGGTCAACGGCAACATCGGCGACCGGGACGTCGTCCTCTACGACAACGGCCGGTACTCGGCGCACGAGGTGCAATACCGCAAGGGCGATTTCGGCTCGTGGCGGGTGTATCTGCACACCTGGCAGACCGGGTCGATCGCCTACCTTCCGGTCGCCACGCACGGCGGAAGCACGGCGTTCGCCAACCCGAGCGTGACGGCGATCAGGGCACCGTCCGGAAAGCCGGCCGTCGCGGTCTCCCTGTTCCTGCCGTCCGAGGGTGCGGCGCCCGGCGAGGGCGGACCGTTGATCTACTACCGGGAGTACGACGTGCTGGCGGACCCGACCGCGGGAGTCGCGGCGACCTACTTCGACAACCAGGACCTGACCGGTTCGACCCTGACCCGGTTCGAGCCATCCATCGACATCGATTTCGGAACCGGGCGTCCATCGCCCAATCTGGGCGCTGATCAGTTCTCTGTCCGCTGGACCGGACAGGTGCTCGCGGACGTGTCGCGGACCTACCGGTTCTACACGCAGTCCGACGACGGCGCCCGGCTGTGGGTTGACGGCGTCCAACTCGTCGACGACTGGACCGACCACGGCGTCGTCGAGAACTCCGGCACCATCGCCCTGTCCGCGGGCCGCCATGACCTACGGATGGAGTTCTACGACAACGGCGGCAGCGCGCTCGCCCGGCTGCTGTGGTCCAGCGCCGGCACGCCGAAGGCCGTCGTGCCCGCCGACCACCTGTCCCGACCGCGGACGGGCCTCGTCGGCCAGTACTTCGCCGGGATCACCCTCACCGGACCCGCCCGCTCCCGGCCAGATCCGACGGTGAACTTCAACTGGGCCACCGGATTCGCCGATCCCAACGTCGGCGCCGAACTCGTCAGCGTCCGCTGGACCGGCCGGGTGACGCCTCGATACAGCCAGACCTACCGCTTCTACACCAACTGCGACGACGGCTCCCGGCTGTGGGTCAACGGCGTGCTGCTGGTGGACAACTGGGTCGACCAGGGCCCGATCGAACGCAGCGGCACCATCGCCCTGACCGCCGCCGTACCGTACGACCTGCGCCTGGAGTACTACAACCGCGGCGGCGGAGCCCTGGCTCAACTGCTGTGGAGCAGCCCGTCGCAGGTCAAGCAGATCATCCCGCAGGAGGTGCTCACACCGCCGGCGGCAGCGCCACCGCCCGTGGCGTGACCGGGCCGTTCCACTCGTCTCCACCGAGGCCCCCCGGGTCGAGTGAAGGCCGGCGTTCGCCCAGCGACCACGATCCTTCACCCGGACCACCGGGCCAGGCGTCGCGCAGTCCGCGCGGTCGCTCGACGAGATCCTGGGCTATGACGAGCACGGGCTGCCTCGGTGAGCCTGGTCGTTCTGGACACATCGGCGGTGGCCGCGGTCATCCTGGGGGAAGCCGACGCGGAGGCATACGCGGCCGTGATGATGCGGCGCGCCGGCGAGTTGAGCATGAGCACCGCAACCTGGGCTGAGCTCGGCATCGTCATCGAAGCGCGGCAAGGACAGACGGCATTCGACGATCTGACGGCCCTGCTGACAAGGCTGACGATGACGATCGAACTGCCCACCAGGCCATGGTTGCGGTCGGAGCATGGCGGCGCTTCGGCAAAGGCCGGCATCCCGCCGGGCTGAACCTCGGCGACTGCTTCAGCTACGCGCTCGCCAGCACCCTCGGAGCTCCACTTCTGTTCAAGGGCCGCGACTTTGCCCAGACCGACATCGGTGGCGCCCTGTGATGTGACGCGATGTGGTGTCGTCGTCCGCCGATCGTGCCCACCGCCTCCGCGGCCTGTCGGAGCGGCATTGTCGGACCCCCCTCCTACAGTCCCCACCAAGGGCCGAGACGGCGGTCGACGACAACTGGGTGGGGTGGATCGGGCATGACGAGCGAACCGGCAGGCCGAACGCAGCGAGGATCCTGGCCGGCGGGGGAGGGGGCCGATCACGGATTGGCCTGGCACGTGGGAGATGCGGTGCTGGCCCGCGCCCGATCCGTGCTGACCCGGGGCTGCGTGCTGACCTGCGAGCAGACGGCGCCCGGTGAGCTGCGGGCGACGGTGAGCGGTACCCGGCCGTGGCCGTACGAGGTCGGGGTTGCGTTCGTGATGGCCGCCGGGCGGGTCGGCGCGTTCGAGGGGGAATGCGACTGCCCGGTCGAACTCGACTGCAAACACGCGGTCGCCGCCCTGCTGCACCACCTCGCAACCACCGCACCGGCACGGCTGTCGGCCCGCCGGGCCATCGCGGTCGTCCAGGATCCGCCGACGTGGGAAATCTCGCTCACCGATCTGCTCGGCGCGTCCCTCAACAACCCCGTCGAGCGGGACCGGGTACACACACCGCTCGCCCTGCAGGTCAGCGTCGTGCTCCACCAGCCGACGGGCCCGTTCGGCACCGCCGGGTTGCGGGTCCGGCCGATCCAGTACAACGCGCGCAACCGCTGGGTGAGCAGCGGCGTGTCCTGGCGTGACCTCCGGTACGGCTACTACACCGCCCACTACCAGCCCCGGCAGCTCGAATCGCTGCGCGGCATCGCCGATCTGGAGCTGCGCCGAAATCCGCACCAGGCCCTGTCCGCCTGGATCGTGCTGGACGGTCCCGGCGGAACCCAGTTGTGGGACGCGCTGGCCGACGCCCAGCAGGCCGGTATCGACCTGCTGCTGGACGGCGCGCACACGCCGGTCGACCTGTCGCTCGATCCGGCCGAGATCGCGCTCGATCTGGTGCGCGACGAGGCCCTTCGGCTGACCCCCGTCATCCGGCTCGGCGACCGCATCCTGGAGACCGCGTCCACCCAGCTGATCGGGCAGCCGGCGCACGGTCTGGTCCTGGGGCTGTCGGCAGATCGCAGCCCGACACCCCCGATCGGGCTGGCCCGGTTACGCCGACCGCTGACCGCCGACCTGGCCGGCCTGCTCGAATCCGGCTCCATCGCCATCCCACCGTCGGACGAAAGCCGTTTCCTGGCCGAGTATCTGCCCAGCCTCCGGCGCCGGATCACCGTGCTGTGCAGCGACGGCACCCTGCGCCTGCCCGAACCGACCCCGCCGCGACCGGTCCTCACGGTGACGAGGGAGCCGGGCCACCGCATCGGGCTGCACTGGCAGTGGCAGGAGGACACCGGTCGCCGGCGCGAGTTAGACGACCGGCGAGGCATGTCCGCGTCCGACCGGACGGCGATGCGGCGGGTCATCGAGTCCGTGCTGGCCACCGGTGCGTTGCCGGCGACCACGTTGATGGCCGGCCCGGATGGGCCGGAGCCGCTGCCGCGCCATCTGTTGGAGGGGGCCGAATCCGTCCGGTTCATGACGCAGACCTGGCCGGTCCTGTCCGGACTGCCCGACCTGATCACCGAATTGGACGGCGCGGATGCGGGTCTGCGGTACCGGCCGGCCACATCTGCGCCGGAGTTGGATCTCGAGGGCGATCCAGATGACGAGGGCGACCAGAACGGGTGGCTGACCCGGGATTGGTTCGGGCTGGCGGTCCGGGTCACGGTGGACGGCGAGGACGTGCCGTTCGAATTGATCTTCCGCGCGTTGGCCCAGGACGAGTCGATGCTCGTCCTGCCCAGCGGCACCTACCTGGATCTCGACGACTCGAGCGGGCGCTGGGACCGGTTACGGGAGCTCATCGAGGAATCCCGGGCGATGGACGACGCCGGTCCGGACGAGCTCCGCATCGGTCGCTACACCGCCTCCCGGTGGGCGGACCTGGAGGAGTCCGGCCTGCTCGGCGAACGGGCCGCGCGCTGGCGGGACCGGATGCGGGACCTGGCCGTGGGGTCCGGTGACCGGTACGCCGCGGGTCCGATGCCGTCCGGCCTGCGCGCGGAGTTGCGCGGCTACCAGCGTGCGGGCCTGGACTGGCTGCGGGAACGGTTCGACCAGGGCCTGGGCGGGATCCTCGCCGATGACATGGGGCTGGGCAAGACGCTGCAGATGCTGGGCCTGGCCGCGCACGTCCGGGAGCGGAACCCGTCCGGGCCACCGCTGCTGGTGGTGGCACCGACCAGCGTCATCGCCAACTGGATCGCCGAGGCCGCCCGGTTCGCCCCGGAACTCCGGGTGCTGCCGATCACCCAGGGTTCGGCCCGGCGCGGACCGTTGGCCCCGGCGATCGCCGGCGCGGACCTGGTGGTGACGTCCTACCAGCTTTTCCGCCTGGGCATCGAGGAGTTCGGCGAGCTGCCCTGGTCCGCGCTCGTCCTGGACGAGGCGCAGTTCGTCAAGAACGTGCAGTCCAAGGGCTTTCACTGCGCGCGGGACTTCCCGGCCCCGGTCACCTTCGCGGTGACCGGCACACCGCTGGAGAACAACCTGATGGAGTTCTGGGCCCTGTTGGCGATCGCGGTACCCGGCCTGTTTCCCGACTCGCGCCGTTTCACCGAGTACTACCGGGTGCCGATCGAGCGGGGCGAGGCGCCCGAGCGGCTGGCCCAGCTGCGCCGCCGGGCGACCCCGTTCCTGTTGCGACGGACCAAGGAACAGGTGGCCCCGGAGCTGCCACCGAAGCTGGAGCAGGTCATCGAGGTGGACCTGAGCCCACGGCATCGGCAGCTGTATCAGCGGTACCTGCAGCGGGAGCGGCAGAGGATCCTCGGCCTGCTGCGGGACGAGCGTTCCCTGGACGACAACCGGTTCCAGATCCTGCGGTCGCTGACGCTGCTGCGCCAACTCAGCCTGGACCCCTCGCTGGTCGACGAGGCGCACCGGGACATCCCGTCCAGCAAGCTGGACGTGGTCATCGATCGGATCCAGGAGATCGTGGAGTCCGGGCACCGGGTGCTGGTCTTCAGCCAGTTCACCCGCTTTCTGGCCCGGGCCCGGGACCAGCTGGACACCCTGGGCATCGCGCACTGCCAACTGGACGGTCGCACGCGGGACCGCGGCGCGGTGGTCGACGCGTTCCGATCCGGCGCGGCCCCGGTCTTCCTGATCAGCCTCAAGGCCGGCGGGTTCGGGCTGAACCTGACCGAGGCCGACTACTGCATCCTGCTCGACCCCTGGTGGAACCCGGCGGCCGAGGCCCAGGCGATCGACCGCGCGCACCGCATCGGGCAGACCCGCAGCGTGATCGTCCATCGGTACGTCGCCCGGGACACGATCGAGGAGAAGGTGATGGCACTCAAGGCCGGCAAGGCGAAGCTGTTCGACGACGTGCTCGGCGGCGGACCGACCGCGGGTCGGCCGGGTGGAGCGTCGCTGACCGCGGAGGAGATCCGGGAGTTGCTGGCCTGAGGGGTGTCCGGTCCACCGTGCAGGGCACGGGTGCGGACCGGCCGGCCGGATTGCGGTGCGATCTCGACCCGATCGCAATTCGCGCGACCAATGCGGCGCCGACAATGCGATATCGATAACGGTTCGGGATCGTCCGCAACCGTACCGGCCGGCCCGGTTGCGAATCCTCCGATCCGGTTTATCGTGAGCCCGTCCGGGGCCTGGACGGTTTCCGGCGAATCAGACGAGGAGAAGCTCCGCCGATCCATCCGCTGCCTGGCCAACGAAAGGGAGGCACATCGTGACCGCCGACGCGAGCGCCACCGGCGCCAATGCCAAGAAGACATCGACCTCTCGGATCGCGGTGCAGAAGTTCGGCACGTTCCTGTCCGGCATGATCATGCCGAACATCGCGGCGTTCATCGCCTGGGGGCTGATCACCGCACTGTTCATCGCGGACGGTCCGTTTCCGATCGCGGTGATCGGCGGGTTCGGGACGGACTCGAACGGTGTGGCCAACCCCGGGCTGGTCGGCCCGATGGTGCGGTACATGCTGCCCATTCTGATCGCCGCGCAGGGCGGCCGGATGGTGTACGGCGTGCGCGGCGCAGTCGTCGGCGTGGTGGCCACGATGGGCGTGATCATGAGCACCACGGAGCCGATGTTCATGGGTGCGATGATCATGGGCCCGTTGGCCGCGTACCTGATGAAGAAGGTCGACTCGATCTGGGACGGCAAGATCAAGCCGGGCTTCGAGATGCTGGTCAACAACTTCTCGGCCGGCATCCTGTCGGCTGGTCTGG
>Ga0164241_10001977_pt1 | contig 23332 bp, 17 predicted proteins | sample OricomyardsoilBY_FD_108780 | JGI IMG/M metagenome (GOLD analysis project Ga0164241, IMG submission 108780) | Backyard soil microbial communities from Emeryville, California, USA - Original compost - Back yard soil (BY) | ecosystem: Environmental > Terrestrial > Soil > Unclassified | place: USA... | reverse complement strand
TCCATCGATCGCGGCGGCGGTGATTGCTTCCAGAGTTGCGGCAGCCAGGCCCCCGCCGGCATGCACACCAGCTGTCTGGCCAGCATGTGCGCGGGCCGAGAGCTAACGGACGCCTACGACTGCAACGTGTGCTGCGTCGTACCTTGATTTCGGGACCGCTTAGAACGTGTTGACGTGAGCCAAGATCAGGTTGAGCTCGGCGTCGGTGATGCGCTTGGTGTCGAACTTGGGCATCGAGTCGTGACGCATCGCGTACTGGCCCACGCTCTTGCCCTCGCGCACGAGCTTGAGCACGTTCTTGCCCTCGCCCGCGAGGGGGCGCGTGGTGGGGCCGCCCTTGCCGTCGGCGCCGTGGCAATTGGCGCAATAATCGCCGAATAGCGCCGCGCCCGTGGTCGGCTGCGGGGGCTGATCCAGGTAGTCCCAGATCAGCGTCAACTGCGCGTCGCTCAGCTTGTCGGAACCAAATTTTTCCATCGCCTTCGTCCAAGGCGCGATCAGCGGGCGGCCGTTACGCACTACCCAATTCGAGTACTCGCGCACGGGGTGCACGATCGCAGGGCCAAGTGGGCTGCCCGCACCTTGGTCCAAATGGCACAGCTTGCAATTCGCATCGTAAAGGCCCTTGCCGTCGGTCGGCACCGCCGCAGCGCCGCCGGCTCCGGCTCCGGCTTGCGTGCCGCCTTGGCCCAACGCACCGCCACCGCCAGTAGCGGGACCAGCCCCCGCAGCGTTGCTCGGGCCGCCGCCGTTGCTGATCGTGCCTGCAACGCTGGTGGCTCCCGCCATACCGGTGCCTGCGCCGTTGAGCGCGGCGGCGCCGCTGCTGCCGCCCGCACCGATACTGCTTGGGGCGCCGCCGCTGCCGGCGGTGCCAACGTTGGTGCCCGGATCGATCGGTACGCCTTCGATCGCTCCGTCAGAGCAACCGAGAGCGAGCAGCAAAACGAACGGTAGGCGGCTGAGCAAAATGCACGTGGGCTGCATGCGTACACGGAGAGTGCCGAGTGCGCTTCGCCACCAGGCAGATTCCGGACGATTTCTCGCGCTTTACATGCCCAAAACAACTTGTCACCGAGCCGAAAACTCAGTTACCGCTGCGACGTCCCTTTTCGAATGAGCACCGCAAAGGTCGGCTAGTGTCGGCCCCTTTCGAGGTCGAGGTCGAGGTCGAGGTCGAGGTCGAGGTCGGGGGACGTGCCGCAGGGGCGCCTCTGCCGAACGCCGGCCCCTCAACTTCCGACAGTCCCGGACGACCCGCCAACCCGCCAACCCGCCAACCCGCCAACGACCCCCTCACGTTCTCCATCTCGACTTGGCGACCCAATCCAAGAGGCGGTAACAAAACCCAATAGAGGCGTTTATAGGTCGTCCCTACGCCCACTCTTGGATTGGGTCGCCAAGTCGAGATGGGCGGCAGAGAGGGGTGCGCGACGGGTGAGGGGCCCGACGAAGTGAGGGGGGCGCGAAGGCGAGGTTGTCAGCGCTGTTCGACGCCGCGGGCGCCGAGCGTGTCGACCACGCTCTTTACCATCGCGGCGCAGGCGTCATTCAGTTGGTCGCTGGTGCGGGGCTCGGTGGCGTTGAAGACGAGCTTGAAGGCGACCGCGCGCTTGGCGGTGTCGCCACCGCCCGCGAACACGTCGGCCACGCTGATGCGCTCGAGCCACGGCGGAGCGCCGGCTTTCAACAGCGGTACGACGTCGCGTACCGAAACGCCGGCTGGTACCGCGAAGCTGAGCATGCGCTCGATGTCGGGCATGACGGGCGGCATCTCGAACGCCGCGCTGCCACGCGGGGCCGCCAGCAACGCGTCGCGCGAAATTTCGAAGTAGCAGGCCTTCGCGAATTTGATGCCGAACGCCTGCAGCACGGTCGGCGACACCTCGCCCACGAGGCCGACGCTCTTGCCGTCGACGCGCAGGCTCAGGCAACGGTGCGGATGCAGCAGAGACGTGAGCGGGTAGCTCGGGTCCGGATCGGCGAAATCAAGCGGTAAATCGAGGGATTTTTTGAGTTGCTCGACGACGCCCTTCAGGAAGAAAACGTCGGCGGCCCGGCCACCCGCTTCCCATGCCTCCGGGCGTTCCTTGCCCGAGCACACGCCGTACAACACGTCACGCTCGCTGCACACGCCGTTGGCGGATTTGGCATCGGGGTGAAAGGTGCGCGTCCACTCGTACAAGCGCACGTCTTGCGCTTTGACGTTCACGTTGTCGGCGACGGCTTGCACTGCTTGCGCCAAGCAGTTGTTTTTCAGCAACGAAAAGCTGTTGTCGAGCGAGTTGACGGTTTCGACGTGAGCGAACAGCGGGCTACCTTCGGTTTGGCCCAGGCGCTCCGGGATTTGCCGCGAGTAGAAGCCGTCGGTGTACATCTCGAAGAAACCGGCGCCGACCAGCACGTCTTCGGCGACGCCCAGCATCACCTCGGCTTGCGATGGGCGCGCACCTAGCGCGACCGGCGGTAAGCCTTCGGGCAAATCATTGAAGCCGACCGAGCGCGCGACTTCTTCGAACAAGTCTTCTTCGCTCTCGACGTCCCATAGCCGGTGGGCGGGGACCTTGAACGACAGCCCTGCCCGTTGCTCGAAGCCGTACGCGGTCAGCCGCTCGACGATCTCGCTCTCCGCGAAATCTCGGCCTAAAAACGCGCTCAATTCACTTTGGCGCAGCGGCAGCACGCGCTCCGGATCTTTCCAGTCGCCCACGACACCCACCGGCCCTGTCACTTCGGCGACGCCGGCTTCGGCCAACAAGTGGGCAATGCGTCCCGCCGCGACGGCGGCGAGCGTGGGATCGGAGCCGCGCTCGAAGCGCGCGGAAGCATCCGTAAACGTAGCGAGCGAGCGACCACCGAGTCGCACCGCGACGGGATCGAAGGCGGCCGACTCCAAAATAATTTCTTTGGTGTCGTCCTGAATCTTCGAGTCTTCGCAGCCGATGACGCCGGCGATGGCGAGCACCTTCACGTCGTCAGCGATGACCAAGGTGCCGACCGGCAGCTCGCGCGCTTCGGGCGTGAACAGCAGCCAGGCTTTTTCGCCGGCACGCGAAAGGCGAATCGTGATGCCGCCGCTGATGCGCGCGCGATCGAACGCGTGCGACGGCTGACCGAGCTCGAGATTGACGAGGTTGGTGACGTCGATCGCGGCGTTGCCGGTCAATAGACCCGCGGCACCGAGCAGCTCGTCGGCGGCCTTGCCGAGCGACTTTTTGAGGCCGCCGGTCACGCGAAACGGCGTGGCCGTGTACAAAAGGCACTTTTCCGATTCGATTTTGAGCGGCAACGGCGGCGCACCGACCGGCAATGCGGGCGAGGGCGGCGGCGTGAGCGTGGTCTTGGTGCGGGCCGCGATTTCACGCGCCACCCCCGCGTAGCAGTGGTGGTCGCCGCGATTGGCCAAGAGCTCCAGCGTCAAAAGCGCGTCGGCGCCCTGCACGTCGAGGCGCTTCACTTCGAGGCCCAAGTCGTCGAGCAAGCGGCGTAGGGCTTTGGGCTCGGCGGGCGCGCCGGCGCAAAAACGTTTGAGGACGTTGGCGGAAATCTTCATCCCGGCCTCCGGCGCAGCGTGCGCATGAATCTCATGTCTTGCTCGTACAAGCTCTTGGCGCGGCTGAGGCCGAGCCACTGGCTGGTCATGCGCGTCGTGCCCCAACCGAAGGCGATGCCGCGCACCCCCGGCTCGGTGTAGCCGAAATTTTTCATGATTTTCGGGTGGATCATGCCCGCGCCGATGATGGTGACCCAGCCGGCTTGGTGACACGCTTCGCAGCCGTCACCGCCGCAGCTCAAGCACGCAATGTCGAGGCCAATCGAAGGCTCGGTGTACGGATAGAACTTGGGTTTGAAGCGGAATTTGCGGTTTTCGTACAGCGAGCTGGCCACGAAGCTGAGCACGCCCTTCAGGTGCGCGAAGGTCAGGCCCTTCTCGACCCAGAAGCCTTCTAGCTGGTGGAACATCGCCAAGTGCGTCGCGTCGACCGCTTCGTTGCGATACACGCGCCCGGGGGACGCGTACTTGAGCGGCAACGGCAGGCGCTTCTCGAGCGTGCGCGCCTGAATGGTGCTGGTGTGCGAGCGCAACACCAGGTCACCCTGCACCCAAAAGGTGTCTTGCATATCGCGCGCCGGGTGATGGGGCGGAATGTTCAACGCATCGAAGTTGTAGAACGGGCTCTCGACCTCGGGGCCGCTCGCGACCTGAAAACCCAACTGTCGCAGCACGTCGAGGCAACGCTCTTCGACGGCGCGCACCGGGTGCTTGGCGCCGCGCTCGGTGATCATACCCGGCAGGTCGACGTCGACCCACTCGGCCACGAGCTTCTTGTTCAGCTCGTCAGCGGCGGCCGCCGACTCGCGCGCCGTGAGCTGGTTCTCGATAGTGGCTTGCGCCTCGTTCAGTTGCCGAGCGACTTCGGCGCGCTGGTCGGCGGGAACTTCGCGCAGGTGCTTGAGCGCGTTCTTGAGCTCGCTCTTCTTGCCCAGGTACTTGACCCGCAGCTCGCGCAGCTCGGCGGGGCTGTGCGATTCGGTGAGCTCAGTCTGAAACGTTTGCAGGATTTGCTGAGGATTTTCCATGAAACGCGCGCCGCCGCTTGTTGGCACACGGCCGCCCGGATGGCAAGGTGGCGGCCTGGAAATGGGGATCTCGCGTCGGACCGCATTTGCGATTGTCTGCTCGGGGCTGTGCCTCTGTCTCTGTGCGTGTCGCAGGTCGGTCGCGGGCCGCTACCAGCTCGACCTCGAGGAAACGAAAGCTTGCGTGGCCAAAGCCGAGCTCGACGACCCCGAGGAGGCGCAGATGCGGGATGAGACGATCAAGCTGTTGGCGCTCACCACCGTCGACGTATCGCTCGACGAGTCGGGTAAGCTGGAGTCGACGGCCCAGCTGCGGGGTCACGCGCCCCGCGCTCAAAAGAGCCAGGGCACCTGGCGCGCCGACGGCACGCGCGTGATCATGAAGGTCGAGGGTGAAGGCGACACGTCGTGTGAGGTTGACGGCCCACGACTGCGCTGCGAAAAGCCGAGGCGGAACAAGCTTTTGACGAGCTACGTGCTGGTGCGAAAATGATAATCTTTGGGGTCAGGCTATTTGGCAAAGCCGAGGTCGTGCCAGGCGTCTTCTTCATCGCGACGCGTTTCTTTCACGTCTGCTTCATCCCGCTCGTTCCGATGCAGTCCTTCGTCGTCTTCGAAGACGCGCAGCAAGACGGCGGGGGAGCGGCGTTGCCGGGCCTTCATTGGGGCTCGATCAGCATGGCCTGGCTGCGCGGGCTATTGTTCGCGGGCGCCCTCGCGTTGGCGTTCATGGCCTGGAACAAGGTCGAAGCCAGCGCGCCGACCAGCCAGGTGCGCCCGATGTTGCTGATGGCGCTGGGCTGCGCCGCGGCGTTCGCGGGCTCTTATCGTTTGGCGCGCGCTACGGCAGAAAGCTTGGAAGCGCTACGGCGCGTCGACGGAGTGCCCTCGCACGTGCTGACGCGGGCCAAGGAACGGCTCGGCGGCTGAGCGGACGCGCTACTGAGCCGCGATCCACCCCAGCACACACGCCACGTCGGCGCTGCTCAACGCGGGGCGAGCGAGCGGCATTTGGGCGCCGCACGGCGGTTTGACGGCGAGCTTTTGATACAACAGGCTCTGCTCGGGGTTGGCGGGATCGGCCAGCACTTGTACGCATTGCTTGGCGGACACGCCGACGACGCGCGCCGCTACCCCGGGCGATACGAGATCCAAGTCTTGTTGGGGGGCCACGGCGCTGTGGCAGCCGGTACCGCCGCAGCTGGGCGTGAAAATGCGCGCGACGACGTCGCCGCAAGCACCGGCGCTCATGGTGCCGGCGGCTCCGGGGCTGCTGCCGGCGACGTTCATGCCGGCGGGGGCGCCCGCGTCGCCGTGAGCTTCGGCGTAGGCGTCGAACTCGGCTTTGTCGTCGAGCTGGCCCGGACAGCCCGCGAGCGAGCCGACCACGGCCAGCCGCACCGCCAGCCACGAGGCCCAAACCAGGCGGCCGTGCTGCGTGCTTGGTTCAATGCGCATAGCGAACTCCGAGACCGGCTTGCAGCTGTTCATCGAGCGCGCCACCGGCCACGTATTCGTCGCCGAGTCGCGGCTTGAAAGACGCGAAGTAACGCGTGTACCTACCCGTCAAGCGCGCTTCGAAGCCCGAGCCAACGTCGATGGCAAAGCCGAAGTCGGCGTCGACGCCGGCGACGTGCGGTTTGCGAAAATGCTCGTAAATTTCCCCGCGCGAGGTGGTCAAAAGGTATGCCGAGCCGGCCAGCACCGACAGTCGCCAGGCAACGTGCAGGCGCGCGTCCAGGCCGAAGCGCAGCGCGATGGTGCGCGCCGCCGGTAAGAGCGCCGGCACGGGAGCGTCCGCGCTCATGCCGAAGTAGCTGGCGTCGGCGCCAACCAGCACGCCCAGCTCGAACGCGTGCGGACCCGGAAACAGCAGCCGTTCGCGCAGCTCACCGCCGAAGCGGGTCCAATTGGTTTCGAGGGTGACGTTTTGTGGGGTGTTGGAGTCGAACGCGAAGCCGCGGCTGATATGGGCGCGGATGCCCAGATCACGAATGAACGGTACGCCGCTGGCCGCGGCCGGGTACGCCTCGATGCCGAAGCTGGCCATGGGAGCGGCCGGCAAGCGATACGGCGCGAGGTTGTAGCCGACCTGGTCGCTGTACGTGAAACGCCGGTTCGCGACGCCCGCGCTGGCCCACACCGCGACCTCGATACGACCGGCGGCGATGCGCGCGGCTTCGCGCCGGCCGAGCTCGGCTTCGTCGTTGCTGGGTGGTGGCGCATCGGGCGTAGCCGCGGGTTCGGCGGCAGTCGTCGTTTCGGCGAGCGACACCTTGGTCGGCGTGGCCGCGGCTGGCTCGACGGGCGCCGCCTTCTTGGGTTCGGCGTCCGTCGGCGCTGGCTCGGGGTCCGGGGTCGGTTTTTCCTCCACCGGTGCTGGGGGCTCTTCCGCGTGCTTGGCCGGCGCTTTGCGCTTCGACGACGCCGGCTTCTTTTGGCGCGGCGTCGCCGCCAGCGCGTTCTGCGACACTACCGCCAGCGCTGCGGCCAAGCACAAGCCGCGCGCGATGATCGAGCGCTCGATCATGAACAAATCAAGCCAGGGCGCTCTTGATCGCGACACCCGACGTAATCTGGTCGTCCAGCTGCGCGTCGGTCAAGCCCAAGCCTCGTCCCAGCGTCTTGGCGACGGACGCCAGGCTGTCGCTGGCGGGCAAGTCGCCGCCTTCCACGGCTTTACCGGTCGCGGAGTCGATGTCGGCCGCGTGCCCGCCCGGTACGATGCCGCCCACGACGCTGCCTTTGAAGCCCTTGCCAATCATCAGCGACAGCGAGTGCGACGAGTTGTGACCGCGACCATTCTGAGTGTCGAACAAGCGCCCGAACACGTTGAGGGTGGCGAACGTCACCTTGTCCTCGAGCCCGTAGGTCTTGAGCTTGTTCATCAAATTCTTGATGTTGTTGACGGAGGCGGTCGTCTGCACGGCTTCGTTGTTGAAGTTAGCGTCGCTGTGGTTGTCGCCCGAAAACGGCAAGTGAATCGTGACCACCGGCGTCACGTTCATCTTGATCAACAGCGCGGCGGCCGTGATCTGGTTGCTGGCATCGTCATTGTTGATGGTGCTCAAATCGGTGGCAACCTGGGTGATCATCGTGCGCAAATCGGTCTGCGACAGCGCCATGTTGTCGAGGTAAGCGCGCTCGGCCGTGGTCTGGGCGCGGTTGTCCTTCAGCGTTTGGTTGAGCTTGTTCAGCGTGTCGTCGCGCAAAGTCTGCAGTTGGGCTTGCAGGTCTTTGGGCGCCGAAAGCACGGCTTTGAGCCCGGTCGGCGTGAGCTTGGGCAGGTACTGACCGTCGAACGACAGCTGCTCGCCGCCGATGGTGACCGGTTGCGGTTGGATGGTGCCGAAGCACGCCTGCAGGTTCTTCGCAAAGTACGAGGGCAGCCATTGACCGCGCCTCAGCGCGCCAAACAGCTCGAGCACGCGTCCGAGCTCGCCGTGATTGGCGGTGCCGGTGGAGTGATGGAAGAACACCGTGCGCTCGACGAGCTCTTTCGGCAGAGTCGTCCACGGCTTGGCGGCCGTCCATGGCTGCCCGCCGATGGTCATGGTGCCGGGCGTCATCGACAGGTCCGTCGGATCCGAGTGATTGATGGTGCCCGACGCGAACGAGGCCGGCAGATCGTACGTGCCGGGCACGTTGCAGTTGAGCGCGTCGCCACCGGCGGACATGCTCAAAATGAGGTACTGCGCGCCGGGATTACTGTCGCACATGCCGTCGGCTCGCACCGACTTGGGGTTGAGCAGAAACGACACGGGCAAGCCCGTGGCCATGGCGCGCAGGCCCAACAGGCCCGCGCCCGCGAGGGCGCTTTGAAACAAATGGCGGCGGTTCAAGATGCTCATGGTGCTCTCTCTCACAGGCCGACGGCGACCGAGGTGGGCGCAAGGCACGCCGTGATGAAGGTGGATTTGAGCGCGTCGGTGGGCGACGCTTTGGCGGCGATCGCCGCGTCGTAGTGCGCGGCCAAAAGCTGAGTCACGGCGGCGTTGTTCGGATCCGCGGCCGTGATGCCCATGATGTTTTCGACGAAGTCGGTGATGGCCGCGTCCTTCTTGGCGCTCGAGTACAGGCTCATCGGCATCTTGTCGACGGTGAGGCTGGCCGCGTACGCGCACAAAGCCTCGGTGGCGCCGCGGTAGAACGGCGTCTGCGCCGTCGACAGCGCGGGGGCTTCGGCGCCGCGCAGGTAGCCGTCGAGCGGGATGTTGTTGGCGACCGCGACCTTGGTCGTGTTGTCGGGGATGCCGACGCAAAGATTGGTCGTGAGCTTGAGGCGATTGGTCAACGCCGAGCAAAAGTGATCTTGGCGGGCGATGCTGACGGTTTCGCCGATGTCGGTGCGAGTCTTGGTCGCGACCTGGCCCGTGACCAACGGTGAAGAGAACAGCTCCAAAACGAGCGTGTGAAAGTCGAAGTTGGAGTCGACGAACGCTTTGACGATGCGTTGGAACTCCGGATCGTCCTCGGAGCAGCCGCTCGAGTTCGCGTAGTAGCAAAGCTTTTGCGCCCACGCGGTGGGGTACAGCGGGTGCTCGACCAAGGCCGTGGCAAAGTCGTCGAATGAGGTGAGCGCGGCCGTCTTACCCAAGTAGTCGAAGCTCGCGGTCGAGAACACCTGCGAGGGGTCGTGCTGCGCGTGGTACGAATACGTGTACGCCTGACGGAAGATGTTGCGCATCGGATCCATCGTCTGATGGCAGCTGTAGCAAGGGCTCGTCGGGTCGGAGTGCTGACCGTCTTTGCCGTTGTCGAGCACGGTGGCGGTGCCCTTGTCGACGGGGTTGATGCTGCGTCCCAAGCCGACGATCAACGCTTGATTCAGCGTGTCACGGTGCTGGTTGCTGTTGTTCGTCGGCCAGTTGGCGAAGAACGCCGGCGTCGAAAAGAAACCGACGCGCGGGGTGCGCACGACGATTTCGTTGGCGGCGCGCAGCGTGGACAAATCGAAAAACGGCGTCAGCTTTTCACCCTCGGCCGCGACCCGCACCGTCACGGGGCGCCAGATGACGTCTTGAGCGGTGATGTTCGGCGGTGTGTAGCCGGCGCCGCCGGTGCAGTTGAACTGGTAGAGGTTCTTCTTCTCGGGGGGGACGTCTTCCGGAATCGTGATCCTCGGCGGACCGTCGGGATCGTCGGCGTCGATCATCATGCCTTTGCTGGGCGCATAACCGAACAGGCCCAAGAACGCGCTCGTCACGCTCGAATACTTGCGCTGGTTGTAGGTCGCCTTCACCTTCATCGCGTTGCCGGTGGCGTCGACCACCACGTGGCCGGTGTCGTCCAGCTGCGGCAAGTCGCAGCTGAACGCGGTCGGCGTCGCAAAGTGCATGAAATTCGGGCTCGCCGGATCGATCGTCTCTGCGAAAGGAATCGGCGTATCGGCGCGATACGTGACCCAGAAGGTCTGCGTCGTGCTCAGCGTGCCGTCGGGCATCGGTAGGCTGACCGACAGCTTGCCTTGGTCGTCGACCTGCGACTGATCGAGCGCCAGGTACAGCGACATCAGCGTCGGGGTCATCATGAACGTGTGCGTCGTCACGGTCTCGGTGAACGGCTTGCCGTCGGCGATCGATTTGAGGGCGGTGCGCGCCATCGATTCTTGCGCCTGCGTGAATAGCGGCAGGTCACCGGCGTTATCGACGCTGAGTTGGTCGAAAAAATCGTTCTTGGAGATCTGCGTCTGCTGAAACGCTTTGCTGAAGAAGTTGCTCAGCTTGGCCTGCGCCTCTGGCTTGACGAACCATGCGTCGACCATGCCCTTCAGCGCGGTAGGATCGGCGGTGACGGTCGCGATCTCTTCTTCGTTCGCGGGCAAGCCGAGCAGGAGGTTCTTGACCTTGGCAACGTAGATGCGCGCCGACACCGGCTCGAACGGGATCTGCGGCATCTGCTCGCCGGTCGTTCCACCGGACGCCGTCGCGCCGGCCAAGCCGCTCGACCCCGCACCTGACGGCGACGACTGAGCTTTGGTCTTGACGTCGAGAGAGCCCGTGCAGGCGAGCGCGATTGCACCGCTGCCGAGCGCTGTCGCAGCCCATGAACGTGTCGACCTCTTCCGCATCGTATAACTCCTATCGGGCGCGCGGCGGTTTCGCCAGCTCAGAAAATTCTCGAGTGTGAGTACACGACACACACACACCCGTTGAAGTGTGTGTCGCGGTCGCGCGCTTCCATCACCCCGCCGTGTGATTTCCGGAGATCTGCGCGAGTAGTCGTAGGGAATGGTGGTAAGCGGTGTGCGTCGTTGCCGTACCGCCCCCGTAGGCGCGAGCCCACAGTCGCAGCGAATTCGTTGCTGCGAAAATGCGAGCCCGCTCACACGATTCATCCCACCCTCTGGCTGCCCAACCGCAGCTTTCCGCAGCTCGCTTGCAGAAGCTACCGTTGCGTCCCAAGGCCAAGCCGAGCGAGCAGGAAGTTAGCGCGGGACTTTGGTGGGGCGCGATTTGGCGGCGAGCTTGGCTTGCTCGGCGGCTTTTTTCGCCATCTCGTCCAACACTTTTTCGGTGGCGGCGGAGGCGGTGGCGCTCTTGGTCAAGATGGCGGCGCCGAGCACGAGCTTGTCGTTCGACCACAGATCGTATTCGAGCGTGATGCCATCGTAGATGTGACGCTCGGAGAAGCCGTCGGCGCCCAGCGGCGTGACCTTCTCGATCTTTTGCGGCGCGCCCAGGTGCTCTTGCAAGGCGGTGGGCTGCATGCCGAAGTACAAGTCGGGCAGGATGGAGCCGTTGAAGAAGCCGTACTCGAGGATCGAGCCGTCGGCGGCCCGCTTGGCTTCGCGGCCTTTGCGCGAGACTTTGATCTCGGTCAAGACGCCGCCTTCGAGCTTGAAGTCGACCGCGCGAGCCACGTAGCGACACAGGGTCTCGGTCGCGTCGTCACACGGCGCGCCCATCAGTCGCTCGATCGTTTGCTTGCTGGCGCCGAAGCGAATCGGCCCCACGCCTTGGCCGGGCAAGATGGGCAGAGGAATACCCATGCGCGGCGCCGTGACCTCGACGCGCTTTGGACCCTGCCCAGGGATCACGTTGGCGGGGTGACCGATGCTGTCGACGGCGCCGCGGCCGGCGGATGGCAGGGGCGGCGCCGCGATGGCGCTGGCGAGGGCTTTTTCACGCTCGGCGGCGCTGAGAGCGGTATCACCCTTGCAGCCGTCACAGCCGGCTAGCGTGAGCCCGAGGGCCAAGGCGGGGACGACGGACAGGACGGAAACGACGGAGCGCATGAGACCTCGGCAAGCTTGGTTGCGGTAGCCCGCGAATCGCGTCATTAGCACATCGGCAGCGCTTGGTAGCCTCCCCTTATTCCAGCTCGACCCTCTCCGGTCCGACGACTGCCAACTCGGTTGACGGTGCCGGCGAGCTTGCGCTTCTACGCCGCTTCTTGTTCGTCACCGGTAAGGGCGGCGTGGGCAAAACGAGCGTGGTCGCGGCGCTCGCCGAGGGCTTTGCGCGCGCCGGCAAGCGCGTGCTGGTCGCCGAAACGAGCCCAAAGGAGCACATCTCGGGCTTGTTCGGGCGCGCGTCGCTACCGACGCAAATTACCGAGCTGTCGCCGCGCCTGTACGGCGTTTTGCTCGACGCCGACGTGGCGCTCAAAGAGTACGGCGCGCTGGTGTTGAAGAGCGAGCGCCTGGTAGGCGCGTTGTTCGACAACAAGCTCGTGCACGGTTTCTTTCACGGCGCTCCTGGTCTCAAAGAATGGGCGGCTTTGGGTAAAGCTTGGTACCACTCCACGGAGACGTTGGCGGATGGCTCTCCGCGCTTCGACGTCGTTATCTTGGACGCGCCCGCGACCGGCCACGGCTTGGACATGCTGCGCGTGCCCAAGACGATCATCGAGCTTTCGCCGCCGGGCGTGCTGCGCACCGACGCCGAGCGCGCGTGGGCGCAATTTCGCGATCCCGCGCAGTCGGGCGTGGTCGTGGTCACCTTGCCCGAAGAAATGCCGACCAACGAGAGCTTGGAGCTGTGTGGAGCGTTGCGTAACGAGCTGCAATTGCCGTTGTTGGCGCTAGTGGTGAATCAAGTCGTTCCCACCCTGTTCGACGCCACCGAACGTGACGCGCTGGCCGAGCTGCAAGAGCCGACCGAAGGCGACGCGGCGTCACTGGCGCTGGCGGCCGGTATTCGCCGCGCTGCGCGCGAGCAAGTTCAGGCTCAAAGCCTGGCGCGGCTGGCGACGCTCGGCGCGCCGCTGTTGAAGCTGCCGTTCCTGCTCGAAGGCGCGGCGAGCCTGCCCGCCGTCAACAAGCTCGTTACGGCTCTGGCCGGGCAGCGCTGACGCTGGATCGGTTCCAGAGCCAAGCTCCTTGTGCAGAGTCGGCCATCGCGAGTAGCGTAGCCGGCATGTGGCGGTGGCCGACGTTGGCGGGGGTCGCGATGCTCGCATGCGGGCACACGCAAGGCACCATGCCATCGCTGAGCGCAGGCGGGGCTGGGAGCGGCGGTACGCCTAACGCTCAGGGCGGGGCGGGCAGCGGCGCCGGAACCAAGCCGACCGGCGTCGCCGGGGTGTCGGTCGGGGGCGGTCTGAGCGGCGCCGGCGGCCTGAGCGGTGTCGGTGGCGCCGCCATGGCGGGGTCGACGGGCGGATTCGCGCCTCACAAGCCGATCATTTGCGGTGACGAGCAAGTCGCGCCGGAGCTGATCTGTGACGGCAAGCTGGATTGCCAGCTCGGAAACGATGAAGGCGGCTGCCCGCGCTACTTCTGCAAAGACGGCTCGAGTCGCGATGGCAGCAGCGTGTGCGACGGCGAGCCCGACTGCCCCGAGGCCGAGGACGAAGCCGATGATCAGTGCGACAGCGTCGCTACCGGCTTCGTGTGCAAGGCTGGCGTGCGCATTCCGCGACGCGACGTTTGCGACGGACACCCCGACTGCGAGGACGGCGCAGACGAGGCGGTTTGTCCGGCATTTTTGTGTTGGAACGGGGCAACCGCCATCGCCGAGAAAAAGCACTGCGATCGCGTGCCGGACTGTGACGACGAATCGGACGAGGCGGGCTGCCACGCTCCGTGAGTGAACGCGACTGAAACTAGGAGGAGGTTCCGATGGTGGGAATGATCAAGGGTGTGACTTTGTGGGGCGTCGTTGCCTGCGCGATCGTGGGCTGTGAATCGAGACCACTGACCGACCCCGGCGGACCGTTGCCGGCGACGGAAGCCGGGAGCGCCGCCGTACCCGCGAGTCATCGCGGACCGCTGCCGCTGGAAGGCTTCCGGGCCGTGACCGAGGAGCCAGACACGGGCGCCACGCCGCGCACCCGGCTTGCCCCGGGCGCTCTTTCTCGAGGCTCGCGTCGAGAGCTGGTCAGCCCCGCAATTTGGACGAGGCACGTCGGCGACGAGGCGCTCATCGACGTCCGTATGCCCACCTTGAGTGGAAACCCGAGCTGGGCCGGCGAGCTGAAGCTGTTCGTCTCCGACGAGAGCGTGGACGGCGGCCAGCGCTACGTCGGTGGCCATTCGCTCACGCCGCTGCAGGCTGGCCTCACGCATCGCCTGGGCATTCCGCTCTCGAACCAGATAAAGGACCTGCTCGGTCGCGGTGAGCGCCTGAAAATCGTCTTGCAGGTGCCGAGCGATTCGCCGACGTTTTTCGTCGAGCAGGTCGCGCTCGACTCCTTCGAGGTCAAGGGATTGGCCGCCACCTCCGCCGTCCACGTGAGGCTGCCCAGCGCGACGTCCGTGGCCAACGTGGTCGTCGCCGGCACCACGAGCGTGACCATCCGTGACGGGGTGAGCTTCACGGGTCCGAATGGCCTCACCGTCGCCAGTCTCGGCTCGACCGACCTGGGCGCTGACAGCGTCACGGCGGGCGACGTGCGCTCCGTGGGCAACGTGTTCTTGCGCGAGCGCGCCAACGTCAACGGCGCCGTGGTCAGTCAAACGGGCTGGACGCACCAGACGCAGTGGACGGTAGCGGGCGGCATCTTCGCGCCCCAGAGCTTAGCGCCAACGCTCGACGACACGCTGGTCGTGCAGTACCCGGCGTCGACGCAATCGCTCTCGGTCGAGCCCGACCAACAAGCGAGCGCGAGCCCCGGCGCGTTTACGACGTTGACGCTCAAGTCTCGCGCCAAGCTCACGCTCGCCCCCGGCGACTATTACTTCGACTCCGTGCAAATCGAGTCGCAAGCCGAGGTCGTTCTCCAAGATCCATCGCGACCGGTCGTGTTCCACGTGCGCGGGTCACTGACGCATCGCGGGAGCATGCCCAACGCCCTCGCCGCCAACGTGCTGTGGATGGCGACCGGCACGTCAGCCGTCGAAATGGGCGCGCCGCTCGTGGGCACCGTCTTGGCACCCGAAGCCAGCGTCCGCTTGGCCCCCACCAATGGCACCCCGCACCGCGGCGCGCTCTTCGGGAAAAGCGTGCTCGTCGAGGCGGCCAGCCCGTTTCAGCTCGTGCCCTTCAGCGGCTGGTCGCAGCTGCTGAGGCCGCAAAGCCCCGCGCACGACGCGCCGAGCGCCGGTCCCCGCGCGCGTTGGGTCTACCCGAGCGGCGAGCCGATTCAGAGCTTTTCGTACGGGCCGGCCCCGAGCGCGTTTCGGGTGTTGGCCGCAGGCCAACCGGGTGAGGCGCCCACGGATGCGCTGAGCTTCGAGATCGAAAACGCGCCCGCCAACGTCGGCGGCGTCACGGTCGCTTACAGCGTCGTGATGAAGTCTTGGGGACTGGGCAATTTCTACTACGACGTGCCGCTGCAGGCGGCGGATCCGAACGTCACCCTGACTCCGGGGCAGAAGCGCACAATCAGCGTGCCGAGCCTGCCGAGCATCTTGGGCGTCAAGGCGACGGACATGCCGGCCAAGGGTGACATCGTGATCGGCCTGCATCGGCTCGTCAACGGCGCGGTCGTGCCGACACCCTTCGTTTACCTGCGCATGCCGCAGTTTTTCTATCACTTCAGCGATGACCTCGCGAAGGTGTACTTGTACTCGCTCGAGAAGGCGAGCCATGAGCTGGCTCCGTCCGGCATGGTGCCGAAGGACGGCGTGGTCGAGCGCTACGCCCAGGGCGTCTACAAAGCCAGCCTGTTCGCGCCGTCGGGCAAGCTCGGCGACAGCACTTCGCAGCAGGCGCGCGATGGTTTGCTCGCCCAGTACGGCGATCGCCCCGCCCAACTTTACGGCATTCGCTGGGACGCGCAGCCGCTCAACGAAGCACCCCACCCCATCATTCCTACGGGCTCCGTCGGCGGTGGCAACACCGAGCCCTACAATCCCAGCGACGGCCCCACTGGCGTGTGCGCGGCTTGGCCCACCGTGTTCGTCGACAACGGGGCGGAGGCCTTCCCGGTGCCGTCGCAGAACGAGTTCAAGGGCATCGTCGACTTTCTGCCGGCGGCGTTCAACCGGGCTCAGCTGTACAAGGCCGACGGCTCGCTGGTGGTCGAGGGCGCCCTCGATAAAAATGGCTGCTTCGCTCAGCCCGTGGAGCTCGGCAAGGGCAACTATTACTTGCGAGTTTTCACGAGCGGCATGGCCAACAACGGCGTGCGCTTCGACATCACGCGCTTCGAGCCGCCGGAAACGACCGGTACCGATAAAGAAGTCAGCGTGACGTACGCGCTGTACGTCAACGCACCTGGGCACACCAGCACGGGCGGCTTCACTCAATTTACGGTCACGACCGGCATGTGGACGGAGAGCACGCACGTGAGCGGCTTCGCCGGCCACGTCTTGGCGCGCGATCAGCAAGGGGTGGACTTTGGTCTGACCCGCAAGACCGCCGCCGACCCACAGGTTTACAAGATCCAGATCAACACCAGCGACATCTCGAGCGGCTCCGCCAGCGGGCTCAGCATCAACGCCTTCTTGACCGAAAACCATTGGGTGAGCGACGCGCGCTGGAAGTTCGTGCTTGGGCACGAGTTCGGACACATGGTCCAAGGCCTGGGCAAAGCGTTGATGAAGGGGGGCTACACCTTCGACGCAATGACGGGTGAAGCCAGCGACGAGTGGTCCTCGCCGCCCGACCCGCCAACGGCTCAGTCAGCGGCGCTCAGCAACGATTGCACCTGCAACATAGTCGAAGCGGGCGACAATCGACTGCACTGCCTGCAGTCAATAGAGCTGACGTCGAGCGCCCAGAACGAGGCGTTCGGACATTTCATCGCGTCTCGAGTTTGGAACCTGGCCCCCATCGATGCCGGGTATGTCGGCGCCTGCCACTTCTCTTACTACAAGCAGGTAAGCTCGACCGATCTCGGCTCGGTGTCGCTGCCGCCCGTCAGCATCGACTGTGCCAAAGCGGTCAAGCATCGCAAGATGGCGTGCCAAAACGTGAGCGCCTTGCAAAATGGCCAGCCCGCAGAGCTCAGCAGCGAAGTCGACTGGTTGACGTTCCTGCGGGCGCTGACCACCGACATGCAACACCCGGTCACGGTGGGTGACATCTTGAGCTGGTATCGCACTGCCTGTAACGGCAATTGCAGCACTCAGCAGGTGTCGTTCAACAGCTTCCGCAACGCGGCTCCGGCCAGCCTGCAGACCTTCGTGAGCACGACCGGCGCCACCTACGGCGTCGACTGAGGTGGCGGGAAGGCGCGTCGGCCTACCCCCGGCCGGCGCGCCTTGCCCGTGACGGGCCAAGCACGCGAAGGTTCGCCGAATTTCGGGCGTAGGCGGCGGAAGCCCGCTCTTCTCGGTCACTAGTTTGCCTCGGCTTCGTCTTGAGGCAGGCTTCGCCCGGCATGGATAGGGTGGTGGCAGACGAAGCGGGCATCGCGAATACGGGTTCAGTCGACGCGAGCCCCGCTCGCTGGCGTCTCGACGCCGCGGTAGCTCAGCTCCTGGCGTGGGCTGCGCTCGGCGCCCTCAATCAGGTGTTGATCGCCGTCCGCCTACCCCCGCCGCTGCCCGGGGTCGGCGTCTGGCATCGCGCCAGTGACTTTGGTCAGTTTCTGCTGCTCGGTGGGCTATCACACGCCGCGGTCACGCTGGCGGCGCGAGGCTTGGCTCGCGCGCCGAGCACGTCCAAGCTGCGCCGGTTCTATCCGGCGTTGCTCGTGTTCGCCTTCGGCAGTGCCGTATCGTTGCTCGGCGTCCGTCCCGACGTCGCCAACTTGGCCCAACGTTTGGAGCTCGAGACTTGGCAGCTGGCGGTGCCGGTCTCGCTCGGGTTTGGCGCGACTTTGGCGGCGACCCTGGGTTTGCGGCGTTGGGCGCGCGGCACGCTGCGCGGGCTGTTCGGTTTGGTCGCGCTCGCCATCGCGACCAGCAATGCCTTCGTGCTCGAGACCGACTATTTCTTCGTCCACTTCTTGCTCGCGTGGCTGAGCGCTCAGTTGGCGGCGCGCGCGGTCGAGGGGCTCGAGCTGCCCGCCTTGCCGGCGTCCGCGCGCCGCGTGGCCATGACCGCCGTAGCCGTCATCGGCCTGTTGGCGCTGACGTTGCCGGAGCGCAGCAACGAGGTGCAACGTCGGTTGTTTGCACTACAAAGCTCCGTGGCGCCGCCGCTTTTGGCGCGATTGATGCCGGGCCGGGCCAGCGCCGGCAACGGGCAGGTTTTGCCCGAGTACCAGCAGTCGCCTTGGTTTTCATCGCGCGACAAGCAGCCGTTGGCTCAACCTACGCACGCGGTCCGGCTGCCGGAAGCACCACTGGTCGTCTTGTTCACGATCGACGCGATGCGCGCCGACGTGCTCGAGGTGGCCAAGTACCGAAAGCAGCTGCCCCAGCTGTCGCGCCTGCAAGACGAGTCCGTATCGTTCAGCTTGGCGCGCTCGCCCACGCCCGCGACGACCACCACCTTCGGCTCGATCTTTTCCGGCAAGTATTATTCGATGTTGCCGTGGGAGTACTTGGGCAAGGGCAAGACGCGGCTCATCGAGCCGACTCCGCGCTTCGCTCAAGCGCTCGAGCACGCCGGTGTGCACACGATTCAGATCGTCACGCTCGGGCGCCTCAACGCCGGAAGCGGCGTTGGCTTGGGCTTCAAGTCCGAGGTGTCGCTGCAGCGCCGGCAAGGCGCCAAGGACGTGATCGACTTGGCGATCGAGCAGCTGAACCAGGCCCCCGCCGGCCCCACCTTCTTGTTTTCTCATTTCACCGAGGCCCACGCCCCCTACAATCAGGCCGGCACCAAGGGCTCACCGAGGAGCCGCTACGTGGGGGAGTTGGCCATCGTCGACGCTCAAATTGGCCGATTTCGCGAGTATTTGCGCGAAACCGGCCGCGACGCGCGAACGCTGTTCGTCATCTCGGCCGATCACGGCGAAGCCTTCGGTGAGCATGGCCAGAACTTTCACGCGCGCAGCGTGTACGAGGAGCTGATGCACGTGCCGCTCTTGATCCACGCGCCCATGTTGCCGCACCGCCGTGTCGATACGCCGGTAACGCTCATGGATCTCGGCCCCACCATCTTGGACCTGTTCGGGCTACCGACGCCCGGCAGCTACATGGGACAGAGCATCGCGCCGCTGCTGGTCGGCAAGCCCGCTCAGCTGACGCGACCGATCATCGCCGACGCGGGCCGCCAGATCCAAGCGTTTTACTTTCCCGACGGCAAGAAGGTCATCTTCGATCGACCCAAGAAGACGACCGAAGTCTACGATCTGCGCAGCGACCCCAAAGAGCTCACGAATTTGATGGAAGGTCAGCCCGCCGGCGCGAACGCCGCTTACGTCAAGACGGCCGAAGCCTTCTTTCGTGGCGTGCGTCGCGCCGAAGACCAGGCCGCCGACGTGAGCGTCAACGACTAAGAGCCCGCGACCACCGGCGCGCCAAACGCCGGTCAAAAGTTCTGCGAAGGCTACAACGCCGACGCCGCCGCGCCGTCCAGGAACCACACGCCGTCGCGGGCGAGCTGAATCGGAGTCGTCACGATGTCGAGCGGATCTTGGAACGCGCGCCGGACCGGCTCCGCTTTGCCGGCGCCGCTGCCCAGCACCACGCATAGCCGCGCCGCGCGCAGCACCGGCGGCGTGAGCGACAAACGCTCGGGCGGCGGCTTCGGGCCGATCACGGGCAGCACGCGTCGCACTTCTTCACGTAGCGCGGCTGCGCCCGGAAACAACGACGCCGTGTGCGCGTCTTCACCGATACCCAGCACCACCACGTCGAGCCGCTCCGGTAGCTCTGCTTCGTAGTTGCGCGCGGCGGCGTCGCGATCAGAAAGCTCACCTTGCATGCGGTGCACGCGCTCGGCAGCAATCGCGATGCGATCGAACAGCGCCGCCTTGGCCATCCGATAGTTGCTGTCGGCATGATCGGCAGGCACGCAGCGCTCGTCGCCGAAAAAAATGTCGATCCGTGACCAATCGAGCGGTAAGCCGGCCAGCGCCTCGTAGGTGGCTTTTGGCGTGGTTCCGCCCGCCAATGCCAGCGATGCTTGGCCACGCGCCGTAATCGCGCGCGTCAGCTCGTCGGCAATGCGCGCCGCCGCTCGGGCCGGCAGATCTTTCGAGTCACAGACGATGCGTTCCATGGGGGCGGAATCATAGGCGCGCCCGGCAATCCGCGCTATGGTCCGAGTCCTTAGCTCATGGCGGAATCGGCTGTCTCTGCAGGCCACGTGCTCGTCGGCCGCTACCGGCTAGAAACGATGCTGGGCCAGGGTGGCATGGGCACCATCTGGCGCGCGCAGCATTTGGTGCTGAACGCCCCGGTCGCGGTCAAGGTCATCGACCGCACTGTTATCCCGGACGAAGAAACGCTTTCGCGCTTCATGCGCGAAGCGCAGTCGGCGGCCGCGCTGCGTAGCCCGCACGTCGTGCAGATTCTCGACTACGGCATCGACGGCAAAGTGCCGTTCATGGCCATGGAGCTGCTGGAGGGCGAAAACCTCGCCCAGCGCATCAAGCGGGTCAAGCGCCTCACGCCCAGCGAGACCGCGCGCGTTCTGTCGCACATTGGCCGCGCCATCTCGCGCGCTCACGAAGCCGGCATCGTCCACCGCGATCTCAAACCAGAGAACGTGTTCCTGGTTCACAACGAAGACGAAGAGATCGCCAAGGTGCTCGACTTCGGGGTCGCCAAAATCGAACGCCACGCGCTCGAAGAAGGCACCCGTACCCGCACCGGTTCCATCCTCGGCACGCCGTTTTACATGAGCCCCGAGCAGGCTCAGGGCAATCGCACCGTCGACTCGCGCACCGATCTGTGGGCCATGGGCGTCATCGCCTTCGAATGCCTGACCGGCAAACGCCCGTTCTACAGCGACGGCCTCGGCGATCTGGTGTTGGCCATCTGCGTGCGTGACATTCCGCAGCCGTCGTCGATCGCCAGCGTGCCCATCGGTTTCGACGCGTGGTGGAACCGCGCGGTCGCGCGCGACCCCGAAAAGCGCTTCCAAACCGCGCGTGAGCTGACCGACGCCTTGCGTGACGCGCTGGGGCTCGAGCCGCGCGACAACTCGCGCGACTTACCCCAGGCCGCTCCCGCCATCGAAGTCAGCAGCGCCACCGACACCGACACCACGCGCGACACGCCGCCCACCGATCCGGTGCCCGGGTTGCACCTGTCCGGCGTGCTCAGCACGTCGCCCGTCAGTGTGCGAGCCGACGAGCAGGCGGAGCCCAACGCGGCGACCATCGTCGCTCCCGCCGCGCCCGGCGAGGTCCCGGCGCTCACCGTGCGACAATTCAGCACCACGCAAAAAAGCCCACCGTCCGCACCCCGGCCCACCTCCGACGGCGCGGGTTTGGTGATCGGCGTCGCGGCCGCAGCGCTGTTCGTCGGCATCTTGGCCGGTGTCATGTTGCTGCGCGGCCAGCGCGGCCCCGATACCGATCCGCACCGCGCGTTACCCGCGCCTCTGCCGGTAGCCGCTCGCCAACCCAGCGAGCCGCGCGTCAAACCCAAAGCCGCTCCCGCGCCATCCACGTCGGCCGAAAAGCCGCTGCTCGAGTTCTTACCCGGCGATCCGCCAGGCGCGGCGCCGTCCTCGTCTGCCCTTTCGACGCCCAGCGAGCCGCGCCCCGCCCCGAAATCCGAAGCGCCCGCCGCCGCCTCGGCGAGCAGCGCGCCTCCCGCGGCCCCCGCCACCAGTCTGCCCGACGGCGGCTGGGTCAAGCCCGAATGGGCCATTCCGGACGGCGATCCGGTGCGACGGCCTCCCGTCAACGAGTGACCCGCATTAAATAATCACGACCAGCACGAGGAGCAGCGACCTTGATCCAAACGCGCGCGCAGGATGGGCTACCGCATACGCTCGTAGTTTCTAACTTTCCGGTCTCGCCCCCGGGGCCAGTGCTCGAGCGCCGCAACCCCGCCAATCGTGACGACTTGGTCACGGTGGCGCCGGCGAGCTCGCGTGAGCAAGTGTTCGCCGCTTGCGAAGCGGCGCGGGAAGCCGCCGTGGCATGGGCGCGCGTGCCGGCGCCCGAGCGCGGGCGGCTCTTGGGCAGGCTCGCCGGTCTGTTGACCCAAGAAAAAGAGCGGCTGAGTCGCTTCGTCGCGCGCGAGGTAGGCAAACCTTTGCGCGAAGCGCGCGGCAGCGTGCAAGAAGCCATCGACACGGCCGAGTTCTTTCAAAGCGAAGGCCGGCGCCTGTACGGCCAAACGGTACCGAGCGAGCTGCCGAACAAAGAGCTGTTCACGTACCGGCGGCCGTTGGGCGTCGTTGGTCTCATTACCGCCGGCAATTTCCCGATCGCGGTGCCGAGCTGGAAAATCGTGCCCGCGCTCTTGTGCGGCAACGTGGTGGTGTGGAAGCCGTCCGACGACGCGCCCGGCACCGCCGCGCTGTTCTTCGAGCTTTTACGGCGCGCGGGCGTGCCCAGCGGCGTCGTCAACATCGTGCACGGGCCGGGCGCCGGCGGCGCCGGCGAGTATCTGCTCGAAGCCGTCGACGCGGGCTTGATCGACAAGGTGTCATTCACCGGCTCCACCGCCGTTGGTCGAAAAATCGGCGAAGTATGCGGCCGGCGCTTGCAGGTGCCGTCGCTCGAGCTGGGCGGAAAAAATCCGCTCGTCGTCCTGGCTGACGCCGATCTCGAGCTGGCCGTCGAAGGCGCGGTCTGGGCGTCGTACGGCACCGCTGGTCAGCGTTGTACCAGCGCCGGCAACATCATCGTCGATCGCCGTGTGCTGCCCGCGTTTCGGGATCGCTTCGTACGCCGCGCCAGCTCGCTCAAGATCGGCAATCCGCTCGACGAGCAGAACGACTACGGCCCCTTCATCAACCAACGCTTCTTGGAGCGCTGGATCGAACAGCGCGCGACCGGCCTGGCCGAAGGTGCCAGCCTCTTGCTCGACGGCAAGCGCATCGGGCCCGAAGACGCCGATGAGGTGCCCGGCTTCGCGGGCGACGCCGCGAAGGGTTTTTACGGCAGCCCGCGCCTGTTCGACAACGTGCGCATCGACATGCGCGTGGCCCAAGAAGAGTGCTTCGGCCCGACCGTGAATCTCATCGAGGTCGACGGCTTGGACGACGCCATCCGCACCGCCAACGGCACCCCGTACGGCCTTTCTAGCGCCATTTACACGCGCGACGCCCACGCCATGCTGCGCTTCAAAGAAGAGATTCGCGCCGGCATGACCAGCATCAACAACAGCACCACCGGGGCCGAAGCGCACCTGCCGTTCGGGGGCAACGGTTGGTCCGGCAATGGCACGCGCGAATCGGGTATCTGGGTGCTCGACTCGTACACGCGCTGGCAGGCCGTCAACGTCGATCTTTCCGGCAAGTTGCAGAAAGCCCAAATCGATCTGGTCGACCCCGAGGACGCGGGAATCGCCGCTCTCGACCGCGCCAACGCCGCCATTCCTTAGCCCGCTCTCCTTCCGTAC
>Ga0164241_10001976_pt1 | contig 23341 bp, 19 predicted proteins | sample OricomyardsoilBY_FD_108780 | JGI IMG/M metagenome (GOLD analysis project Ga0164241, IMG submission 108780) | Backyard soil microbial communities from Emeryville, California, USA - Original compost - Back yard soil (BY) | ecosystem: Environmental > Terrestrial > Soil > Unclassified | place: USA... | reverse complement strand
TCGGTCTTGCGCTGACTGCCGTGCTGATCGTGGTCACCGAGTACTACACGGCCACGGAATACTCGCCGGTGCGCAAGGTGGCCGAGGCCTCGCAGACCGGCCATGCCACCAACATGATCGCGGGCCTGGGCGTGTCGATGAAGTCGACCGCGCTGCCCGTCATCGCGGTGTGCGCGGCCATCTATGGCGCGTACACGCTGGGCAACCAGGTTGGCGCCGGCCTGTACGGCATCGCCGTAGCCGCAACGGCCATGCTGTCGCTGACCGGCATGATCGTGGCGCTCGACGCCTACGGCCCGATCACCGACAACGCCGGCGGCATCGCCGAGATGAGCGGCCTGGACAAGAAGGTGCGCGACATCACTGATCCGCTGGATGCGGTGGGCAATACCACCAAGGCCGTGACCAAGGGCTATGCCATCGGTTCGGCGGGCCTGGCCGCGCTGGTGCTGTTCGCCGACTACACGCACAACCTCGAAGCCGCCGGCAAGCTGGTGACCTTCTCGCTGTCCGACCCGGCCGTGATCATCGGCTTGTTTCTCGGCGGCCTGGTGCCCTACCTGTTCGGCGCCATGGCGATGGAAGCCGTGGGCCGCGCCGCGGGTTCGGTGGTCACGGAGGTGCGCCGCCAGTTCCGCGAGATCAAGGGAATCATGGAAGGCACCGCGAAGCCGGACTACTCCAAGGCCGTGGACCTGCTCACCAAGGCGGCCATCAAGGAAATGATCGTGCCCTCGCTGCTGCCCATCCTGGTGCCGGTGGTGGTGGCCTTCGGCATCAACTGGCTCATGGGCCCCGGTGAAGGCATCAAGGCGCTGGGTGGCCTGTTGATCGGCACGATCGTCACCGGCCTGTTCGTCGGCATCTCGATGTGCACCGGCGGCGGCGCCTGGGACAACGCCAAGAAGTACATCGAAGAAGGCCACTTCGGCGGCAAGGGCTCCGAGAGCCACAAGGCCGCGGTGACCGGCGACACCGTGGGTGATCCGTACAAGGACACGGCGGGTCCGGCCATCAACCCGCTGATCAAGATCATCAACATCGTGGCACTGCTGCTGGTGCCACTGCTCTAACCAGAGCCTCGTCAAGCCGCATCGCGGCGGCGCAGGCCGCCGCGATGCCATCAACCCCTTGCCGCTCAGGCGCCGGCGCGCACTCCTGCCCGCTCGAGCCGCTTCGCTACCTCGTCCCACTGCACGTTGGCCATGAACGCGTCGATGTACTTTGCCGTGGCGGCACCGTAATCGATCGCATAGGAATGCTCGTACATGTCCATGACCAGCAATGGCACGGTGCCCACCGGAGCCGTGGCATGGTCGGCCATCCAGTAGTTTTCCAGCACGTCGAAACCGGGGTTGTATCCCAGTACGGCCCAGCCGGATCCGCCGCCGAGACCGCTGCCGATCTTGCGGAATTCGGATTCCCACGCGTCGTAGGTGCCGAATGATGCAGCGATGCGCGATCTGATCGCCGCGCCCGCCTTGCCGCCGCCACCCAGGTTGCCGAAGTACAGCTCATGCAGCAGCACCGAACCGGTGCGCATCAGCTGTTCACGCTTCAGTCCGTTGTAGACATAGGCGGGCGTATCAGCCGCGTTCAATGCCTGCGCCAGTTTGCCGCTCACTGTATTCAGGGCCTTCACCGAGCCGGTGTAGTTGTTCTCCCAGTGGGACTGCACCAGCTTTTCGGAAAGCCCGCGCAGACTCCCGGCATTGAACGGCAACGGCAGCGGCGCGCGTTGCAGCTCGAAGGCCTTGCCGGCTGCGGCCGGCGCGGCGTCGGCCGCGCGCGCGCCCTGCAGAACTGCGCCAGCAGCCAGCGCCGACACGGTCGCGGCCGACCTGAAGAAAGACCTGCGTGATTCGTCTTCCATATCGCCTCCTTCGCCAGTCGTGGCGCAATTCCGGATGGATCTGCGCGCCATGCTACGCCGCTGCCGCAGCCGGCGTGACAGCTGCCATGCGGGCCGGCATAGTGCCCGGCCACGAGGGGACCACCGATGCAAACGCCGCCATCACCTTTTGAAGCCAACCCGCCACCGGCCCGGAAGTTGCTCCTCGGCATCCTGGGTGCCGCAGCCGCTGCGGCGCTGTTGCTGGTGGTGGCCATTCTGCCGGCCGAATACGGCATCGACCCCACCGGCATCGGTGGCGCGCTGGGCCTGACCGATATCAACGGGCCGACGAAGACTGTGCAGCTTGCCGACGTCATCGGTGGCAACACGAACCTGAAGGAAGTGAAGGTCGCCGACCCAGGAGACCCGATTCCGCTGCCGAATCCGGCCGTGTCGCAGCTCAAGGAAGCCGCGCCACAAACGCACGCGCAGACCATCACCATCCCGGAATTCAAGGAGACCGAGGTGAAGGTGCTGCTCGACGAAGCGCAGGTCATCGTCTATTCGTGGGAAGCCGATGGCGACGTGTATGTGGATTTCCACGGCCATGATCCGGCCACGACCGGCGATGGCTTCGTGCGGTATCGCGAAGAACAGTCGACGCGCGCGGGGCATGGGTCGCTGGTCGCGCCATTCACCGGCGAGCATGGCTGGTTCTGGCTGAACCTCGAGAACAAGCCGGTGAACATCAAGCTCACTGTCACCGGCTACTTCAAGGGCATGAAGGACTACGGGATTCTCAAGGATCCGTTCGAGCAATGAGCACTGTGGCAGGCAAGCGCATCGCAGCTGCGCTGTGCATGGCGGCGCTGGCACCGACCACATGGGCCCACGGCGTAACCGGCGGCGATGCGGCTTACCTGCAGTCCATCTCGGGCCTGCACGTATTTCCACTGATGTATCTCGGCGCCAAGCACATGGTCACCGGCTACGACCACCTGCTGTTCCTCGCCGGCGTGATCTTCTTCCTCTACCGGCTGAAGGACGTGGCGCTGTATGCCACGCTGTTTGCCATCGGGCACAGCGCCACGCTGCTACTCGGGGTGCTGGCAGGCATCCGCGCCAACGCCTACATCGTCGATGCCATCATCGGACTGTCGGTGGTCTACAAGGCGCTGGAGAACATCGGCGCGTTCCGGCGCATGGGCGTGGTGATCGACACGCGCGTCGCCGTGCTCACTTTCGGCTTCGCCCATGGATTCGGCCTTTCGACGAAACTGCAGGACTTCAACCTTTCGAGCGAGGGCCTGGCCGGCAACATCCTGTCGTTCAACATCGGCGTGGAACTCGGCCAGGTGCTGGCCCTGGCCTTGATCCTGCTGGCCTTGCAGCTGTGGCGCCGCAGCGGCTCCTTCCTGCGCGGCGCCTGGCTGACCAACCTGGCGATCATGGCGGCCGGCTTCACGCTGTTTGGCTATCAGCTCGCCGGCTACCTCACCTCACTGACCTAGACCGAACATCTTCGTCACGCCGAAGTTGATTACCGCCTTTTCGTGCTGCAGACCATTGAGGCCCGACTGCCCCAGTGGCAGTTGCGCCGAAGCGCGCACCACCCAGCCGCCGCCGGCACTGAACAGCAGCCGCGGCGTGAAGTAGGCGATCGAGCCGCCGGTATCTGCGTCGAGTTCGCCGAGATCATCGATACGGTCCTTGCCGGCGTGGCGATAGTTGACTTCCACCACTCCGTCCAGCCGCGACGTGAGCTTGTGCTCATACGCAAGATTCACCAGCACGATGCGGCCATAGCGATAGTCGTAATCATTGGTGCCCGTGTGACGATACTGGGCCGATGCAAATACCGCTGAGGATGGAGTGACCTGGTACGAAGCCGAGAGGCCGCCGAACCAGTCGGTGGAACCAGTGCCGGGCTGCACGTGCTCGTCGAGCCGCACGCCGGCTTCCTTCGCGTTGTTCTCTCCCCAGGGCGTCTTCACCCCGAACACCGCATAGAGGCTGGTGCGCACACCCACATCTCCTTCAAACAGCGACGACCACAGACGGGCCTGGGCATAGATCTCAGGATCGGCGAGGCCCGAGGCATGTGTGGATTCGGAAATCCCCGCCTCGGTTTCGGTCAGGTCGCGCTCACCGTAGGGCACGCGCGCGAACACACCGAACCGGTCGGACACACCCCATGCGGCGAGTGCTGTCGTGCGGCGCTCGCGCACTGCATCGAAGTCGCCGGCCGGATCGCCCTGGGTCTTCTTCACCTGGTCCCAGTCCAGCGCGAAGCGCCAGCCTGTCTGTGCAACTCCCTCCTTGCCGAGGGCATTGAACGTGGGGTCGCCGCAGCGACAGATCGAACACGCCTGAACGGGCGAAGCAATCGCCACCGACACGGCGGCAGTCAACGAAAGAACGGCATTGGCCTTCATCAGCAGAGTCTCCAGAACTTGAAAGGACCTGCACGGTCGGGCGCGCCCCGTCAGGGAATGCGCCGGACCGTACTTACGAGTCGATCAGTGCGGAGACTGGCGGCGCGCGCGCCTGCTGGACGCGCGTGGGGGTGAAAGTGATTTCCGAACGGAGGTCAAACCCGCGCACCACAAGAGTGGGCCTGCGATCGAACGCGACGACGACATGAACCGCATGCAGTGGAGGCGCGGCACTGAGTGCAAAAGGACAATGCACCTTGCTGGCGTGCGATTGATCGCTGGAACCGGTTGAGTCGGACCCGGGCATCTCGGGCATCGTGTGATCCGGACACACTTCGATATGCACGGTACCGTCGGGCGCAGCGGCCGCCATGTAGCCGAATGGAATCGCGGCACGGAAGACCAGTGCGATCAGCAGGACCGCCGACAGTCCCCAGCGCAGACATTTCTTGCGATTGCGATTCAGCATGATCCGACCGGGAATATACGTGGAGGCCGGGTTCGCCGTCACGCGGCAAGAGCCTGTACCATCACCCGATGATTTCCCGCCGTCTGTATCCGCTCTGCGCGATGGTGATTTCGCTTACCGCCACTGCCGCGCAGCCACAGGTCGTCAAGGCTGACGACCTGACCATCTCTGCGGCCTGGTCGCATGCCACTGCAGCCGGAACCACTTCCGGTGCTGTGTACTTCACCATCGAAAATGCCGGCAAACAGCTGGAGACCCTGCTGCGCGCATCCTCGCCGGTTGCAGGCGAAGTGATCTTCCACCGCACCACCGGACCCGCTGGCGCCTTGCAGATGGAGCAGCTGTGGACGATTGATCTGGTGCCAGGCAGAACGGTGAAGTTCGAGCCCGGCGCCCGTCACGTGATGCTCAATGATCTGACCGGGCCACTGATGGCGGGAACCGTGGTTCCAATCACGCTGCAGTTCCAGCATGCCGGCGCGGTAACCCTGCAGGTGCAAGTCGTGCCGGCTGGTGCGGACGGACCGCCGGGATGATCGACGCGTGATTTCCCGCCGCCACCTCCGCCGGCTGATCGTGCTGCTGCTACCGCTGCTGGCGTTGCGCGCGCTGGTGCCGGCCGGCTACATGTTGTCGAGCGGGTCGGGCGAACTGCTTCTGGTGTTGTGCGATGGCGGTCTGACCGGGTGGGACACGCATGCCATGTCCGGGCATCACGAGCACGCCCCGCACCACCACGACCACGGTCACGACAGGATGCCTTCCGCCGGCGAGCACTGCCCCTTCGCGCATGCGCCATTCAACGCACCGCCGCCCCGCATGCTGGTGATGGCTTCCGTGCCCACACCTGTATTTCGTTTCCTCCCGCGTTCCATCGATCAACTCCCGCCGACTACCGGCCCACCGCGCGAGACCAGCGCCCGCGCACCACCTGATTTCCTGCGAAGCACACCTGTCTGATGTCGGCGTGACGGCGCTTCTGCGCCATCACGACCTCTGCTCATGCTTCTGCTGGAGATCGTTCGATGATCAGCACTCCACGTGCCCGCGTTGCCTTGAACGCAGGCAGCCTGCACCGCAGGATCTGGCGCTGGCACTTCTACGCGGGATTGTTCGTGATCCCGTTCGTGGTGGTGCTGGCGCTCACCGGCACCATCTTCCTGTTCAAGCCACAGGTGGATCGCTGGGAGGAACGCACCTTTCAAGGCCTGCCAACGACCGGAGAGGTTGCTGCCAGTCGGCAGGTTGACGCTGCACTGGCGGCTTTTGATGGCGCCCGGCTGCAGAGCTACCGTTTGCCGGATCGAACCGGCGACGCGGCCATGGTGCACCTGGCGCTCGCGGACGGCGCGATGCGCGACGTGTTCGTGTCACCCCAGGGCGAAGTGCTCGGCAGTTTCGATCCGGATGCGCGGATCATTGCCTTCGTGCGCCGGTTGCACGGCCAGTTGCTGCTGGGACCTCGCGGCAGCTGGCTGGTGGAGCTGGCAGCGAGCTGGGCCATCGTGATGCTGGTCACAGGGGTGTACCTGTGGTGGCCGCGCGGTCGCGGGCTTGCCGGCGTGGTGTGGCCACGGCGGCGCTCGCTGCTGCGCGACCTGCATGCGGTGACCGGCTTCTGGGTGGCGGGTCTTGCACTGGTGTTGCTGCTCACCGGCCTGCCCTGGGCCGATGTGTGGGGCCGCGCGCTGCAGACCGTACGCACGCAGATGGGCTGGGTGCAGGGTGCGTCGGACTGGAGCATCGGTGGGCGGCACGCGGAAGCTGGTGACCTGCATGCCCGCCATGACCATGCCGCGATGCAGCCCGGCGCATCCGTGTTCGATGCAATCGCGCTCGACGCCGTAGTGGCGAAGGCCGACGGCGAGCACCTGGCGTTCCCGGTGCTGGTCATCCCGCCGGGCGCGCCGCGCGACTTCACCGGCTCCGTTTCCACGGGCTGGACATTGAAGTCCGATGCGCAGAACCGGCCGCTGGTCACGACCATTACCTACGACGTGACCAGCACGGAGACCGCGCGCCAGCGGTTCACCGACCAGCATCCCATCGACCAGGCGATCGGATACGGCGTCGCCTGGCACGAAGGGCAGCTGTTCGGCCCGGTGAACCAGGCCATCGGTGTGTTCACTGCAGTAGCGCTGGTCACGATGGGCATCACGGGATTCCTGATGTGGCGCCGCCGACGCCCCAATGGAGAACTCGGCGCACCGGCATTACCAGCCGATCTGCGCAAGCCGCGGGTGGTGGTCATCGCCACCTTGCTGCTGGCGCTGTACCTGCCGCTGCTCGCCGCCTCGCTGCTGCTCTTGTGGCTGTTCGACCTGACGCTGCCGCGCGTGAGCCCCACCGCCGCGGCATGGCTCGGAATCAACCAGATCTGAATCTTCAAGGGATTGCCCAATGAAAAGTTCCAACTCGACTATGCTGGCAACAGCGCTGATCGCGGCGCTGCCACTTTCTGCTGCTCATGCCGCCGACCAGACACTGGCCCCGGTGCTGGTCAGCGCCGAGCGCGTAGGCGCGCAGATCCAGGCCGAACGCGCGGCAACACCCGGCGCGGTCACCGTGCTGGACGGCACCACGCTGAACGAACGAAGTGTCACGCAGCTGGCTGACCTGATGCGCTACGTGCCAGGCGTCTGGGCCGAGAGCTACAACGGCAACGACGACGTGTTCTATTCCAGCCGTGGCTCGAACCTCGATGCCACCGACTACGACAGGAACGGCGTGAAGTTCCTGCAGGATGGCATGCCGGTCACCACCGCGGATGGCAACAACCACAACCGCGCACTGGATCCGCAGAACGCGCGCTTCGTGACCATCGCGCATGGCGCCAACGCGCTGGCCTATGGCGCGAGCACGCTGGGTGGCGCGGTGGATTTCACCACGCCCACCGCGCGTACCACTGATCCGTTCAGCGCGGCGGCAGGCGGCGGCAGCTTCGGTCAGTGGAGCGTGCGCGGCACGGTGGGCGGAGTGTCCGGAAACCTCGATGGACTCCTCACTGCCGAAACATTGCAGCGCGATGGCTACCGCGCGCACAGCGACGAGGACCGCAAGGATGTGTACGCCAACCTCGGCTGGCAGTCATCCGAAAACGTCCGCACACGTGTCTACGCCACCTACAGCGACTTCTACGCGGAATTTCCCCGCGAGCTGACGCCGGCGGCCTACGAGGATGATCCGTGGCAGGGCCGTCCCGATGCCATTGCCGGCAACCACGGCAAGAAGGTCGAAGCCTGGCGGCTGGCCTTCAAGACCACTGCGGAGCAGATGGCCGGCGGCACGCTGGAAGTGGGTGCGTCGTATGAGGCGCAGACGCTGTTCCACCCCATCGTCAGCGGCCCGTTCTTCAGCCTCCTGATCGACACGGACCACAAGGACAGCGGCGCGATGGCGCGCTACCGCCGCACCGCTGGCGCGCATGAGCTGGTGTTCGGCGCGAACTACGGTTACTCCACGCTCAAGGGTGGCAACTACGAGAACGATGGTGGCCAGCGCGGTGCTTTCATGTTTCCCACGGACAACAAGGCCAGCACGCTGGAACTCTTCGCGCTGGACCGCTGGCGCTTCGCGCCGCGCTGGACGCTGGTGTACGGCACGCAGTACACCTCGGCCGGGCGCTACACCGGCGCACCACCGAAGGGTGACTACGATGCCTTCAATCCGCGCGTGGGCGTGATCCTTGACATCAACGATCAGTCCGAGTGGTTCGCCAGCGTGAGCCGCACCTACGAGGCACCCACCAATTTCGTGCTGGTGGACCAGGTCGATGGCGGTTCGAATCCACTGGACGCCATGCACGGTATCGTGATGGAAACGGGTCTGCGTGGTGCCGCTGAACGCAGCGACACGCGGCTGCACTGGGAGGTGGCGGGCTACTACACGGAGCTCAAGCACGAGATCCTCTCAAAGGACATGGGCGGCACCAGCAGCGCCGGCAATTTCGATACCAGGCACGCGGGCATCGAATCGCTGGTCGGCGCGAGCTTCGCCGTCGGCCAGAGCAGCCGGATCGAGCCGCTGCTGAACTTCACCTTCAACGCCTTCTCGTTCGACTCGGATGCCGATTACGGCAATAACCGCCTGCCTTCGGCGCCGCGCTGGTTCGTGCGCGGCGAAGTGATGTATCGCAACGGGGCGGGCTTCTCGGCCGGCCCGACCTTCGATTTCGTGGGCCGCCGCTATGTGGATTTCCAGAACACCTGCGACGTGGGCTCGTATGGGCTGCTTGGCGCGCGCATTGCGTACACGTCGACCAGCTGGGAGCTGTTCGCCGAGGGGCGCAACCTGCTGGATCGCAGGCACGTGGCCGCGGTGGTGGTCAAAGACCAGTACGGTCCGGGCAACGACCAGGTGCTGTTCCCCGGTGCGCCGCGGGCCGCGTACTTCGGAGCGCGCTACCGGTTCTGACAGGCGTTCACGCGCGTACGTCACGAGAGATCGCGACGCACGCGCTGAATGGCCATCCAGCCGCCGGTGATGCACACAGCCGTAACGCCGGCCAGCAGCAGCAGGGTTGCAAGGTCCCACAACGGCCGCCGCCTGAGCCCGGGGAAATCCATGCCGTGCAGACCACCCTCCAGCCAGCGCATCCAGCGCGCATCGCTGTCCACCACGCGCATCTCGCCTGTGTGCTCCGAGACATACAGGCGCGTGTGGCCGTCATCCGCCAGGATGGCGCGCCAGACTGGCAGCGCCACCTGCTGGTGATGGCCGTAGTAGTAGTAGTCTTCACTGCGCAGCAATTCCATTGATTCGAGCTGGCCGACCCCACCCAGCGCGCGGCGCAATGTGGTGACGTCGAGCGGCGCGGGAATCGCCATGGCATCCAGCCGCAGCGAAGATCCATCAGCGCGATATGCCACCACGAACAGTTCGCCACCGAGGGGCAGTGCGCGCAATTGCACGAAGTCCATGCGTGCCAGTCTCGTTGGTGCCTCGCCGAGGAACTGCCGCAACGTGGTCGCCGGCGGCGTACCGGCAACCTGCGCAGGCAAGCGGGCGGCCGCGTCACTGCCTTCAAGCCAGCCCCAGGGATTCATCGTGGCCAGCCCGCTGAACACCCAGGTGAGCGTCAGCAGGCCAAACACCAGCCCCGCCATGTGATGCCAGTACCACCAGCCGCGGAATGGCGAGCCGGTGGATCCGTCGGCACTCCGCAACCGTGACACGCCGATGACCAGCCCCAGCAGCACGAGGAAGGTGCCGAGCACCGATGCCCAGATGACTACCCGCGACCACAACACGGCATGGCTGCGCAGCGCCGTTGGATACAGCCAGTGCGGAATGGCCCCCAGCCACGACAGCACCCGCTCGCGCCGCGTCGTGTCCTGGAAGATCTCGCCTGTGGTGCCGTTGAAGTACAGCTCGGTAGCGGTGCTGTCACCCAGCGCGATACGCCAGGCCGGTTGATTGCGACTGGCTGCCTGCAATGACCACTGGTCGATGTCGACAGAGCCCAGAATGCGTGGCGCCGCTGCGATGTGGCGCCTGCCCGCGTATTCGGCCGCAAGTACCAGCAGTTGGTCTGGTGGCAGTGGCTCCATGCGCCGACCGGTGACGAGGTCAATCGGCGCGGATGCGCCCTGCCGCAACACCGGCCGGCCCTGCAGCATCTCGATGCGCCAGCCTGCAGCAGCCTCGAATGAGTCGCCGAGGTCGGCACAGCAGTCGGTCAACCGCAGCGGCGCAAGCGAAGCCAGCCGCTCGGCGTCGGTGAACGCCGGAAACGGCTGGTACATCATCACGAAGCCCGACAGGCACCACAGCGCCATGAAGAAGCCCACCGCCACGGCGAGGTAGCGGTGGATGAAGATCAGCGGCCGCAGCATGGTTGCCGATTGAAGACGGGCGCGCTCAGAACTGCAATGAGTAGCTCACATGCAGCGTGCGCGGCGTGCCGCGGAACGAATACGCATAGGGATCACCGCCGTCGGTGGTGCCACTGCGCACGCGGGAGGCATAGGTTTCATCCAGCGCGTTCTCCAGACGCGCGGAGACCTGATGCCTGCCGTCCTGGCCGAAGCGCATGCCGCCATTGAGGTCCAGCACCGAATAGTTGCCATAGTTCAGGCGCGACCCGCCGGCACTGCGGTACACGTTGCCGGTGTGGCTGATGGTGGCGCCGGCGAAGAAGCGACCCTCGCCGGGAGCGTAGGTCACAGCCAGCTTCGCCAGACTCTTCGGAATTTCCTGCTGCTGCTGCGAGCTGCCGGAGGGCTTCGCATCCGTGATCGTGAAGCTGGCATTGGCCGACAGGCCGGATGCAAGGCGGCCAGACAGGAGCAGCTCACCGCCGCGCACCCTGGTGGTTCCGGCGATGTTGTCCAGCGTCTCGCCACCGCCGGGTGCATCGACGATGTCGATGAGGTCATCCACGTTGCGGAAGAAGCCCACCAGCTCCCAGCCGAACCCGGCCTCGCTGGAGCCACCACGGCCGCCAACCGATACATTCAGGTACTTGCTGCGCTCGGGCTTCAGGTCCGGATTGCCCTGCTCGCAGCACGGGTCCACCACGAACAGCTCATACGCATCCGGCAGACGGAATGCGGTGCCAAAGCTGGTACGGGTGAACAGCCGCTCGTTGATGTCCCAGTGGCCCGTGGCCGTCCACACCGTGGCGGACTGGCCGTAGTCGGGGTTGTTGTAGCGCGCGCCCAGCGACAGCCGGAGGTCGGAACGCCAGGCCGTACTGGTGCGTATCTGCGCGAACGGCGCATGCACGGTCTCCGCCAGCGGCGCAATCAGGAACACCTGGTCCTCACCGCTGTAGTGCTGGTAGTCCCAGCCGGCCAGGTACTCGAACAGGCCGCCCGGCGAGTACTTCGCCAGCAGGTTGGCGCCGTAGTCCTTGAAGCCCCAGAACTCGTCCTCGGAAATCACTTCCGTGCCGCCCAGACCATCGTTGTCGATCTCGTTATAGAGCGTGTCCCAGTCGTGGTAGTAACCCTTCACATACAGGGCGAGCGACTGGCTGGCCGCGACATCGACCTTGCCCGTGAGCAGGTCCTCGTTGCGATCATTGGATGCACTGGCAATGCCGAATGGACGGACGTAATCCAGATCTGCATCCGTGTGCTGATAGCCGAAGCTGGTGCGCACCCTGTCGCCAAAGTCGTAGGCGTACTTCAGGCCATAGTTCGTCACGTCGTAGCCACGCTCGCGGTCGGTGCCACTGGGCTGGTAGTCGACATCGCTGAATGGCTTGAAGCCGTCGGCCTTGTCTTTTGACGCGAAGGCCACCAGCTGGTGCGCGCCGATGGCCGTGCGGTAGTAGCCACTCGCATGCTTGCCGTCATTGGTGTCGAGCCCGAGTTCCACACGACCCTCGGGTTGGTCCGAAAACTCTTTGGTCACGACGTTGACCGTACCGGCCACTGACTGCGTGCCGTAGAACAGACCCTGCCCGCCTTCCAGGATTTCGATGCGTTCCACCTGATGCGCCGGGATGGTGTCGAGCGGTGTGGTGGTGCTGTAGAGCCGGTTATTGATGCGGATGCCTTCGACCAGCCACAGCACCTCACTGTTGCGCGACCCTTGCAGCGAGACCTCGACATAGTCGAAGGCACCGGACAGCGGCGCCAGGTACATGCCCGGAGCCAGTGCCTGCAGCGCCTGGGCTACATCCTGAAACCCGCCCTTCTCCAGCTGATCGGAGCTGATGGTTTCGACCCGCGAACCCAGGCGACCCAGTTCCTGCGGCAGTGTCCCCTCCAGCTGGCCCAGCACCAGCACCTCGCTCAGCTCGTCGTCCGCCGGAGCGGCCGCGACTGCGACCGTCGCACACGCGAACGCGCCCAGTACCGCGGCCATTCGAATGCCCGCGAATCCATGTGAAATCAGCATGTGAACCCCCAGATCCCGTGACGCAAAAAGCAGCGCACTCTAGGTGCTGAGGCAATCCCCAACCAAGTTGGGAACGGTTGATGGAACGGTTACCGCGTGCGACGAGCGACGGCCAGATGGGGTTGGCCGCCTTGGATGACCTGGTTCAGGCCGCCAGGTTCAGCGGCCGCGGCCTGCCCACCGCATAGCCCTGCACATAGTCGACACCGGCGCTGCGTGCCGCGTCGAGACCGGCCGCATCCTCGACCTGCTCGGCAATCACCTTGAAGTTCAGCGAGCGCGCCAGCTTGATGGTGGCCGTGACCATGGCCTGGTTGACGCTGTCGCGCGCCAGGTTGTGCATGAAGGAGCCGTCGATCTTCAGGTAGTCCATCGGCAGGTTCTTCAGGGAAGCAAAGGAGCCCAGGTTGCTGCCGAAGTCGTCGAGCGCAAACAGGCAGCCCATGCCGTGCAGCACGCCGACGAAGCGGCGCGCGGCGTCAAAGTCCGCCACCACGGCGGCCTCGGAGATCTCAAAGCAGATCTGTGCCGGCTCCACGCCGCTGCGGTCCAGGCACTCGACCACGAAGTCCAGGAACTGGCTGTCGGCCAGAGTCTGGCCGGAAATGTTGATCGCCAGCGAGCGGTGCGCCGGCAGGATCAATGCACCGCGCCCCAGCGCGGTGAAGGTGGTCTGCACCACCCAGCGGTCCACCAGGCCCATCAGCCGGTAGCGCTCGGCGGCCCGCACCAGTGCCACGGCCGACAGCTCGGCGCCCTTGCCGTCCGGCAGGCGCACCAGCACTTCCATGGCCGGGCCGTCGCCGTTGGAACCGTAGGCCGGCATGATCGGCTGCCAGTACAAGCGGAAGCTGTGATCACGCAACGCTGACTGCAGGGTGCGCAACCAGTGCATGTCACCGCTCTGGCGAGCCGCCACTTCATCGCGCGCCGAGTACACGGCCACCTTGCCCATGCCCTGCCGCTTGGCCACATAGCAGGCGGAATCGGCCGAATCGAGGATCTCATCGACGGTACCGCTGTCGCGCGCCAGCTCCACCAGTCCGATGCTGGCGCCGATGTGATGAATGTGGTCCTTCCATACGAAGCGATGCTTGGCGACGGCACTGGCCAGGTCCTCGGCGATCTGCCGGCCACGGTCCAGCGGGCAGCCGGGCAGCAGCAGTGCGAACTCGTCACCACCCACGCGCGCCACCACGTCGCTGTCACGCACCGCTTCGCGCATCAGCTTGGACACCTCGCGCAGCAGGTTGTCGCCGGCCTGGTGACCGTCGCTGTCGTTCACCGCCTTGAAGTGATCCAGGTCGATGAAGGCCAGCACGTGATGCGCCTCACCGCTGTGGGCGGATTCCAGCGCGTCGGTCAGCCGCCGTTCGAATTCACGGCGATTGACGAGGCCGGTCAGCGCGTCATGCGTTGCCTGGTAGGACATCTGCCGCGTGATGCCACGCAGTTCTGTCACGTCGTGCAGCAGCACCACGACACCGGTGATCTCCTCGGTGGCGTTGTCGGTGCTGCGCAATGGCGAGGCTGTCAGCTCGATGGAACGCTCCGCGCCCGCGCTGCGCGCCAGCAGAAATGCGCGGCGGCCGGAACTGACTGTGGCGGTGCCACGCAATGCGAGCTCAACCGGATCCTTCAGCAGCTTGCGGTCGGTCTCGTCCACCAGCTTGATCACCGTGTCGACCGGGTTACCCACCAGGGCCCTGGCCTCGACGCCGAGCAACGTGCAGGCGGCCGGGTTGGCGTAGTCGATGCGTCCTTCGGCGTCGGTGGTCAGCAGCGCCTCACCCAGCGCCTCCAGTGCAGTGCGTGCACGGGAGCGCCCGCCGAATTCAAAGATGCCGGTGCCGCTGGGCAGCGCCGGCGAAGTCATGGTGGGAATCACTTCCACGCCGGTGATCAGCAGCGCAGGCGCGCCATCGACTTCCGTGCGCACCAGACGGATTTCCAGCCGCGTCAGCTGTCCCTGCGAACCCTTCAGGTCCACCTCGAACCGCCCTTCGCTGCCTTCGCCAGCCAGCGCACGAATCAGACTCGCAGCAACCAGATCCGTCTGGTCGGGCAACACGAACTCGGACAACGAGCGGCCCACCAGGTCGATGCGATCCATGCCGAGCAGGTCTGCAAACTGTGGGTTGGTGTAGAGGATCACGTCGGTGTGCAGCAGCACCACCTCGTGCATGCGGTCACCCACCAGCGAGAACAGGCCACCCGCACCGGACGAGGGCTGGGTTGGCTGGGACGTAACGGCACTGGCAGCAGTATCCAGCAGCTGGGCCAAAGTCTTGCTGCGCCGCAGTGCGGACTGCCACAAGGCCAGCAGAATCAGCGCGGCCAGCGCGAAACCGAGGCACAGGAGGCCCGCTAAGCTCATGTCTTTCCTGAAAGTTGTGATGCAATAGGCAGCACGAACGCAGCAGAATAGCCTAGTCGCCGATTGGCAACGCCTGAGTTGGACATAAGGCTCGGGACATTTTGACCCCTGGCCCTAGAGCAGAAAGATCAGCTACCTGATATTCTGCGCCCCTCACCCCAGCCCCTGACTCAACTATGGTTGCCACAGCCTCACCCCGTGACCAGATGACCTACCAGCAGGTCCGTGCCTGGTCGGTCCTGGAACCCGAACAACTAGCTGTTTTCGAGCGCCTGCCGCGCGAAGACTTTGCGCCGGCCTCCTGGCGCGGGGCCGCGTATGGTGATCTGGCGATTCCACTGGGCGACGGCCAGCACATGCTCATGCCCAGCGTGGTCGGCCGCATCCTGCAGGCCATCAACGTCGGCCGGAACGACCGCATTCTGGAAGTCGGCACCGGCTCGGGCTATCTGACCGCGTGCCTGGCGTTGCTGGGTCAGCAGGTGCACAGCCTGGAGATCCGTCCGGCGCTCGCCCAACAGGCGCGCGTGCATCTGAAAAACGCCGGCGTTGGCAATGCTGTAGTCGAAGCAGCCAACGTGTTTGCGTGGCAGTCGACGCAGCCGGCCTGGGACATCATCGTGCTGACCGGTTCGCTGCCGGTGTACGACCAGCGCTTCGAATCGTTGCTGGCGCCGCAGGGACGGTTGTTTGTCGTCACCGGCGATGCACCGGTGATGGAAGCGCGGCTGATCCAGAAGGACAATCAGGGGCTGCTGCGCGTGAGCAGCCTGTTCGAAACTGTCATTGATCCGCTGGATCATGCGGCGACAGCCAGCCGTTTCGAATTCTAGAAACGCGAGCGACAAGTACCCCGGGGAAAGAGCTTCATGAAACGCCAAAATATCTGGTCGATCGCAGGCGCCCTTGCTCTGCTGACAGCCGCTTTGCCGGCTGCGGGCGCCGATCTGCTGTCGGTCTATGACCAGGCCCTCGAAAACGACCCGCAGATCCGCGAGGCCGAGGCGACCCGTCGCGCCGATATCGAGGCGCGCCCGCAGGCCTGGGCCAACCTGATGCCGGGACTGACGGCGAGCGCCAGCAAGAACAAGTCCTGGAGCGACGGCACAGGCTATTCGCAGTTCACCTTCGGCAACAGCACCACCCCGACCACCAGCATCCAGGACGGCAAGGGCGCTACCAAGACCACACAGTGGAGCCTGCAGATCCGCCAGACGCTGTTCTCGATGCAGAATTTCGTCGCACTGTCCTCCTCGAACCGCGTGGTTGCGCAGGCCGAGGCCAACTACACCTACGCGCAGCAGCAACTGGTGCAACGCGTGGCACAGCAGTACTTCGCAGTGCTGCAGGCCCAGGACACGGTGCGTGCGCAGGAGGCCGCCCGCGACGCGTTTGCACGCCAGTTCGAGCAGGCCGAGCAGCGCTACAACGTTGGCCTGTATGCCATCACCGAGATGCAGGAGGCCCGCGCCGCACGCGACAACGCGGCCGCCAACGTGATCGGCGCCAAGCGCTCGCTGGCCAGCGTGGAGGAGCAGCTGCGCGCCACCATCGGAGACCTGCCCGACTCGCTCCATGAAGCGGCCGCCGACATGCCCTTGATGGCGCCGGACCCGGCCAGCCAGGATGACTGGGTGAACATGGCGCTGGACCAGAACGCGAACCTGGTTTCGCAGAGCCTGGCGGCCGACATCGCGCGCGACAATGTGCGCAGCGCGTACGGCACTTTCGCACCGGAGATCTCGCTGAATGCGGGCAAGACCTTCTCGGACACCAGTGGCCACCGCACGCAGCCGGGCACTCCACCTGATCCCGATGTCTATACGACCAATGCATCCAAGACCCATGGCAAGTCGATCGGACTTTCCTTCAGCATGAACCTGAATGGCCTGGGTTACGGCAACAGCTCACGCGCCACGCAGGCCCAGCAGCGCTGGATCGCCGCGAAGGAGCGGCTGGAGCGCGTCACGCGCGACACCGAACGCCAGACCCGCGACGCCTACCTCGGCATCATCAGCGACATCGCGCGCGTGCAATCCTATCGACAGGCGCTGGAATCCAGCCGCACGGCCCTCACAGCCACCGAGGCCGGCATGGAGGTCGGCACCCGCACGATCGTCGACGTGCTGAACTCGCGCCAGCAGCTGATTCAGGCCGAGACCTCGTACTCCAGCGCCAAGTACCAGTACCTCAATGACCTGATCTCGCTGCAGCTGGCCGCAGGCAGCCTGGATCGCTCGACGCTGGAAGAGATCAATGGCTGGCTGACGGAGCCGGCCCCGGCCGCCCCCACGCCGTAATTTCACGCGCTGCTGCTGCGCGCGGCGAGCAGTTGCCGCAGGATTTCCAGCGCACGGCGTGAACCGGATTCTTCGGCCAACGCGCCGGCACTGGCACGGGCGCCAGTGAAGCGGGCCCGCTGCGGGTCGCCGAACAGTGCATCCAGCGCGGCAACCAGTTCTGCTGCATTTGCCACGACGACCAGCCCACCCGCATCGCGCAGCCGGCGCGCCAGCTCCGGTGCGTTGGCATCGTGCGGGCCGGCGAGCACGGGCTTGGCCAGCATGGCCGGCTCCAGCAGGTTGTGGCCCCCCACCGGCACCAGGCTGCCGCCAACGAATGCCACATCACCCGCGGCATACCAGGCCAGCAGCGCACCCATCTCATCGACCAGCAACACTTCCAGATCCTCAGGCTCGGGTTCCGCGAACTGGGTGCTGCGCGCGCAGGTCAGGCCGCTGGCGGCGAGCTCACGCGCCACTTCTTCGAAGCGCTGCGAATGCCGCGGCACCAGGACGAGGAGTGGCGGCCTGCCGCGACGCTGCCGCGCCGAGGCAAGCAACAATCGCTGTGCGCCGATGCAAATGGTTTCCTCGCCGGCATGCGTGCTGCCGGCAATCCACACTGGTCTGCCTGGCGCGTACTGCTCACGCCACGCCGCACCGAGCTTGTGGATCCCGGCGGGCACGGACAGTTCGGCCTTGAGGCTGCCGCCGATGCTCACAGCATCTGGATCGGCACCGAGCCGCAGGAAGCGTTCCCGATCGGCAGCGGTTTGTGCGGCAATGGCCATGAACGCGCGCACGGTGTCCCGCATCAGCCCGGGCGCCCAGCGCAGGTAGTTGCGCAGCGAACGCTCCGACAGTCGCGCGCTGATCAGTCCGAGCGACACGCCGCCGCGCGCTGCTGCATGCAGCAGGTTGGGCCAGAGCTCGGTTTCCACGAACAAGCCCGCATTGGGCTGGATCGCGCGCATGAAGCGCTGCACGGCGCCAGGCAGATCCCAGACCGCGGCCTGCAGCGTCACGCGCTCCAGGTCCTGATAGAGCTGGCGCGCCTGCGCGAGACCGGTCGGCGTACCGACAGTCAACAAGATCGTGAAGCCACCGCGATGCAGCTGGCGCAGCAGCACGGCCAGGGAACGCACTTCGCCGACCGAGGCTGCGTGCAGCCACAGCGGATGATCGTGCCGCTGCACCAGTCCCAGGCCAAGTTGGGCGCGCAGACTGCCGCGGCTGGACGGGTCGCGCCATCCGGTCCACAGGAATCGCAGGGCTGCGAACGGCAGCGCGATGTAGAGCAGCAGTGAATACAGGAGACGCGCCACTGCGACCTGGCCTGCAGCTAGAGCCAGGCGGCCAGCAGACACTGCCACTCGGTGTCGCCGCAGCGCCGCTCGCGCCGCGCGTCATCCAGCGAGTCGAGCGAGCGGCGCAGCCGGGTGAGGTTCGCATCGCGCCACAAACCAGGCCGACGCCGGCGCGTGGCGCGATCGAAATCCACGAGGAACACTTCGTCATCGCCGCGCAGCAGGATGTTGTGCGCATTCAGGTCCGCATGACACACACCGTGGTCGTGAAACAGCCGGATGCAGCGGCCGATGGCCGTCCATGTGGTGAGACCGAGCTCGCCAGCGGACAGCCGGCCCGCAAGGGTCTGCGTATCGGGCAGCTCTTCAGTGATCAGATCCGCGCGATACGCGATGCCGGACTGCTCGTAGCGGGCCGCCACCGGCTTCGGCACCGGCAGTCCGTCCGCATGCAGTTGCATCAGCAGGCGCAGTTCCGCCAGCGAACGCGTGCGGGATTCGCCGGTCCACAGATAGTCATCATGGCTGATGCTCGCGACGAATCCGCCGCGCCGGTAGTGGCGCAGCACGTAGCGCCGGCCCTGCTCCTCGAACACCAGTGACTTGCCGTTGCGCCCGGCGTGACGCGCCACGACTGCGTCGCGACTGATCCAGTAACGCGGTTCGAACCACAGCAACGTGACCGTGGCGTCGACTTCGCCATTGGCATGCATGGCACCCTGACCTTTCGGGCCGCGCATCGCGGTGCGCAGCAATCTGAAGCGTTGGGGTTCGTCGCGACTCGGCACGTTTACCGGTCTGGCGCGGCTGCGGACGCGGGAATCAGCGGCGCAGCGTGAATTCGGCGCCGCAGTAGGGACACTTGGCGCTGCCGGTCTCCTCGATCGGCAGGTACACGCGCGGATGAGAATTCCAGAGGCTCATCTGCGGCATGGGGCAGGACAGTGGCAGGTCCGACTCTTCCACTTCATAGGCACGGGAAGCATTGGCCTGCAACAGGGTGGCGGGTTGGGACATGGCGCGGGATTATACGGGCTCCTCCATCGTGGCGCGCCAGATTGCCGCCACGGCCGCGCGATCTGCCTCGTACCCGGAGGCATCGACCGCGCCGCTCTGACCTTCCAGCGCGCGCCGATGGGCGGTGAGCCGGTAGTGCTGGTAGGCGCGCACCAGCACGTCGACCGTTTCCTGCGGCACCAGCGCGGCCGATGCCACGGACTCGAGCTGGCGAATGGTGTCCGGGAAATGCACCACCGGCGGATACTCCGCCGCCCAACGCAGCGCCCAGTACTGCGCCAGAAACTCGATGTCGGCAATGCCACCGCGGTCGTGCTTCAGGTCGAAGCGCCCCTCGCCGCCCTGGGCCAGCTCGCGTCGCTGCCGTTCGCGCATGCTCTGGATCTGCTCGCGCAGGTCATTGCGCCGTACTGCGTCCTCCAGAACTTCGAGCCGTACCGCTTCAATGCGCGCCATCAGCGTCGTATCGCCGGCCACAGCGCGCGCATGCAGCAGCGCCTGGTGTTCCCAGGTCCAGGCCTCCTCGAACTGGTAGCGCCGGAAAGCCTCGATGCTGGTCACCAGCATGCCGCCCTTGCCCGACGGCCGCAGCCGCACGTCGATTTCATAGAGCCGTCCAGCCGGCGAATGCATGGTGAGCAGATGAATCAGGCGCTGTGCGTAACGCAGGAAGAACACCTGGTTGTCCACCGGCATTGCGGCATCGGTCTCCTGTTGTTCGCCGACGCTGTCGTGCAGGAAGACCAGGTCTAGGTCCGATCCGTAGCCCAGCTCGTAGCCACCCAGCTTGCCGTAGGCCAGGGCCGCGATCTTCACCGGCCGGCGCGCACCGGATTCCGTGCAACCGGGCTGCCCGTATTGCGCAGCGGTCTGCCGCAATGCCAGGCCCATGACTTCCTGCACGATGAGCCCGGCGATTTCGGTGAGCCAGTCACTGACCCGCATCAACGGCAAATGCCCGAACAGATCGGCAAGCGCGATGCGGAACACCGCGGACTGCTTGAAACGCGCCAGCTTTTCCACCTGTCGCTCGATGTCGTCGGGCGCGAGATCGGCAAGGCGTGCGGCCAGTTCGGCGGCCAGCGCAGCCCGGTCGGGCAGTCCGTCGAGCCAGCGCTCGCCCAGCAGTTCGTCCAGCAACGCCGGGTTGCGCGCCAGTTGCGCGGCCAGGAAATCACCTTTCGAGGCCACCTGGATCAGTCGCTCGCGCGCCCGACGGTTTTCCACCAGCAGCGAGAAATAGGCCGACCGCAGCCCGATTGCCTCGAGCACGCCGAAGATCCTGCGCAGGCCATGGGCATCCTGGGCAGCGCCATGTTCGGCCAACAGCAGTTCCAGCAGCAGCTTCAGGCGACGCCTGCCGATCTCATCGAGCCGGCGAAGGACTCCGCCGCGAATCAATTCCTCCAGCCGCGCCAGCAGCGCCGGCCCATCCCCGACGAGCTGTGCAAGCCGCTCGACCAGCGGCTCGCGATCCATGCCGGGTTCCCACAGTGCCGAGAGATCCAGGGCAGCGTCCTGTTGCGCCTGGCTCTCGCTGAACAGCGCGGCGAAATGCGCGCTGACGCGCGCCCGCTGACGGGCGAGCTCCGCTTCCATCGTGGCCACGTCTGCAAAGCCCATGGCGGTGGCGATGCGCAGGCAGCTGGCCGGCTCGGCGGGCAATTCATGCGTCTGTGCATCGTCCAGCATCTGCACGCGGTTCTCGAGGCGGCGCATGAAATCGTAGGCCTGCTGCAATTCGTGCACGGCCTCCTCGGGCAGCAGCCGCTCGCGCGCCAGAAGTGGCAACACCGTCAGCAACGAGGGTTCGCGCAGTGCAGGATCGTGGCCGCCGCGCACCAGCTGGAAGGCCTGCACGATGAATTCGATTTCGCGGATGCCACCGACTCCCAGCTTGATGCTGCCGGCGCGATCGCGGCGCTGCACGTCGCGGCTGATCAGCCCCTTCATCTCGCGCAGCGATTCGAATACACCGAAGTCCAGGTAGCGCCGGTACACGAACGGCCGGATCAGTTCCTCGTGCAGTTCATCGAATCGCGCGACGGCGGTGATCGCCCGCGCCTTGACCCAGGCGTAGCGCTCCCAGTCGCGGCCATGCGCCTGCAGGTAGTCCTCCAGAAAGGAGAAGCTCGCGACCAGCGGGCCGGAATCCCCGAATGGCCTGAGTCGCAGGTCGACACGGAACGCAAACCCATCCTCGGTTACCTGGTCCAGCAGCCGGATGAGAAGGCGTCCCTGGCGCGTGTAGTACTCCTCCAGTTCGAGCGCAGTGGGGCCATCGGTCTGGCCGCCGTGCGCGCCCAGGAAGATCAGGTCCACGTCGGAGGAGAAATTGAGCTCCTCGCCGCCGAGTTTGCCCATGGCCAGCACCATCAGCCCGTCGGTTTCGCGCGGCGGCCGGCCATGGCGCGGCGCCAGCAGTGTGGCCGCCATGCGCGCGGCACCGGCGATGATGCTGTCGGCCAGCCACGAGGTCTCCCGCAGCGTGGCGTGCGTACTGGCGGCACCGCACAGGTCACGCCACGACAGGCGCAGCATCTCGCGATGACGCAGCCGGCGCAGCGAACGCATGGCATCGGCATCGCTGGCCACGGCGTCAGGCTGCAGCGCTTCCACCAGCGCCGCGTAGTCGGCGGCACTTCGCCGTGCAGCCAGCGCACCGCTGGAAACCAGCGTCTGAAGCGCGGAATCATCACTGGCCATGGCGCGTTGTGCGAAGTCGCTGCCCAGCAGCACCTGCCGGGCCTGCGTGGCCAGCTGTGGCTCGGCAGCCAGCAGCGCCGCCGTGCGTGGCGCCCGCTCGGCGAGCTGCGCGAGGCGTGAATCGACCAGATCGTCGGGCGCCGGGCTAGAGCTCAATGACACCGCCATCCACGAACAGATCGATTCCCGTGATGAAGCTGGCATCGCTGGAAGCCAGGAACAGCACCGCGCGCGCGATTTCTTCCGGCGTGCCCATGCGCTTCATCGGCGTGTTGCCGATCATCATCTTGCGCAAACCTTCAACGGCCTTTTCGTCCATGCCCGGATTGCGATACAGGATCGGCGTCTCGGTCGCGCCGGGGCTCACCATGTTCACGCGAATGCCCTGCGGCAGCAGCTCGGAGGCGAGGTTCCGCGCGACGGCGCGCAGGCCGGCCTTGGCAGCCGCGTAGGTAATGTTGCCCGGCGCCGCCAGCTGGCTGCCGATGGAACCGGTGAACACGATGGCCCCGCCCGTGGCCATCAGCGGCAGCGCCTTCTGCGCAGCGAAGAAGCAGCCGCGCAGATTCACCGAATGGACGTTGTCCCAGAACTCCGGCGTCACCGCCGCGGCGGGAACGAAACCACCGACTCCGGCGTTCACGAACAGCACATCGATGTGGCCGTGTCGCTCGCGCACCTGCCGGTACACCTCGTCAAGCGCGCCCAGGTCCGCGATGTCCGAGCGGATGGCCAGCGTGTCGGCGCCAATCTGCTGCCGGGCCGCTTCCAGCGTCTTCGCGTCGCGCCCCGTGATCACGACCTTGCCACCTTCGGCCGCGAAGTCGCGGGCCGCGGCGAGCCCGATGCCGCTGTTGCCGCCAAAGACCAGGACCACCTTGTCTGCAAATCGCCGGTTCATGGATGCTCGCTCATTCAGAACATGGGCAGGGGATTGACGGGATTGGCCGGCACGTCCATCAGCACATCCCAGTGCTCGACGATCATGTCGCCTGCGACCCGAAAAATATCGACCACCGCCAGCCCCGGATCGCCCGGATGGCGGGTCACATGCACGTGGCACACC
>Ga0164241_10001975_pt1 | contig 23341 bp, 27 predicted proteins | sample OricomyardsoilBY_FD_108780 | JGI IMG/M metagenome (GOLD analysis project Ga0164241, IMG submission 108780) | Backyard soil microbial communities from Emeryville, California, USA - Original compost - Back yard soil (BY) | ecosystem: Environmental > Terrestrial > Soil > Unclassified | place: USA... | reverse complement strand
GCCGACGAGCTTGCTCATGCGGTCGGTGGACTCGGTCAGCTCCGAGGCGAGCTCGCGCGCGGTCAGCGTCGCCGCGACCCAGTCGAGCGCGGCCGGCGTCGCGGTGCCGGCGATCTCGTGCACGCGCCGCAGCCACGCCGCGTTCAGCCCGGCGCCGCCGAGCGCGGGCGCCAGCCTCCACGCGTTCGGGATCCCGAGGTCCTCGAGCGCGTCGAGCATCTCGTCCTCGGCGTCGGAGGCGTCGAGCGCCTCGAGCGCCGTGCGCGTGCACGCCATCTCGACCGCGCCGCGCTGGAGCTCGATCAGCTTCGCCGCGTCCTCGCGCTCGATGCCGGCCTCGACGAAGCTCGAGAGGCCGTCGGAGACGTGCTCGAGCGCCTCGACGAGATCGCCCGCGGCACGCTTGGCGGCGGCCGCCGGGTTGTTGAGCTCGTGCGCGAGCCCCGCCGCCATCCGGCCGAGCGAGGCGAGCCGCTCGCGGTTCTGCTCGAGCCCGGTGATGCGGCTCATCACGGGCGCGATCTGGCGCATGATCCGGGCGTGGACGGCGCGCTGGTCGAGCGCCAGCCGGATCGTGTCCTCCGACTCCACGAGCGCGAGCCGGCAGCGCGTCTCGGCCACCATCTGGACGCCGAGCGTGCCGCCGGTGATGACGGCGACGGCGCCCATCCACGTCGGCGCGACCTGACGGCCGATGGGCTCGATCTGCGCGCCGTTGAGGATCTGCGTGCGCGCGGTCCCCTCGAGCAGGAGCTGGATCCCCTCGGGCTCCTCGTCCTGCTCGACGAACACCTCGCCCGGCTCCGCGATCCGCTCGACCGCGACCGCCGCCCACGCCGCGAGCTGCTCGTCGTCGAGGTCGTCGAAGAGATCGACGGCGCGGAGGTCGGCGACCGTGATCGCGCTCATGCGTCGACCAGGTACTGGTGCATGAGCGAGACCGCCATCGCGCCCTCGCCGACCGCGCTGGCGACGCGCTTCATCGAGCGCGAGCGCACGTCGCCGGCCACGAACACGCCGGGCACGGTCGTCTCCAGCGGGTACGGGTCGCGCTTCAGCGGCCAGCCGGCGCCCTGCGCCTCGGGCCCCGCGAGGATGAAGCCGCGCTCGTCGCGCGCGACGACGCCGTCGAGCCAGTCGGTCCGCGGCGCGGCGCCGATGAACACGAAGCACGCGTCGACGTCCTCGCGTGACGTGCTCCCGTCCGGGCCGCTGATCGTGAGCGCCCGCAGGCGCGCGTCCTCGCCGTGCGCCTCGATCGCCTGCGAGCCGGTGCGGACGTCGATGTTCTCGATCGCCGCGATCTGCTCGATCAGGTAGTGCGACATCGACTTCGCGAGCGACTCCCCGCGCACGAGCATCGTCACCTTCGCCGCGTAGCCGCTGAAGTAGACCGCCGCCTGGCCGGCGGAGTTCGCGCCGCCGATGACGACGACGTGCTGGTCCGAGCACGAGCGCGCCTCGGTCAGCGCCGCGCCGTAGTAGATCCCGGCGCCGGTGAAGTCGCCGAAGCCGGGCGCGTCCATGTTCCTGTACGAGACGCCGCTGGCGACGAGCACGCAGCTCGCACTGAGGGTGCCGCCGCCCTCGAGGTCGATCAGCCGGCCCGAGCCCTCGGCGCGCAGCTTCGCGGCGTTCTGGACCGTGAGCAGCTCGGCGCCGAGGCGCCGCGCCTGGTCGGTCGCGCGGCGCGCGAGGTCCGAGCCGCTGAGGCCCGCCGGGAAGCCGAGGTAGTTCTCGATCCGCGACGACTGGCCGGCCTGGCCGCCGGGCGCCTCGCGCTCGACGAGCACGGTCCGCAGCCCCTCCGACGCGCCGTAGACGGCGGCCGCGAGCCCGGCCGGCCCGCCGCCGACGATCACGAGGTCGTAGTGGTCGCCCTGCGGCGCGACCGACACGCCCAGGCGCTGCGCGAGCTCGAGCACGGTCGGGCGCTCGAGCACGCTGCCGTCCTCGAGCAGCGCGACCGGCAGGCGGTCGGCGTCGACGCCCGCGACCGTCAGCAGCTCGCGCGCCTCGCCGTCGCGCTCGATGTCGAGCCAGCGCGCCGGCACGCGGTTGCGGGCGAGGAAGTCGCGCAGGTCGTGCGAGTCCTTCGAGAAGCGGTGGCCGATCACGCGCACGCCGCCGGACTCCAGCGCGGCGCCGGACTCCCACGTCGTCAGCAGGTCCTCGACGACCGGGAACAGCAGCTCCTCGGGCGGGTCCCACGGCTTGAGCAGGTAGTAGTCGAGCGCGACCTCGTTGATCGCCGCGATCGCCGCCTCGGTGTCGGCGTAGGCGGTGAGCAGGACGCGCTTGGCCTCCGGCGCGACCTTGCGCGCCTCGACCAGGTACTCGGTGCCGGACATGCCGGGCATCCGCTGGTCGGCGACGAGCAGCGCGACCTGGTCGCCGCGGCGGCGCAGCTCGGTCACCGCCTCGAGCGCCTCGGCGCCGCCGCTCGCGCGCACGATCCGGTAGCGCTCGCCGAAGCCCCGGCGCAGGTCGCGCGCGACGGCGGCCAGCACGGCGGGCTCGTCGTCGACGACCACGATCGCGGGACGGCGGGCACGTTCGGGAGCGTCGGGCACAGCCTGAAGCTATCCGGTCCGTCAACCCCGATCTCCGGGGCGAGGACGGCGCGCCGCGAGCGGGTTAGCCTCGCCCCGTGCCCCTCCGCCGCACCGCTCTCGCCGTCCTGCTCCTCACCCCCGCGGTCGCGCTCGCCGCGCCGGCGGCGAAGCTCGGGGAGTCGGTGCGCGGGCGGCCGATCGGGGTGGCGCGGATCGGCGCGATCGCAGCGCCGAAGGCCACGGTCCTCGTCGTCGGCTGCGTCCACGGCGACGAGTGCGCGGGCCGCGCGGTCGTCGCGCTGCTGGCCCGGGCGACGCCGCCGCCCGGCGTGCGGCTGCTGCTCGTCCGCGACCTCAACCCGGACGGGTTCGCGGCGGGCACGCGGCAGAACGCGCACGGCGTCGACCTCAACCGCAACGCGTCCCGCAACTGGCGCGCGGCCGCCCCGGGCGACCCGTACTACGGCGGCCCGCGGCCGTTCTCCGAGCCCGAGGCGCGCGCGATCCGGACGCTGATCCTGCGCGAGCGGCCGGCGCTGACCGTCTGGTACCACCAGCCGCTGACGCTGATCGACGTCCCGTACGGCCGCCCGGGCGCCATCGGCGTCTCGCGACGCTACGCCGCCCGCGTCGGCCTGCCCGTGCGCGACCTCGGGGGCCGAGCCGGCAGCCTCTCCGACTGGGAGAACGGGCTGCGCGGCCTCGGCCCCTCGTTCGTGGTCGAGCTCCCGGGCGGCGCGCTCGCCGCCGCGTCCGCGAAACGGCACGCGGCGGCGATCCTCGCGGAGGCGCGGCGGCTCGCCGGGCGCTGACCGCCTATCGCGCGGCGTACTCGACGCTGCCCTTGTCGTCCGTCTGCTGGACGACGAACACCGTCGAGCCGCTCTTGGTCTTCGCGACGCAGCGGAACGTCAGGTCCCGGCCCTGGTGGACGCCGGACGGGCAGTCGACGTCGGCGGTGATCTTCCGCTCGGACTTGATGCTGTCCTCGATCGCCTGCTCGACCTTCTTGGTGTCGAGGATCACGACCTCCTTGGGCTTCGGCGCGTCCGAGCCGCCGCATCCGGCGAGGGCGGCGGCCGAGACGGCCAGGGCGCAGAGCACGGCACGAGCTGCGGACACGGGCGCGACATTAGTACGTTCCCGCCGTGCGCCAGCCGACCGTGGGCCTCGGGTTGATCGCCCGCGACGAGGAGGAGACCCTGCCGAGGCTGCTCGCCTCGTGCGACGGCGCGTTCGACGAGGTCGTGCTCGTCGACACCGGCTCGACCGACGCGCCCGTCGCCCGCTTCGAGGCCTGGGCGCAGACACAGCCCGGCACGCGCTGCCGCGTCCTGCACTTCGCGTGGATCGACGACTTCGCCGCCGCGCGGCAGGTGGCGCTGGACGCGCTCGAGTCCGACTGGACGTCGTGGGCGGACTGCGACGACGAGCTGCGGGGAGCGCGCGAGCTGCGCGGAGCCGCAGCGGCGGCGTCCCCGGAGATCGCCGGGCTGACCGCGCGCTACGACTACGCGCCGACCGAGCACGCGCGCCACGTCCGGCTCCTGCGCCGTGGCCACGGCCGCTGGCACGGCGCGATCCACGAGGTGCTCGAGGTCCGGGGGACCGTCGGGGCGATCGCCGACGAGGTCGTCCGCTGGGTACACCTCCCGGTCGGCCGCGACGGCAACCCCAAGCCGCGGATGCGCCGCGACCTGGAGATCCTCCAGCGGCAGGTCGCCACCGAGCCCGGCAACGAGCGCGCCGTCTTCTACCTCGCCCAGACGCACCGCGACCTGGGCGAGCGCGAGGAGGCGATCGCGCTCTACGAGCGCCGGGCGGAGATGGACGGCTGGGACGAGGAGACGTTCTACGCGCGCTACCAGGCCGGCCTGCTCCTGGTCGACCTCGACTGGCCGCGGGCGATGGCGGCGCTGATCGACGCGTGGCAGATGCGGCCCGCGCGGATCGAGCCGCTGCAGGCGCTGTCGGCGAACCTGCGCGTCCACGGCTCCTACGAGGCGGCGCACCTGTTCGCGACCCGCGGCCTCGGCCGCCCGCAGCCGTCCGACGGCCTCTTCGTCGCGTCGTGGGTCTACGACTGGGGCATGCTCTTCGAGCTCTCGATCACGGCGTACTGGGTCGGCCAGCCGGGAGCCGCGCTGAACGCCTGCGACACGCTGCTCGCGCGCGACGACCTCCCCGAGCTGCACCGGAGCCAGACCGAGCACAACCGCCGCGCGTGCATCGACGCGATCGCCCGGCGCGCCGTGAACGCCTCCTGACGCGGCCCGCCGGCCGCTAGGCCGCGAGCGTCGCCTCGACGCCGCGGACGTCGCCGTCCTCGTCGACGAGCGGCGTGACATCGGCGTAGCCGAGGCGCGCGAGGTCGGGCGCGAGCGCCGTGGCCTGGTCGCCGCCGAGCTCGAGCAGCAGCGCCCCGCCGCGGCGCAGGAAGCGCGGCGCGCCGGCCAGGACGGCGCGGAGGATCGCGGTGCCGTCCTCGCCGCCGTCGTAGGAGAGCGTCGTCTCGAACGCGAACGTGTCGCGCTGCAGCAGCCCGAGGTCCGGCGTCGGCACGTACGGCACCACGCCGGCGACGACGTCGACGCGGCCCGCGAGCTCCGGCGGGAGCGGGGCGAACAGCTCGCCGCGGTACGCCTCGACGCCGTTGGCGCGCGCGCACGCGACGGCCCCCTCGTCGACGTCGGACGCCACGACGCGCGCGCCCGGCCGGCGCGCTGCCAGCACCCGCGCGATCGCGCCGGACCCGGTGCACAGGTCGATCGCCACGCCGTCCGGCGGCAGCCTCCGCGCCGCGCGGCGCGCGAGCGGCTCGCTCTGCCGGCGCGGGACGTAGACGCCGGGATCGACGCGGATCGCGATACCGCAGAACGTCGCGCTCCCGACGATCCACTCGAGCGGCTCGCCGGTCAGGCGGCGAGCGACGAGCGCCTCGAGCGCGTCGGCGTCGCCGGCCGCGCGGGCCAGGAGCTCGCCCGCCTCCTCCTCCGCCGCGACGAAGCCGCCGGCCGCGAGCAGCGCGGCGAGTCCCTCGGCGTCCCGCGGCATCGACACGCCCGCATTAGAGCATCCGCCTCCGGGTGCGCCGGTGCCTGCTCCGCGAGCCGCGGTCCGCCTTTCCGGCACGTCGGCGTCCGTTCCCCGAACGCCGTCAGTGGGTAGGCGCCGGACATGACACGGATCGTTGCCCCCCGCCGCCGCACCCTCGTCACCCTCGCCGCCTCCGCCCTCCTCGCCGGCCTCTCGGCCTTGGCGTTCGTCGCCGCCGCGGACGCCGCGACCGTCACGGTCACCGGCGACGACGGCAACCCGGTGCCCCTCGCGCAGAGCGCGCCGGGCGCGATCCGCAACATGTCGCCGAGCGTCGGGATCAGCTTCCCGGCCGACGCGAAGGGCCACTACTCGGTGACCTACGCGGGCCCCGACGGCACCGCGGTCGCGTCGCCGATCAGCTGCTACACGCTGTTCTCGACGAACCGCTCGCTCGACTACCGCGGCAACGGCAGCTACACGGTCACCGTCACCAGCTACGCCGACGCCGACCGCGACTGCGCGACGGCCACCGGCACCGAGACGTACACGTTCGCGATCGGCGCGGGCGTCGCGCTCTCGCAGCCGACCGTCCCGTTCCTCACGCGCGCGCCGAACAGCTACTCGGCGAACACGCTCAACCTCCCGGTCGCGCTCAACCCGGGCACGAGCAGCTACGAGCTCAACTACGCGGCCGGCGGCGTGGTCGGCCCCGACGGCGCGATCTCGGGCGCCTCGCAGCCCGGCTACGTCAACACCACCACGGGCAGCGCGCCGCTGACGTTCAAGACCCCGGGCGTGTACACGGTCGTCGCCCGCGCGAAGGGGACCAGCGGCGGCGGCGCGTTCTTCACGCCCTGGAGCGTGCCGGTGAAGATCCTCGCGGTCGCACCGTTCGACCTCTCGGGCAACCTGGTCCTCACCGACTCGCGCGGCCCGAGCTACGCCTTCCGCGGCACGGTCCGCGAGCTCGCCGCCGCCGGCGGGCGCGTGAACATCGCGATGGGCAAGGGCAAGAAGGGCAAGTACAAATCCTTGGGCTCGGTGAAGATCACCTCGAAGGGCACGTTCTCCAAGCGCTTCACCCAGAAGACCGCGGGCACCTACCGGCTGCGCCTGAAGTACAAGGGCAACGGGCTCGTCGCGGGCGGCACGATCGTCCAGCAGTTCCGGGTCACCAAGCGGGTGGTGTTCGGCTAGGCGTGCGCCGTAGGATCCGCGGATGACCCCGATCACCCGCGGATTCCGCGGCCGGCGCCGCGACGAGGACCCGACGCGCGTGCCTCCGGGGCAGCACACGGTGGGCGACTTCCCGGTCCTGTCGGTCGGCCCGACGCCGCGGACCCGGCGCGAGGACTGGAGCTTCTCGATCGACGGCGCGGTCGGCGAGGGCCGGCGCTGGACGTGGGACGAGATGCTCGCGCTCCCGCAGGAGACGTTCACCACCGACATCCACTGCGTCACGCGCTGGTCGAAGCTCGACACGACGTGGACGGGCGTGTCGCTCGACACGTTCCTCGAGGACCTCGAGCCGATCGGCGACTACGTCACCGCGTGGTGCGACGGCGGCTACACGACGAACCTGCCGCTCGCGGACATCGTCGACGGCAAGGCGTGGCTCGCGCACACCTTCGACGGCGAGCCGCTGGACCCCGAGCACGGCGGCCCCGCGCGGCTGCTCGTCCCGCACCTGTACCTGTGGAAGAGCGCGAAGTGGGTGCGCGGCATCACGCTCACCGAGGACGACGAGCCGGGCTTCTGGGAGGCAGCCGGCTACCACATGCGCGGCGACCCCTGGGACGAGCAGCGCTACCGGGGCGACTGAGTGCCGGACCCCACGCCGCCCGGGCCGATCCGGTGGCGGCTCGCGAAGGTCCGCTCGCTGCACGTCGAGTCGGCGACCGCGAGGACGATCCTGCTCGACGTCCCCCGCTGGCCGGGCCACGTCGCCGGCCAGCACCTCGACGTCAAGCTCACCGCCGAGGACGGCTATCACGCCGAGCGCGCGTACTCGATCGCGTCGGCGCCGGAGGAAGACGGGGTCGCGATCACCGTCGAGCGCCTCGACGACGGCGAGGTCTCGCCCTACCTCGCCGACGAGCTGATCGCCGGCGACGCGATCGAGGTCCGCGGCCCGATCGGCCGCCCGTTCACGTGGCGGGCGAGCGACGGCGGCCCGCTGCTGCTCGTCGCCGGCGGCTCCGGGCTGGTGCCGCTGCGCGCGATGCTCCGCCACCGCGCCGCGGTGGGCGCCCGCGCCGTCGACGCGCGCCTGCTCGTCTCCACCCGCCGGCGCGCCGACCTCCTCTACGCCGAGGAGCTCGCCGCGCTGGGCGCGGATGACGGCGTCGCCGTCCACCACACGCTCACGCGCGAGTCCCCGCCCGGCTGGCCGGGCTTCACCGGCCGCGTCGACGGCGCGATGCTCGACGCCGTCAGCCCGCCCCCGGCCGCGCGCCCGCACGTCTACGTCTGCGGCCCGACCGCGTTCGTCGAGCACGTCGCCGACCTCCTCGTCGCCCGCGGCCACGACCCCGCCGCGATCCGCACCGAGCGCTTCGGGCCGACGGGCTAGTGGAGCGTCTCGCCCGCCTCGAGCATCGCCACGAACTTGGCGATCCGGCGGGCGCGGGTCTCGGGGCGCTTGGCGTCCTGGATCCGGTAGGTGATCGCGTAGCGGTTCTGGCTCGTCAGCGTCGCGAAGAACGCGGCCGCGGACGGGCTCGCGTCCAGGGCCGCCTGGAGGTCGTCGGGCACGGTCGCGGTGCGCTGCCCGGCGTAGGCCGCCTCCCAGCGCCCGTCGGCCTTCGCCTTCTCGACCTCGGCGAGGCCCGCGGGCGCCATCGCGCCGCTCGCGATCAGCCGCTCCGCCTTCTCGGTGTTGATCTTCGACCACTTCGAGCGCGCCGTCCGCGGCGTGTAGCGCTGCAGCCAGTGCTTGTCGTCGCACTTCTGGACCTGCCCGTCGATCCAGCCGAAGCAGATCGCGGTGTCGAGCGACTCCTGCTTGCCGACCGACTCGACGCCGGAGCCCTTCTTGGCGATCTTCAGCCAGATGCCCGGCGACGTCGCGTGGTGCTCCTCCAGCCACGCGCGGAAGTCGGCGTCGGAGGGGAAGGACATGGTCGGCAGCTCGGGAGCGGGCATGCGCCCACGAAGCGTACGCACCGCGGAGCGGATGCGAGGATGCGCCGGTGACGCCCGACGCCGCCCCCACTCACCGCGTCAGCGCCGCGATGCGCCAGGGCGGGCAGGTCACGGCGCTCGAGCTGTTCTTCGACCTCGTGTTCGTGCTCGCGATCACCCAGTGCACCGCGCTGATGGCGGGCAACCCGACCTGGGAGGGCCTCGCCCGCGGCACGCTCGTGCTCGGGATGCTGTGGTGGTCGTGGGTCGGGTACGCGTGGCTGACGAGCGTCGTCGACCCCGAGGAGGTCATCGTCCGGGTCACGATCTTCACGGCGATGGCCGGGCTGCTCGTCGCGGCGCTGTGCGTGCCCGAGGCCTTCGGCGACCACGGGCTGCTGTTCGCCGGCGCCTACGCGGTCGTGCGGGTCGCGCACATCGCGCTGTTCATGGTCGCCGCGCGCGACGACGCCGCCCTGCGCAAGTCGGTCGACGGCCTCGCCGCCAGCACCGCCGTCGGCTGCGGGCTGCTCGTCGCCGCGTCGTTCGCCGACGGCGCGCTGCAGGGCGGGCTGTGGGCGCTCGCGCTCGTGCTCGACATGGGCGGCCCGGCCGTCTTCGGCTCCGAGGGCTGGAAGCTCGTGCCGTCGCACTTCGCCGAGCGCCACGGCCTGATCGTGATCATCGCCCTGGGCGAGTCGATCGTCGCGATCGGGGCCGGCGCCGAGGCGCACGTCGACGCGGGCGTGGTCGTCGCCGCGACGCTCGGCATCGTCGTCGCGGCAGCGATGTGGTGGCTGTACTTCGACATCGTCGCGCGCGTCGCCGAGATCCGGCTGCACAACGCGGCCGAGGGCCGCGAGCGCAACGAGATCGCCCGCGACTCGTTCTCCTACCTGCACCTGCCGATGGTCCTCGGGATCGTCCTCGTCGCGCTCGGGATGAAGAAGACGCTCGGCCACGTCGACGAGCCGCTGGAGCTCGTGCCCGCGTTCGCGCTCCTCGGCGGCGGCGCGCTGTACCTCCTCGCCCACGTCGCGTTCCGGTGGCGCAACATCCACCGCTTCAGCAGCCAGCGGGTGATCGTCGCCGCCGTGCTGCTCGCGCTGCTGCCGGTCGCGACCGCGGTCGACGCGGTCCTCACGCTCGCGATCGCCGCCGCGCTCCTGGTCGCGCTGCTCGTCTACGAGACGCTCCGGTTCGCCGAGCTGCGCGAGCGCCTGCGGCGCCAGTACGAGGTGTGAGAACCCCACACCTTGGTGGGCCCGAAAGCGGGCGAGCGAAGGCGATCATGATGGGCATGAACTCCGCCCGGAAGTCCCTCACCGTCCTCGCCGGCGCGGCGGCGCTCGCCGCCGCCGGCACCTCCATCGCGACCGCCGCCGACGGCGACGCCCAGATCACGGTCGGCCCGCAGACCACCCTGAAGGCCGGCGCCAAGGCGCCGTTCGACGCCGCCGGCGTCCGCGCGATCCGCCGCGGCCAGGCGATCCCGAAGGGCTACACGCTCGTCGGCCGCAAGATCACGATCGACCGCGGCACCGCCGGCAGCGCCGGCGCCGTCGCGAAGATCAGCTGCCCCGCCGGCACCGTCGCCAAGACGATGGGCCTGACCGGCAAGGTCGGCCCGAACCCGATCGGCGACTACGTCGGCCACAAGGACGTGCGCTTCGCCGCCTGGTCGCCGCCGCTGTCCCCCGTCGCGTCGGGCGTCAGCTACGCCGTCTGCCACGCGTAGGCGCCGACACCCTCCGGCATGACACGATCGCTCCTCAACTCCCGAGGAGCGATCGTGAAAGCCATTCAGGTCAACGAGTTCGGCGGACCGGAGGTCCTGGTCCCGACCGAGCTGCCGGATCCCGTCGCGGGCGACGGCGAGGTCATCGTCGACGTCACGTCGGCGGGCATCAACTACGCCGACACCCATCAGACCGAGAACACCTACCTCGCGCCCGCGACGCTGCCGCTCGTGCCGGGCGCCGAGGTCGTCGGGACCACGCCCGAGGGCGAGCGCGTCGTGGCGCTGGTGGCCGGCGGCGGCTACGCCGAGCGCGTCGCCGTCAACCGCGCGCTCGCGTTCCCGATCCCCGACGGCGTGAGCGACGGCGACGCCCTCGCGATCGTCCTCCAGGGCACGACCGCGTGGCACCTGCTGCGGACGAGCGCGCGGATGCGCGACGGCGAGAAGGTCCTCGTCCACGCCGGCGCCGGCGGCGTCGGGACGCTGGCGATCCAGCTCGCCAAGCGCTGGGGCGCCGGCCGCGTCGTCGCGACCGCGTCGAGCGAGGAGAAGCGCGCGCTGACGCTCGAGCTCGGCGCCGACGCCGCGATCGACGGCGACCCCGAGAACCTCAAGGCCGCGGCCGTCGAGGCCGCGGGCGGGCGGCTCGACATCGTCCTCGAGATGGTCGGCGGCAAGACGTTCGACGCGAGCCTCGCCGCGCTCGCGCCGTTCGGCCGCGTGATCACCTACGGCCAGGCGTCGCGCGAGCAGCCCGAGCCGGTCGCGCCCGGCAAGCTGCTCGTGCGCAGCGCCGGGATCCTCGGGTTCTGGCTCGCGCACTGCTTCGGCAACCCGGCCGAGCTGCTGCGCCCGCAGGTCGCGGAGCTGCTCGCGCTCGTCGCCGCCGGGGACCTGCGCCCGGTCGTCGGCGGGACCTACCCGCTGTCGGAGGCGCGGCGCGCGCACGAGGACATGCGCGCGCGGGCGAGCACCGGCAAGCTGGTGCTCGATCCCTCGAAGTAGCTAGGCGGGAAGCTTGGCCGGGGCCTCGTCGGCCTCGGCCGTCTTGTCGGAGTCGCCGCTGAAGGAGTCCTTGAACCCGCGGAGGCCCTCGCCGAGCGAGCGGCCGGCGGCCGGCAGCTTCTTCGGGCCGAGGACGATCAGGGCGATGACGAGGACGACGATCAGTTCCATCGGGCCGATGTTGGGCATGCGACGGAGTCTCGCAGATGCGATCGTTCCCGGCATGGGTCTCTTCAAGCGCGCCGGCGCGGCCATGGGCCACGTCGATCACAAGCTCATCGAGCGCGGGCTGCTCGCCCGCGGCCTGGTCACCGAGTGCAAGCGGACGGCGATGACCACCGGCCGCCAGGTCCAGTCGGTCATCTGCGACATCACCGTGGAGATCGAGCTCGAGGACCGGCCGGTCTACACCGCCCACACCAAGCATCCGATCCAGATGCCGTACCTGCCGCAGTTCGAGTCCGGCCAGGGGTCGGTGGCGGTCCGCGTCGACCCGGACGACCCGCAGAACATCGCGCTCGACCTGACGCACGACGTGCCGCCCCCGCGCGCGGCGGCCGCGGCCGCCGCCGGCGCGAGCACGGTCCAGGTCATCGACGCCGGTGCGGGCCTGCCCGCGGACGTCGCGGCGCAGCTCGCCGCGGCCGGCATCGACCTCGGCGGCGCGGCGGCGGGCGCGGCGGGCGGCGCAGCGGCCGCGGCCGTCCCGCAGAACCGTGAGAGCCCGGTCTCGGCGGCCGACATCCTCGCGACCGGCACCCCGTGCCGCGTGATCGTCCAGTCGGCGCAGCCGCTCGGCTTCCAGAAGGACGGCCGCGACGTCTGGGGCCTCGTCCTCAACGTGGTCGCCGACGGCGAGCCGCCCGCGCAGGCACGGATCGGCGTGGGCATCCCGCCCGAGGGCGTCGCGCGCCTGTTCCCCGGCGCCAACCTCCCCGCGCGGCGCCGCGCCGACGTCCCCGACGGCGTGACGATCGACTGGGACGCCGCGCCCTAGCGCTACCGCACGATCGCGCGGACGTTCGCCCAGTCCGGCGCGTCGAGGTCCTCGGTAGGAACCCAGACGACGAGCCGCCGGGCCTCGTCGAAGACGAGCCGCAGGAGCAGCGTCCACTCCGGGTGCGGCATGTCGGCGCCGCGGTCCTCCGGGTAGCCGAGCACGCGCTCGAGCAGCGGCGGCGGCGCGTCCGGGTCCTCGACGCCCTGCAGCACGGCGAGCCGCGCGCGCAGCTCCTCCCACGCGTCGGGCTCGTCCCCGTCGAGCTCGAGCTCCTGCACCGGCGCAGTCCACACGCGCGGGAGCACGAGCTCGGCGGAGAGCCGCAGCGGCCGGCGGCCCGCGGGCGACTCGGGCGCGTCGGGGAGCTCACCGGTGACGACCTGCGCGCCCTCCCCGTCCGCGTGCGTGAGCCGCAGGACGCCGGCGTGCGGGAGCGGCGTGCCGGCGAGCGCCGGGTCGGCGAGGTCGAGCTGCAGCGCGTGGGCGTCGGCCGGCGCGCCGTGGTGCGAGCGCCCCGCGGCCTCCCCACCCTCCGCCGCCGTCAGCCGCACGCTCGTCACGGCAAGGCGCCGGACGTCGTCGAGCCGCGCGGCGAGCCCCACCTCGGTCGCGAGGTCGGCGAGCTCGTCCACCGTCGCGCAGTGCGTCGCCGCGAGCGGCGGCGCCGGACCGTCGACCGTGTCGGCGACGAGCTCGTCCAGCTCCTCCGCGTACGTCAGCGCGTCGAACAGCCCCTCGCGGCCGCGGACGACCTCGCTCACCAGGCTGCGGAAGAACCCTCGTCGATCGCTGCCGCTCATGTCCGCAGAGCTTCGCGGATCGCGGCGTCCGGCGGTATGTGGAGTTGGCGCGCACGTGCTGATCCGGTCGGCGTCCCCACCCCGTAGGACCCCTTACAACGAAGCGGACGGGAGGGCCTCAGATGCCCAACATCGGACCGATGGAACTGATCATCGTCCTCGTCATCGCGCTCGTGATCCTCGGCCCCAAGAAGCTGCCCGACGTCGGTCGGTCGGTGGGGAAGGGCATGCGCGAGTTCAAGGACGGGATCGCCGGCAAGAGCGACGACGAGTCGATCGAGCTGACCACAACGGAGGGGAACAAGACCCATGCATGACGACCTGACGATCGCAGAGATCGACAAGGACGAGGCGGTCGCGGAAGCGATGCACGGCCTCGAGCAGAGCACGCGAGGCGGGCTGTTCAAGCGCGTCGGGCTGATCGCCGGAGGCGGCCTCGCCGCCAGCCTGATCCCGAGCGCTCTGGCGAGCGCCCGTGAGGGTGGCAGCAAGTCCAACGACGTGAAGATCCTCAACTACGCGCTCACGCTCGAGTACCTCGAGGCGGCGTTCTACGCCGAGGCGCTGGCGAAGGGCAAGCTGAGCGGTCCTGCGCTGAACTTCGCGCAGGTCGTCGCCGGCCACGAGGCCACGCACGTCGCGGCCCTCAAGAAGGTTCTCGGAGCGAAGGCGGTCAAGAGCCCGTCGTTCGACTTCAAGGGCACGACCGGCAGCGAGAAGACGTTCCTCGCCACCTCCAAGGTGCTCGAGGACACCGGCGTCGCCGCCTACCAGGGCCAGGCGCCGCTCATCCACCAGAACGCGGTGCTCGCGTCGGCCGGCGCGATCCTCGCCGTCGAGGCGCGCCACGCCGCGTGGGTCCGGAACCTGCTCGGCGACGGGAAGACGCAGAAGCCGGCGCCCGAGTCGTTCAGCACCCCCATGTCCATGTCAGCGGTTCTGAGCGCGGTCAAGAAGACCGGGTTCATCAAGTCCTGACGACGAGGAGAAAACAGACACCATGAGGCACAAGAACACGCCGGCGGTCGACGTCTCGCACCTCGCCGCCTTCGACATCGACGGTGCGATCCGCGAGGCCGCGGACCGCGTCAACACCCACGGCTCGCGTAGGAACTTCCTGCGCGGCGCCGGGATCATCGCCGGAGGCACCGCGGTCGCGGGCATGCTCCCGGCGTCGGCGCTCGCCGCGAACGGCGACACCGCGATCCTCAACTACGCGCTGACCCTCGAGTACCTCGAGGAGGCGTTCTACGCCCGGGCCCTCAAGCAGGCCGGCCTGACGGGCGCGTACAAGCGGTTCGCCACGACGGTGCACGCCCACGAGGCGGCCCACGTGACGGCGCTGAAGAAGGCCCTCGGCTCGAGCGCGGTGAAGAAGCCGTCGTTCGACTTCAAGGGCACGACCGCCAGCCAGAACGCGTTCGCCCAGACCGCGATCGTGCTGGAGGACACCGGCGTCAAGGCCTACCAGGGCCAGGCCGCCAACATCAAGTCGCAGGCCGTGTTCAAGGCCGCGATCGCGATCCACCCGGTCGAGGCGCGTCACGCCGCCTGGATCCGCAACATCGTCGGTCAGAACCCGGCGCCCGATTCGTTCAACCCGGCCGCCTCGAAGTCCGAGGTCCTGGCCGCGGTCACGGGCACCGGCTTCATCACGGGCTAGCTCCCGGGGAGCACCAGGTCGAGGGCGGCGAGGCCGTCCTCGACCTGCGTGAACCCGAACGGCTCGAGGAGCCCTGCGTGGTCGCTCGCGTCCGCGAGCACCCGATCGCAGCGCTTCTCCCCCGCCCGGGCGATCGCCGCGGCGAGGAACTCCCGGGCGAGCGGCTCGTCCCGCCCCGGCTCGGCCGCGCCGAACACCGTGACCGTGCAGGTCCGGGGGCGCAGCGGCCAGCGGTCGTAGCCGAGCATGCACGCCGCCACCGGCTCGCCGCCGTCGGCCGGCACCGCCAGCAGGAACTCCGCGGGGAAGTCGCGGTACGGGACGAGGCGGTCGACGGCGTCGCGGTCCTTGCGCCTCGAGAGCCGGATGACGAGGGAGCTCACACCCCGCAGCGTCGCAGCCTCTACGCATGCCATGCGTAGACGCGATCCGGAGGCCACGAGCGCCGGTACCATCGGCGCGGTGTCGACACTGGCCCGCCGCGCCGCTCGCCCGCTTCTCCTGGGCCTGCCGCTCCTCCTCCTCGTCTGCGGATCCGCCTCGGCCGAGACGCGCACCCTCGGCAGCACGCTGACCACGGCACCCAACGTCACCTGGGGCTGCGAGCTGACGCCGTTCATCGCCGACTACAACGGGAACATGGGCCTCCAGGCCTCCGGCCAGCCCGACTGCACGTGGCGCCAGACGGGCGTGTTCGGCAGCGACACCGACCCGCGCTTCAGCTCCGTGCCGGGCGACGGCCGGATCACCCAGGTCGAGGTCCGCTCCGGACCCAACCCGGCGCCGCTGCGGTTCGTCGTCCTGCGCCAGCTCGGCAACGCCGGCGGGACGCAGAACACGCAGTGCTGCTTCTTCGTCAGCGAGACGGCGCCGGTGCAGCCGCAGCCGAACGCGATCTCGACCTTCGCCGTCGACATCCCGGTCGAACGCAACACCCTCGACGGGATCCGCGCCTTCGACCTCGTCGGGGTCAGCGCCGCGTCGGGCACCGGCGCGCTGCCGCTGCTCGAGGTCGGGCCGCACAACACGTTCGCGGTCCTCTCGCCGGGCGCGGTCGACGCCGGCTACTTCTACCCGCGCCTCGGCTCGATCCCCAACGACTCCGGCGGCGGGCGGCCCGAGCAGGGGATCTCCGGCATCGAGCTGACCGTGCGCTGGACCTGGGAGTCGGCCGGTGGCGGCGCGACCCAGACGACGCAGCCGACCGCCACGCCCGGCCCCACGGCCACGCCCGGACCGCAGCCGCCCCTCACGCCGGTCACACCGCCGCTCACCCCCGTCGTGCGCGCCCCCTCCCTGACGAGCTCGATCGCGACGGTGCTCGCCGACCGCGCCCAGCTCGCGCTCAACTGCCTCGGCGCCGCCGCCTGCGCCGGCCGGGTCGAGCTCCTCGACGCGAGCGCCCTGCCGCGCGCGGCGGCGAAGCGCAAGCCGGTCTCCTACGGCAAGGCGAGCTACACGATCAAGGCCGGGCGCAAGGCGACGGTCAAGGTCGCGCTGAACGCCGCCGGCCGGCGGCAGCTGCGCAAGCACGCCAAGCTCACCGTGAGCCTGCGGATCACGCCGAAGGACGGCGTCGCGGTCACCAAGAAGGTCTCGCTGCGGCGCGCGAAGAAGCGCTGAGCCCACCGCCCGGGCGCATGCCCCATATGACGGTTCTCGCGCGCGGAAGGGGTCCCCGCGCGGGACGCGCCGTGGTATTCGAGACGGCATGCCCGCCGACGCCACGCAACGCCTCCTCGACGAGTCCGACATCCGCGACGTCGTCTACCGCTACTGCCGCGCGATCGACCGCCGCGACTTCGCCGCGATCCACGACTGCTTCCACGCCGACGCGACCGACGAGCACGGCCGCTACGTCGGCGACATCCCCGGCCTCGTGGCCTGGGTCGAGGAGGTCCTGGAGCCCTTCGCCTCGACGACCCACTTCATCGGGAACCTGATCGTCGAGCTCGACGGCGACGTCGCGTGGGTCGAGTCCTACTGCCAGGCGATGCACCGCACGAAGGCCGAGCCGGCCGCCGACTGGACCGCCAACGTCCGCTACGTCGACCGCTTCGAGCGCCGCGCCGGCACGTGGCGGATCGCGCGCCGGCGCTGCGTCTTCTCTCCCGGGCGGATCGACCCGGTCGTCGAGGACTACCCCATCGCCGAGGCCGCGCACCGGCAGGTGGCGGGCCCCGGCGACCCGGTCTTCGCGCGCTCGCTCGATTAGGCTCGCGGCATGCTTCGCGCCTTCTCCCTCGCCCTCCTGGGCGCCCTCGCCGTCGCCGCCCCCGCCTCCGCGGCCATCGGCGGCACCGTCACCCTCGGCCTCGTCGCCTCCCAGACCGGATCGGCCGCCGCCTACGGCGCCTCCCAGCTCCAGGGCGCGCAGCTCGCCGTGCAGCAGCTGACCAAGAGCGAGCTCGGCTACACGCTCGCGCTCGACGTCAAGGACGACGCCTCGACGCCGGACGGCGCCAAGGCCGCGTTCACCGCGCTGCTCGGCGACAACGTGACCGCGCTGCTCGGCCCGACGCTGTCCGGCGCCGCGCTCGCCGCCGACCCGCTCGTGCAGGCCGCCGGCCGCCCGCTCGTCGCGATCTCGAACACCGCCGACGGGATCAACGCGATCGGCCCCTACGTCTTCCGCGCGAGCCTCACCGAGCGCGAGGTCATCCCGGCCGCCGTCGCGGTCGCGAGCAAGCGCTTCAAGATCAAGCGCCCGGTGATGATCACCCGCAGCGACCAGCCGTTCGCGGTCGCCGGCGCGAAGGCGTTCGGCGCCGCCCTGAAGAAGTCGGGCGCGCCGGTGCTCGCCGAGCAGACCTACACGGGCGCGCCCGCGTCGTTCGCCGCGCTGCTGGCCAAGCTCGCCGCCAAGAAGCCCGACGCGCTTGTCATCAACAGCCTCAGCGAGGGGCCGCAGCTGATGAAGGAGGCGCGGAAGCTGAAGGCCTTCAAGAAGGTCCACTTCCTCGGCGGCAACGCGTTCAACAGCAGCGCCGTCGTCAAGGACGCGGGCTCCGCGGCCGAGGGCCTGATCGTCGGCGCCGCGTGGCATCCGGCCGAGAAGAGCCCGACCAGCCGCCTGTTCGTCTCCTCCTACAAGCGGAAGTTCGGCAAGACGCCCGACCAGTTCGCGGCCCAGGCCTACACCGGCGTGATGGTCACCGCGTTCGCGATCGCCAACGCGGGCTCCACCGACCCGGCGAAGGTCCGCGCCGAGCTCGCCGCGACCAAGGACTTCGACACGCCGCTCGGGCGCTTCGGCTTCGACAAGAGCCGCGGCGCGGTCGTCGGCGCCGTCGTCCAGATCGTCCGCGACGGGAAGTTCGTGCTGCTGAGCTAGCGCCGGGTCGGTCGCAAACCTCGTCGTACTCCACAAAACCTGTAGGAAATACAGGCTATTGTTGGACGCATGCAGCCCCTCCACCTCAAGGTCCTGAGGGAGATCGCCCGGCGCGGCTCGATCTCGGCGGCGGCGGAGGCGCTCGGCTACACGCAGCCGGCGGTCTCGCGGCACGTCATGCTCCTGGAGCGCGTGGCCGGCCAGCGGCTCGTCGAGCGCTCGCCGCGCGGCGCGGTCCTCACCGAGGCGGGAGACGCGCTGCTCGTGCACGCCCTCGCGATCCTCGAGCACCTCGACGCGGCCACCGCCGACATGGAGCGCCTGCGGCACCGACCGCGGGCGCCGCGGATCGCCGCCTGACGCGGGCCGGCCCGCCCGGGACCCGCGGTGGCTACGCCGCGACGGCGGACGCGTCGCCGGCGGGCTCGGTCGCGAACCGGCCCTCGCACGCCCAGCGCTCGACCTCCGGCCACGCGCCGTAGCCCTCGACCGCCGACAGGTGCCCTCCCCCGGGCACGACGTGGACGTCGAGGCCGAGCGGCTCGCCGAAGAGGCGCGTCGCCCCCTCGGGGCACCACGGGTCGGCGTCGGTGCACACGAGCTCGATCGGGCGGCGCGCGGCGCGCTGCAGGCCCAGCCGGTCCGACGGCACCGGGAAGAACGCGGCCAGCCGGTCGGGGAGCTTCGACGGCGCGGGCGGGCAGACGAGGAGCACGCGGTCGACGACGTGGTGGGCCTCGGCGGTGCTGGCGTGGCGCAGCCACAGGAGGCAGGCGAGCGAGTGGCAGATGACGATCCGCTCGCCGGTGCCGAGCATGTCCAGCTCGGTGCGGAGGACCTCGAGCCAGGCGTCCAGCGAGGGGTCGTCGGGCGAGGGGAGCTGCGGGTAGAGCACCTGCTCGCCCCGACATCGGAGCCGCTCGGCGAGCCAGTACTGCCAGTGGTCAGCCGGCCGGTGGTTCTCCCAGCCGTGGAGGATCAGGAACCGGCGCGATCCATTTCCCATAGATCTTGTGCAGAATATCAGGCGGGTCGCGTGGAGATGTCCGCGCAGCGCGCGCAGACCTCCTCCGGGATGACCCCGAGGCGCATGAGGAGCGCGAAGACGCGGCAGCCGAGGCAGAGCGCGAACACCGACTCGAGCGTCGCCGCCACGACCATCCCCGCGAGCAGGACGGCAGCCGCGGTCTCGTAGCCGAAGCCCGGCCCGAGGATCGCGCCCGCGGTCGTCATCGCGGCGCCCATCCCCTGCGCGAACCGCTTCGGCGGGCCGGGCACGTACGCCGGCGGGCCGAGCCGCGGCGCGACCACGTCGGCGACGAGGCGCCCGAGCGGGCTCAGCGTCGGGCCGGTGAGCACCCGCGCCCAGAAGCCGAGCGCAAGCGGGATCAGCAGCCAGTGCCAGCCGCCCGCGAGCGCGACCAGCGACACGACCGCGACGACGCCGGCGACGGTCCGCGCGGCCTTCTCGTTGACCGGATCTGGGAACGACAGCAGCTCCTGCCTGGACACGTGCATCACCCTAGCCCTGGCGAGCGGGGCCCGGCGCGGGCCGGGAGCTTCACGGGTGAGGGCCGCCGCCGGGAGGAGAGAGGCACGGCGGCGGCCCTTCCCGCCACCTCGCGATCGGCGCGCCGATCGGGTGCTCGTCGAGGGCACATCGCCGCATGACCCGTAGGACGCTACCACATTCTCCACTGATTCTGTAGAGATTGCGGAGAAGACGCGGATCCTCTACAGTTGGTGGCGGTCAAGAGCGCCAGCGTCAAGCCCCGGCTCGCTGGCCGGCAACCCTCCACCGCGGTGGGGTGCCCCGGGTGAGGACCAGGTCGCACAGGTCGTGCTCGCACGATCCCTGTGGCAAGCGCGGGCTCACGTCGTGGGTCCGGACAACCCGAGCAGAGGACCCGATGACCACCATCGCCGCACCCCGTTCCGTCCATGCCCTGCTGCCCGTCGTGGGCGCCGAGCTCGAGGTCCCGCTGACCGGCGGCGGCATCGCGCGCTACGCGAACTTCGACTACGCGGCGACCGCGCCGGCGCTCGAGTCCGTCGCCCGCGCCGTCAACGAGGCGCTCCTGACGTACGCGAGCGTCCACCGCGGCGCGGGCCTGCCGTCGCGCCGGAGCACCGTCCGCTACGAGGCCGCACGCGAGACCGTCGCCGCGTTCGCGGGCGCGCTGCCGGGCACCGACGTCTGCGTCTTCACGCGCAACACGACCGACGCGCTGAACCTGCTCTCGGCGTGCGTCCCGGAGGGCGGCGAGGTCGTCTTCCTCGACGCCGAGCACCACGCCAACCTGCTGCCGTGGCGCGAGGGCCCGCACCGCTGCCTCGCGGCGGCCGGCACGGTCGCGGAGACGCTCGAGCGGCTCGCCGCCGCGCTCGACGAGCGGCCCGCCGCACTCGTCTCGATCACCGGCGCGTCGAACGTCACCGGCGAGTGCCTGCCGATCGCCGACGTCGTCGCGATCGCCCACGCCCGCGGCGCGCGGGTCGCCGTCGACGCCGCGCAGCTCGCGCCCCACGGCACGATCTCGCTCGCGGACTGGGGCGCCGACTACGTCGCGTTCTCCGGCCACAAGCTCTACGCGCCGTTCGGCGCCGGCGCGCTCGTCGGCCGCCGCGACTGGCTCGACGCCGCGCCGCCCTACCTCCCGGGCGGCGGCGCGGTCCGCGACGTCCACGCCGACGGCACCTGGTGGCACGACGCCCCCGAGCGCCACGAGGGCGGCACGCCGAACCTCCTCGGGGCGGTCGCCCTGGCGGCCGCCACGGATGCGCTCGCCGCGCTCCCGGCCGGCGCGCTCGAGGACCACGAGGCCGCGCTGCGCACCCGGCTCCTCGACGGCCTCGCGCAGCTCGACGGCGTCCACGTCCACACCCTGTTCGCCGACGCGCCCGCGACGATCGGGCTCGTCACGTTCACGGTCGACGGGCACGTCCCCGCCGAGCTCGCCGAGCGCCTCTCCGACGACCACGGCATCGGCCTCCGCGCGGGCCGCTTCTGCGCGCACCTGCTGCTCGAGCGCCTCGGCCTCCCGGGCGGCGCCCTGCGAGCCAGCTTCGGCGCGGGCTCGACGAGCGACGACGTCGACCGCCTGCTCGCCGCGCTCGCGGCAACCGTCTGACCGCCGCTGCCGAGACAAACGCCCGTGAAGGGGCGGCGCGGCATGACGTCGCCCGAAACACTCAGAGGAGACGAGGGACGAGTCGACGAGTTTCGGCGACGTCGTGACGCGACGTCCCCCACCACAAGCGCTAGACGACCAGCCCCCGAGCCCGCAGCCGGGGCACGACGCCCTCCCCCACCTCGTAGACCTCCTCGAGGTGGGGGTAGCCGGAGAGGATGAACTCGTCGATGCCGAGCGCGTGGTACTCGGCGATCCGGTCGGCGACCTCCTCGTAGGAGCCGACCAAAGCCGTCCCGGCGCCGGCCCGCACGAGCCCCAGGCCCGCCCACAGGTTCGGGTACACCTCGAGCGCGTCGCGCCGCCCGCCGTGCAGCGCGACCATCCGCTGCTGGCCCTCGGAGACCGCGCTCGTCAGCACCGCCTGCGCGGCGGAGATCTGCGCCTCGTCGACGTCGGAGATCAGCTTCTCGGCCGCCGCCCACGCGTCCTCGGCGCGGTCGCGCGCGACGACGTAGAGCCTGATCCCGTAGCGCAGCGTGCGCCCCGCCTCCCGCGCGTACGCCTCGACCTTGGCGATCTGCCCGGCGACCTGCGGCGGCGGCTCGCCCCACGTCAGGTACACGTCGGCCTGCCGCGCCGCGACCCGCAGCGCCGACTCCGACGCTCCGCCGACGTAGATCTCCGGGAACACCTTCGAGGGGTTGAGCACGATCGCGTCCTCGACCGCGATGTGCTTGCCCGTGAACGAGTACGGCTCGCCCTTCCACACGCCGCGCAGGATCTCGACGTACTCGTCGGCGCGCTCGTAGCGCTCGTCCTTGCCGAGGAAGTCGCCGAAGCGCCGCTGCTCCGGGTCGTCGCCGCCGGTGACCACGTTGAGCAGCAGCCGGTCGCCCGACACCCGCTGGAACGCGGCCGCCGCCTGCGCCACCCACGTGGGCGACTGCAGGCCCGGCCGGAACGCGACCAGGAACCGCAGCCGCTCGGTCAGCTGCGTCAGCGCCGAGGTCACGATCCACGCGTCGTCACACCACGTGCCGGTCGGCGTCAGCGCGGCGTCGAACCCGAGGTCCTCCGCCGCCTGCGCGATCTGCGCGAGGTACTTGACCGAGGGCGGCCGATCGCCGGGCACGTCGCCGGGCAGACGGTCCGTCCGTCCCAGCGAGCGCCCGGCGCCCATCACCGTCCTGCCGTCACCGGCGGTGGGCAGGTACCAGTGGAGCGTGATCGGCATCCGCCGCGCCTCGTCTCGCCTAGAGCACGTTGTCGACGATCGAGGCGATCCTGACCTTCTTGACGACGCCCACCCGCGCGAGCGCGTCGGCCAGGGCCTGCTCCTGCTTGATCACCGACGCGGTGACCGGCCCGACGTCGACGAGCGAGCGCTTGATGGCCTGCTCGGCGACGGCGACCGGCAGCCCGGTCTCCGAGTTCATCGCCTTCGCCCACTCGCCCGGGTTGCGGTCGCCCCAGTGCAGCGCGTTGCGCAGCCGCTTGACGAGGTCCTTGATCGCGGCGCGCTTGGCCTTGTCGCGCAGCGCGCTGGCCGACGCGACCTCGAACTGCAGGCCCTGCGCTGCGTAGTCGCTGCGCGACGGCAGCAGCCGCGCGCCCTTGGTGAGGATCTTCTGGCCGATGCTGACGTAGGGCTCCCAGGTCGCCCACGCGTCGACCTTGCCGCTGTTGTACGCGGCGAGCGCGTCGGCCGGCGTGAGGTCGACGAGCGTGACCTTCCCGGTGAGGCCGGCGCGCTGGAGCGCCTGGACGATGAAGCCGTGGCCGGAGCTGCCGCGCGTGTAGGCGATCTTCTTGCCGCGCAGCTGCTGGAACGTCTTGATCTTCGAGTCCTTCGGGACGATCACGCCGTCGTCGCGGTGGTCGCGCTGCTGGATCGCGGCGACGAGCTTCAGGTTGCCGCGCGAGGCGGCGCCGAAGATCGGCGGCGTG
>Ga0164241_10001974_pt1 | contig 23356 bp, 12 predicted proteins | sample OricomyardsoilBY_FD_108780 | JGI IMG/M metagenome (GOLD analysis project Ga0164241, IMG submission 108780) | Backyard soil microbial communities from Emeryville, California, USA - Original compost - Back yard soil (BY) | ecosystem: Environmental > Terrestrial > Soil > Unclassified | place: USA... | reverse complement strand
GGTCCGACACGAAGCAGAAGGAGCGTGTCTGGCTGCCGTCGCCGAACACGGTGAGCGGCCGGTTCTGCAGCGCCTGGCGCAGGAACGTCGGGATCGCGCGGCCGTCGTGCGGACGCATCCGCGGGCCGTAGGTGTTGAAGATCCGGATGATCGCCGTGTCCACGCCCTGCTGGCGGTGGTAGGCCATCGTCAGCGCCTCGGCGTAGCGCTTGGCCTCGTCGTAGACGCCGCGCGGGCCGATGGGGTTCACGTGGCCCCAGTAGCTCTCCGGCTGCGGGTGCACCTGCGGGTCGCCGTAGACCTCGCTCGTCGACGCTATCAGGAACCGCGCGCGGTGCTTCTTCGCCAGCCCGAGCGTGTGGTGCGTCCCGTAGGAGCCGACCTTCAGCGTGTGCAGCGGCAGGCGCAGGTAGTCGATCGGGGAGGCCGGAGAGGCGAGGTGGTAGACGAAGTCCACCGGCTCGTCGATCTCGTACGGCTCGATGATGTCGACGCCCTTGTAGACGAACTCCGGGACACGCAGGTGCTCGATGTTGGCGAGCGATCCGGTCTCCAGGTTGTCGACGCAGATGACGCGGTGTCCGCGGCGCAGGAGCTCCTCGGACAGGTGCGAGCCCAGGAACCCGGCACCGCCTGTGATCAGGCAGGTGGCCATGTCCACTCAGTCTAGGCGAGCAGCCTTCATGTGGCGCTTCTTGAGATCGCTCGCGAGCACGTACGTGCGGCCCTCGACGCGCCGCGCGAGATCGACCCGTTCGAGCCGTCGCAAGACGACCGGGCACTTCTTGCAGCGAGGGTCGCTGCGGCAGCAGCGCTTCTTCGCCGTGATGGTCTTCGAGGCCACCCGCCCAAGGGTAGAGTCCCGCCCATGCCCGCCGACGCCTTCGTCACCAAGCTCAACGAGCAGATCGGATACGAGTTCGCCGCCTCGCAGCAGTACGTCGCGGTGGCCGCCTACTACGACGCCGAGACGCTGCCTCGCCTGGCCGCCTTCTTCTACCGCCAGGCGATCGAGGAGCGCAACCACGCGATGATGATGGTCCAGTACCTGCTCGACGCGGGCGCCGACCCCGTGATCCCCGCCGTCGAGGGGCCGCGCAACGGCTTCGGCGACATCGTCGAGCCGGTGCGGCTGTCGCTCGACCAGGAGCGCCGCGTGAGCGACCAGGTCGCCGCGCTCGCCCGCATCGCCCGCGACGAGGGCGACTACGCCTCCGAGCAGTTCATGCAGTGGTTCATCAAGGAGCAGGTCGAGGAGGTCGCCTCGATGTCCGACCTGCTCACCGTCGTCGGCCGCGCGAAGGACAACCCGCTCCTGGCCGAGGAGTTCCTCGCGCGCGAGAGCATCGGCGACGGCGGTGACGACGCGGGTGCGCCGTCGGCCGCCGGCGGCGCGCTCTAGACGATCTCATCACGGCCTTAGAGCACCCGGTTAGGGTTGCTCGCATGCGACGGATCGCGCTCCTCCTGCCCCTGCTCGGCCTGCTGGCGATCGCCGCGCCGGCGCACGCCGACGACCGCCTGATCGCCTGCGATCGCGTCTACACGAGCGCGTACGTCGGCTGGGACGTCGGCGAGCACAACCTCGGCTGCGCGGAGGCCCGCAAGATGGTCCTCCACGCGATCGAGCACGGCGCCAGCTACACGCATCTGACGTGCACGTACACGCCGCACGCGGGGCTGCCGCGGACGTACCAGTGCGACGGGCTCCACCACGGCGTCAAGCTCGTCCTGCACTTCAAGATCAGCAAGCTCGGGGAGCGCGGCGGCAGCACCCTGTTCTCGCACGAGACCGAGGCGCTCACGCTGAAGCCCTGCACCAACGTGTACACGACCTACCGCGTCGGGTACGCGATCGGCGAGCACGGGCTCGGCTGCGCCGAGGCGCACAAGATGGTGCGCCACGTGATCGACCGAAGCGGCGCGTACCCGGGGATCTTCCAGCACCTGACGTGCACGTCGACCGGCACCGCGGCGAACCCGCACCACGCGTGCAGCGGCTCGCACGACGGCCACCAGTACCGGCTCGACTTCTCGCTGCGGTTCCCGACCGAGCGCGACCGCAACGCCTTCTAGGTACCGGGGCGCGGTGCCGGGCGGCGGGCGGGGCGGGTGCCGGCCGGAGCGGGTGCCGGGCGACGGGCGCTAGCGGCCGGCCGCGGGGGACGCGGAGGGCCCGGGGAGCGTCCCCTCGACCCACTCCCCGTCCTCGCGCGTCCAGAGCGGGGCGCGGGCCTTGATCGCGTCGATGATCTCGTGCGCGCCCGCGAAGGCCTCGCCGCGGTGCGGCGCGCTGGCGGCGACGATCACCGACGCCTCGCCGAGCGCGACCTCGCCCACGCGGTGCTGGGCCGCCGCGGCGCACAGGCCGTGGCGCGCGATCGCCGCGGCGACGATCTCCGCGATCACCGGCCCGGCCATCTCCGCGTAGGCCTCGTAGTCGAGCTTCGGCACGTCGCGCGTGACGCCCGAGAACGTGACGACCGCACCCGCTCGCGGGTCGCGCACGCGGGCCGCCAGGGCGTCGAGCGAGAGCGGCCCGTCGACGACCGGCGGGGGCTCCCCGGCGCCGCCGCTCACCGGCGGGATCAGCGCGAGCTCGTCGCCCGCGGCGAGCACCGCGTCGGGCGCCGCGTAGTCGCGGTTGACGGCCATCACGACGCGGCAGTCGCCGACCACGTCGTCCAGCGCCGCGAGGGCGTCGGCGACGCGCGCCCCCTCGGGCAGCTCGATCGCCACCTCCCGCCGTCCCCCGGCGCGCTCGCGCAGGCCGGCGAAGAGGCGGACGGTCACGAGCATGCGTCCAGTCTCGCGGTTAACGGCCGACGCCGCCTCGGAGGGCGGCGTCGGGCGTTCCAGCTTCTGGTGCGGCGGCGCTACGCGAGCTTCTTGGTCGCGGCCTTCGCCTTGGTCAGCTGCTTCTGCAGCGACGTGACCTTGGCCTGGGCCTTCTTGACCGACTTCTTGCTCGCGTGGTGGCGCTTGAGCGACTTGACCTTCGCCTTGGCCTTCGCCAGCGACTTGGTCAGCGACGCGACCTTGGCCTTCGCCGCGGTGAGCGCCTTCTTCTTCTGGGCCGCCGTCAGCTTCTTGGCCGCCGGCTTCGAGGCCGTGCTCGTGACGGCCGGCTTCTTCGCCGTCGTCACGGGCGTGCTCGCGCTCGCCGAGGACGAGCCACCGGACGACGCGCCGCCGCCCGAGCCGCCGCCACCGCTGTTCGAGTCGGCCGGCGTGTACTCCACGTCGCCCGCGGGCGGGTCGGCGTTGAAGTGCTGCTCGAGCTTCGTCGCCGCCAGCGGCGTGCCCCAGTAGACGACCTCGTCGAGCGCGCCACGGAGCCACGGGGCCTCGGTGCCGTACCCCAGGTACAGGGTGTCGGCGCTCTCGTACCCGTCGTGCGCGTGCACGAGGGCGGTGGCCGGCGGGGTCAGCGTCGTGTTGCCCGACGTGCTCTCGCGGACGTAGAGCTTCGCGGTGATGCCGTCGTAGACGGCCGCCACGAAGTACCAGTGCCCGGTCGAGCTCGGGGTGGGCAGCGGGAACGACGCGATGCCCGACGGGTTGTCCGCCTTCTCGTCGGCGCGGAACTTGACGTTCCCGCCGTCGTACCAGACCGCGCCGTTGCTGCCCTGCTGGAACAGCGACGACGGGCCGTTGTCCGCGGGCTTCCACCAGAACTCGATCGTGTAGCCCCAGATCGGAGCGTCGATGTTGTTCACGGCCGCGTAGCCGCCGAGCCCGAAGAAGTCCCGGGTCTTGTTGGAGTCACCGGAGATGCCGGTGCCGCCCTGGTTCTGGTCGTTCTTGAACTCGCCGTTGAACCCGTTCGGGCCGGAGTCGATCAGCGTGGTCGCTCCCGAGCCCTCGTTGAGGCGGTAGTACGCGAGCGGGATGCTGCAGCCCGCCGCGGGGGACGGGTTGATGCACTTGACCAGGTCCGAGAACCCGGTGCCCGTGCCGGTCACCACGTACTTGTGCGAGTGGACCCACGTGTTGCCCGCGCCGTCCGTGGCGGTGAGCGTGAACGTGTAGCTGCCCGGCGCCAGCGGCAGCGGAGTGCCGTTGGTGATCGCCACCGGCGGGTTCACGCCGAAGGCGACGGTCGCCGTGCAGTTCGGCGGCAGGATCTGCACCTGGACGCCCGAGAACTGCGGGTCCCAGCACGTGAACGCGGCCGTCGGGTGCTTGTAGTTCTGCGCGTCGGGCGAGAACTGCGAGTTGTTCTGCGGCGTCTGGATCGAGGTCCCGCCGGTGATCGGCTCCGACGACGGCGGCGCGACGTCGTTGGTCACGCCCGGGTGGACGTCGTACCAGTCCTCGTTGACCGTGCCGGTCCGCCAGCGCTCGTAGATCTCGTCGGCGCTGAGCGAGTCGTGGTAGTAGGCGACGTCGTCGATCCAGCCCTTCCACCAGTCCTTGGACTCGTTGCCGGGGATCTCCGGGGAGGGGTTGCCGCCGCGGCCGATGTAGGCCTGGTCGTAGCCGGTGCTCCACGTGTCGGCGTGCGACGTCGTGGTGCCCCGGAGCACGCCGTTGACGTACAGCTTGATGCTGTAGCCGTCGCGGATGCAGGCGACGTGGTACCACTGGCCGGGCACGTAGCTCGAGCTGCTGATGGCCCGGTACGAGCCCTCCTCGCTGGCCTGCGCGCAGGCGAAGTGGCCGTTGTCGGTCGTCCACAGCGAGCCGCTGAAGCGGGCGATGCCGCGGAGCTCGTTGGAGAAGTCGGGCTTGACCCAGGCCTCCATCGACCACTTGTTGTTCGGCGCCTTGGGGATGTTGTGGATGTCGATCTCGTCGTCGCGCCCGCCGAAGTAGGCGCTCCAGCCCTGGGAGTCGAGCGTGTTGAACGCGCATCCGAACGGCTGGTGCGGCTGCAGCTCGCAGGCGACGCCGGCCGGCTGGCGCTTGACCACGTAGGCGCCCGGGTTGTAGGTGCCGTCGTAGGCGGCGTTGCCGGTCGCGTTGTCGGCCTTCGCCGCGTCGGCGAGGTCGTCGAGCTTCCAGTAGCCCATGAGGCTGCCGCCGGACGGGATCAGGGTGTCGGAGTAGTTCTTCGCCTCGACGCGCCAGGTCCAGTGCTTGGTCGTGGCGACGCCGTCGGTGACGCGGACGTGGATCTCGTGCGAGCCGAGATCGAACGGGACCGGGCCGGCGGAGTACGTGAAGTTGCCGTTGCCGGGGAGGCCCCCGGAGCAGTCGGTGTACGCGCCGTTGTCGGTCGCGCAGTCCACCGCGGTGATCGCCACGCCGCCGGCGACCGTGAAGGCCACCGCGTTGTCGTAACGGTTCTCCGTCTGCTGCAGCGGAGCAGGATCGGCGAACGCCGGAGCGTTGGTGTACGTGATGGTCGGGGCCGCGAGCGCGGTGCTCGCGAACACCGCGGCCAGCACGACCGCGAGGAGGGCCGTGAGGGCGATCCTTCGCCCTTGGGGCCGCATGTGGGTACTGAGGGTCATCTTCGCTCCGGGGGGTTCGCCAGCGTCCCAGGCAGTCACCCAGAACGAGAAACGTATGAATCTGGGCTGAATCGTCGCGTATGTGCGTCGGTTCGGCCATTGAACATCCGTCTAGCGAGGGTTGGAGGGGTCCGCTGGACATTCGGTCGAGAGCCCCTCACCGGCAGCGAGCGCCGCCCGCCGCCGCGCGTGCCGCGCCAAGGGCGTCCCGCCGCCTGGCCGCCCGCCACGCCCAGCACACCGGAAACCGTCGCGACGACCCCCGGGACCGCGATCGACCGATTTCCGGCGCAAACGGCCGTGCAGGAGAAACCGCGCAGCCGGCGACGCGAGCGGTGGCGGCGAGTCGCGCGGGCGGTAGGCAGCGAGTCGCGAGAGAGGGCGACGCGAGCGCGCGCCCCCTCCGGGACGCGCGCCGCGAGCTCTCCCCCTAGATGAGTGATTCCACGAGCACGCGGGCACGGATGCCCGCCTGGATCGACACCGGATCGCCGCCCGGCGGTCTCGAACGTGGCAGAGCCACGCCCTTCGGCGCCGTACGACGCCCGGCACTCGCCCAGACGACCCCCGTGATCCACGTCATCGTGGATCACTCATCTCTAGCGACCGGCCGCGCGGGCCTTCGCCGTGCGCAGCTGTCGCGTGAGCGACGTGACCTTCGCCTGCGCCGCCTTGACCGACTTGCGGCTCGCGTGGCGGCGCTTGAGCGCCTTGACCTTCGCCTTGGCCTTGGCCAGCGACTTGCTCAGCGCCTTGGCCTTCGCGGCCGCCGCGGCCTTCGCCTTCGCGCTCGTGGTCGTCGCCTTCGCCTTGGACGCCGGGACCTTGGCCGTCGGGGCGCCGCTCGCGACCGCGACCGTGCCGCCGCCCGCCGCGCCGGCACCCGCCGACGCGCCGCCGCCGGAGGCCGGGGCCGAGCCGCCGCCATCGCCGCCACCCGAGCCCGGATCCGAGGACCCGGTGCCCGCGCCGTCGTTCGCCGGAGGCTGCTCGCTCGTCACGGTCTTGCGCGCCGGCGGCGGGTCGGCCAGCCAGATCTCCTTGATGTGCGTCGGCGAGAGGACGTGGCCGAAGTAGGCGACCTCGTCGAGCGCGCCGTGCAGCCACGGAGCCTGGTCGCCGTAGCCGACGTAGAACGTCGCGGTGCCGGAGGGCGCCTTGGTCGACGGCAGGCTCACCGGGCTGAACCACTCGAGGTCGGTCGTGCTCGGCGTGCAGTCCAGCGGGCCGTCGTCGTGCGTGCCCGCGTAGATCGTCGCCGTCCCGCCGGTCCAGCGGCCGGCCACGAAGTACCAGCAGCCCGGGATGATCCCGCCGGGGACGGTGAGCTCGACGTCGGTATCGACCTGCCGGAACACGAGCGCGTTGCCGCGGCGGAACAGCGCGCCGCCGCCGCCGTGCTGGGCGATCATGCCGTCGTCGGCGGTGTCGAAGCGGACGAACGCCGACAGCGTGTAGTCGTGCGTCGGCGCGGTCACGTTGTTGACGAAGCCGTAGCCGTCCTCGCCGGTGAACACGCGGGCGTGGTTGCCGTCACCGGAGATGCCCTCGGGGCCGGACGACGTCGCGTTCTTGTACTCGCCGTCGTGATGGTTGCCCGAGCGGTCGAGCATCGTGCTGTCGGTGTCGTTCAGCCGGTAGTACAGGAGCGGGTTGTCGTCGAGGACGAGGCCCGCGAACGTGAAGATCCGGTAGTTCGACGGGTAGTGCCCGAGGTTGCCGACGTTGTCCTTCGTGTCGATCGTCCACGGGTAGCTGATCGCCGACGAGTCGGTCGGCGTGCCGAGCGACGTGTGGTCGAACGGGGTGCCGACCGGGACGGTCCCGACGCAGCCGCCGACCGGCGCGACGCCCGAGAGGACGTCCGGGCTCGGCTCGGCGCAGCTGTAGGTCGCCTTGACGTCCTTGTAGAAGGAGAAGCGGCCGCCCGCGTACGGGTAGCCCTCCGTCGCGACGGGCGCCTTGAGGTCGACGAACCAGGTGTGGCTCGCCGACGTCGGGTCCGTGTTGGTCGCGTCGTCGACCGCGCGCACGTCGAACGTGTGCGAGCCGTGGCTCAGGCCCGTGTAGCTCTTCGTGCCGCTGTTGCACGCGACCCAGGACCCGCCGTCGAGCCGGCACTCGAAGCGGTTGCCGAAGCCGGCGGTGTACGGGGCGTCGGTCGCCGTGAAGGTGAACGTCGCCGCGTCGCTCGCCGTCGCGTAGCTCGGCGGGCCGGTGTACGTGCCGGCCGTGCCCGTGTTGCCCGGCAGCGGCGGCGTGATCGCCGTGTCCGGGTTGTGGACGTCGACCTCCCAGTCGTAGACCGGGGAGAGCTTCACGTTGCCGGCGTTGTCGGTGACCTTGACCTGGAAGCTGTGCGGGCCCTCGACCTGCGTCCCGTAGTTGGTGCCCGAGACGCACGCGGCGAACGGAGCGCCGTCGCGACTGCACTCGACGCTCGCGACGCCCGAGGCGTTCGGACCGCCCGGATCGCCCGTGGTGAACGTGAACGTCGCGCCCGCGGCGTTGGCGGTGATGCCGCTCTTGGCCGGCGGGCCCGAGATCGCCCCGATCGTCGGCAGCCGCGTGTCGAGGAAGAACGCGACGTCCTCGGGCGGGCCGGCGGCGAAGCCGTCGTTGGCCTGCGCGGTGAACGTGTGCGGGCCGTCGTCGGTGCCGTCGTTGTTGAACGCGGCCAGCGTGTAGCTCGCCGGGTCGGTGCCGTTGGTCGGGGACGGGGTCCCGCACGGCGAGGCCGGGACGTCGACGGCGTCGACCTGGCACTCGAACGCGGCGGCGGTCTCGACGCTCGCGTTCTCGGCGTGGAACTCGAACGTCGGATCCACGTCGTTGGTGTACTGCGACGTCGGCGCGACGCCCGGGCCGGACTCGAACACGGTGTCGAGCGCCGGGGCGCCGATCGCCCAGAGGCTGGCCTGCGCCGTGAGCACGGTGATCGTCAGGTCGTCGCCGTTGGCGACGCGGCTCTTCACGCAGCCGATGGCGGGCGCCGTCACCGACGTGGCGGTGCCGTACGGCGTGCAGTTCGCGAGCTCACCGCCGTTGCGGAAGATCTTGACCTCGGCGTCCGGCGTGACCGACGAGGCCGGTTTGTGCACGACGAACGTCAGGACGAGCGGGTTCGCGCGCGTCTGGTCGGGCGCGTGGATCTCGACCTGGGTGCCGACCACGCTGTACGTGCTCGGCGGCTGCGGCGCGTCGTTGGGCAGGTCGTCGGTCTTCTTCTCCTCGATCGTCACGAGGCCGCCGGTGCCGCCGGCGGGAACGCCGACGCTGGCGCCGACCGGATCGCTCGCGTCCGGCGTGCTGCCGGTCGAGACCGTGTCGCCGGGCGTGGTGATCTCGGCCGCGCCGTCACCGGGCGGGGTCGCCAGCGGGTCGACGATCACGACGTCGTTGTCGAGCGTCTGGCCGTCGACCGTGGCGCGCAGCGTCGCGGTGCCGGGCGTGGAGCCGGCGGTGAAGATCGAGCCGAACAGGCCCTTGTCGGTCGTGCCGGACGTCGGCGGAGCGATGCTGCCGAGCGGGCCGCCGACCTCGCTGAACGCCACGGGCGTGGGCGGCACCGGCGAGTCGTCCGCGTCGTCCGGGTCGTCGACGTTGTCGCCGTCGGAGTTCTTGGCGAGGGTCACGCTGACGCCGGCGATGCCGCCGGGCTGGACGCTGCCGGGCGCGGCGACCGCGGTGGCGACGAGGCGCGGCGAGATCGGCGAGGCGCCGGTCGTCGCGACCGCGCCCGCGTTGCTGCCCCACCAGTTGTTCTTCGCGTCGATCGTCTGGCCGGTGGCGTTGTCGACGCCGGTGGTGAAGCCCACGATCCGGTTGCGGTGCACCGGCAGCGTGGCGCCGAGCGTGCCGGCGCTGGCGCGGACGCCGTAGGCGTAGCCGGCGAACGTGTTCTCGGTGACCGTGTAGCCGGTGTTGCCGCCGCCGCTCGCCCCGAGGTCGAGGAAGCGCAGCGCGCTCGTGCCGCTCCCGGCCGGGTCCTTGACCGTGTTGCGGGTGATCGTGACGTTCGCGTTCCCGTTGCTGTTGAACAGCGCCGAGCCCGTGCCGCCGGTGACGGTGTTGCCGGAGATCGTGACGTCGCTGGAGTCCTGCAGCGTGATGAACGAGTCGTCGCCGGAGGACGTGTTGTCGCGGACGATCAGGTCGTCGGCGTGGCCGAAGTTCGTCGCCGAGACCGTGTGGCCGGAGAACGCGTTGTCCTCGACGAGCAGCCCGATCGAGCCGGCGCCGTGGGCGAAGATCGCGGTGCCCTGGCCGGGACCGGTGTTGTCGGCGAACCGGTTCCTGCGGATCACCGACGGCGCGCCCGACGCGTTGTCGATGTGCAGGCCCTGCTCGTTGCCGTGGACGTAGTCGTTCTCGATCGTCTGGCCGTGGTGGCCGTTGGCGACGATCCCGACCTGGCCGGGGCTGTCGGCGCCGGTGACCTCGAAGCCGTCGAGCGCGATGCCGTCGGCCGCGAGCACGATGCCGCCGTCGAGGACCGACTCGGCGCCGCGCGCGCCGCGGGCGTCGACGCCCGCGTTCGCGCCCTGCAGCGTCAGCGTCTTGCCGACCGTGGGGCGCTCGCCGTACGTGCCGGCCTTGACCGCGACGGTGCCGCCCGAGGAGGCCGTGTCGATGCCCTCCTGGACGCGGCCGGCCGCGCCGACCTGCGCGCCCTGGGCCGTGACGACGACGCTCGAGTCGTCGCCCTGGAAGCCGGGGTCGGGGCTCGTGTCGGTGCCCGACGCGAGGAGCGGCGTGAAGTCGACGTTGGCCGAGCCGGGGCCGGCGACGTCGGGCTGACCGGTGGGCACCGGGGCCGAGCCGCCGAACGAGGCGGGGATCAGCGAGGCGTAGCCGGGCTCGGCGCTGTTGGCGGTCGTGACGACCGGCGAGGTGGTGCCGAGGTAGTTGCCGCTGAAGTCCTTCTTGTTGGTGCCGGCCGCGGGGAGCGAGCCGCCCGCCTGGCGATCGACGACCTGGCCGTACCAGTTGCCGCTGATGTCGTTGCCGGTGAACTCCGAGCTCGCGGCCTGCTGCGGCGGCGAGTTCGTGCCGCCGCTGGCGTCGATGAACAGCACGCCGACCGTGCGGTTGCCGGTGATCTCGTTGCCGGTCACCGAGAGGCCGTCGGTCTGGTTGCGGAAGATCAGGCCGGTGTGGTTGTTCTCGATCAGGTTGTCGTGGATCGAGTGGCCACCGGAGTTGTTGACGTCGATCGCCGTGCGGTTCCCGACGATCCAGGAGTCCTCGATCTCGGTGCCGGTGATGCTCAGGCCCTGGATCGCGATGCCGGCGTTGGACAGCGCGCCGTTCCAGTCGGTGACGTTGTTGCCCGCGCGCGTGACCTTCACGCCGTCGACGGTGACGTCGGAGGCCCCGACGGTGATCGTCGCGGTGGCCGCGCCGATCGGCGCGCTGATGGTCGTCGAGCCCGAGCCGGCGCCCTGCAGCGTCAGCGGCTTGGAGGCGGCGACGTTCTCGTTGAACGTGCCCGCGCCGACGTGCAGCGTGCCGCCGGAGGTGAGGCTGCCGACGCCCTCGGTGATCCGGCCGGCGACGCCGCTCTGCGCGCCCGAGGCGGTGATGCCGAGGCTCGAGAAGTCACCCTGGAACCCGCTCGCGCCGCTCGTGTCGCTGCCGCTGCGCAGGAGCGGCGTGATGTCGAGGTTGCCCGAGGCCGGGCCCGCGATGTCCGGCTGGCCGCCGGGCGCGACGTCGCCGCCGCCGTAGATCTGGGGGTGCACCGACGGGTTGAGGCCCTCGGTGCTGTCGGCGGTCGTGACCGCCGGGCTCGCGGAGCCGAACCAGTTGTTGCTGAAGTTCTTGACGTTGGCGCCGGGCGCGGGGAGCGAGCCGCCGGTCTGGCGGTCGACGACCTGGGCGTACCAGTTGCCGCTGATCTTGTTGTTGGCGAACGTCGAGCCCGCGGCCTGCTGCAGCGGCGAGTTCGAGCCGCTGCTGGCGTCGAGGAAGACGATGCCGAGCGTGTAGTTGTTCGTGATCGCGTTGTTGACCACCGACGTGTTGTCGGTCTGGTTGCGGAACACGAGGCCGGTGCGGTTGCCGTCGATGACGTTGCGCAGCACGGAGTTGCCGCTGCTGTTGTTGATGTCGATCGCCGTGCGGTTGCCGGAGAGGACGTTGTCGCTGACGACGAGCCCGGTCAGCGCCTGGCCGAGGATCGCGACGCCCGCGGAGTTCAGGCTGCCGTTGGACCAGTTCGCGGCGTCGTTGCCGTCGCGCGTGATCGTGAAGCCGTCGATCGTGACGTTCGAGGCGGAGACCGTGAACGTCGCCGAGCGGACGCCGCCGATCACGCCGCTGACGGTCGTCGAGCCTGAGCCCGCGCCCTGGAGCGTCAGCGGCTTGGTGACCGTGACGTCCTCGTGGTAGGTGCCCGCCGCGACGGAGACCGTGTCGTTCGGGTTCGCCGCGTCGACGGCCTGCTGGATCGTCGGCTGGTCGGCGGGCACGGCGACGGTCGCCGCTCCCGCCGCCGGGGCGAGGACGAAGAAGGCGGAAAGCGCCGCCAATGCGAGCTTGGAACGTCGGTGGGCCGGGGGGCTGGGCATAGTTCTCCGGGAGGACGCGCGCATGAATTGCGCATGAATGCGGCATGACCCTCTCGGTTCGGGCCGATTCCTGCAATCGGACGTTCGTCTGCTGCCGAACGACCGGAAAAGAGGAGGAATGGGCCTCCGCCTGGCGAACGCGCGCCCGCCGAGCCGCGCTCGCGGGTGCGGAAGCCCCGCCGCACACGGCGGATCCGCGGCTCGCGGCGGGCTCAGTGGGCCGCGTGCCCGCTCCGAGGGCTAGCGGTGGCGAGCGCGCGCCGCTGCGCGCTTCTTGGCCGCGGCCCGCTTCTTCGCCGCCGCCCGCTTCGCCGCGGCTCGCTTCTTCGCCGCCGCGCGCTTGGCGGCCGCCTTCTTCGCGGCGGCCTTCTGCTTGGCGGTCAGCTTCTTCTTCGCCTTCGGCTTGGCCGCCGGCGCCTTCTTCGTCGCGGCCGGCGTCGTGCTCGCCGCGGCCGGGGTCGCGGGCGTCGCGGCGGCCGGAGCCGCCGGAGCGGACGTGGACGCGGCGGGAGCCGGCTCGGACGCCGACCCGTCGCCGCCGCCGGCCGGGGCCGGCGTCGACGCCACGGAGGCGCGCGCCGGCGGCGGATCGGCGAGCCACAGCTCGGTCAGGTGCGTCACGGAGAGCTCGCGGTCGGTGAAGTAGGCGACCTCGTCGAGCGCGCCGTGCAGCCACGGAGCCTGGTCGCCGTAGCCGACGTAGAACGTCGCGGTGCCCGACGGCGGCTTGCTCGAGCCGCTCACGCTCACCGGCGTGAAGAGCTCGCGCCCGCTCGTGCCCGGCGTGCAGTCCAGCGCCCCGTCGTCGTGCGTGCCCGCGGAGACGGTCGCGGTGAACCCGTTCCAGGTGCCGGCGACGAAGTACCAGCAGCCCGGGACGATCCCGCCCGGGATCGTCAGCGCGACGTCCTTGTCGGTCTGGCGGAACACGAGCTGGTTGCCGCGGCGGAAGATCGCCCCGCCGCCGCCGTGCTGCATGACCATGCCGTCCGCCGCGTCGTCGAACCGGACGAACGCGGACATCGTGTACCGGAAGCCCGTCGGCGCCGACAGGCCGTTGACGAAGCCGTAGCCGTCGCTGCCGGTGAAGACGCGCGCGGTGTCGCCGTCGCCCGAGATCCCCTCGGGGCCCGACGACGTGCCGTTCCGGTACTCGCCGTCGTGGCCGTTGCCCGAGATGTCGCGCAGCGTGCTCGAGCCGGCGCCGTCGTCCATCCGGTAGTACGCCGCCGGCGAGTCGTCGAGCACGAGCCCGGCGAACGTGAAGATCCGATAGCCGGGTCCGTCGTTCGCGACGTTGCCGACCTTGTCCACGCGGTTGACGCCGAACGTGTACGGGATCGAGGAGTGGTCGGTCGGGAGGCCGAGCGAGGTGTGGTCGAAGATCTCGCCGCTCGGGACCGGGCCGAGGCACGTCTGCACGCCGGACTCCGACGGGAACGTGGTGCCGTCCAGGCCGCCGAAGTCATCGGTGCAGGAGTAGTTCGAGGCAAGGCCCTTGTAGTACGAGAAGCGCCCGCCGTCGTAGGGGAAGCTGCCGGTGTAGCGCGGCGCGACGGTGTCGACGAACCAGGTCCAGGACGACGGCGTCGGATCGAGGTTCCCGGCGTCGTCGACGGCGCGCACGCTGAACGTGTGGACGCCGTGGGAGAGCCCGGTGTAGGTGACCGTCCCGGTGTCGCAGCCCTCCCAGCCGAGGCCGTCGCGGTTGCACTGGTAGGCGTTGCCGAACCCGGCCGTGTACGGCGGGTCGGTCGCCGCGAACGAGAAGCTCGCGGTCGTGCTCCGCGTCGCGAAGCTCTGCGAGCCCTGCGCGGTGCCGTCCTGGTCGAGGCCCGGCTTCGTCCCGGTCAGCGCCGTGTCGGGATCGCGGTAGTCGACCTCCCACGTGTAGGTCGCGGTGCCGGTGTTGCCGGCGACGTCCTCGTACCGGACGCTGAACGTCCACTTGCCCTCGGTGACCGTGTTCGCGTCGGTCGTCGACGCATCGCACGGGGTGTAGACGGCGGGGCCTCCGAACGCCCGCAGCGAGCACTCGGTCGCGGCCTGCAGGCCCGAGCTCGGCGACGGGTCGGTGCGGCTCCACGTGAAGTTCGCGGTCGTGCTCGGCGCCTTCAGTGCGGGCTTGACGGTGAACGACGGGTCGGGATCGACGGTGTCGTAGAAGAACGCCTGCGAGGCGATCGGGCCGGCGAGCCCGTCCACGTTCGCCTGCGCCTTGAACGTCTTCGCGCCCTGCGCGAGCGAGGCCGGCGTGTACGTGCCGGCGTCGCAGTCGTGCGTCGTCGGCGAGACGTCGTCGGGCGCGACCGCGCACTCGCGGTCGCCGTCGACGGTGACGCCGTCGATCTCGGCGTGGAACGTGTAGGTCGGCAGCGCGTTGACCTCCTGCTGCGCGCCGCCGATGCCCGGGCCGGAGTCGATCGTGACCGTCGGATCCGACGTGCCGACCGCCCAGAAGCTCGCGTGCAGCGAGTACACGGTGATGTTGCGAACGCTGGCCGCCATGTCGCTGCGCCCGATGACGCACGCGGGCACGGACATCGGGAACAGCGGCCCGACGCAGGTGGGCACCTCGGCCCCGTCCGCGAACACCCGCAGCAGCGCCGCCGGCACGTTCGGTGCGTAGACGTTGAAGCTGAACACCATCGGGTGGTCGGCGTCCTGGGCCGGCGCGGTGATCTGCACGCCGGTGTCGAAGAGCGCGAAGCCGGCGGGCGCGGCCCCCGGGGCGTAGCCGGAGACCGGCTCCTCCTCGGTGGCGAAGATGCCGAAGCTGCCGCCCATGCCGCTGGCGATCTGGACGTCGATCGGGTCGGCCGCGTCGACGGTCACGCTCCCCGGGAAGCCGCCCAGCCCCGCGGGGCCCAGGGCGTTGATGGCCGCCGCGTCCGTCTTGCCGCCGTCGGGGTTGACCGTCATCGGCAGGTCGACCGTCTCCGCCCCGAACGTCGCCCGGAGGGTGGTCGTGCCGGGCGTGCTGGCGAAGAAGTACCCCAGCGCCTCGCCGTGGACCATGTTCGGCGGGTACACGCCGGAGGTTCCGAGCGGCGCCCCGGACAAGACCATCCCGACGCCGGTGTTGGCGGCGGGATCCGGAAACAGCGTGTCGACCGCTCCGGTGTCGCTGCGGACGATCCGGATCCGGGTCACCGTCGAGCGGTTGACCGTCGCGCTCTCGGTGACCGGCGTGTTCGTGAGCTTCAGGTACGGCGTGTAGTCGTCGCCGGCCTGCTGCGCGTTGATGCCGGCGCACGAGTCGCTCGGCCCCGCGTTGCAGCCCCACCAGTTGAGGTCCCCGTCGATCGTCGCCCCGGGCGCCCAGTTGGAGACGTTGTTGTTCGAGAGAGACAGGAACCGGTTGTGGTGGAGCTCGAACGTTCCCGTGTAGCCCGGGAGGCTGCTGACGTTCGACCCGAAGATCGCGAGGCCGGGCGCCCCGATGAACTGGTTGCGGTCGAGCGTGATGTTCCGGCTGGGCCCGACCGGCGTGTTCGTGACGTACGGGACGTTGCCGAAGAAGCTCTCCACGAGCGCGTCGAGGGCGCGCATGCCCATCGTCTGCCCGAACGTGTTCCCGCTGACGTCGAGGCCGTCGTTGGCGCCGCCCGACCACACGCCGAGCTGGAGGTACTGCGTCTCGTTGTCGGAGAACGTCACGTCGTCGGCACCGACGACCGCCAGCCCGTAGCCCTGGTTCATCGCCTGGGACCAGAACCGGTTGCCGTTGACGGTGACGTCGCTCTGGTCCGCGCTCGGCCCGACGAGGCTCACGCCCGCGATCTGCTGGTCCGTGAAGGAGTTGTGGTGGATGCGAACGTTGCTCGCGTCGCCGTCGGCGAAGACGCCGGTCCCGTGCCCGATGCCGGCCGTGTTGTTGCCCGTGAACCAGTTGTCCTCGATCAGCGCCTGGTGCGACGCGCTCGCCCGGGTGCCGAGATGGACGCCCGTGCTGCTGCCCTTGAAGAGGTTGTTGACGATCGTGAGGCCGTCGACGCCGACCGACGTGATCCCGGCGTCGTAGATCCCGCCGACGTCGTGGAAGTCGAAGCCGTCGACGGTGACGCCGTCGGCCCCGATCGCGAACCCGTTGCCGGTGATCTGCGACTCCGCCGGGCCGCCGGAGCTGCGCGTGCCGTCGTACGCGCTCGCGCCGGCCTTCGCGCCGACGAACCGCAGGCCGGCCTTGGCGATCGTCAGGCCGGTGGCGCCGGGGTCGTAGCTGCCGGCCGCGACGGTGATCGTGTCGTCGACCCCGGCGTTGTCGTACGCCTGCTGGATCGTCGTGCACGGATCGAGCACGACGCAGGCGACCGGATCGACGGGCGTCGCGCCCGCGTCGACGTACCAGCTCGCGGCCAGCGCCTGCCCCGCGGACAGGAGGAACGCCGTCGTCGTGACGGCGAGCGCGAGCAGCTGCTTGGTGGACCGGCCGGGGCGACGCATGAATTCGGTATGACAGTGCTCTTACCGAACGCAGTGCGCAATAGGCCATCCGTCCGCTCTCGATCGGTCGGAACCCGGTGCGGCAGCGGGGGCGGCGGGCCCACTCCGGCGGCCCGCGTCTAACCTTCTCGGAGCCATGGCCATCTCCCCTGACGAGCACACCTCCATCGCCCCGATCGTGGGTCCCGACGACCCGCGCCGGTTCACCGACTCGGGCATCGAGATCAAGGGCCTGTACACGGAGGAGGACGTCGCCGACGGCCTGCCCGAGCGCCTCGGCGAGCCCGGCGACTACCCGTACGCGCGCGGGCCGCACCGCGTCATGTACCGCAAGCAGCTGTGGACGATGCGCCAGTACGCGGGCTACGCGACGGCCAAGGAGTCCAACGAGCGCTACCGCTACCTGCTCGCCAACGGCGGCACCGGCCTCTCGATGGCGTTCGACCTGCCGACCCAGCTCGGCCTCGACTCCGACGACCCGCGCTGCCTCGGCGAGGTCGGCCGCACCGGCGTCGCGATCGACACGATCGACGACATGCGGACCGCGTTCGACCAGATCCCGCTCGACGAGGTCTCGACCTCGATGACGATCAACGCGCCCGCGAGCGTGCTGCTCTCGCTCTACGAGCTCGTCGGCGAGGAGCAGGGCGTCCCGTCCGAGAAGCTCCGCGGCACGACGCAGAACGACATCCTCAAGGAGTACATCGCCCGCGGGAACTTCATCTACCCGCCCGAGGGGTCGATGCGGCTGACGACCGACCTGTTCGCGTACTGCCACCAGAGCATCCCGCGCTGGAACACGGTCTCGATCTCCGGCTACCACTTCCGCGAGAAGGGCTGCAGCGCCGTCCAGGAGGTCGCGTTCACGCTCTCCAGCGGCATCGCCTACGTGCAGGCGGCGATCGACGCGGGCCTCAACGTCGACGAGTTCGGCCCGCGCCTGGCGTTCTTCTTCAACGGCCACAACAACGTCTTCCAGGAGGTCGCGAAGTTCCGCGCCGCCCGGCGGATGTGGTCGGCGATCATGAAGGACCGCTTCGGGGCCACGAACCCGAAGGCGATGATGCTGCGCTTCCACACGCAGACCGGCGGCGTGACGCTCACCGCGCAGCAGCCGCAGAACAACATCATGCGCGTGGCGCTGCAGGGCTTCGCCGCGGTGTGCGGCGGCACGCAGTCGCTGCACACCAACGGCTTCGACGAGGCGCTCGCGCTGCCCACGGAGCGCGCCGCGAAGATCGCGCTGCGCACCCAGCAGGTGATCGCCCACGAGTCCGGCGCCGCCGACACCGTCGACCCGTTCGCGGGCTCGTACTACGTCGAGTCGCTGACCGACGAGATCGAGGAGCGGGCGCAGGCGCTGATCGACAAGGTCGACGAGCTCGGCGGCTCGGTCGAGGCGATCCAGTTCATCACCAACGAGATCGACGAGAGCGCCTGGGGCTACCAGGAGCGCTACCGGATCGGGCAGGACGTCGTCGTCGGCGTGAACAAGTACGTCGAGGAGGACATCGTCATCGAGGACCTCCTGCGCGTCGAGCCCCAGACGGAGATCGACCAGGTCGAGCGGCTGAAGAAGTTCAAGGCCGACCGCGACCAGGAGCGCGTGCAGCAGCGCCTCCAGGCCCTCCGCGACGCCGCCGCCGGCACCGACAACCTGATCCCGTACATCAAGGACGCGCTCCGCGACCGCGCGTCGATGGGCGAGGTCTGCGGCGCGATGAAGGACGTCTTCGGGGAGTACCGCCCGACGTTCTAGGCAGGACCGCCGGGCCGATCGGGAGAATCTGCGGTCATGCCGATCGCGATCTTCTTCTACGACGTCGTCCTCGCCGGCCACATCCTCGCGATCGTGATCGCGTTCGGGGTCGTCTTCGCCTACCCGGTGCTGATCCCGTACGTCGAGCGCAACCACCCGCGCGCCGTGCCCGCGCTGTGGGGCGGCGTCGGCCAGCTCGGGAAGCTCGTCATCACCCCGTTCGGGACGCTGGCGCTGATCTTCGGGGCGTACCTGGCCAGCGACCGCGACTACTGGAGCGAGGTCTGGGTGACGGTCCCGCTGGTGATCCTCGTGGTGGTCATGGGCGTCGGCGGCGCCTACCTCGCGCCGCGCGAGCGCAAGCTCGCCGAGCTCGGTGAGCGCGACGTCGCGGCCTCCGGGCACGGCGACGTGACGTTCAGCGACGAGTTCACGCGCACGTCGCGCGCGACCCAGTCGGTGCAGCGGCTGCTGGCCCTGCTGGTGGTCGTGGCCGTGTTCTTCATGGCCGCCAAGCCCTTTGCATAGATCCGGGCAGTGAAGGAACGCCCGGCCGGGGTCCGAAGAACTCACCCGATGTCCCAGCCGACCGCGCACCGAACCCTCGTGAAGTCTCCGCCCGAGCTGTGGGCGGAGGTCAGCGACGCAGCTTCGCTCGCCAAGCACCTCGGCGAGTTCGGAGAGATCCGCATCACCCGCCTCGAGCCCGAGACCACTGTCGTCTGGGAGGGCGACCGCGCGACCGGCACGGTCTCGCTCGAGCCGAGCGGGTGGGGGACGAAGGTCACCCTCACCGCCACCCCGACGGCCCCGTCGGCCGCCGAGGTGGCGGCGCGGGAGGCCGCCGAGGAGGCGGCCAGGGTGGAGGCCGAGGAGCGGGCCGCGGCCGAGGCGGCCGCGCGTGCCGAGGCCGAGGCGTGGGCCGCGAAGGAGCTCGCGCGCGTGGAGGCCGAGGAGCGCGCGTCCGCCGAGGCCGCGCGCACCGAGGTCGCGCGCGCCGCAGCCGAGCGCCGCGCCGCGCAGGAGCTGGCCGCCGCCGAGGCCGCCGCGCCCAAGCCGGGCCTGCTCGCGCGGATGTTCGGCCGCAAGGCCGCGCCGGCGAAGGCCGAGGCGCCGAAGGCGGAAGCCGAAGCGCCCGCCGCACCCGCCAAGGTGGAGGCGCTCGCAACGGCCGAGGCGCCTGCCGCGAAGCTCACCCCCGTCCCCACGCCGGCGCCCGAGCCGACCCCCTTCCCGACCCCCGCGCCGGAGCCGGACCTGCCGCCCGCCGCGGAGATCACGCCGCCGCCGAGCATCGACCCGACCCCGCCCGTCCCCGGTCCCGACCCCGCGCCGCCGTCGCCCGGGCCCGACCCCTCGCCGATCCCCCTCCCCGGCCCGGATCCGGTGCCGCCGATCCCGGCGCCGGCGCCCGGCCCCGCGGTCGCGACCGCGCTCGCCCCCGACGACGTCGTCGAGGTGCTCACCGGCGTGCTCGACACGCTCGGCTCGGCGCACCACCGGCCGTTCTCGCGCCAGTAGCGCCCCCGCGCCGAACGTACGGCCAGCCGTACTGACGTCCGCCTGCGGACGGCGTAGGCTCGCGGGCCGCACCGACGCGATCCACGGAAGGAAACGCTTGTCCCACTCCCGCCGCACCCTCGCTGCCGCCTGCGTAGCGGCCGCCGCCCTCGCCGCCCCGGCCACCGCCGGCGCCTCCACGACGAAGTTCGTCACGATGGGCCCGCCGCTCGCGGCCCAGAAGACCTTCGCGAAGGCCGGCGCCAAGCCGACCGACCTCCAGGTCAACGCCTTCTTCCCGACCACCACGACGATCCACGTCGGCGACAAGGTCACCTTCGTCCCGACCGGGTTCCACAACCTCGACATCCCCAAGAAGGGCGGCAGTGGCGTCGCGCTCTTCGCCCCGACGGGCACCAAGGCCGCGGGCGCCAACGACGCCGCGGGCAACCCGTTCTGGTTCAACGGCCAGGACCTCCTCGGCTTCAGCCCGGCGCTGCTCAAGAGCAGCTTCGGCAAGAGCTTCGCCTACACCGGCGCCGCCGCCGTCCAGAGCGGGCTGCCGCTGGCGACCTACCTCAAGCCGGTGACCGTCACCTTCAAGAAGGCCGGCACGGTCACGTACCTGTGCGACATCCACCCGGGCATGAAGGGCACGGTCAAGGTCCTCGCCAAGTCCAAGGCGATCCCCTCCCCGAGGGCCGACGCCCAGGCCGTGGATGCGCAGATCGCCAAGGACCTCACGATCCTCAAGGACCTCGCGAAGAAGTCGGTTCCGGCCAACACCTTCCACCTCGGCGAGGCGGGCGCGGGCGGCACGGAGTACTTCGACTTCCTCCCGAACACGATGACGGTGCCGGTCGGCACGACGGTCAAGTTCGAGATGACGGCGAAGTCGTTCGAGGCACACACCGCCACGGCCGGCCCCGGCGACCCGGAGAACGCGCCCGACTCGTACCTCGGGAAGCTCGCCGCGTCGCTCGAGGCGCCGAGCATCGACCCCGCCGCGCTCTACCCGAGCGACGTCGCGCCGGTCAGCCTCACCTCCACGACGCACGGCAACGGGTTCTGGAGCTCGGGCTCGCTCGACTCCGACGCCAAGTCGACCCCGCCGGGGACGTCGTCGGTCACGATCGGTGCCCCGGGCACGTACAAGTTCTACTGCCTGATCCACCCGTTCATGGTGGGCACGGTCATCGCGCAGTGAGGCGCCCGGCCACGTACGTGGCCCTGCTGTGCACCGGAGCGGCGCTCGCCCTGAGCGCCGCTCCGACGGCGGCATCCGCGGCGACCCGGGACTACTGGGTCGCCGCCGTGCCGACCACCTGGAACATGGTCCCCAACCAGCGCGACGCGATGATGGGGACCGACTGGTTCGCCGCCGACACCGTCCTGCCGACGGTCGTCTACCGCCGCTACACGAAGGACTGGAAGATGCCGATGGCCAACATCGGCGGCGACGACGGCAACCAGAACCTGATCCCCGGCCCGCTGCTGCGCGCCCGGGTCGGCGACCGCCTGCGGGTCCACTTCAAGAACATGGACACGCTCTACGGGCGCCCGCACTCGATGCACTTCCACGGCGTCACGTACAAGCCGAGCTCCGACGGCGCGTACCTCCCGGGCGTCTCCGGCCCCGACGCCGACGTCAAGCCCGGCCAGAGCTGGACCTACAAGCTGACCGCCGGCAAGGACTCGACCGGCGTCTGGTCCTACCACGACCACTCGCCCTCGATGGACGACTCGATCATGGGCGGGATGTACGGGATGCTCTCGATCCTCGGCCGCCACGAGCCCAAGCCCGACCACGAGTACGTCGTCGTCTTCGCGCCGATGGGCACGTTCCAGACGATCGACGGCCGCGCGTTCGTCGGCAACACCCCGGTGTTCGTCTCGACCGTCGGCGACGTCGTCCAGTGGGACGTGATGGCGATCGGCTCCGAGCACCACACGTTCCACGTCCACGGCCACCGCTGGCTCGACCCCAACGGGATCCCGACCGACACGAAGACGGTCGGCCCGGCCGAGACGTTCCGCGTCCGCTGGCGCGAGGAGGACCCCGGGACCTGGCTCTACCACTGCCACGTCGAGAACCACATGGCCGCGGGCATGATCGGCACCTACGACGTCAAGCGGAGGAAGAAGGCGTGAGGCGCGCCGCGCTCGCCGCCACGGTCGCCGCGGCCGCGCTCGCGACCGCCGCCACCGCGGCCGGTCAGATGGACCACGCGATGCACTCGGCGCCCGCCGCCGGCCCCGCGGTCTCGATCGGCTACGCGAGCGTCGCGCCCACGAAGATCGAGCTCGTCACCGGCGAGACCGTCACGTGGACGAACGACTCCACCCGCCAGCACACGGTGACCGCCGACGACGGCAGCTTCACCTCGGCGACGCTGATCCCGAGCGACACCTACTCGCGCACGTTCACGGCCGAGGGCGCGATCCCGTACTACTGCAAGCTGCACCCGGGCATCCGCGGCGAGGTCGACGTCCACGACGTCGTGCTCGACGCCCAGCCGCTGCCCGCCGCGCCCGGCAAGCCGTTCCCGCTGCGCGGCCGCACGATGGCCGGGCTCGGCGGCAGCGTCACGATCGAGGGCGACGACGGCACCGGCTTCGCCGAGGTCGCCAGCGGCGGCGTGAGCACCGACGGCTCGTTCGCCGTGACCGTCACGCCGCGCACGAGCACGAGCTACCGCGCGGTGATCGGCGACAAGCGCAGCGCGCCGATCACGCTCGCGGTCCTCGACCGCACGGTCAACGCGACCGCGACCCGCGCCGGCAAGATCGTCACCGTCACCGCGACCGTCACGCCCGCCGCCCCCGGCGCGACCGTCGTGCTGCAGCTGCGGCTGCCCGAGCGCTTCGGCTGGTGGCCCGTCCAGCACCTGAAGCTCGACAAGGCCTCGAAGGCGCGCTTCCGGCTTCCGCTGACCCGGCGGGTGCCCGCGCGCGTGGCGCTCACGCTCGCCGACGGCGCGACGCGGCTGGCGACCACCCCGGCGCTGGCCATTCCAGCACCGCCCGCGCGCCGCGGCAGCTGACGACCCGCCGCGGCGGCACGCCGAGGTCGATCCGCAGCACCCGGCCCGCCTCGTCGAGCCACACGAGGTGCAGCGCGAACCGCATCCCGAACGTGTGCACGGAGCGGCAGCGAGGGATCCACAACGCCCCGCGCGGCGGCGCGAACGCCAGCCCCACCACCCGCCGCCATCCGGTCGCCGTCGCCACGTCCACGCCCGGTCCCTAGCCGTCGCAATAAGATCCGCCGCCCCTCATGACACAGCGCCAGCACAGCCCCGAGACCTTCGAAGAGAAGCTCGCCCAGCTCTCCGAGCTCCGCGAAGCCGCGATCCACTCGTCCCCGGAGGCCGAGGCGAAGCAGCACGACCGCGGCAAGTACACGGCCCGCGAGCGGATCGAGAAGCTGCTCGACCCCGGCTCGTTCCAGGAGCTCGACACGTTCGTGCGCCACCGCACGCACGACTTCGACATGCAGAAGAACCGGCCCTGGGGCGACGCGGTCGTCACCGGTCACGGGACGATCGACGGGCGCCGCGTCTGCGTCTTCAGCCAGGACTTCACGGTCTTCGGCGGCTCGCTCGGCGAGGTGATGGCCG
>Ga0164241_10001973_pt1 | contig 23370 bp, 23 predicted proteins | sample OricomyardsoilBY_FD_108780 | JGI IMG/M metagenome (GOLD analysis project Ga0164241, IMG submission 108780) | Backyard soil microbial communities from Emeryville, California, USA - Original compost - Back yard soil (BY) | ecosystem: Environmental > Terrestrial > Soil > Unclassified | place: USA... | reverse complement strand
GGTTGGTCACGAGGAAGCGCACGGTGCCGGCCTTCACCTTCGTCCGGTACGTCGTGATCGACCACTCGCGCATCCCCAGGCCGACCGCGGTGGACGACGACGCGGCGACGACGTGACCCCGAGGGTCATCTGATGCCGCCATGACCGGAGAGAGGTGACCGCCGGCGAGCAGGGCGGCCCCGGCGAGACCACCCACCACGACCGTCCGCGCCCTCATCGGACGACCGCCAGCCGCCCGACCGTCTTGGCGTCCGGCAGCACCTCGTCCGCACCGGTCCCCAGCCACTGCTCCAGGACGCTGGCGTACACGGTGCGGAAGTCCACGGTGACCTGGAGGTTGTCCTCCCGGTCGAACTGCTGGAGATCGGGATAGGGGCTGAGGATGCCGGAGCGCGCGCGGGTCCCCATCACCCAGGCCAGACCGCCGGCGCCGTGGTCGGTGCCGCCCGACTTGTTCGCCTCGGGCCGCCGCCCGAACTCGGTCCACACCATCGTCAGCACGCGGTCGGCGATCCCGCGGGCTTCGAGATCGGCCTGGAAGGCGGCCAGCGCGGTGCTGACCTGCGCGAGGTCCCGCGTCAAGGTCGCCTTCTGGTCGTCGTGGGTGTCGAAGTCGCCCATGGCCTCGACGGTCGCGGTGCGGATGCCCAGCGGCTGGGCCAGCAGCGCGGCGAGCACGCGCAGGTGCTCGGCGAAGTCGGAGCTGTCGTCCCCCTGCCCGTTCCCCTTGGCCGGCCAGGCGACGGGGCTGGCGAGCGGGTCGGGCTTGCCCTCCTGCTGGACGTAGGGCAGCAGCGCGCGCGAGACCTGCTGGGACTGCCGCGCGGCGGCGTACACCGCGGCCGGCCCCTTCCCCTTCGGCTGGTGGTCGGCGACCGCGCCCCAGTGCTTGCGGTAGCGCGTGTCCCACTCCCCCCACACGTTGGGCACCCACGCCTGCGCGTCCTCCGGGGAGGAGACGGCGGCCGCCGGCCGGCCGGTGCCGCGCAGCAGCGGGGAGAGCGTGGAGCCGAGCGACATCGCCTGGAACGGGTTGTCGCCGCCGCCGTGCCGGTCGATCCACTTGCCGAGCCAGCCGACGCCCGGCCCGGTGGCGATCCGACCGGTCTCCCAGAAGTGGCGGGAGTCGAAGTGCGAGAGGTTGGGGTTGGCGTAGTCGATGCCCGGCAGGAACCCCACCTTCCCCGCGCCGTAGAGCCCGGCCAGCCCGCCGCCCAGCCCCGCGGCCAGCGACGGATGGGCACGCACGTCGGTGCCGGCGAGCGCGACCGGATCGGTGACCTTCACGTCCTGACGCAGGTCGGCGTAGCGGCCGTAGTCGGCGGGAACGAGGGTGTCGAGCAGGTCCATGCCGCCCGGCAGGAAGACGTTGACCAGCACCGGCGCGCCGGGGGCCGCGGCCGCTTCGGCGTTCGCCGCGGCGAGCAGGTCGCGGGTCGGCAGCGCGTTGGCCGCGTACACGGAGACCGCCGCGCCGAAGCCGAGCTGCAGCATGCGGCGGCGAGAGATCGGTGCTGCGGCGAGGCTGCGGCGCGAGGCGTCGGCGGTGCGGCAGTCGGCGCAGGAGGGGGAGGATCGGGGCATCAGCAGAGTTGGGCGTCGGGGCCGGAGAGCAGCAGGTGGCGCAGCGCGGACTGGGTCACGCGGGCGATGTACTCAGGGGTCTTCCCCTGCCAGTCCTTCCCCTTGAGCAGGAACTCACGCGAGATCCTCTGGAGCTGCACGTCGGTCGCGCGGGACGTCCACGGGTCGCCGGTGGCGCGGCGGGCGCGGCGGACGTGCTCGGCCGCGGACCAGGCCGGCTTCGCTCCGTGCTCGCGCACCTCGACCGGGGCCTCGCTGCAGATGTACGTGGCGGCGACGAAGCGGGAGTGCATCGAGGCGGTGGACATCCACGCGGCACCCCAGTCCCAGCCCGCGACCGACGGCGGGTCGAACAGGCCCTGCCCCATCATGTCCTGCAACCACGACCACGCGCTGGTGTCGATCGGCCGACCGACCTGCTTGAGCGTGCCGGCGATGTAGACGACGGGCCACTTGACCATCGCGGGTCGGTCCAAGCCCCGGTAGAGGGCGGGCGACGTCAGGATGTCCTCGACGACCGGCGCGATCCGGTGGCCGGAGCGCACGTAGGTCCGGGCCAACGCGGTGCGGGTGGCGCGACTGGGCGGCTCGTCCCCCACGAAATACAGCCACAGCTTGTCGACCAGGAAGCCGGCGTGGGCGGGATGGGCAACGACGATCCGCAGCACGTCGCGCCAGTCCCAGCGGCCGGTCTGCCCGAGGATCGTCTTGGTGCCGTCGTCGTGCGCCTCGGGGACGTAGTGCGTCTTCAGCGGCTGGCCCTGTCGCCAGATGCCCCGGAAGCCGGTGAGCGCCCGGGCGGCCTCGCGCACGTCGCGCTCGGAGTAGCCGGCGTCCGCCCCGAGCGTGAACAGCTCCATCAGCTCGCGCGCGAAGTTCTCGTTCGGCTCCTCCTTGTTCGAGTCCACGAGCGAGAGGAAGGCCTGCATCGCCGGGTCCTGCGTGACGGTGGCGAGCAGATCTGGGAAGGAGCCGAGCGCCCCGGCCCGGAGCTTGCGGTTCTGGGCGAGCATCAGCGGCGTGTCCTGGCCGGCGGTCGCGAAGTGGTCGTGCCAGAACAGCGTCATCCGCTCGACCAGCGGCCGTTGGGAGCGCACCATCCGGTCGAGCCACCACAGCCGGTCGTGGCCCCACTCGTTGACGGGATCCAGGCGCTTGCCGTCCACCCGGGGGACCGGGCCGACCATCGCGCGGGTGCCGTGCGGGCCGCGGCCGCCGTGCACGAGCCAGCGCACGGTGGCGTCCCGGCTGCGACCGCCCCAGTGGGACAGCTCGCTCGGCGTGCCGCCGAAGCCGCCGCGCCACAGGACCCGCCGGGCGTGCGCGGAGGACCAGCGCGCGGGGCGAGATCGGGCGCTCACGGCGTGGGTGGTCTGGACCTCCACCTCTTCCATGATGGCAGCGCATCCTCTGCGCCCCGCCGATCCGGCGGCGGTTGGCGCGGCGCCGGTACGTGAGCGGGGGACCGAGGAATCGAACCTCGAGCAAGGGTTTTGGAGACCCCTATGTTGCCGTTACACCAGTCCCCCAGGGACCATCTGCGTGCCCGCGACGGCGAGCACGGCGATGATATCCGGGGCGTCCGGTTCCGGGGGCGCTCCCTCTTCGAGGATCGCAACATCGGACGGCCCCAAGCGTCCTCATGGGGATGCTTCGCTCCCTTCCGCGCCCGTTCCCGATCCTCCTGCTCGCTCTCTGCCTACTGATGCTGCCCGCCCCGGCGGGGGCGGCGAACGTCGACCTGCCGCTGCTGGACGACCAGGACCAGGAGCTGGTCTCGGGACCGAACGCGTTCGGCGACGCCCTCCTGTGGGTGGTGCGCCGGCGCGGGGCGATCTTGGTGCGCGAGCGGTCCGGCTCGGTCACCCGGACGACGCTGCGCGTGCCCGCACCCAAGTACGGCACGCTCTATGCCTACCTGATGCGGGCCGATGATCGCATCGGCCTGCGCACCTACGTCTCGGTGCCGAACGGGCACGCCAGCATGGCCGTCCAACTTCGGACGTGGTGGGCCGCGCCCGGCACGCCGTTCAGCGAACAGGGGCCATGCACGATCGCGCTGGGCGACGACTACGTGCAGACCGGGCTCGGGGCGTACGACCTCGGAGCGGTGATGGACTGCTACGACCAGACCCTGACCGGTCCCGGCGTGGCCCCCGCGATCACGGCCACCGCGGCGCACGTCCACACGGCGATCGCCGGCGATCTGGCCGCGACGGTCGAGGAGGATCACACGATCCAGGTGCGCGAGCTCCGGACCGGCAGGGTCCTGTATGCGGTGCCCGGCGGTGCTGAATCGCGCTACCGGCTGGGGCTCGACCGCGACGGGACGATCGTCTACGCCGAGGACGGAGCGGGCGGATCGCAGGTGATGCTCGCCACGGCGGCCGATCCGGTGCCGCGGCCGGCACCGGTGCCCAACGGCCAGGATCCGACGATCACCCGCCTGGGGGGCGGGAAGATCGCCTGGAAGCTGGGCCACAGGGTCGGCGTGGTGTCGGTGGACGGCACGGGCGCGATCAGCACGGTCCGCGTGACCGGCGCGTCCGCCTTCGACTTCGACGGCCGCTCCATGCTGTGGCCCGGCCGCACGTGCGGGGTCCACCATCTCGTCGTGTGGGACGTGCGGGAACCACCGCCGGGGCCGCTTCCCACGCGGTGCGGCGTCCCGCGCCTGCGGGTGCCGTCGACCGCACGCGTCCGGGGCTCGGTCATCGCTCCCGCCGTGCTCTCGACGGTCGTGCGCTGCCCCACCACCTCCCCGGAGGGTTGTGCCGGTCTCGTCGCCTGGTCGACCGTACGCCGCGTCGGCCGTCGCGACCGCACCTACCGCTTCGCGTCTCAGTCGTTCGCGTTCCGTCCCGGCGCATCGTCCTCCCTGTCCCCGTACGGGCGCTACCGGTGGACGAGCGGACGACCCCGGGCGGTCCGCGTCTCGGTGGAGCTCGACGGCACGCAGCGCACCAAGCGCGTCAGCGCGATGGTCGCCATCCGACGGCGCTGAGTGCCGACCCGACGAACGCATCGACGCGTTGGTGGACGGAAAGCTGTCGCATACCGCCATCTTTTCGTCCACGAACGTCCTCGTCGCGCAACGGAGCGATCAGCCGCACCGTTCATCCCGGACGCCGGGTGCTCCCGACCCACCGGATACCCTGAGGCCCCGTGCCCACGCCCGAACACGAGATCGCGCAGATCGACCGCGAGCTGCACCAGGACGGGGACGCCCCGCGGCGCACCCACCTGGCCAACGAGCGCACGTTCCTGGCCTGGTGGCGCAGCGGCCTGGCCGCGATGACCGTGGGCTTCGCGGTCGGCAAGTTCGGACCCGCCGTCGGCAACCGCGGGCTGGACGACGAGTGGGCGTACGTCACGCTCGGGGTGGGCTTCGTGCTGCTCGGCGTGGCCTTCATCCTCTACGGGCTCTCCCGGCGCCGGGCGGTCGACACCGCGCTGCAGGCCGGCCGCCGCATCCCGCCGGACGACGCCTGGTTCGCCGGGTTCACGGTGGCGACGACCATCCTGGGCGCCGGTCTGCTGGCCGTGCTCCTCTTCGCCGGCTGAGGACCGCCGTGCCCGCGGCCGCCGTCCCGGAGACCCTGACCGCCCGGCTGCGCTGCCGGCGCCCCACGCCCGGCGACGCCGCCGCCTACCGCGCGCTGCTGCTCGACCCCGCGGTCCAGCGCTGGCTGCGACCTCCGCCCCTGCGGCCGATGCGCCCGGAGCAGGCCGAGGAGATCCTCGCCCGCGACGTGCGGCACTGGGCCGAGCACGGCTACGGGCCGTGGCTCCTGCGCGACCGGACGACGGACGCCCTGGTCGGCCGCGCGGGCCTGTCCTGGACGACCGCGACCGGGGAGTTCGCGGTGGAGCTGGCGTGGGCCCTGCGACCCGACCGGTGGGGCACCGGCCTGGCCACCGAGGCGGCGCAGGCCGCGGTCGCCCGCGCGCGGGCGCTGGGGATCGACGAGGTCGTCGCGTTCACCCTCCCGGCCAACGTCGCGTCGCGCCGCGTGATGGAGAAGGCCGGTCTGCGGTACGAGCGCGACTTCGAGCACGTGGGGCTCCCCCACGTCCTCTACCGGCTGCCGCCGCCCGACGGACCGCCCGACCCGGCCTGACTCAGGTCGCGGCCTGCAGCGCGCGGATGCCCGCGCCCACGAACGTCAGCGCGCGGTCGAGCAGCTCCAGCGCCTCGGCCCGGTGCCGCTCGTCGCTGCCGATGTCCCGGCCCGCGGCGTGCTCGGCGTCGCGGTGGGCGCCGAGGACGTCGAACGTGGCCATCGTCGCCGCGGCGGCCATGCGCGACTCCAGGTCGTCGGGGGAGCCGCCGAGGTCCCGGGCGATGGAGCTGGCGATCAGCTTCTGCCCCTCGGCCTGCAGGTACTGCTCGTGCGACACCAGTGCCTCGTTGGCGGCGACGACCCGCCGCTGCACCCGCAGCTCCTCCTCCCGGGCGTCCCACTCGGGCAGCTGGGTGGTGATCCAGGCGCGCAGCGCATCGGCGGTGGTCTCCCCCGGCCCGCGCGCGTCCAGGCGGGCGCCGAGCCGGGCGAAGGCCGCGGCCGTGTCGGCGAACGCGAGGTCCTCCTTCACCGGGAAGTAGGAGGAGACGGTGCGGGGCGACACCATGGCGGCGGCGGCGATCTCGGGGATCGTCGTGTGCTGGAAGCCCTGGCGGTCGAACAGCTCCAGGGCCACGCGCGCGATCGTGTCGCGCGTCTCGCGCTTCTTGCGCTCCCGCAGCCCCGTCACCGGGATCGCGATGGTGGTGTCGCCCATGGGTCGAGCATAGCGCCGAAATTGCAAGCACTGCAAACTTGCACAGACAATATTTCTGCATCCGCTGCAAATTTGACGCGAATCAGTGCTACTGTGATCGGCGGCGCCCGCCCGGTGCCCCTTCCCCCGAATTGCTCAGGAGCACCATGTCGGACCTCCTCGCGCGTCTCGCGCGCACCCTCACCCAGTACTGGAAGCGCAGCCTCGCGGCCGCGATCGTCGTGATCCTCGTGCTCGGCATGCTCGCCGGCGCGGTCGGCGGCACGTCCACGGACGACTTCTCCATCCCCGGAACCGAGACGCAGAGCGCGCTCGACCTCTTCAAGAAGCACTCGCCGAACCTCGCCGGTGCGGACGCCACCGTGGTGTTCTCCAGCAAGGACGGCACGCTGAAGACCGCCAAGGACGAGCAGGCGATGAACGGTGCGCTGGAGAAGATCTGGGCGCTCCCCCACGTGGTCAAGCCGGCCACCGCGGAGGAGAAGGCGCAAGCCATCACCTACGCGCCCAACGGCGAGATCGCCCAGACGACCGTCCGCTACAACGTCGAGGCCCAGAGCCTGGAGAAGAAGGACGGCAAGGACCTGGAGGAGGCCGCACGCACGGCCGAGGCCGGCGGCGTCGACGTGGCCCTGCGCGGCCAGGTCGTCGACCTCGCCGCCCAGCAGTCGGCCCCGGTCGGCGAGCTCATCGGCATCGCGATCGCGATCGTGCTCCTGACGTTCCTGTTCCGCTCGGCCGCCGCGATGTTCGCCACGCTGTTCGGCGCCATCCTCGGCATCATCGCCGGGCAGCTGCTGCTCGCCATCCTGGCCAAGCCGCTCGGCCTCCCCGAGTTCGCCACCACGATCGCGGTGATGTTGGGCCTGGGTGCCGGCATCGACTACTCGTTGTTGATCATCGGGAGATTCCGGGAGCAGATGGCCACCGGCGACAGCGTCCGCGACGCATCCGCCAAGGCCGCCGCGACCGCGGGCTCCGCCGTCGTGGCCGCCGGCCTCATCGTGATGGTCGCGATCGCCGGCCTGCTGGTCATCGGCATCCCGCTCATCGGCAAGATGGGCATCGGCGCGGCGATCGGCGTCGCGGCCGTCGTCGTCTCCGCCCTCACGGCGCTGCCGATCATGATCGGCGCGTTCTCCAAGCGCCTGCGCCCGAAGAAGCTCAAGCACGTGCTGCCCTCCCCGGGCTTCCAGCGCTGGGGCGTCATCGTGACCAAGCGCCCGTGGGTGTCGATCACCCTCGGCGTCCTCGTGCTGCTCGTGTTCGCCGCCCCGATGCTGGGCATGCGCCTCGGCCAGCCGGACGACGGCAACCAGCCGACGTCCAACACCCAGCGGGTCGCCTACGACCAGCTGAGCAAGGGCTTCGGCGCCGGCTCCAACGGCCCGTTCCTGATCGCGGTGGACATCCCCAAGGACGGTCCGGACAACGCCGCCCAGCTGAAGAAGCTGCAGACGGCGATCGCGACCACGCCCGGCATGGTCAAGGGCGGCGTCCTCCCGGCGCAGGTCAGCAAGGACGGCGAGATGGCGACGATCTTCGCCATCCCGACGACGGCCCCGCAGGACGAGAAGACGAGCGCGCTGCTGAAGGACCTCCGCGGCAACGTCATCCCCAAGGCCGAGGAGGGCACGCAGCTGAAGGCCTACGTCGGCGGCAACACCGCCGGGTTCGAGGACTTCTCGGACAAGACGGCGTCCCGCCTGCCGCTGTTCATCGGCGTGGTCATCGGCCTGTCGGTGCTGCTGCTCATCATGGCGTTCCGCTCGCTGTGGGTGCCGCTGGCCTCCGCGGTGTTCAACCTGCTGTCGATCGGCGCCGCGTACGGCGTCGTCACCGCGGTGTTCCAGGACGGCTTCGGGTCGAGCCTGATCGGGGTGGACAGCGGGGTCCCCATCGTGTCGTTCGTCCCCGTGATGCTCTTCGCGATCCTGTTCGGCTTGAGCATGGACTACAACGTCTTCCTGCTCTCGCGGATCCACGAGGCGTACGCCGAGGGCGACGGGCCCCGGGACAGCGTCATCCACGGCATGGCCCGCATCGGCAAGGTCATCCTGTTCGCCGGCCTGATCATGTCCGCCGTGTTCACGGCGTTCGTGAGCCAGCCGGACGTCATCCCCAAGATGTTCGGACTCGGCCTCGGCGTGGCGATTCTCGTCGACGTGCTGATCGTCCGCCTGATCATCGCCCCCGCCGTCGTGCTGCTGCTCGGCGACAAGGCGTGGTGGCTGCCGAAGTGGCTGGACAAGATCCTGCCGAACGTCTCGCTCGAGGGGCACCTGGTGCCCAACAAGGACCCGAAGGGCCCGGCCATGACGGCCGAGTCCGAGGAAGAGCCGCTGCCGGTCCCCGCCGGCTAGCGGCCTCGCGCCGCGCGGTGTGCTTGGCTGGACGCATGTCCGCCAAGCACGCCGCCGTCGCGCCGCAGCCTCCCCACCCCGTCGCGGAGCTGGAGGCGACGGCCCCCTCCGCGCTGGAGCACGACGAGACGCACGCGGAGGTCTCGCTCACGGACGTCGACCTCGCCGGCCAGCACGCCGGCGGCGTCACGTTCGAGTCGGTGGAGCTGCGCCGGGTCGACCTGTCCGGCTCCCGGCTGGAGCAGCTGTCACTCCGGGACGCGACGCTCACCGGCTGTAACCTGGCCAACCTGAACGCGCGCGCCGCCGGCTTCACGCGGGTCGTGATCGAGGCCAGCCGCCTCACCGGCACCGTGCTGCTGGAGGCCAGCCTCAGCGACGTGACGTTCCGCGGCTGCCGGATCGACCTGGCCTCGTTCGCGCACTCCCGCCTCACCCGGGTCACGTTCGAGGACTGCATCCTGCGCCAAGCCGACTTCCTCGGCGCGTTCCTGGACTCGGTGCGCCTCGACGGCTGCGAGCTGGTCGAGGCCGATCTGCGCGATGCGCGCGTGCGGCGCTGCGAGCCGCGCCGCTGCGCGCTGGACGACCTGCAGGGCGTCGAGCGCCTGCGCGGCTTCGCGATGCCGTGGGCCGACATCGTCGAGCAGGCCGGCCTGTGGGCCTCGGCGCTGGGCATCTCGGTGCTGGAGGACGACCACCCGTGAGCGCCGCCCCGGACCTCCCGGACACCCCCGACGCCCAGGACGCCCCGCGTCCGCCGGAGACGCCGGCCAAGAACCGGTGGGCGGTGCTCGGCGTCATGTGCGCCGCGCTGGTGATGGTCGTCATCGACGTCACCGTCCTGCACATCGCCACGCCCGCGATCTCCGAGGACCTGCATCCCTCCGCGGTCGAGCTGCTGTGGATCGTCGACATCTACCCGCTCGTCGTCGCCCCGCTGCTCGTGGCCTCGGGCACCCTCGGCGACCGCTTCGGCCGCAAGCGCATCCTCCTGCAGGGTCTCGTCGTGTTCGCGGCGGCCTCGGTCCTCGCGGGACTGGCCTGGTCCCCCATGGTCCTCATCGCGGCCCGGGCGCTGCAGGGCGTCGGCGGCGCGATGATCCTCCCGAGCACGATGGCGATCGTGCGCGACGTCTTCCCCGACCGCGAGGAGCGCGTGCGGGCGATCGGCATCTGGAGCGCGGTGATGGCCGGCGGCGCGGCGGTCGGCCCGCTCGTCGGCGGCTTCCTGCTGGAGCACTTCGACTGGGGCGCGGTCTTCCTCATCAACGTGCCGATCCTGCTCCTGCTGCTGCCGTTCGCGATGCGCATCCTGCCCGAGAGCAAGAGCAGCGACCCGCCGCCGTGGGACACCGTCGCGGTGCTGCAGGTCGGCGGCGCCGTGCTCGGCCTGGCGCTCGGGATCAAGGAGGGCGCGCACCGCGGGTTCACCGACCCGGTGGCGCTCGTCGCGCTCGCCGGCTCCGCGATCCTGGGATGGCGGTTCATCCGGCGGATGCTGGGCAAGGCCCGGCCGCTGCTGGACCTGCGGCTGTTCGCCGACCGGGCGTTCAGCGTGGCGGTCGGCTGCGTGCTCCTGTCGATGTTCGCGCTCGTCGGCCTGGAACTGTTCTTCGCCCAGTACCTGCAGCTCGTGCTCGGCCTCGACCCGTTCGCGGCGAGCATCCGCCTCATCCCCCTGATGCTGGCGACGCTGGCCGGCGCGCTGTCGGCGGCCCGGCTGCTCAAGCGGGTCGGCACGCGCGGCGCGGTGGCCGGCGGCCTGGGAGCCACCACGCTGTCGCTGATCCCGTTCTTCTGGCTGGGAACGGCGGACGACTACCTGCTGATGTGGCCGTCGTTCGTGGTGCTCGGCTTCGCGCTCGAGGTGGCGCTGGTGGCGGCCAACGACACGATCTTCTCCAGCGTCTCCGCCGACGGCGCGGGCGGCGCGTCCGCGATCGAGGAGACGGCGTACGAGCTGGGCGGCGGGCTCGGCGTAGCCGTGCTCGGGTCGATCGGCGCCGCCGTCTACGCGGCCAACCTGCCGTCGGTCCCGGACGTCTCCCCGTCCGCCATGGACAGCGCGCGCGAGTCCCTCGGCGGCGCGGTGGACATCGCGGCGGGCCTCACCGCCCAGACCGGCGATGCGCTGGTCGACGCGGCGCGGCAGGCGTTCGTGGAGGGCTTCCACGTGACGATCGTCGCCGCGATCGTGGTGATCGGCGCCAGCGCGCTCTTGGCCGCGTTCATCCTGCGGCGCGATGGCGCGGCCGGGCCGGCCTCAGCGGGCGGCGAGCCGGGCGAGCCCTAGCGCCTGCTCCGGCCACCACACGCCGGCGGCCGGTCCGCTGTTGCAGCTGCCGTCGGACTCCCCCGGGGTCTTGATCCACAGCAGCGCGTCGAGCGGCTTCAGGCCCGGCGTCGTGGTCGGGGGCAGGCCCAGGCCGCGCCCGCTCGGGTTGCACCACGCGTCGCCATCCGCGGGCCCGCGGCCGTTGCGGCTGGTGTCGATCACGGCGTGCAGGCCGGGCAGCCGGCGGGCCAGGGCCCGCACGTAGGCCAGGGACTCGGCGGTGGTGCGGAAGTTCGAGACGTTGACGGCGATGCCGCGGGCCTTGGCCACCCCGGCGGCCTTCAGCCGGCGCGCCATCTCGGGGACGGGCTGCCAGTGGGAGTTGCCCGCGTCGAGGTAGACGGCCAGGCGGCGCTGGGCCAGCGTCGTGACGGCGCCCCGCAGGAGGCCGGCCCGCCGCGTCCGGCTCGCGCCGTCCAGGCAGTCCCAGCCGGCGACGGCGTCGGGTTCCAGGACGACCGCGCCGGGCCCGCGCCCCAGCCCGCGGCCGAGCGCCGCGATCCAGCGGCGGTAGGCGTCGGCCGAGTGCGCGCCGCCGGCGGAGTAGGAGCCGCAGTCGCGCTGGGGGATGTCGTAGGCCACGACGACCGGGACCGCCCCCGCCTTCCGGGCCCGGGCGGCGAGCGCCGCGGCGTCCTTGCGCACGTCGGTGCTCCAGTCCCCCAGCCAGGTGGCGACGGGCCGGGTGGCGATGCGGTCCATCAGCGCGGCGTCGGCCGGACGGCTGGTGCGCCACGCCCGGGCCTGCGCCGCCGCGGGCTCGTCGGGATCGACGTAGAGCCGGGCGCTCGGGCCGAACGGGTCCGGGACGCGGGCGGCATGGGCCGCGCCGGCCACGCCGCCGAGCAGCGCGGCGAGCCCGAGCAGGACGGCGGCGGTGCGGGACGCGATCCGGACGATGGCCATCCCGCGAGCGTACGGCGGGTCACGCGCGGACGCGCCGGCTCACCCCGGGGCACAGCGGATCGGCTGGATCCAGGAATGCACGGAGTTTGTGACGCCTGGGGGACGAAGCCCGCGCAATCCCGACTCGCGCGATGGCCGCCGCGTGGATGCTTCGCCAGGGTGCGGGGACCGATCCCCGACCGCGAGCCGCCGATGCCCCTGCCTGCCCGATCCGTCCTCACCGTGCTGGCGAGCCTCGTCGCGCTCGCCGTCCTCACCGAGGGGGCCAGCGCCGCCAAGCCGCGCTGCGCCCCCACGGTGAAGGCGCAGACCCGCGCCGGACACGCCACCACGATCCACCTGCGCTGCGCGGGGAAGGTCCTCCACGTGCAGCTCTCCGAGCCCGCCCTGCACGGCACGGTGGACCGGGTACGGCCCCGCGCCCAGACCCTGCGCTACACGCCGTCCCCCGGCTGGTCCTCGCACGGCGGAGCCGCCCGGCCCGACGAGTTCTCCCTCCTGGTCGAGAACCGCTCCGGCAGCGACCGGGTGCCGGTCCGGGTCGACGTGCGCCCGCCGGCACCACGTTGCGACGACGCGCGCCGGACCCTCGATCCCGACGCCACGACGAGCTTCGCGCTGGGATGCTCCGGCCTGGCCACCGATCCGGTCTTCCGCGTGGTGACCCCGCCGAGCCACGGTCGCCTGCAGCTCGACCAGAGCACGGGTCGCGTCACCTACGTCGCGGCCGCTCTGCCCGCGCAGGCCGACCGCTTCCGCTACCGCGCGACCAACTCCGGCGGCGCCTCCCCCGTCCGCACCGTGGAGCTCGCGCCCGCCGCCGCCACCCGGGCCACGACCCGTCCCCGCGACGCGGTCGACGGCGTCGCACCGCCGACCTGCACCGACACGCGAGCGACGACGCGCTACGTCACCGCGGTGCCCATCTCGGTCACGTGCACGGGCGAGGGCACCGTCGTGACGCTCGACGGGCAGCCGGCGCACGGCACCGTCTCCGCCGTCACGAGCGCGGGCGGCACCACGACCGCGACCTACAAGCCGGCCGTCGGCTTCGACCGCCGGCTCGGCGAGGAACGCGTGACGTTCACCGCCGCCAACGCCGGCGGATCGGTCACGGCGACGGCCACGGTCGACGTGCGCCCGTTCCGCTTCGTGGCGTTCGGTGACTCGGTCACCGCCGGGTTCGGCTACTACGGCGACGGCAGCGAGATGCACAGCGCTGCGCTGCTGTTCGGCTGCGCGCCGATGGACGACTACGTCAACGGCCGCTGCTCGTCCAACTCCGCCCTCGTCCGCGGGGACGACGACCACGCGCCCAAGTACACCAGCGACTTCGGGTTCGCCAACAACGCGTCGTGGCCGGCCCAGTTCGCCCACGACCTGCAGGGCGGGGAGATCTCGCCCAAGGACGGGATGTTCGCCAACTACGCGGTGACCGGCTCCAGCCCCGGTGACTGGCTCGGCCTCGACACGGACACCAAGGGCCCGAAGGCCTACCCGGACGGCTCGAGCTCGCTGAAGCCGATCCTCGACGACCTGCTGACCAGCCAGCCGGAGCTCGTGGCCTTCACGATCGGGGCGAACCCGGTCCTGTCCTACATGATGGGCTGGCCCGCGGGCAAGGGGAAGTGGTGGACGTGCAGCTTCCGCCTCACGTGGAACACGACGCTCGGCTGCCTGGAGCCCGGGTTCGTCGACGACGTCGCGCTCGCCAAGCACCTGCGGCTCCTCTACACGTACATGCTGGAGCGCACGACGACCACGAAGTTCGTCGTCATGCCCTACCACCTCACGGTGCCCGGCACGACGAGCTTCAACTGGGGCTGGTGGCAGCTGGAGGGCGGCATCGACCTGCTCAACCGGACGATCGACGACGCGGTGGACGCCGTGCGCCGGGCCCGCCCCCAGGACGCCTCCCGGCTGCTGCACGTCCAGGCGCAGTGGAACCCCAACGCGCCCGCCAACCCGGTGAAGCTGGCCCGCTTCAACTACGGCGGAGCCAGCACCCGGCTGGACCCGCCGTCGTGCGTGCCCTCCACCTCCGGGTGCCGCAAGGGCGACGACCACGACTACGGGTGGGACAACCGCTATGACTGCCACTGGTACCACAGCGACGTGGACGGCCCCAGCCACCAGGCCTTCTCCTCCCAGCAGGACAACAAGAGCTCGCTGACCTGCAACGGGCCGCCGTGGATCCTCTCCTCCGACACCGGGATCCATCCCAACCGCGCCGGGTACGACCGCTTCGCGGCGGCCCTGGAGAACCTGGTGACCACGCGGAACCTGGTGCCGGCGCTGCCCGACCCGCCGAAGACGAAGCGCTGAGCGCCCGGGCTCGGGGCGGTGCGTCACGTACCGCCCCGAGCCGCCGTCCCGCATCTCGCACCGACGGTCCGCGCCTTCCCCAGACACAGCGGATCCGCTATGCTGCCCCCACTTCGGAGACGCAGAAGTCTCCAACTACAGGCGCAGACCGCCGACCCGAGACGCCGTGCCCCGGCCCCACCCCCGACGAACACCCCTGAAGACCCGCCGCGCCGAGCTCGAGCACCGCTTCTGGGTCGCCCGCCAGGTGCTGCGCCTGATCGTGCTCGCCGCCCTGACGCTGGGCATCCTCGCGCTCGTCGTCATCCCGGTCAGCCACTGGGAGACGCCGACGATCGACCGCTTCCTCCCCTGGCTGCGCTGAGGGGCGCCAAAAGCGTCCCTGGGACGCGTTTGGCGCCCCTCACCACACCGGGCGAGCCGGCCCACCCGCCGACGAGGCCGAGAACGCGCCGAGCGCCCGGCGCAGCGCGTCGACGTCCGCGTCGCCGAGCTCCCGCCGCAGCTCCCGTTCCATCCGCTCGCTCTCCCGCAGCGCCGTCGCGCGGACGCTCCGGCCCCGCTCGGTGAGGACGAGCACTTTGGCGCGCCGGTCCGTCGCGTGCGCCTCGCGGGCGAGCAGCCCGTGGGCCTCCATCTCGTCCACGAGCTTGATCGCGGTCTGCTTGCTCACCCCCAGCTGCCCGGCCAGATCGGTGAGCGTGACGCCGCCCTCGGCGAGGGCGCGCACGACGAACCCGAACCGGGGCCGCATCTCGTCGTGCCCCGCCGCGACCATCGCCTCCTGCAGCCGGTCGGCGACGACGCGCATCGCCCCCGCCACGAGGATCGCGAAGTCCGGCTCCCCATCTTGTTCGCCTTTGGTTACCATTCGCCGTATCTTACTACCTGAGGAGCACGACATGGCCGTGATCACGACCGAGCAGGCCCAGCAATTCGACCAAGGCGGCGTGCACGTCGTCGGCCTCGCGGCCCCGAGCCGCGGCAGCCGGGAGATCGCCGCCTGGCACCTGCACCTGGAGCCCGGCGCGGCCAGCCCGCCCCACGCCCTCGACCACGAGGAGGTCTTCCTCGTCCTGGAGGGCGCGATCCACGCGACCTACGCCGATCGCGTCGAGACCGCCGGGGTGGGCGAGGCGCTGCTGCTCGCCCCGCACGAGGAGGTCACGCTGTCGGCCCCGGACGACGCGGCGCTGCGCGCGGTGGCGATCCTCCCCGCCGGCGCGATGGCCACCGTCGGCGGCGAAGCGCACGTCCCGCCGTGGGCGGTCTAGCGGGATCGCGCGAAGCGGAAGTCCCGGGCCCCGAGCAGCGTTCCGGTGTCGGTCGAGTCCTCGGCGTCGTCCAGGGTGGCGACCGACACCGTCGCCCGGCCCGCACACCAGCGGGCACCGGGGTAGAACTCGTCGTGGCGCGCGCTGAACCGGAGCGTCACCGTCCCGCCCTTCTTCGGACGCCGGGAGGAGTCCACCCCGACGAACGAGGCGCAGCGGCCGCCCGTCTCCGTGAGGATCAACGCGGTGTAGTGCCGCCCCTTCGCCAACTGGGTGCGCACCGTGAACGACACCCTCACGACCGTGTCGTCGACGGCCGGCCGCTTCGGGTCGATCCGCAGCGGCACCAGCGAGGATGCCCCCGCCGGTGCGGCCAGCAGCGCGGAAGCGACCACGACGCCGGCGATGGTGCGAACGACCTTCATGCGGACTCCTCCGGACACGATTCGGTACCTGGACCGGGCAGGAGGATAGCCGCGGGCGCGCCCGGCCGCATCGGCCGGGCGCGGGGCGTTCCCGGCGGCTACTCGGAGAAGGCGTCCGCCGACCACTTCACGTGCTGCACGAGCGTCGTGCCGCCCGAGGAGCCCTTCTCGGTGTCGATCGTGCCGGTGACGTTGGTGTCGGTCTGCCAGCCACCCTTGATCGTCACCTTGCCGACCGTCCGGGCGAACGACACGTTGGTCATCGGCATCTCGCCGATCACGAGGGCACCGACCTGGAAGTCCGTCACGCCGTTGTCGATCGAGTACTTGAACTTGATCGTCTGCGGATTCGTCTCCGTGGTCCGCCCCATGTACTTGCCCTCGTAGATCAGGGTCGACGAACCGAGCTTGCCCGTGGGCACGGTGGCCGCCTTCGTCGTGGTCGACGACGAGGACGAGTCGGAGTCGCCGCAGGCGGCGAGGAGCAGGGCACAGACAGCGGCGATGGACAGTGCGACAGCGGACTTGCGCATGTGGACTTCCCCCCAAGGAAGTGGTGACGAGCGCCCGGATGGCGCCCGATGCGACGAACCTAGCCCGGGATCCTGAGGAAAGCCTGAGAGCGCGTCGACTCCGCTTCCAGAGCGGGTGTCGTCTCTCGAATCGACGATGCGGGCGAAGGGACTCGAACCCCCACGGCTGTTAAGCCACCGGCTCCTAAGGCCGACGTGTCTACCAATTCCACCACGCCCGCTGGCGATCGGCGAGTCACGCCGATGGCGCGCGACCGTAGCTGATTGTAGGCTGCGCAGACATGGCGACCGAGCGCGTGATCATCACCCACCCCAACCGCGACCCCGCGGTGAACAAGACGACGCGCTTCGTGGTGGCGATCCTGCTGCTCGCGTCCGCCGTCCTGACGGCCGTCATCATGATCGGCGGCTGGGACTACCTGGTCGGGATGGAGGCGATCACCGTCGCGTTCATCCTCATCTACATCGGGGCGGCGATCCTGGTCATCCGCTGGAACCGGGGCGTCCTGCCGGTCGTCGCGGCCCTCGCGGTCATCCTGGCGATCTTCGCCGGCGTCGCGGCGCCGGAGTGGTTCTCGCGGGACAAGGCGGGCTTCGCCGAGCCGGCGATCTCCAACGCGATGCTCGGCCTCCTCACCGCGATCCTCATCCCGCTGCAGCTCCTGCTCGTCGCGTTCGCGATGAGCGGCTTCCGGCAGGCGTGGAACGTCGAGGTCGAGAAGTACGTCGAGGTCGACGACGACGAGGACGACCTCGTCACGCCCCCGGCCTCCTCCGGCGGGCCGGGCAGCCGGCCCTTGCCGGCCTGAGCGCGCGCCGGACGGCAGCACCCTTGCCCGGGTGGCGGAATCGGTAGACGCGGAGGCCTCAAAAGTCTCTGTCCTCTGGACGTGCGGGTTCGAGTCCCGCCCCGGGTATCACGAGCGGGCCACCCTCCTCCGGTGAGGCTGGCGCGTTTTGCCACCACATAGGTGGCAAAACACGCGAAGTTGCCGTACTAGTACGTACGCTCTACTACGAGTTCCAGCAGCGCGGTGAGCCGGTCACGCTCGGTGGCTCCCAGACCGGCCGCGAGCGCCACGACGCCCCGCCCGACGTCCCGCTCGAGGGCGACGCCGAGGCTCCGAGCCTCGGCGGTCAGCTCGACGAGCACGCCGCGCCCGTCGTCGGGGCTGGGCGTGCGGCGCACGAGGCCCCGGCGCTCGGCCCGGCTCACGAGCCCGGTGATGCTCGACCGGTCCAGGCCCAGGTGGCGGGCCAGTTCCGACATCGCGGCCGTGCGGTCGCGCAGGATCCCCAGCAGCCGCAGCTGGGCGAGCGAGAGGTCGTGCTCGGCCGCCGCGTCCGCGAGCACCTGCTGCACGGCGAAGCTCGTCTGCACCAGCGCGTCCACCAAGCGTCCCGGGTCCGTCGTGGCGTCCTGATCGGGCTCGGCCGGGGTCATGCCCCGATCCTAGCTTGACGTAGTTGGTGATGCCAACTATTCTCGTTGGTGCCGCCAACTACTTTTCGGGGAGGTCCCCTTGCTCGCCGCCGTCGTCACCGCCTTCGACGCCCCGCCCCGCTGCACCCCGTTCGCCGATCCCGTGCCCGCCGGCTCCCACGACGCGGTGGTCGACGTGCTCGCGGCCGGGCTGCATCCCCGCGTCCGCTCGCAGGCCGCAGGCTCCCACTACACGAGCACCGACGAGCTGCCGCTGATTCCCGGAATCGACGGGGTCGGGCGGCTGCGCGACGGGGGCGGCCTCGTCTACTTCGTCCTGCCCGACACCACCCGGGGCGCGATGGCCGAGCAGGTGGTGATCGACCGGCGGCGCAGCATCGACCTTCCTGCCAGCGGCGATCCGGTCGTCCTGGCGGCGGCGATGAACCCCGCGATGTCGTCCTGGGTGGCCCTGCGGCGACGGATCCAGCTCCGGCCCGGCCAGGCCGTCCTCGTCCTGGGAGCCAGCGGCAACGCGGGACAGCTGGCGATCCAGGTCGCCACGCACCTCGGGGCCGGCCGCGTCGTGGCCGCCGGCCGGGGCCCGCGACTCGCCGCACTCCCCGGGCTGGGCGCCGACCACGTCGTCGACCTGAGCGGCGAGCCCGACGCGGTCGCCGCCGAGCTCGGGGAGGCGGCGGGCGACGTGGACGTCGTCCTGGACTACCTATGGGGTGCGCCGACCGAGCGTGCGCTCGTGCCGATCCTGCGTGGCCGCACCGACCGCGCCCGCCCCCTGGACTGGGTGCAGATCGGCGCCGTCGCCGGGCCGGACATCACCCTGCCCTCCGCCGCCCTGCGCTCGGCCAACCTGCGCGTCATGGGCAGCGGTCAGGGCTCGGTGAGCGCCGCCGGCATCCTCGAGGAACTGCCCGCGCTGGTCGCCCAGATCACCGCCGGAGCGTTCACCGTGGACGCCCTGCCCGTGCCGCTCGAGGACGTCGAACGGGCGTGGACCGCCCCGGCCGGCACGGACGGTCGGGTCGTGATCGTCCCGGCCACCCGCTGAGGGTCACCTTCTTCCGCGATACGGGGAGTTAGGTGACCCCTTCGGCGCCGAAGCGCTTCCGGCGCCCGGAGCGACCCGCGTGGGCCGCACCGCCGCGCAACGCTAGGCCCGCAGCACCCGCAACGCCGACTCCATCCGCACCAGCCCGCCGAGGAGCGCCTGGGCGGCCTTCTCCATCGTCTCGTTGGCCTGCACGACGCCGTCGTCGTCGATGAACTGGGCGACGAAGGGGATCGAGACGGCTTCTTGGACGGGGACCATGCCCAGCGTGGTGACGACCTGCTTGGCCATCTGCACGCCGCGGGTGCCGGCCGACACGCCGCCGTAGCTGACGAACCCGACCGGCTTGTGGCTCCACTCCTGGTGGAGAAAGTCGATCGCGTTCTTGAGCGGCGCGATCATGCCGTAGTTGTACTCCGGGGTCACGAACGCGAACGCGTCCGCGGCGTCGACGCGCGCGCTCCACGCCTTGGTGTGGTCCTTCGTGTACGCGCGCAGCCGGGGATGGTTGGGCTCGTCCATGAACGGCAGGTCGATCTCGGCCAGGTCGGCGACGTCGACGTCGAATCCGCCGTGGGCCCGGGCCTGCCCCTCGAACCACTGGGCGACGGGAAGGCCGACCCGACCGGGGCGGGTGCTGGCGATGACGATCTGAAGCGTGGGCATGCTCGTATGATCGCGTACACCCCAATCCTTCCTCGGAGGTCTGCCCCATGCCGACGATCGAACCTGCCGCGCGCGCCATCCTCGAGGCGCCGAACTTCGCCTTCGTGGCGACGCCCCGCAAGGACGGCACCATCCTCAACGTCCCCGTGTGGGTCGACGTGGAGGGCGACAAGGTCGTCCTCAACAGCGCCGAGGGCCGCGCCTGGCCCGCCAACCTGCGCCGCACCGGCCAGATCACGGTGACCGTCGCCAACGGCGAGAACCCCTACGAGTTCGTGTCCGTCACCGGCCACCTCGACTCCGAGGACACGGAGACGGCGGACGACCACATCAACGCGATGGCCAAGAAGTACCTCGGCCAGGACGAGTACCCGTTCCGCCAGCCGGGAGAGGAGCGCGTGAAGTTCACGATCGCGCCCGACCGCGTCTACTTCAACGGCTAGCCGACCAGCGCGCGGAGCGGGCCGATCAGGCCGGCCGGGGCGACGAGCTGCCCGTCGGGCAGCGCGCCCTGGGCCGCGAGCGGCTCCACCACGAGGCCGGCGCGCTCGCAGATCAGCGCGCCGGCGGCGACGTCCCACCGCTTCGTCCCGCGCTCGTAGTAGGCGTCGCAGCGGCCCGCCGCCGTCCACGCCAGGTCCAGCGCGGCGCTGCCGAAGCGGCGGATGTCCCGCACCCGGGGCAGCACCGCGGCGACGACCTCGGCCTGCGCGGCCCGCACCTCGGCCGCGTAGCCGAAGCCGGTGGCGACCAGCGCGGCGCCGAGGTCGGCGGGCGCCTCGCGGCGCGACAGCGGCACGCCGTTCAGCGTCGGCGGGCCCTCGATCGTGGCGGCGAACAGCTCGTCCCGCAGGGGATCGAAGACGACGCCGGCCAGCGCCGACCCGGACTCGTCCTCGACGGCGACGCTGACCGACCACTGGGGGATCCCGTAGAGGAAGTCGATCGTCCCGTCGAGCGGATCGACCACCCAGCGCAGCCCGGTGGTCCCGGGCCGGTCGTCGCCCTCCTCCCCCATGACCGCGTCGTCCGGCCGGCGCTCGGCGAGCATGCCGCGGATCAGCCGCTCGGTCTCGATGTCCGCCTGGCTGACCAGGTCGGTGGGCGTCGACTTGCTCGCCGTCGCCACCTCCTGCCCGGCCGCGAAGCGCTCGGCCAGGAACGCGCCCGCCGCGAGCGCGGCCGAGATCGCGATGTCGAGCAGGTCCTCGTGCGAGGCGCTCATCCGATCGGGGGACGGCGGTCGGCCCAGCGGCGCAGGCCCTCGAGCTGCGCGCCGACGGCCAGCAGCGTCGCCTCGTCGTCGGGCCGGCCGACGAGCTGGACGGCGAGCGGGAGCCCCGCCGCGTCGAAGCCGGCGGGGATCGACGCCGCCGGCTGCCCGGTCGCGTTGAACACCCCGTAGAACGGGACCTTCATCCCCGCGGCCATCAGCGACCACAGGGCGCCGCGGCCGTGCAGCTCGCCGATGCGGAACGGCGGCCCGGTGGGACCGGGGGTGAGCACGACGTCGTAGTCGTCGAAGATCGCGTTGACCCGGGCGGACATCGCCGCCTCGGCCCTGCGGGCCTTGGCGAGTTGGGAGGCGGGGATGAGGCCGCCGATCCGGGCCATGCCCTTGGTCCGACGCTCCAGGTTGCGCGGCCGCTCGACGCGCGCGGCGTCGTCGTGGATGCCGCGCAGGTAGCGGATCAGCACCTGGTTGAAGGCGGAGACCGGGTAGTCGATCTCGTGCTCCTCGACGGTGTGCCCGAGGTCGCGCAGGGACGCGGCGATCGTCTCCACCGCACCGAGCTGGTCGAGGCCGACCTTGGCGATCGCGCCCTTGGGAATGCCCGTGGAGACGGCCACCCGCAGCGGGCGCGGCGGCGAGGAGGCGGCGGCCACGAACGAGGTGGCGGGCGGGCTGGTCACCGTCGCGTCCATGAACAGCGCCGCGTCGGCCACGTGGCGGGCGATCGGGCCGTAGACGGCCAGGCCGTTCCAGGCGTCCTCGTGGTCGGGGCCCAGGGAGATGGTGCCGCGCTGCGTCTTGAGCCCGAAGAGGCCGTTGAACGCGGCGGGGATCCGGATCGAGCCCGCGCCGTCGGAGCCCTGCGCCACGCCGCACAGGCCAGCCGCCGCCGCCGCGCCGGCGCCGCCGCTGGAGCCGCCGGGCGTGTGGTCGCGGTTCCACGGGTTGCGCGTGGCGCCGTAGGCGAGCGTCTCGGTCCACGGCCAGACGGTCAGCTCGGGCACGTTGGTCTTGCCGATGACGATCGCGCCGGCCTCGCGCAGCTTCGCCACCACGTCGCTGTCGTGCGGACGCGGGCCCGCGTGGGCGTTGCCGCCCCACGCGGTGACCTCGCCGGCCACGTCGGTGTCGTCCTTGATCGCGACGGGGACGCCGGCCATCGGCCCGACGGCCTGCCCGGCCGCCACGGCGACGTCGATCGCGTCGGCGGCGGCCAGCGCCTCGTCGCGGAAGACGACGCGGAACGCCCGCAGCTGCGGGTCGATCGCGGCGACGCGGTCGAGGGTGGCCTCCACGACCTGGCGCGCGGTCACCTCCCCCGCGGCGATCATGCGCGCTTGCTGCGCGGCTCCGGCGTAAGCGAGATCCGTGGCGTCCATGTGGCGTCGAACACTACCCTTGCCCCACCCCATGACGCAGACCCTCGCCCCCGCCCCGCCCCCTCCCCTCGCGCCCCGCCCCGCCTGCTCCGACGCCGAGCGCCGGCTGGCCCGCGACCTGGCCCGCGCGCTGCGCGCCACGGGCCGGCGGGCCGACGTGCGGACCGCGTGGGTCCACCGCGGCGGACCGCTGATCGGCGCGCTCCACGCCGTCGTCGGCGTGGTCGCCAGCCTGGTCGGCATCGACCATCCCGTGTGGGGCGCCGCGCTGGCCGGCGGTGCGCTCCTCTCCCTGCTCCTCGACGCGGGCGGGCGGGTGCGGCCGCTGCGCCGCCTGTGGCCCGCGCGGGCCACCCAGTCGGTCGTCTCGCCGCCGCCCCGCGGGGCGGGAGCCGGGGCGATCGACCTCCTGCTCGTGGCGCGGACCGACGTGCCCCGCCTGGGCATCGCCGACCGGGGGCGCCTCGGCCGGCTGTGGCTGGGCCCGGAGCGGCTGCTGGCCCTGGCCCTGCTGCTGCTCGCCGGGGTGTGCGGCGCGCGGATCGCCGGCGCGGACGGCGTGGCCGTGGACGCCGTGCAGATGGTCGTCACCGTGGCGATCCTCCTCGCGGGGGCGGCGCTGATGGACCGGGCGGCGGCGCCCCGCCGGGCCGAGGACGTGCGGGCGGCCGACCGGGCGCTCGACGTGGCGCTCGACGTGCTGGCCGACCTGGACCGGGAGCCCGCGCGCCGCCTCGCCCCCACCCTGATCCTGTGCGGAGCCGGAGCCGACACGCTGCGGCCGTTCCTGCACGAGCAGCGCCGGGCGGGCGTGCAGGCCCGCGACGTCGCCGTGGTCGAGGTGGGCGCCGGCACCGCCTCGGGGATCGTGTGGTCGCTGAGCGACGGACGCGTCCTGCCGCTGCGCTCCCACCCCATGCTGCTCGCGGCCGCGCGGGCGGCCGCCGGCGACGTTCCCGCGGCGGCCGCCCGGGCGGTGCGCGGCGGCGGGAACGGGCTCGCGCGGGCGGCCCGCGGGCTGCGCCGGCCGGCCATCGCCGTGCGGGTGCCCGCCCCGGCCGAGCCTCCG
>Ga0164241_10001972_pt1 | contig 23372 bp, 16 predicted proteins | sample OricomyardsoilBY_FD_108780 | JGI IMG/M metagenome (GOLD analysis project Ga0164241, IMG submission 108780) | Backyard soil microbial communities from Emeryville, California, USA - Original compost - Back yard soil (BY) | ecosystem: Environmental > Terrestrial > Soil > Unclassified | place: USA... | reverse complement strand
CGATCTCCGCATGCCCGGCATGGACGGCATGACGCTCTTGCGGCAAATAGCGCAGCACCATACCGACGTTCCAATAGTCGTGCTGAGTGCGCACGGCACGGTCTCACTCGCCGTCGACGCCATGAAAGCGGGCGCTGACGATTTCCTGACCAAGCCGTTCGACCGGGACGAAGTGCTGTTCGTCGTCAAAAAGGCGCTCGCTAGAGCCGCAGCCGACCACCCACGCCAAGACGCATTCTCTCCGCTCGGTGCATCGCCGGCGATGGCCGACGTGCGAGAAACCATCCGTCGTTCAGCGACTAGCCACGCAACCGTGCTGATCTTGGGAGAGAGCGGGGTCGGGAAAGAAGTCGTGGCTCGCGCGATTCACGAGTCGAGCGGGCGAAAGGACAAGCCGTTCATCAAAATCAATTGCGCTGCGTTCCCGGACACACTGCTGGAAAGCGAGCTGTTTGGTTACGAAAAAGGCGCCTTCACCGGCGCGAATCTGCGCAAGCCAGGCCGCATCGAACTCGCGCACGGTGGCACGCTGCTGCTCGACGAGATCGGCGATGTGCCAGTCACCACTCAAGTCAAACTGCTGCGCGTCATTCAAGCCAAAGAGGTGGAACGTTTGGGCGGAACCCAGACGACCAAAGTCGATGTTCGCTTTCTTGCAGCCACCCATCGAGACCTCTCGGACATGGTCGAGCGCGGAGAGTTTCGCCAAGATCTCTTCTACCGACTCAACGTGATTCGGCTTCTCGTGCCATCGCTCCGCGAGCGTCCGGAGGACATCGAGCTCTTGGCTCGGCATTTTTGTAGTGCTGCCGCAGAGGCCAACGCGCGCAGCGGTTTCTGCTTGGACGAGGCAGCGATACAGCTCTTGCTCGAGCAACAGTGGCCCGGCAACGTCCGTCAGCTGGAGAACTTCATCGAGCGACTGGTCGTGCTTTCGGACGGTCCGCGACTGACACGCAACGACGTGGAGCGTGAGCTTTCCCGTGATGCGTCACAAGTGCGCTCGTCACGCGCGACGCCCTCAACCGCGGCCGAGCCCAAGCTCGATGCTCAGCGCAAGGATGCCGAGCGAAAAGCCATTGTCGACGCCCTCCAGCGCGCTGCTGGCAATCGCTCACTCGCGTCGAGATTGCTCGGCATCAGCCGAAGAACGCTATACACGAAGCTCGCTGAGCTGGAGCTGTTGGAGCCGTAGTTGCGGTTCGACATTAGTCAGAAACCTGCAACGCGGCCAAGCTGAATTTCAGCGAAACAGGCTGATATTGGCCAGCAATTGGTAGTGTGTCTGGGTATGGCACCCACGCACAGCCGTGGGGAAATGGCTATCTGACAGGGAGAATCCACGTTATCTATTGGCTGTCATGGCGGCAGCCCAGATCGAGGAGGAGCTTCGACGAGAACTGGATGAGCTGCGAGCCTGTGTGCGTCAGTCCAAGGAACGGGCCGCAGAGGCCGAGCGTGATGCAATGCGCTACCGCTTGTTGCTCGAGCACCTCAACGCCGGCGTGTTCGTGTCGAGCCTCGACGGTCGGATGTTGGAGTGCAACGAGCGCACGTTGGAGATGTCGGGCGAAACGCGCGAGAGCTTGTTGAACATACCGCTCTCCGGATTTTACGAAGATCCGGACGACCGGCGGCGTTTGGTGGCGGAGCTCCGGGGGACGGGCTCGGTGCGCAGCTTCGAAACCTGGATTCGTCACCGTAGCGGCAAGCGAGTGGCATCGTCGATGAGCGCGGTGCTAGCACCGGTTGGGCTCGATGGCACGACGGTGATCTTGGGGATGCTGGAAGATATCACTGAGCGCAAGCTGGCTGAGGAGCGCGCCGGTGAAGGGGAAGAGCGCTTCCGCGTCATCGCCGAGCAATCGATGCTCGGGCTGATGATCTTTCAAGATGATCGGATTCGGTTCGTCAATCGTGCTGTTTCGGACGTAAACGGTTACTCGGTCGAAGAGATGTCCGAGTGGACCCCGCTCGACTTTGTGCGGGTGATTCACCCAGAGGACATCGCTTTCGTCACGGAGCAGGGCAAGAAAAAGCAAGCGAGTGATCCCACGGCCCGGACGCACTACTTGTACCGAATCTTCACCAAGTCGGGCGACCTGCGCTGGGTCGAGCAGTATTCGCGCACGATTGACTACTGCGGGCGTGCCGCCGATTTCATCACTCTCATCGATATTACAGCACGCAAGATCGCGGAAGAATCACTCAGCCAACTGTCGGCGAGCATGGAACGCACCGCCAAGCTCGAATCGCTCGGCGTACTCGCAGCGGGTATCGCGCATGACTTCAACAACTTGCTCGGCGCGCTTTTTGGCCAGCTGGAACTGGCCCGCGCCCAGCTCGATGAAACGAGCCCGGTGCGTGCCAATCTGAGCCTGGCCCATCAAGCGTTCGACCGCGCCAAAGCGCTCACGGGCCAATTGCTTGCGTTTGCCAAGGGCGGCGCGCCGGTGCGCACGGTCGGCGCGGTCGCCGTTAGTGTCCGGCAATGTGCAGAGTTTGCCTTGAGCGGGAGCAACTTGCAGGTCGAGTTCGACCTACAAGCCGAGCTATGGAATGCAGAGTACGACCGCAACCAATTGGCGCAAGCGTTCGACAACATCTTGATCAACGCCAAACAAGCGATGCCCTCGGGTGGCGCGTTGCGAATCGTGGGTCGCAACGTCATGGCCGAGCAAGGCCCCGCGCTCGAACTCCGCGCCGGACGCTACGTAAAAATCAGCTTCATCGATACGGGCCCCGGCATTCCCGCCGCGATTTTGCCGCGCATTTTCGAGCCATTTTTCAGCACCAAAACCCAAGGTAGCGGCGTCGGTCTGACCGCGGCTTATGCCATCATCAAAAAGCACGACGGGCACATCGACGTCGAATCGCGTTCGGGAGAAGGCGCAAGCTTTCACGTCTGGCTGCCGGCAACCTTCGAACCCGCGGTCGAAGCTCGACCGACCTCACCGGAACTCAAGAAGGGCCGAGGCCTCGTGTTGGTAATGGACGACGAAGACATGGTCCGTCACCTCGCCGGCACCATGCTCACCCGCCTTGGTTACGAACCAGTTTTGACGAGTAACGGCGCGGAAGCACTCATGCGCACGCGCGCACTATTGGCTGAAGGGCAAACGCTGAGCGCCGCCATGCTGGACCTCACCGTGCGCACGGGCGAAGGCGGACGCGACACGGCGCACCCGTTGCGACAGCTACTCCCCGAGCTCCCGATCGTCGCCTGGAGCGGCTACTCCGATGATCCGATCATGGCCGCCCCGGAACAGTTTGGTTTCGACGCCAGTTTGAGCAAACCATTCCGACTCAACGAGCTGTCGGATTTGTTGGCTCGCCTGGTCGCGCGTTGAAGCAGCCCTGCAGCGGTGTGCGCCGATTTCTGACGAATTTCCGTGGCGATCGACTCGCCGCAGGCTACGCGGCGCTCGCGCCGAACCGCGCCCGCTAACCAAATCCCAATCGAGATTTTCGAGTTGGCGGGCGTCGCGCTCCCATCCCGCCAGCGTGTTGGCGCACCGCGTCGCCGACAAAGGTTGCTGACCCGTGGTAGAGTAGCCGCTCTTGCAAGAGCTTCGATTCGACCCCTTTTCGGATCAGGAGGTTCATATGGCTACGGTCTCGGAACTGCTAGCTCGCAAGGGAAAAGCTGTCTACACCATCGGAAAGACGAAGACCGTCTTCGAGGCGATCAGCCTGATGGTGGCACACAACGTCGGCGCGCTCGTCGTGGTCGATGGCATACGCCCGTGTGGCATGATTACGGAGCGCGACTACCTCAGAAAGGTCGCCCTCAGGGGCCGCGCATCACACTCCACCTTCGTGCAAGAGATCATGTCGGACCAGCTCGTGCACGTCGCCCTCGACACACCCGTGGAGGAGTGCATGCAGCGGATGACTCACGCCCGCATTCGTCACTTACCCGTCCTGAGCGATTCACAGCTGGTCGGCCTCGTGTCGATCGGCGATCTCGTGAAATTTCTAGCCGAGGCGCGCCAGCACGAGATTCGCGAGCTGACGGCGTACATCCAAGGCAACTATAGCTAGCGAGACACAACCTCAAGGTTGTGCAGCTCGCGTGAGCAGACGACTCGCTTCGAGCGACAGACCGAAGAGCGCACCAGCGGCGACCGCGACCGCGCCGTTCCAAGTACGGAGAATGCGATCTCCAGCCCCGGCGTGCCATGCCGCGTGAATTCGCCGTTCAGAGTACAGCCGCCGCACCAGGCGCCGACAGACCGCGTCGCTCGTCGCAAACGATGCTGAGCTCGCTGTGCCCCGCGGTGGGCCGTGGCCGCAAGTTTCTTCTGCCGCAGTTGAGCCGGCTTGATGTAACTTCGCTTGCGGCAGTACTCTCAGGAGCGTTGAAAGAATCCCTCGAGAAACTCGTTTCCCAGCTCATCGCCACAGGTCAATTCGAGATCTTCAGCGATCCTTCGTCTCCTCGAGCGCGAATCGCTCGCGCCGCGCTCGAGCTCTTTGCCAAACACTCGTACGAGGGAACGACCACCAAGGCGATCGCGGAGCGCGCCCGGACCACGGAGCGCACCTTGTTCAAGCATTTCAAGAGCAAAGACCAGCTCTTCGCTCGCACGGTCTTTCCTGCCTTTTTGAAGGCGCTGATCCCGATGACGATGGATTCGGCGACCACGTTGCTCGAAAGCGGGCGCCGTGACTTTCGCAAGACCTTGCGGGCCCTGCTCGTGAATCGGATCACGCTGGCAGTGAAGCACCCGACCGTAGTGACCATGGTCTGGCGCGAGCTATTGACGCGGCCCGCGTTTCGCTCTGCCTATCGGAAAGTGCTGGCTCGCCGTGGAAAGCCGGTTGTCGCCGCGTTCATCGCGAGTGGCAAACAGAGTGGTCAGCTACGCGACCTGTCACCGGATTGGGCAGTCCAGGCCATCACCGCGCAGTTGACGGGCTACCTCGTCATGCGCTTGGTTCTCGCTCCGGACCAAGCCTGGGACACGGAGGCTGACGCGGACCAGATACTCGACCTGGTGTTGCGGGGAATTGGCGGGACGCGTCGTCGTCAGCGGCAATAGGGGTTCGCCCGAAACGTCCTAACACCGTCACGACGCGACCCCGAGGCGCCGTGTTTCGGAGGCGTTTTTCGAGCGCGTTGCGAGTCTGCGCCACACGAAAGGCGGCGCCGAAACAGTGCCAAACTCAACGACGTGGTGACGACCGCCGCCACGCCAGGGCGACCAGATTCGAACGAAAATCGCTGAGCGCGAGCAGACGCAAACCGTGGTCGCGAGGAGCATCACGTCCGCTGGTTCATGCGTTTGTGGATCTCGTCGATCTCGACGCGTGAGGCGAGGCGAGCCTTTTCCGAGAACCCATATCCGAACTCTAGGTCGCCGCGCTCGAGCGACTGGAAGACCGCGTCGCCGTACTCGTCGAGAGGAACGCCAGTGGCGTGCAAGCCTACGCCGCCCAGGTCGGTGTTCACGGCGGGCGGGACAATCTCGATGACTTGGATAGGAGTTGCAGCGAGCTGCTGGCGCAGCGAGACGGTAAACGAGTGCATCGCGGCCTTGGTCGCCGCGTAGATGGGCGCGAACGCGGCCGGGACGAAAGCCAACCCGGAGGTCACGTTGACGAGGACCGGCCGCTCCCGCGAAAGCAGGTGGGGAATGAAGAGCCTGCAGAGCTGCACCGGCGCATGGAAGTTGATCGCGATTTCGGCCTCTGTGTCGGCCCACGGCTCTGGATCCGCGAGCTGGACACGGCGCTGAATACCAGCGTTGTTGATCACCACGTTGAGCTTCGGATGCTCACGTGTAACCCATTGCAACAGGCGCTCGCGGTCAGCCTGCCTGGCAACGTCGCACGCGTAGGTCAGAAGCCCCGGGTTCTCCTCGAGCGCCCGGCGCAACTTGTTCTCGTCACGACCGCAGACGATGACCTCGCTGCCTGCCTTAAGAAAGCGCTTCGCCATCGCCAGGCCGATGCCTGAAGCGCCCCCGGTGATAAGGACGGTGTTCGCATCGAGTTGCATGAGGTTCCTCCAGATCCTGGTGTTGAAAGCGCGACCCTGCGCGAAGATAGAACGAATGAATGGTTCACCGTTGCGCTGACCTTCGTGCCGGGTCCGGCGTTCTGGCAGCGGCAGCAGCTCGCGCAACGGCGTTTGCGTTGCCCGGTCGCGTCAGACGAGTGAAGATGCCGAAAGTCACCATGCGCGATCTTCATCCCTTCATACACTTGCTGTTCATCGGTGTCATCGCGCTCTTTCCAGTCGTGAATCCCTTGGGGACCGCGCTGATCGTGATGCCTTATTTCAAAGGCATCACGCATGTCGAACGCAAGCATGCCGTACGCAACATTACCGCGTACGCTTTCGGGATTTGCACCGTCGCGTTATTTGCAGGTCACTGGATCATGGAGCTGTTCGGGATTTCGATTCCCGTCGTGCAATTGGCGGGTGGGATCATGATCTGCAAGTTTGGCTGGGAGTCCTTGTCCGCCAGCAACGACAAAGCGGACGAGGCAGCGTCTGAGCGCGACCCGGGTGCAACCTATCGGCACCTGGCAGGCCGGCTCTTCTATCCCATCACTTTTCCGATGACCACGGGCGCAGGGACCATGTCCGTTCTATTCACGCTGAGCGCTCACGGCACCAAGCTACGCGCTGATTGGGCAGGCTGGCTCGTCGACATGGCCGCGATCGAGCTGGCTGTCCTGGTGATGTGCGCGCTGGTGTATCTTTGCTACCTGAACACCGAGGCGCTGGTGCGTATCCTGGGGACGGAAGGGGAAAAGATCTTCAACCGGATCATCGCCTTTTTGATCTTTTGCGTGGGCCTACAAATCGCCACTTCCGGTGCGAAAGAACTGTTCTTTACGCGCGGCTGAACGAGATGAGAGCGGCTGCTTGAGCTCGATGCCTTGTGGCCGACTCCCGTTGGCGATTTCAAATAGCGCTCTCGAGCGTTGCCCCAGTGCTCGAGGAGGGACTTGAACCCCCACGGGTTGCCCCGCCGGAGCCTAAATCCGGTGAACGCTTAGCGAGACGCGGCGAGATGTAGCCAAACGCGGATTTCGCCACCCCCTTCGCTACATCTGGCGTCGTTTCGACACACGACGTGGACGATTCAGGGGCGATTACAGGACCACTCACCACGGTCGCCGGTACGGTGGGCGGGGCTGCGTTCCTGGACGTAACTCGCGGCCGGTACGGCTGCTCGCCCCCAGGCACTTTCGACTGCTTGGGCAGCGCCAGGGCCGCCTCGGCGAGCGCTCGGAGAAATGGGCCTGCGCGCGAGTGCTGGCCAAGTCATCGCTGACTCACCGCCGATTTCAATGATGCCCCTGCTCTCGCAGAGCTGAGCGCGTCGATTGCGAACGAAATCGCGCGAGGGCGTTGCTATACTGCCGCAATGCGCGACACGTCGGAGCCAGCACGGGCACGCTACTATCAGCTGCTTCGCGCGCAGACGCCGCTGGCTCGAATCACGACGGCAGCGGGGTTGAGCTCAGCGGTTCGACAGCTGGCCGAGGCCGCCATTCGGACCGACGACCCGCGCGCTTCCGACAGTGTCGTCCGAGCGCGGCTTACACGCCGACTGTACGGGCGCGAGGTCGCTGTTCGCCTCTTCCCTGGTGTCGAGCTCGATGCCGGCTGAGGTCGGCGAAAACGCGATCGACATCGCGCTCAAAGTTGCGCATGCCCTGACCGTCGTGGGCGCCGAATATTTCGTTGGTGGCAGCTTGGCGAGCTCGCTTCAAGGCGAACCGCGAGCCACCAATGACATCGATTTCGTGATCGCACTACCTCTCGGAAAGGTTGGCGAGCTCGGTACAGCGTTGGGCGAAGACTTCGAGGTCGATACCGACACGTTACGCGACGCCGTCTTGCGCGCTAGCTGCGCGAACGCCTTCTACTTACCCGTCGTCACCAAGATTGATTTTTTCGGTCGCGGTTACGAACCATTCGACGAAAGCGAATTTTCGAGACGTCGACCGATGGTCGTTACCGCTAGCGGGGATTCGCTCGTTGTGAAGTCACCCGAAGATACAGTGCTCCGCAAACTGCTCTGGTTCCGCGAGGGCGGCGAAGTCTCTGACAAGCAATGGCGCGATATCGTGTCGGTCCTGCAAATCAGTGGCGAAAAAATGGACGAGACTTACCTCGCAACGTGGGCGTCACGGCTGCGCGTCAGCGAGCTGCTCGAACGCGCTCGCTCCTAACAGGACAGTTGTATCTAGTGCTCGAGGAGGGACTTGAACCCCCACGGGTTGCCCCGCCGGAACCTAAATCCGCTGGGCGCGTAGCGAGACGCGGCGAGACGTAGCTAGACACGGATTTGGGCAGGGTGCTCGCTACATTTGGCGTCGTTTCGATACACGCGGTGGACGATTCAAAGACGATTCGTTACCGCTCGCGACCTTCGTGGGTCGAGAGCGCGCGTTCCGGAACCCAGGGGGGCAGCTGGCGGCGATTCTGAACGGCTGGAGACGATTCAGGGGCGATTCCCGCAGCGGGCCCAGGACCGAGATCCTCGGCACAGCCACGTCCTCCGCCGCAGAAGCCAATTGCCCCGTGGGCGGGTGGCCCTCCCCGCTCTCGCTGAGCTATCCTATCAGCCATGGCCCACGTTACCCCCAGTACTAAGCTGAGCGAGCTAAAGGCCAGGATCCGCTGCACGGCTAGAACCAATCAGAACGGACCAGCACGCCTGGTGCGAAGCGTCCAGCAATCACTCCGCGTGGAAGGCTACGAAGTACGCGAGGAAGTGCTGCACACCGCTCTTCGGCGAACTGCTGCTGGACGTCCGCGGTAAGCGTGGCTCGTCAGGGACGACGCACGGAACCGCTCGAGACGATCCACGGAGTGGTCGAGAATTATTCCGACATCGAGGAGCTACTCTCGAACGGAGAGATCAAAGGCCGACGCTGGGCGTTTGACCGAGCCCGAAGCGCGGAGCACGCCGGCACCAAGCCGAGCGATCACGACATTCTCGATCTCCACGCCGCCATGTTCGGAGACTTTCTCGAATGGGCCGGCACGACGAGGCGCGAAGATCGCGGTCCCGGCGGTAGAATCACGGTGTCGTGGCCCGACGTACGGATCCAACTGCGGAACCTAACGCTCGATCTCGCTACTTGGATCGGCGACCCGTCGGCGATGGATACCGCCGACCTCGCCAACTTCATCGCAGACGCCCACCACCGATTTCAGTTGATCCACCCGTTCAAGGATACGAACGGGCGCACCGGGCGCGTCCTCGACCACTCGTCTAGCTATCGCAGCCTGCCGCCTAGATTTTCAGTGCTCGAGGAGGACTTGAACCCCCGCGGTGTCACGTCCATTGTACCTCAGCACACGATGAGCGAGATTACCGCGAGCGTGAACCTGTTCGATATCTGCACGGATATCCGGACCTAGTCTCGTGGGCGTTCTGTCGAACCGGTGGCCATTCGCGATTCCTGCTTTCCGAATTCCCGCTCGGATCTCAGTACAAGGTCGACGTCGTTGCGCTCGTTTCGTATTCGGGTGCGTGGGAGGTTCACTACGTTGAACTCCCCCGACAACCTTCGTCGCTTTGGTCAGTTTGGAGACGGATTTTCGCAACCCGACCTCGTTTCGTACGACCGCTTCGTGCAAGTGGTCGCCGACCGGCAAGCCTCGCTTCGTCGGCCGCGTGTAGGAGGTTAGACACAAGACAAGGCAGGCCGTCGCTGACTCTCAATCGTCGGTGAATCGTCGGCAACCTCGACTGATTCACTCAAGAATCGATTTGCGGCTCTTCGACTTCTTCCATCATTTCGCCGTTGTGCTCGAGGAGGGACTTGAACCCCCACGGGTTGCCCCGCCGGAACCTAAATCCGGTGCGTTGTCACTGGGGGATGCTGAACCGCGAAAAACAAGCGAATTCCTGACCGCGTGGGGCACGGTTTGGGGCGGTTCAGAGCACCTGCCGACGATTCGCCGACGATTGAACCACCGTCGCGACGCTCATCATCGCCCCACCTGACGCGCGCGTTTGCGAAGCATTTCGAGCACAGCATCGAGACCCGGTAGCCCGTCGCAGATTGAGATGGAGCGAGAGATAGCTCGTTCTGAGGCTCCGTCGTTCAGGACTGCCTCGAAAGCATGAACCTCAGCGTTCGGCAAACCTTCGATCGCAGGCGAGACACCGTCAGAACGTGCTCGCCGAAGTACCCGAAACAGTTCCTCCGCAAGCAAACCCAACTCGTCTTGGAAGTCGACCACACGGTGCATCGCTGCCACCCAGTTCGCGCCACCATTTGGCTCCACTTCTTCGATCGAACTTTCCTCTCGTGAAAGCTCAAGAAGCGCGTCGAGTCTTTTAGGCTCTAGCGACATTTCGCGTCCCAAATCGGAAAGACGGTAGGTCGGGCCATCTTTCACCAGCAGCCCCCGAATCTTGAGAAACTCAAAAACGACACGGTCTCTTTTCGTCCTGAAACCTCGAATGGGATCGGCCCCGGTTTCACGGAACGGTTCAGCAAAGAGTTGGAGGAACAGCCTCAGCGCTCGTTGGCTAATGTGTTCGGGATCGTTCGCTCGAAGATCTGCATGGCCGTCGTTTTCCGCGTTGGGAATCCGTGGATCGATTGCCCAAGTATTCTCTCGGAAATTTGAAAGCGCTCATCTGTGCCGCGCAGCCAAACGCCAAAGTCATCGAATATGTCGAGGGGTTGCAGCAGCATCAACGCGCGCCGAACCTGGAGCTCATGAGTGAAGCCGACGCGACCTGCAAGCTCGAAGATGTCGTGATCTCGCCCGAGTTCTTCTTGATACATGTGGACGAGTTCGTCGAAAACTACTCGGGCTCGTTCGAGCTCTTGCCTTGCAAAGTCGGCCTCTCGCTCGATCCGCGCGAGTGCTTTCAGCGTCCAGACAATCAGAGTGCGGTCGTCCCAAACATATAACTCTCGCCACTGCACGAGCTCGTCGAACGCCGCGATGCCCGCTCCCTGCCTGGCACGGAAGCGCTCTCGCTGCGGGAACTCGCCGTACTCGGCCACGTGGAGAGCGAGTGCAGTAATGACGCTGTTGTGTTGAAAGCTCATGCCGCCGGCCTACCTACTCTGGCATATGGAAAAGCAAGACGGCGCACTTTGCCACCCGATCGCTCGCTTGCGCCAACCGAAGCTGGGCGTCAGTCCAGCCTTCTCGCCGCGTCGTGAGAGCCACGAAGCACCGATGACTCTGTAGAATTGGCTCGATCTGTCGGCGCACGTTTTCGATGTCTTGGTTCCGTACGAAGACAATAAGCGCCGCCTTCGAGTCGCGCCAGGTAAGATACCCAAGGAGTTGATCGAGTGCGTGGGACAACTGTTCCTTGCCACGCCAAACCTTACATTCCGCGACGAAGACGTTGGCCTTCTCGTGGCGGATCAGAATGTCGGTCTTGCCCTGTTTGTTGAACGTCTCGCCGCCTGAGTAGTCAAAGTGCGGGGCTAGCAAGAGAATAAAGAGGTCTCGCAGCGCCTCTTCGTCCTTTCCGACATATGTACTCGGATGCCGCTCCATGACGACGCCCCAGTCGTGAACGAGCTGAAGAATCGTTTCGTATAGGTCATCCCCAAGAAACCATTCTTGCGTTGGCGACGCGGGCTCTGTGGCCGGTGCGACGACGACTTGCTTCTTCGCCACTGGCACCGCCAACGTTGGAGGCATGTCCGAAGCAGGAACACGCCTGACTGGAATCTTTAGCAGAGGTAATGCCGCCGCGTTTTGTTCGGCTTCTTTGCGACGCTGCGCTACCCAGCCCCTGGCGTCACGCTTCAAGGAGTCGTTGAACGAAGCAACTTCGCCATCATAACGCTCGGCGCAATTCGCCAGTTCCTTGATGAGGGCGGACGCCTCTTGGTCCACTTGCTGGAGATCGTCAGAGAATGCCACGATCTCAAAAACAATGTCAGAGCCGACAACGTCAGCTTTCATGGTCCATGGCAAGTAGCGGAGGTAGCCGTAGTTCAGCAGCGCACGATTGCCCTCGAACGGGACTCTGTAGACCATCGCTTGCTTGGGGTAGGTTTTTCCGGACCATACGGTGATTCCCCGACCGCGCGGGAAGTCTTCCGCGCGGATTTGCTTCCGTACAATTTCTCCCACTGCATCGCTGCAGCGCAGCCTTAGCCGGGAGACTAGGAATTGCTGTATCTGGTAGTCCGCCACGACATCCGGCGCCGACGCCAACACGGTTTGGTCGTCCAGTCCGCTCAACGCGAGCTTCGCTTCGTCGCGCCTTTGGCCCAGAAACTCTTGTAGGTCACGCTCAGCGAAGATCTGCATTATTTCTAACGCCCCAGGAAGTTCTTAACCGTCGCAAGGATACGCGCTCGACGGCGTTCGATAAACTCCAGAAACCGACTCCGTGTCAGTAGGTTTCGATCGTCGATCAAGAAGTCATCGCGCAGTTCCACATCGCTCGTATGCGCAAAGTAGTCAGCCGGTTCGTCGTTGCTCTTGCGAATATTGCGAAGCTTCCCGAGATACCCGAAGTTGCCGATGTCATCAACGAGATCGCCATGGATTGGACGATAAATTGACTGCGGAAATATGTGATCGACCTCCGCCTTCTCCTGCCACGACAATGTATCGCGGGCCGCCAGGGGCTGAGCGATGTTTAGGGTGAGACGTGGACTCCAACCGAGCATTTCGTAAGTAGTCGAGACCGCATGCTGTCGCTGGCGCTTCGCGATGGCCGCGAGGACAGCGTCAACGGGCACCTGCGTTCCCGGATGTTTTTGAAACGCCTCTCGAACGAAGCGCACTCTCGCCTCGGGGCTCTTGCCGCCGAGGAACTCATTGAACAGCAGAAAATAGATCATCGCTCGGAGAGCCTGCCGTTGGTCGTCCGGCACCGATCCGTTTTTCTGCTGCGCGAGGTAATAGACGACCGGGTAGAGGGTGGCGACCGGACTAAGCAGGGATGCGGGCAAAATTCGAACGTCGTGGGATCGGCAAAAATCAATCGACGACAGAAGCGCCGCCCTGAAGACGGGAAACTGCGACTCGATCTTGTCCCAATGCTTCTCGAGGGCTCCAACGTCGAATGCCGTTGGGAGATCTGACACCGTCAACAATCCGCGAATGATGAAATCCTTGTCGGCGTCAGGCAAGCCGGTCTTCTGTAGATCGTGCTGTAACTCGTCGAAGTGTTCCCGAGCCCTTGCCCATTTCGTCTTGATAAGGCTGAACATCAGGTCCGAGCGAGAGAGCCTTGTCCCGCCTGAATTGACTCGTACGAAGATTTCCAGGATTTCGTTGGGTTTCTTCGCTTGTTCGCTCCGAATGATGTCATCGTCGACAATAGTTATGGGAACGAGATCACGAGTAAACGTGCTTCGGAGCAACCGAAGATTGCGGCGCGCAAGCGTTGCTTCTTCTCCGGTGAGGCCGATCGCGGTCACGGTTCGGTCAATCTCGTCATCCTCGAATCTGTTGGCCCAACCCACGACCTCGGCCACGCAGATGAGGCGTTTGGGGCGACTCGGTTCATCGTCTCGCCAGAACTCGAAGCGATAGTTGCGACCAACGTCATCGTCTTGAACTGCGCTCGAGGAATCAGGACCGCTAGTAATGTTGAAGAACAGCCGCCTACCATCGTACGTTCCGTTGAACGCCAGGTACAACGCTTGAAGCCGTTGTTGCCCATCGAGAACCATCCGCTTCTTCTCGCCCGCGCGTTTCGTCAAGGTATGGAATGTCTGCCCTGACCGAAAGTTCGCGGTGAACTCTCGGTACACTACCTCAAGAAATTGGGTGTTCCAAAAGAGCAGGAACCCGAACGGGTAGTCCCGCATAACCGAGTCGAGCAGCACACGAATTTGCTCCTCGCTCCAGACGAAATCTCGTTGCAAGTCCGGCAACGCGAGTTCGCTGCTCCGGATCTCGTTCATCAATGCAGCGATCGATTTGACCTGCGTTGCCATAAACCTCGAAGGCTATCTTCGCTGCAGATCCCGTGTCACAGAAACTGACTCGGCTGAAAAAATGCTCATGTCAACGCTAGGCCATTCTCGTCGACCTCAGTGACTGACACGACTCGGGAGTGGTTTCCGCGAGTGACGCCACTTCTCAAGGCGGCAAAATGAAGTAGGTCAAGCGGCGAACGTTGCCGCCCACCGCTTTTGCGCTGAAGCCTTTGCAGAGTCCCCCGCGACGGAGATCAATGATCGTTTCGGTTTTCGCCACCAGTGGGCCAGAACCAGAGTCGAGGCGAACCTCAAGAGAGAGTCCCTGGTGAGCAAGCTCGGCGCCCGTTACTGGGATGGCCGCCGCAGACCTTCCAGCATTGGCGCAAGCGTCTGCCTGCGATGCACAGATAGTGGTGCCACTTCGACAGACCCAGAAATTGTTCCCGGTTTGGCACGGATCGACGACAACGGTCCCAGCGGGGGATTCGAGTACGGCGGACAAATGAAGTGACCACATCTCGTCGTCGCCAAACCGGTCGTCGCCATGCCCGGGAATGCATGTCAGACCGGAGGTGCAATCGACTGGCTTCGATATGCAAGCGGAGCCACCGATGCATGACGCTTCGCACCGCGGAGCGCGAAGCTGCACCTGCCAGTTCCCACTGGGTGCGGGTCGGACATTGGGCACAGATGTCGGCGCTACTGCGGTCGCTACTGCGGTTGCGAGCTTCGGATCTTGCCCGCTCACCAGAAGATATCCGCCTAAGGTAGTTGCCGGCACGAGAAGTAGTCCTATCGCAAGGGCAACGACAACAACTGGCCAAGGCGGGGCCGCGGCGCGCTGACGTGCAGAGTCGTCGGGCGTTGGTGGCGGCGCCATGGACGCGTAGGATACCTGACTTAGATCCAAATGTCTGGGAACGATGTGACAGCGACATGCTCGGCGTGCGGTCAAGTACTTGTTCTACCCGCAAGCGACTTGAGAGCGGCGTTTGCTTGCCCCCGCTGCGGACAGACACATCCGGCATCGGCCCTCGTTCACCCGTCAACTCCACTTCGCGCTATTCCGGTTGATGCAGCGCCGAACGTTTTGCCTCTGAACGGCTCCGTTCTGAAGGCACATGATTTCAAAGCGCAGCGCGATTGGAACAGTGGACGGAGGGCTTGGTCGTTCGCAACGTGGCTTGCGGTATCGCTGGGCGATATTGCTTGGTGGTTGGACAAGGTGACCTTTGGACGGCGGCTGCTGTTGCTGTCCGTTTCTGCGGCGCTAGTGCTCATGGCACAGCACTTAGTTCCCCGGTTTTATCCGGTGGTCCTATGCTGCTATTGCAGCTTCGTATACCTACTTATCCTCGCACGCATTTGGTGGACTCGCGAAGACGACGGACACTGGACATGGCGGCGCTTCGTTGATCGCTCGGCGGCGTCAGTCGGTTCGGCGCTGGGATTCTTTCGGCGTGAGGAATTCAGCATACGCGTCTTACTAGAAGACTTACGTCACGTACTCGTCGCGCTCGGATTGGCGCTCGTCGTACTCGCGCCTCCGCTGGCGGCATTCACGCGTTTCGCGGTTTCTGGCCGAAGCGTGCTGGGGCAGAACTTTGTCGACCTCCTGCATTCGGTCCAAGGAATCGGTGCGTGGGCCGTGGTCGCCGGTTTTCTGTCTTGGGTATCTCAAACATTGGGGCGACGTGCCCCTGTCGCGATCGCATTCAAGGACGCCGCCAAGTCACTCGCGGCGCCGGGGATTGCTCAAAATCTCCCGTTCGTGCTCGACCTACGCAATCCAGCGACCAGTTACGATGCGCTTCCGTCGGTACTGCGGCCGCTCGCGACTACCTTGAGCGAGTGGCGACCGCGTGAGCAGGAGCGTGAGGCGGACTACGAGAGGTCGCTGGTTCGCTTCCTAAAGAAACGCTTACCCGGCGTGGAGACGCGAACCCAGCAACCGTTTGAGGCTGAAGACGGGACCCGCGGAAGGATAGACGTCGTGATCGATGACGTCTTGGCAATCGAGCTAAAGCGTCGACTAAAGGCATCTAGTGAAACAGACCGCGCCGTGGGACAGATCTTCAAGTACGCCACATCATGGCGAAACGGACCGGTTGTTTTGCTGCTGTGCGAAGCGAGCTGGGACTTCGCGCAGCAACCAATGATTCGACGTTTGAGCGAACTGCACTCAATGGGGCACGCTATATTCGTCGTCGCGGCCGGCCGAATCAGTTGACCCAACGTGTGCGCCGCGAAGTCGTTGCGGCGTATTCCGAAAGCTTCCGGACTATCGTGACGACAACGGCGAAGCCTTAGCATCGCGTCACAGGCGTTGCTGGATCGTCGACAATGGGATACTAGGCCCCTATATGCGGGTAAGTTTGAGCAGCGGGGACGTGCGGGCGTACAAGAAGCGAACCGGGTTCTGCTCGTTTCATCTGTCGACTGTTTTGCTCGTGGAAGATAGCGGATGGAACTTTCCAGTCTCGTGCGTTGAACGACTGGCCGTGCAGATGATTCTCCCGAACGAGACCAAACTTCCGTTCGAAGTCCGGATAAACCACGACAGCGACTTTGACTTGGATGGCAGTACCAACGCATTTACGCTGACCTTGGCGACCGTTTCCCGGTTGAAACGAATCGCGCCCTGCCTTGTTCGCCTAATCGTCGAAGGACAGTTCAGCTTCGGTGGAACGGCACCGTCATTCCGGCACGCGCAGCTGGGGACCCTCCGAAAAATGTACTGGGGGCCGTAACATGCAACAAGCAGCAACCGACTAGGAAGAATCATGCGGTCATCATGGCGTATGCTCAGACCCCTCGGCTCCTCGGGCCTAGCGGCGACCAGGATCGCTGTCGCGTGGACGAAGACTCGAGCGACGAGCACCGCGGGAGCGAATGGATTTTCGGGTCAATCGTCCCCGTTTTGATCGTCTATGCATCGAGAACTTGGATGACGCCTGCGCCGATCGGAAAGTGTAACCATTTGCCCAGTACCGTAAGACCGGCCGCCGCCAGGATGTGCGCGTAGACACCTAGCTGCGGTCCGTGCTCTCCGACCTTGTGAGTCCACGCAGCCGGCGCCAACCCGGGGAAGGTTTTGTGATCGATGACGACTACGCCGCGGGGTGTCTCAAGCAACAGGTCGATCGTTCCGTCGATACGACGCGCGCCGTCATCGGTCTTTAGGGTCGCACTGATGGGGAATTCGGGGAGCCATCGCGCTTCAGGCCAGCAACGCGAAACCCATGCACGCAGCTGGTCTCCGGCACGGACGAGTGCAGCAGGTTCAATCACGCTCGTCAGCTGCGCGACCTCGAGCTGAAGCGTAGCATTCTCAATACGCTTCTGAATCGTCTGCTCGCCAACGTCCGCCGCGAAGAAAGCGTGAAAAGTGTTGCCGATAGTGTCCCATCCGACCTTTTCCGAATTACGGACCACAATTGCTTCACCGATAGAGTGACTCTCCCCGGCTTTTGTTGCGGGAACCCCTGCCCAGTCAGCGCTCGCGCGCGATGCGACGATTCGATATGGCTTACGAGATGGAGGCCGCAGAGCCGTCTGGGCAAACCATGCGCGGTCTTCATCGGGCACACTAGGGCTACGCGCCGCTACCTCCGGGGAGAGGCGCCAATGCCGGGCATCAAGAAGCAACGGGCCGCCGTGTGGCTGGTGGATTTTCACCTCGGCTCTAGCGCTCGAATCGACGGTGTTGGGCAGATCTACTAACGGCATTCCGTCGGAGCCTCGCAGCTCGTCAAGCCACCGAGTGGCGACCGGGTCGTCGTCTTTCTGGCGCGCCGCAAGAATCAGGTGGTCTCTGGCACGGGTAAAGCCGACGTAGAGGAGTCGTGCTCGCTCGCGTTCCTCGCGTTCAACAACCGCACGTCCAACCGAGGAGGCTGCGGCGGACCCGAGTAAGGTCTGCGTCTGCGTACCGCAGATCTTCGGCCAGCAACGGATCCAGCGGCCGCCAAGCGGATCCGTAGGGTCAAAATCGACCTGGTCGGACTCCGGCGACACGTCGAAGGCGTCGCGGCGCGCGGTTCGATCGAGGCTCGTCAAGATGACGACCGGCCATTCGAGCCCCTTTGCGCGGTGATAGGTCGTGATGACAACGCTCACATCGCTTCCGCCGAAATGTTGATAGTCTGCTCCGCGCTTTTCATCGCGAACAAACATTCGTTCAGCGATTTCGTCAAAGAACCGTAGTAGGCCTGCGATTGTACCCGCGGCGTGCGCGTTCTCGCACCGTTCCTCATACGCGCGACACAGGCCACGCAAAGCGTCGATGTTGCCCATCCGTTGCACGGGATCAGGCCAGCGCTTGCACAGGGTAGCAAAGTCAAGGTCACTCAGAACTCGATCGACCATCTCCGAAGGACTGAGCCTGGCGACTTCAGCTGACAGTGCCGTGAGATGATCAATCGCGACCGAAGCAGTTTGCGGGACTGCGGGCAGCTCTCCTTTTGCAGCCGAACTTTCGGCGACGGTCAGCTTTGCGTGCAGCCAATCAATAGGCGCACTGTTGCCCGTTAGTACTTCTATGGTCGCCCGTGCGAGGCTGTCCCGGCCGTCCAGGAGCAAGCCCAGCGAGGCCCGAAGTAACGTTCCTTCCGGCGTCGCGAGCAGGCCATCTCGAGCCACGCTTGCGGATATACCGCGCCCGCTCAGGGCTCGCGCGAGCCGCGTTGCCTCCTCGTTCGTGGCTACCAGCACGGCGATGTCGCCCTCACTTAGTGGACGCACAAGCTTGCTCGTGGGATCGACGACCGGTGTTGCAATCCGATCTTGCAACAAGCGAGCGATGCCGTTAGCCAATGCCTCCGCGTCCTCATCTAACTTGGAAGACGCGAGCCACCAGAGCCCCAATGGTGGCAAGGTAACAAGTTCCGGCAGCCTCGGACGGTGTGCGCTTACGACGACCTCTTCAGGCTTGTATCCGTAATGCGCAAGAGCGATCGAGAATAGCCGCGAGCAGGCATCGACCAATTCAGGACGGGACCGATAGTTCTTGTTGAGCGGGCCTACGGCTCGTCCCGTCGTACTTACCCAGCGACGAACCGCTTCCATCAGTGCTGGGTCCGCTCCCGCGAACTCAAAGATGCATTGCTTTCGGTCACCAACCCAGACCGAGCGCGCGGTGATCTCGTGTAGTCTCACAAATAGTGCAAGCTGTATCGGGCTCGTGTCCTGAAACTCGTCAACTACGGCGAACGCGAGCCGCTTCTTCAAGTCTGCGGCCACGTCCGGCTGCTCAATGAGAGTGAGCGCCTGCTCGAGCATGTCTACGAAATCTACGACCCGACGTCGCCGTTTCCACGCGTCGTACCCTTCCAGCCCCTGCCGTGCAGCCTCATAAATCCCCAGAATTAGGGTCCTTAGTTCTGCTTGCAGGCGCGGATGGATCCACATCCGCGCCGCAACCTCGGGCAGGTCGGACACGGCTGTCTGCGCAGACTTAGTTGGCCGAAGATTTTGAAGTTTCACCCAGTCTCGCCAAGGGACCCTTCCTTTTTGAGCGCCCCGACAGGCCTCTTGAACAAACTCCCGCAACTCCTGCGTGCCACGCTTCTCATCATCAAGCGCGGCTAGGCGTTCTTTGCTTGCGCGCAACGCCCCAGCTAGTTCGCGATCAAGAGCGTCACCATCGGCGGCTGGCGCACCTAGCAACGCGGCCAAACCATCCGCGGAGCGCAGTGCCATCGCGGGCAGAGCCGACGGAGCGATGCGATTGCTCCGTGCCAGCGTCATGATGTCCTCGACGTGGAGAAGCCAGTCGCTCCGAGTCAGCTGCGAATTCCAGCGGACTTCAAGCTTACGGGCGAGCTCCTCCAGCTTTTCACGGAGATTGACGTCTAGGCTGTGTTCAAGGGCTTGTCGCAAAAGGAGTCTTTCGTCACCCGGCAGCACGTCGACCGCGGGCGACAGCCCAATTTCGAGTGCGTACTCTTGAATGAGTCGCAGACAGATCGCGTGGACCGTACCGAGATACGCCGTGGGGAGCGCTTGAGCCTGATCGTGCGCACCACGTTTGATGAGCTCTCGTCGGATACGACCGGCCAGCTCGGCCGCTGCTTTTCGCGTGTATGTGACGGCGACGACCGCTGCAGGCGAAATCGACACATCTTTCGAAGGATCGATCGAATCGACCACCTCGTTCGTGAGATGGCGCGTCTTTCCGCTACCAGCGCTGGCAGCGACAAGATCGATACCAAGCGCGGATGCTCGCTGCTCCGTCATGCGAACTCCGTCCAACTCCGGCCGCAGAGCGGCCCGTAAGAGCAGTATTCGCAATGAGATCCGGGCTTCTGGTTCAAATGCGAGCCCCACAACTCGGAAGAGAGCCCTGCGCTTTCCAGCAGGGGCAACGACTTTGGGACACCAGTCACAGGTACTCGTCCCCGCGCGAGGAGTGCCTCGACGAGCCTGACCGTTCGCTCGAGACTCATCCACGTGTCGAGGACGCTCGGGCCATCGATCGGTACTGAATCAGCGAAGGTAGTAGCGTCCGTCGCAAGCAGTGTTCCGCGACTTAGTGCGAAGTACGCCGAAACCGGTAGATCAGGGGCGCCGGTCTCCAATGCACGGGCCTTTGCGTAGACCGCCAGCTGCACAGCCAGACCTTGCTTCAGCAATTCTGCATAGGTACGTCGTCCCCACTTCAAATCAAGGACCACGTCCCGACCTTGATGATCGCGGAGTAACATGTCCATTCGTCCGACGAGCCGCCCGTCGCGCCAGCCGCCATCCGTTTCCGTCTCGACCCCCACGATTGTGAGGTTCGAACTGGCCACAAGATGTGCGAGTTTTCCGACCGAGTCCGTCACTTGCTGCCGGAGTTGAGCCAATTCGAAACTCATGCCGGGGCGAAGGAGAACGGCCGCTTCCTGTCGAATCAAACGTTCAAGCAGCGCATGCACGTCAACGGACAGGTCTTGCTGCTTACCGAACGCACCAGCCCGGAAGAGTTCTTCCACAATGCGATGCGCCAAGGTGCCGTAGAGACGTGGGCCTCTCGGAATCGACGCGATCGAGCTTGACCGGAGCCGAACACGCTCTCTGAGCACCCACTGGAGCGGACATCCGACCAGGCTCTCTAGACTCATTGCCGTGTAAGATGCTCTTGGATCTACCGCGAGGGCTGGGAGCGCCCATTCTGGTTCGCCATCCGGTAAGCGAAGGCTGTTATGCCGGGTAATATTGGGTGCAACGCGCTCCTCAAGGAGACCCACGCGCCCTTCGAGGAGCTCGCGCACGTTGAGTGTAACTCGAGCCACATCTGACTCATCTGCGGCTACACGAGCGAGGATCTCGTCCCAGATTGGATGGGGTTCCTGCGCTTCACCATTGGCGAAGCGGGGAACCACCAGAACGAGGCGCTGCCGCGCGGCGAGCACAACTTGACGCCAGCTGCTCGATTCAGCTCTTAGACTGTCACCGACGTGAGGGAATGCAATTCCGGCCGCGCGGAGTGCCTCGAGCTCCGTGCCTCGCCATGGTTGCAGAGTAGGTCGCCATTCGGTTCCCGCGGCGCAGTTCCACCAAACAACGAGATCTCGCTCGCGTCGTAGACCTGCGGGCGATCCAACGTGATCGGTCCGATCAGCCTGTTCTATGGATAGGGGGAAGGCGCTACCGTGCGAAACTTGCTCAAGCAGGAAGCGCGTGTCGACCAGATCGAGCAACTCCCGGTCATCTCGAGTGAGCAGCTCGATGAAAGCACGCGCCTGCGAAGCGGCTGCGAGTATCAGCAAATCAGGGTCCGAACTATTCTCGCCGACTCCGGCAATCCGTCGCTCTAGCCATAAAAGAACGCGCCGAGCGGTGCCGAGCAGAAAGTCGCGCGGTGCACCGACCCTGACATCATGACCGGGCTGTTCCAGCCACTCAGCTATCCGATCCATGCGCTCAGTCACGACCTCCTCATCCACGGAGACGCGCAGCGCCTCTGCTGCTTGTTCCTTCGCACGCCTCCAACTTGGTCCACCAATCCCCGGTGCCTTGGCGAGTGCCGCCGCCAGACGTTCCCCAACGATCCCTTGAAAAGGACCGACGGGTAGGGTCAAGAGCTCGAGCAAGCGATAGGGATCACGCGGCTCAAACACAAGCTCAAGCGCCAGTGGCAATACCTGCAAGACGGGTCGTCCGAGCGTCCTCGCAGCAGCACCTTGAGTTGGGAAGCCTTGCGCTTCGAACGCTAAGTCGAGCGTATTCGTGTCTCCCGAACGAACAACGGCAGCCGTCGAATCGTAGCTACCTAGGAGGGCTGCTGTCGCGTGCGCGACCTCCCAGGACGATTCTCCACGAAGGAGCACCAGGGATCCGTCACCCCGAAATCCCCCAGGGACACGCTCGCCGTTGAACAGCGCCTGCACGCGGGCAAGATCGGTACATGCAGAGTTGCGCGGGAAGGACGGTTCCACTAGTGCGATATCCGTCCCGCGCTCTTCAAGGAGAGCGAAGACGCGTTGCCAGCGTCCGGACCACAAGCTGCGAGGTTCCACCAGATGGATAGCGTCCAACGGCGACGGGTGCCCGAGCGCAAGCCTTTCTTCGACGCGCCGGAGCCGATCCCCTGCTCCAGTCAGAAATTGAAAGCCCTGCTCGAGTTCTACGATCGTCTCTATCCGGTCACCTCCGCCACCGATGCTTTGACTGCTCCACCCCGCCTCCACGAGTTCATCGCGCCATGCGAGCAACGCCGAGGCGGTGCCAAGCGGGTCAACTCGAAATGACCGCGAGTAGAATCGGTCAGTAGTCTCACTTACCTCCTTGAGACGCAGCATCCAAGACTGCAGGCGTTCTTCGGGGCTAAACGTTTGCGTTGCCAGGGCCAGACGAAGTTCAAGCTCGCTCAGCAATGCTGCAGGCCCCCAGACGGGCCGACCTATGTGCGCAGTCCCGAGCGCGGGATCGTTCTCGGAAATTGTTGCGCCATCGAAGCGAAGCCCGACCAGTGGCTTGAGTCGCACACCGCTCAGCCCAATGCCAACAGCATCTTTCGCGCACTCATCGCCTGAAAGGATTTTTGTGCTGATAGAACCTGGCAGCGACGGCTTAAACAGCGGCGTCACGAGACTATCGACTAGGTCCGATGCAGCCTCAGCCGCGCCGTCGATATCGAGCTGCTCTCGAACGAAAGCATCACGCCAAAGCGCTGGGGGCACAAACGACTCGAATTTCTCCCGTCCGAGCTCACGTAAACGCATCTCTTCATCTGCGAAGGCAGCGAGTGCCGCCCCGTTTGCACGCCCGGCCATTATCTGCAGAACCCGGCGAAGATCTGCGGGGTCACCTTCGACATCGAACCCCACGTCCTCGTCTCGGTAAGGAAGGCCGGCTATCGAAAGCGCTATAGCAAGTGTCCGCTGGGCGCGCGTACCTTTCCACAAGAAAAGGCGAACACCGCCTTCGTATGGCTGCGCTCGGGGTCGGAATCCATAGCACTGCGCCGCAACGGCTCGTGCGCTTCG
>Ga0164241_10001971_pt1 | contig 23378 bp, 17 predicted proteins | sample OricomyardsoilBY_FD_108780 | JGI IMG/M metagenome (GOLD analysis project Ga0164241, IMG submission 108780) | Backyard soil microbial communities from Emeryville, California, USA - Original compost - Back yard soil (BY) | ecosystem: Environmental > Terrestrial > Soil > Unclassified | place: USA... | reverse complement strand
TCGCGCCCGACACGACCGTCGCGCCCGACACGACCGTCGCGCCCGACACGACCGTCGCACCCGACACGACCGTCGAGCCCGACACGACCGTCGAGCCCGACACGGTCGAGCCCGATACGGTCGAGCCCGATGTCGCGGACGACACGATCGAGCTCGACAGCGCGGACGACGCGGACGTGAGCGTGCCCGAGGACGTCGAGCCAGAGGTCGCGGACGACACCGCTGCCCCGCCCGAGGACGTCGTCGCGGAGGTCGCCGAGGAGACCACGGTCGCGACCGAAGACGTGGTCGGCGATGTCATCGAGGAGACCACTCAGCCGGTCATCGACTGCGCGCACGAGCCGACCCTGCCGCTCGCGTTCGACACGCTCACCGGCTTCAGCGGGTCCGAGGACTTCGCGTTCTCCGACAAGTACGCCTACAGCGTCGATCAGAACGGCAACCTGGTGCGTGATCAGGTCACCGGCGTCGGCTCGATCGTGCTGCCGAACCTGTCGAGCTTCGCGGCCGGCATGGCCATCTTGCCGAACGGCAAGCTAGCCGTGAACGACGCCGCCGCGAACTCGGTCGTCATCATCGACATCACCGCGACGCCCGTCACCAAGACGACGCTGCTCGCCGGCCTGCAGTACCCCAACGGCATCGACGTCGACCCCGACGGCTTCCTGTACGTGGCCGAGCAGGACGCGAGCCGCCTGCGGCGCGTGAACTCGACGACGGGCGAGAGCACCATCATCGCGACTGGCCTCGACAACCCCAACGGCGTGTCGTTCGGCCCGGGCTATCACACGATCTACGTCGGCAGCTTCGGTGGCGGCACGGTGACCGCCATCGACCGCGACGCGGACGGCAACTTCGGCACGCCCTACAACTACATCACGCTGCCCGGCAGCGGCGCGCCGCCCGACCCGCTCAACATCTGCAAGGGCAACGACGTCGGTGGCTGGTGCTACACGGTGAGCGGCCTGGGAGGCCAGTGTCAGGCAGGTGTCGGGGGCAAGCTCGAGTGCCAGGCCGACCCACAGAACAGCGATCCGCTGGTCGAGATCTGCGCCGACCACAACGTCAACGACACCTGCGGGCTCATCATCTCGTCGAAGACCTACAGCGGTAGGTGCAAGCTCGCCGCGGGCCACCTCGCTTGCGACATCCACACGACCGCCTCGCAGCCCTGTTTCCACCAGCTCGCCGGCAAGGCCTGCGTGGCGTTCCCGTCCGGTCTCCCGTCGTATGGCGTGTGCATCGACCACGGCCCGCAGGGCTTGTTGTGCGACCCGCCCGACGATACCGGCTTCGGCGGTGGCCTCGACGGGCTCAACGTCGACGAGTGCGGCACGGTCTACGTGACCGAGTACATCGCGGGCATCGTGTGGCGGAAGGTGCCCGGCCACGCGGTCGAGCAGGCGGTCCAGCTCCCGAGCCAGTGGATCCCCAACATGAAGTGGGGCAACGGCATCGGCGGCTGGGACGACCACGTGCTGTACGTGGCCGATCGCGACGAGAATCGAATGTTCGGGCTGCGCATCGGGCGCCGCGGCAAGCACACGACGGTGGTGTGGCCATGAGACTGAAGCGATTGATCATGGTCGTGTTGATCGGCGCGTGCGGCGGCGACACGAGCACCACGAAGGACACCACGGGCGCGGACACCGTGCCCGACACGAGCGCGGCAGAGACCACGGTGGGCGTCGACACCGTCGACGAGGTCGCGCCCGACACCGTCGCGGACACGATCGTCGACACCGTCGAAGACACGGGCGTCGATACCCTCGAAGACACCGACACGAGCACCAGCGAAGACACGAGCGTCGACACCTTCGACGACACCATCGAGGACACCGACACCAGCACCGGCCCAGCGCTTGGAGGTCCGTGCGCGCTGGCGGATCGGGTCGGCGGCTTCGCGGTCGTGGACGACGGCGAGTACGGCTACATCAGCGGCGAGGTCGCCGACGCGGTGCTGCCGGTCGCGGTGCTGGCGGTCGTCACGACGTCCGGCGAGTGCACGCTCTATCGCAAGGAGAACCCGTTCTGCGAGCCGCCTTGCGGCCCGGGCGACACCTGCGACTACGACGGCGCGTGCATCCCCTACCCCATCCCACAGGACCTCGGCGATGTGACCGTCAGCGGCCTCGAGGGTGGCAACGTGGACATGAACCCGCTCGGCGATCCGCCGATCTACTACGCGACCGAGATCCCCTACCCACCGTGGCAGCCGGGCGCGGCCATCACCATCAAGAGCACGGGCGGGGTGCGCACGCCGCTCGACATGACCGGCGTCGGACCGCAGACCTTCAGCGTGACCGACACCGCCTGGACCATCCAGCGCGGGCAGCCGCTGACCGCTCACTGGGCCGCGCCGAGCGGACCCGTCGACACGCGCGTCGAGCTGCAGCTGCTCATCGATCAGCACGGCAACGCGCCCGCGAGCGTGAAGTGCGACTTCGACGACGACGGCGAGGCCGAGGTGCCGGTCGCGATCATCAACGCGCTGCTCGACTCGGGCGTGTCGGGCTTCCCCAGCGGCAGGCTCACGCGCCAGACGTTCGACTCAATGGCCATCGGAGCGTTCTGCGCGGACTTCGCCGTGCGCGCGCCGCGGAACGTCAAGATCACCGTGAGCGGCCACACTCCCTGCTTGCACGACAACCAGTGCCCGAGCGGGCAGACCTGCGACGAGGCCATCGAGACCTGTGTCGACCCCTGAGGTGGAGCGACGCGAGGCGCTGGTGCTCGCGCTCGCCGAGGCCTTGCACGGCGCGGGCACACCGGCCCATCGCCTCGAGGAGACGCTCGGTCGCCTGGCCGAGCACCTCGGGCTCGAGGCGCAGTTCTTCTCGACCCCGACCGCGTTGATCGTCGGCTTCGGTCCGATCGTCGAGCAGCGCGTGCGCCTCATCCGCGTGGTCCCGGGCGAGCTCAACCTCGGCCACCTCGATCGGCTCGATCACATCATCCGGCAGATCACGAAAGGCAAGCTGAGCCCTGACGAGGGGCTCGCGGAGATCGTCTGCATCGATCACCACCGCGATCAGACGAGCCCGCTCGTGCTGGTGATCATGTACGCGCTGCTGTCGGCGACGTCGGCGCGCTTCTTCGGCGGAGGCTGGGCCGAGATCACCATCGGTGGCGGCGTCGGTGCGCTGGTCGGGCTGTTCACAGTGCTGTGGCCCCGCATCACCACGGGCGCGCCAGTGCTCGAGCTGATCGCCGCCGGGACCGCGTCGTTCCTCATCACCGGGGCCGCGTCGCTCCTGCCGGGCACGCCCATCTCGCCCTACATCGCGACGCTCTCGGCGCTGGTCGGCATGCTGCCCGGCTTCTCCTTGACGGTGGCGGTGACCGAGCTCGCGACGCGCCACCTGGCCTCGGGGACGGCGCGCATGACCGCCGTCGCGATGACGCTCTTGCAGCTCGCGGTGGGCGTGGCGCTCGGCGAGCGGCTTGGTATGGCGGCGTTTGGCGCCGTGCACGCGAGCGATCCGAGCGAGCTCCCGAAGTGGACCGAGGGCCTCGCGCTGGTGCTGTCGCCGTTCATCCTGGCGGTGTTCGTGCACGCGCCGATGAAGCGCATGACGGCCATCTTCTTCGTCGGCGTGTCGGGCTACTTCGGTGCGCGCCTCGGCGCCGATCTGCTCGGCCCCGAGCTCGGCGCGTCGGCCGGCGCGTTCGTCGTCGCGATGCTGTCGCGTATGCACGCCGCGCGCTACGGCTCGACGCAGCTCGTGACGCTGGTGCCCGCGTTCCTGTTGCTCGTGCCCGGCAGCTTCGGCTTCAAGAGCGTGTCGCTGTTCCTCGGCCAGGACATCACCAGCGGCATCGACGCGGCGGTGCGCATGATGCTCATCGCCATGGCCATCGCCGCGGGCCTGCTCGTCGCGCAGGCAATCGGAGCACGCCGCCCGGCGACGTTGTGAGGTCGCGCGATGAGGCTCGCGTGACGCAGCGCGGCTCGCTGGGTCGGCGTTGTGGGCGGGCTCGAGGGGCGCGAAGGTACCGACGTGGGCGCGCGGCCGAGAGGCTCCCGCAGTGGCGCGCGCATCACCGCATCAGCGCGTGGGGCGCGGGATGTAGCGCACGTCCAAGGTCGAGTCGAACGTGTCGACGAGCGCGCGCTCGAGCGTGCGTGGATCGATGGCGGTGAACGCGAGCACCCGCAGCACATCCTCCTTCGGCGTCGGCGACCAGCGCTCGATGCGGTCCTCGACGAGCGTGCCGTCGACGGCGAAGGCGCGCGTGCGCAGCAGGTTGTGCGGCCCGCCTTCGGTCGCGCCGCGGTCGAGCTTCTCTTCGATCATGCGGCCAGCGTCGTCGTAGGTGAGCTCGATGAGCTTGCTCTTGGCGGGCGCGAACGGTGCCGCCGCGTCCTCACCGCCATGCCCGTACCACTCGCTGCCAGGCAGCGCCGTGCCGTCGACGCTGGTCGCGCCCGCGACGTACCACCCTTCGCCGAGCGGATAGCCGTGCCCGTACGCGCTCGGCAGCACGTCGCAGGTCGTCCCGTCCGTGGGCAGCGCGGCCGCCCAATCTTCAGTGGCGACCAGCGCCTGCAGGTCGTCGAGCGGGTTGTCCTGCACCAGCGCCAGCTCGGCCGCGTCGAGCACGTCGGGCGTCTCGATGGTGCGCGTGACGACGTGGCCATCGCTCGCGGCGAAGGTCCACGCCTGGCGCTCGAACACGACGTCGTCGAGGGTGCGCTCGACCACCAGCGCATCGACGCCGACGAACCAGAACGCCGCCAGCACACGACCGTCGATGTCGAGGGTCGCATCACTCGGCCGACACCAGCGACCCGCGAGCGGCGCTTGGTCGACCGTCGGCTGTTTCGCGTCTTCGAACCCGCAGCCCGTCACCATCACGGCCGAGCCGGCCAATAGCCATGCATGGACACGCATGAGTCACCTCCGATGGAGCGAGGCTATCGCAAGTCCGGTGCCGCTCGGCAAGGCTCGCGGCGGCCGCAAGCCAGGCCGTCGAGAGAATCCGGTTACGCTAAACGCGCTTACGGGTGTGCAAGTTTCCCTTACTCCACGATCGCGCCGCCTGGAATGGCCGCCGACGGTGTCGAGTTTCCCGGGGTCGGTACGCTGGGAGCCTTCTCGCTCAAGGAGATCTGCGGTGCAAAAGTCTATCTGGAAGAATCACACCCATTGGAACTGCCTCGCGCATGTACCGCCCATCACCCTCCCGGCTTCGGCTCAGCGGTGCTGGATGGTCGGCTGCTCGGTCCGCCCCGACGAGGTCACGCGCCCCGAAGAGGTCATCGCCGAGCCCGAGCCCGTGCGCCTCGACAACGTGAAGGCCATCGGCGCGGGCGGCGAGAAGTGCGCCTACGACGCCTGCCAGAACGTGGCGCGGGACGGCTCGAAGTACTGCAGCCGCGCGTGCTCGAACCGCAACGCGCGCCAGCGCCACAAGAGCCGGCGTGACGCTGCGTGACGTGTGCACAGCGAGAATGGATCGAAGGCCGGGGTGACCCGGCCTTTGCCGTTTCGGGCGAGCAGCGTATGAAAACCGCATGACCATCGTGATTCGTGGCGGGACAGTGGTGACGGCGGACGGGCAAGCACGCGCGGACGTCCTCATCGAAGGTGAGACCATTCGTGCGGTCGGGCTCGACCTCGACGCAGGAGGGGCGCGCGTCATCGACGCGAGCGGGGCGCTGGTGATGCCGGGCGGCATCGACCCGCACACCCACATGCAGCTGCCGTTCATGGGCACCGTCGCCTCCGACGACTTCTACAGCGGCACGCGCGCGGCCATGGCCGGCGGCACGACCACCATCATCGACTTCGTCATCCCCGACCCGAAGCAGCCGGTGCTCGACGCGTATCGCATGTGGCGCGAGTGGGCCACGAGGTCGGCCAGCGACTACTCGTTCCACGTCGCCATCACCTGGTGGGACGAGTCGGTGCATCGCGACATGGGCACGCTCGCGACCGAGCACGGGGTGAACTCGTTCAAGCACTTCATGGCCTACAAGAACGCCATCATGTGCGACGACGAGACGCTCGTCCGGAGCTTCCGCCGCTGTCGTGAGCTGGGCGCGCTGTGCACCGTGCACGCCGAGAACGGCGAGCTGGTCTTCCAGCTCCAGCGCGACGTCTTCGAGAGCGGCATCAGCGGCCCCGAGGGCCACCCGCTGTCGCGCCCGCCCGAGGTCGAAGGCGAGGCGGCGAACCGCGCCATCCGCATCGCCGAGGTACTGGGCGTGCCGCTCTACCTGGTGCACACCTCGTGCATCGACGCGCTCGAGGCCGTGACGCGCGCGCGTCTCGAGGGCCAGCGCGTGTTCGCCGAGTGCCTCGCGGGCCACCTCCTCATCGACGACTCGGTCTATCGCAGCGCCGACTGGCGCACCGCCGCGCACCACGTGATGAGCCCGCCGTTCCGCAGCAAGGAGCACCAGGACGCGCTCTGGCGCGGGCTGCAGGCCAGCATGATCCCGACCACCGCGACCGATCACTGCTGCTTCATGACGACGCAGAAGGCGATGGGCAAGGACGACTTCCGCAAGATCCCCAACGGCACGGCCGGCGTCGAGGACCGCATGGCGCTCTTGTGGGACCGCGGCGTGCGCACGGGGCGCCTCACGCCGAGCGAGTTCGTGAAGGTCACGTCGACCAACGCGGCCCAGATCTTCAACATCTACCCGAAGAAGGGCGCCATCACGCCGGGCGCCGACGCCGACATCGTGGTGTGGGATCCCGAGGGCACACGCACCATCTCGGCCGCCACGCACCACTCGAACATCGACTTCAACATCTTCGAGGGCATGACCGTCACCGGCCTCCCCGCGATCACGCTGTCGCGCGGCGAGGTGACCTACCAGGGCGGCGAGGTGAAGGCCGAGGCGGGCCGCGGCAAGTACGTGTCGCGCCCGTGCTTCCCGTCCTACTGGGACGCGCAGCTGAAGCGCAACGCGCTCCACGCCTGGCAGGCCGTCGAGCGCTGAGCGACCCCAATCGTTGGGATCCCAATCGTTGGGATCCCAACCATTCCATCAAGCGTGGTTGGCGGCCTTGCCCTGATCGAAGAGCGCCTGCACCTCGTGGTAGTCGGCGACCTTCTTGTCGGCCACGCGGTTGACCGCGGCGGCATCGGCGTAGTCGCCCTTGCAGGCGTTCTCGAAGGTGTAGTCGTCGTTGACGAGCGACCACTTCGTCCAGCCCTTGCCGGCCAGCGCCTGCGCATCGGGGCTCACCGTCTTGCCCTGCTTCATCGCGAAGTTGTGCCAGCCGGCGGCGTTCGCGGCCGCCATCTTGGCGGTGTTGACGCGCGCGCGCGCGGCCGGCACGGCCTTGGCCTTCTCGGCCTGCTTGGCGTTGGCCTGCGCCTGCGCCTGCGCCTGCACGTGGAAGGTGCTGTGCTCCCAGGCCGACGCCGACTGCGCGTCGGCTTCACGCTGGTCGGCCGCCTCCTTGTTCTCCTCCTCGAGTGTCTTCTCGGTCGGCGCCTTGCCCTTGTTGAGCTTGTCCATGCGGTCGTGCGCGGGCTTGAACTGCTGGTAAATCTTCTTGTCGAAGTCCCACTTGAAGCCGAGCGCGCTGAGCTCGGCGTAGGCCGGATCCCAGTCGAGGTAGAGGGCGCGCAGCTGGTTCTGCAGCGCGACGTTGCGGATGGCGTCGGTCTCGTGGTCGCCGTCGAAGTTCGACTCGATCTCGGCGTAGTCCTTGTCCTCGCTGGCCTTGTAGCGCGTGCAGTTGCCGAGCAGCTCGTTGTAGCGCGCGGTGTCGTTCTGGCGCTCGCTCAGGTCGAGCAGCTTGGTGACCTGCTGCTTGCGGTCGGCGATGCGGCGCATCATCTCGCCGAAGCGAGCCGTGTCCTTGAACTCCATCTGCTTCGAGGAGACAGCGATCTCCAGGTGCAGCAGCTCGTCGAGGCAGGCTTGCACCTTCTTCATGCCGTCGGCCTTGTCCTTGTCCTTGGCGGCCTGCAGCGCGGGCACCGGGTCGCCGTCGACGAGCCGCTTGAAGGTCGCCTTCTCGCTCGCGAGCGAGCCCGGGAACTCGTACATGTCGCCGTGCTTGTTCGTGCCGGCCGGCCGGATGACGGACTCGATGTACTCGTTGCGGCCGCTGGCGTCGGCGTCGACGAAGCCCGCGATGGCCGCCGAGATGGCCTTCTTGTCGCCCTTGGCGGCGCGGATCTTGGCGCCGAGCTTGATCCAGTCGGAGCGGTCGCCCGAGCAGCAGTGCTTCTGCCAGGCGACCGGATCATCAGCCTCCCCGATGAGCTGGTTCATGTCGCTGTCGTTCGCGAACATGCCCTGCTTGTCGGTGTCTTCGGCGACCTTGACCTTCTCGCCGCCGCCCAGCGCGGTCTGCGCGATCGACTTGTCCTTCTTGTCGGTCGCGTCGAGCAGCGTCTGCCCGAGGTTCGACTCGGTCGTGTCGGTCTGGAAGTCCGCCGACATGGTCTGCTGGGTCTTGCCGTCCTTGTCCTTGGTCTCCTTGACGTCGAGGTCGGCGCTGTCCTTCTGTGACGAGCCGATCGAATAGTCCTCGCCCACCTTGATCTTGCCGCCGTTGGTGGCGTGGCCCTCGTAGTGGTCGCTGCGCTGACCATCCTTGTCGACGGTGGCCTTGTGGGACGAGCCATGGTCGTTGGTGATCGAGGCCTCGACCCCCCCGAAGCCCATGTGCGCTTCGTTCGAGGTCTCGTGGCCGGTCAGCGTGGTGTCGGACGCCTTGAGCCGCGGGTAGTCGCGCTTGAGCTGCGCGATGTCCTCCTGCGTCTTGCAGAGCTTGATGCGCGCGACGATGGTCGCGTAGTTGGGGTCGTCCTTGGGCACCGAGAACTTCACGCCCGTGCCGGAGAGCAGCTTCTCGCCGTGCTCTCCGCCCAGGCTCACGCCCTCGAACGTGCCGGTTGCACCGAGCGAGCCGCCGATCGAGTCGTCGATCTCGGCCTCCATGTCGGTGCCCTTGCCGGTGTCGGTGAACTTGTTGGTGATGGTCGTGTCGGCCGAGTCACCGACCTTGATCTCGCCACCGAAGGCGCCCTTCTTGGCGCCGATCGAGCCCTCCGCCGCGATGCCGGCCTTGACGACGGTCTCGTTCGACTCGCCCTCCTGCATGCGCTTGAGGGCCTCGGGGTCGTCGCCCGCCTGCGCGATCAGGTCGGCTACGCTGTCGCTGCTCCAGCCGTGCTGCCAGGCGGCCGCGATGACGCCGAACTCCTGGTACTTGCCCGAGCCGCCACCACCCGGCTTCACGCTGTCGAGCGAGGCCAGGTAGGTCGCGACCTCGGCGTCGGCGAGGTGGCGCGTGAAGGTCTTGGTGTAGCTCCCGGAGGCCTTCACGCTGCCCTTGATGTTGCCCGCGTCGGTGCCTTTTCCCGCGCTCGCGCCGACGCTGCCCTTGAGGTTCACGCCGATGACGAGGTCGTAGCCGTCGCCCTTCTCGGCGGGCACGATCTGCACCGACACGTTGCCGCCGCAGTGCGCGCTGGTGCCCGTCTTGACGTTGCCCTTGCTCGCCGTGGTCTGCTCGGCACCCGCGCCGCCGCCCAGGCCCACCTCGTTGCCATTCAGGGTTGCCTTGCCGTCGAGCGATGTCTTCGTCTCGCGGCCTTCGACGAGCTTGCCCTTGTCGTCGACGATGCCGTCCGTGTGACCCGACTCGCGCGTGACACCGAGGGCGCCGTCGCCGCGTGTGACGCCGGTCTTCTGGGTGTCGCTGATCTCGTGGTCGCCCACCTTCTGCGACGTCGACGTCTCGCGCGACGCACCGCCGAGACCCACCTGGGTCTTGCTCTCCTTCTTCTGCGACGTCTCGTAGTCCCCGTCCTTGAAGGTGCTCTCGTCGCTGTCCGTCTTCGTGTAGCCGTCGCGCCCGAGGTGCGACTTGTCCTCGATGGTGCGGCTTGCCGTCGTGTCGCCCGACACGACCGTGGTCTCGTCGCGCTCGCCCCAGTCCTTGCCCTTCATCGCCGTCTTGCCCACGTAGCCGGCGGTCCCGAGCACGCCGTGCGCCTCCTCGCCGCGGTCATCGAGGTCGGTCTTCTTCTGCTCGAGCGAGACGCCGTCGCCGCGCGACGAGGTCGACACCGTGCTCGTCCCGTCCTTGTTGACGGTGCGCTCCGACGCAGCGCCCGAGCTCTCGCTCGAGCCATGCTTGGCGGCGAGCTTGTCGAGCTCGGCCTTCGAGGTACCCGGCTTCTTGGTGGTCTCCAGATCGGCCTGGTTCTCGAGGATGTCGTCCTCGAGCTCCTCCTCGGTCTTCGTCAGCGCGGCCTGCTCCTTCTCGAGCTTCGCGAGCGCGTCGGCCTGCGCTTCTTTCGACGCGTCGTCGCTCGCGGGTGGTGCCGCCTTCGCTTCCTCGATCTGGCTCTCGACGCCCGCGCGCTTGGTCTTCACCTTCCAGATCTCGTCGGTCAGATCGACGCGCTGCTTGCTGATGACCGCCTCGATCTGCTTCACGTCGGCGTCGCCCGGTGCCAGCAGAGCGTCCTGCTCGTCGAGCGTCTTGCCGCGCAGGTCGGACTTGACCTTGTCCTTCGACGACGGACCAGCGACGGCCTCGTCGGAGGACGTGGCAGGGCTCGAGACAGCGACTCCGGTCTCTTGGTCGGCTTGCATGTGATTCCCCTCGCGCGCATGGGTGCAATGCGCGCTGCCGGCTCGGAGGCACGGCGGTTCAGTGTGTGGACCGACGCGCCAAATGTTGTTACCCCCGAAGCGTGGATAAACCACCCGGCCTCGATGACCGCGGACTTTCGGGTTTACGACCACCACGTAAACAGCCCGACGCGCTCGACCTGCTGTCGATCGTCGAGGCCTGCTACGACCTCGAGGGCGATGATCGTGCGTGGCTCACGCGCATCGCGAAGGCGGCGGGGGCCATCATCGACGACGGCCTCGGCATCGCCGCCATGCTGTACGGCGGCGACACGCTGCGCGACACGCGCATCACCGACGTGACCTACGACCGCGGCTTCCCCATCGAGCAGCTGAAGTGCTTCCGCGCGCGCTCGGGCCAGACCGAGCGGACCGTCGGTACGCGGCCGGTGTCGCTCGAGTCGTGGTTCGATCGATCGTGCGGGCTGGTCCACGCCATCGAGGGCTTGGAGGCGTTCACGGCCGCGCTGCCCGAGCTCGGCGCGCGCGACCTGTATGCCATCAACGGGCGTGACACGACCGGCTTCGGCGTGTGGATCGGCGCGCCACTCAGGAGCGTCGGCAAGGTCGAGCGCCGCGTCGACGCGCTGTGGACACGCGTCGCCGCACACCTCGCCGCGGGCTATCGGCTGCGCCGCGCGCTCGCCGCGAACAGCGCTCCGAGCGAGGCGTGGCTGACCCCCGACGGCGTCGTCGTCGAGCGCCTCTCGTCGCTCGAGACCGCCGACGTGAGCTTGCTCAGGCGCGCCGTCGTGGCGATCGATCGGGCGCGCACCCACGAGGGTCGAGCCGACATCGATCAGGCCACACGGGCGTGGACGGGGCTCGTGCGCGCGCGCTGGACGCTCGTCGACGAGTTCAACGCCGGCGGCAGCCGCTACGTGGTGGCGCGCAAGAACGACGGCGTCGCGAGCAGCACCGCGGAGCTCACCCAGCGCGAGCAGATGGTGCTCGGGCTGGCGAGCCTCGAGCGCTCGAACAAGGTCATCGCGTACGAGCTCGGGTTGTCCGCCTCGACCGTGCGCGTGCTGTTCGCTCGCGCCGCGGCCAAGCTCGGGGTCAAGCACAGAGACGACGCCATCGCGCGCTATCGAGCGCTCAACGGGACGCCTCGGGACGATTGACTGGGATCCCAAGTATCGTCGGGCGCCTGACAAGACGAAGCCCCGCTGTTGAGCAGGGCCGTCTCGGGATCAGGCAGCTTGGGTGACCCGCTCAGTCTTCGTCGTCTGCGTCGTCCTCGACGAGCTCTTCGGTGTCCTCGTCGTCGTCGTCGTCGTCGTCATCGTCGTCTTCATCATCGTCGACGTCGTCGACATCGTCGTCGTCGTCATCGAAGTCATCGTCGTCGTCGTCGAGGTCGTCGTCATCATCGTCGTCGAGGTCATCGTCCTCGTCGTCGTCGTCGTCGTCGTCCTCGTCATCGAGGTCGTCGTCCTCGTCGTCGAGGTCGTCGTCGTCGTCCTCTTCTTCTTCCTCGTCGTCCTCCTCGTCGTCGTCCTCTTCCTCTTCCTCGTCTTCGTCGTCATCGCGGCCGATGGACAACATGACGTCGATCACTTCCCAGGCGGTGTCTTCGAGCAGCATGGACCTTCTCTCGTCAGGAGTGGCAGGAGGCATTCTTATGCGCCTCTCGGAATCGGGCAAGCGCGGATAGGACGGACGCTTACGGGCGCCAGCGTGCGCTCGTAATCGAGCGCGGCGCTTTCTGAACTCTGAGGCGTCGAGTGTCAAGGGCGTTGACCAGGGCCCAGCGATGGTCGACCATCACGGTCTATGGCGCTCGACGAGCTGCTCGATGGCTTCCCTGTCGTGGTCACGGTCAACGTGGCCTGGGGCGACATGGATGCCTTTCAACACGTGAACAACACGCGCATGTTCAGGTACTTCGAAGACGCGCGTATCGCCTACTTCGAGCGCACCGGGGTCGCCGATCTGAGCGGCCCACCGGCCGGGCTCGGCCCCATCCTCGCCCAGACCGCGGCGCGCTTCCGTGCCCCACTGCGGTACCCCGACGAGGTGCAGGTCGGCGCTCGTGTCATCGGCGTCGGCCAGCACTCGTTCAAGATGGAGTACCGTGTCGTGTCGGTCGCCCTGCACAAGGTCGTCGCGACTGGCACCGGCGTCGTGGTCGCCTACGACTATGTCGAGGAGAAGAAGGCGCTCCTGCCCGACACCTGGCGCCGAGCGCTCAGCAACGTCGAAGGTTGTGACCTGTCGGTGCAGCGTCCGCTCGTGCACGAGCCCGAGGACGACTCCGGCTAGCGGTAGCGAGCCTCGAGCTCGCGTCGATCCAGCCAGTCGGCGTCGTCTTGGTCGAGCCACGTCATGAGGTTCATGCCCGGCGCGCCGGGCGGATCCCAGGGCGGCGGCGGGCGGCGATAGCGGCCGTCGGAGCGGCGCATGTGCGAGCGATCGGTCGCGAGCTCGGCGAGCCAGCGCGCGCGCGGCACGGGACGAAAGCGCGGGTGGAAGCGCGGCCGCACGAGCTCGGGATCGAGGAACGTGCGCGCGAGCCAGTCGCCGAGCGCGAGCGTGGGTCCGGCCCGGCTGTCTGGATCCCAGATGCGCGGGCCATCGACGTGCGCGTGCTCGAGCACGACGACGTGGTAGTCCCAGCCGACCGGCTCGCCTTCGGGCGCGGCGCGTGAGTCCCAGCAGGCGACGCGACCGGAGCGGTTGGCGATGAGCAGCGCGTCGGCAGGGCCCGGAATGAATGGGCCCGCGAGGATCTGCCAGGCGGTCTCCTCGCAATAGAATGGCTGGTATGGCAGCACGCTCACGCACCGGAACATCGCCGATCTCTGCCCGGTGTGGCCAAAGCGATTCGAGCTTCCAGCACGAGCGCCTGCTATAACCCCAGGCGCCAGCGGGCGGTTACCTCGGTTTCACACAACGTTCGCTGTAATATCCGATGGTTTAGTGCGGGCCGCGACCTGTCCTGATTTAGTCCTTACGTACCCCTTATGGAATCGATATCATGCGTTTCGTCTGCGTAGTCGTGATGGTTCTCGGCTGGGCTTGCGGCCCAACGACGGAGGGCGCAAGGCCGGGAGCGGGAAGCGATGCGAGTGACGCGCTGTCGAACGACGGCGCGACGCTGGTCGCGGACAGCTCCACCAACGGCGAGGACGGGAGCGCGGGCGAGGCCGACGCGACGACCGTCACTGACATCGATAGCGACTTCGATGGCGTAGCGGACGACATCGACAACTGCGTCGGCCTCTACAACCCGACCCAGGTCGACCTCGACGAGGATGGCATCGGCGACGCCTGCGACCCGGAGGTCGCGCGCGCCGACGACCGCGATGGCGACACCATCCCGGACGCGAACGACCCGTTCCCCGATGACGGGCTGCGCCCGGGCGTCGTGAGCACGGGCACGATCTACGTGCACACCTCGAGCGAGCTCTACCGCATGGAGATGAAGACCTACGACGTCTTCCTCATCCACGCGTTCGTGTGGCCGAGCAGCGCCACGAGCACCGAGATGACCGACATCGCGGTCGATCGCTGGGGCGTCATGTACGGCATCAGCTTCGACGACGTGTTCGTCATCAACCCGCAGACCGCCGAGTGCTGGCGCCTGGCGTCACTGCCGCAAGAGTTCAACGGGCTGACGCTGGTCCCCAAGAGCGTGACGGGCACCGCCAACGACACCATGATCGGCATCTCGAACGACGGCGGCTGGTGGCGCATGAACCTCGTGCCGACGACACCGCCGTCCGCGCAGCAGCGCGTCGAGCTGACCTACACCGGGACCTACGGCGGGAGCTGGCGCTCGAGCGGCGACGCGTTCTCGATCGAGGGCATCGGCACCTTCGCGACGATCGATCAAGGCGAGCTCACGAGCGACACGCTCGCGCGCATCGACCCGACGACCGGCGCCGTGCTCTCGACGGTCACGAGCTTTGGCTCGCACTCGCGCGTCTGGGGCTTGGCAGGCTGGACCGATCGCGTGTTCGCGTTCGACGCTGGCGGCGACATGCTGGTGCTCGACCTCGCGACCGGCGCCGTGCTGTCGCAGAAGAACCTGGGCAAGGCGTGGTGGGGCGCGGGCGTGCGCACCGTGATCGACGAGTGAGCGTGCCGCCACTGGGCACAGGGCGTTCTCGACGAACCCGATAGACCGTGGGAGGGTCTCGGTTCGTAACGAGGCCCCTGGAGGGGACATGAGTGACGACCTCGAGGGACAGGTCCTCGCGAGTCAGTTCAAGGTGCTGAAGAAGCTCGGGTCGGGCGGCATGGGCGCCGTGTACCTGGCCGAGCAGATGGAGATGGACCGCAAGGTGGTCGTCAAGGTCCTCCACCCCGAGGTCCTGGCGATGAACAGCGTGGCCATCGAGCGGTTCCGACGCGAGGCGAAGGCCGTCGCGCAGCTCAACCACCCCAACATCGTGCAGGTCTTCGTCTTCGGTCAGGCCGAGAGCGGACAGCTCTACCTCGCGATGGAGTTCATCGAGGGCCGCGACCTCGCGCACGACCTGTCCCAGGGCGCGATGCCCCAGCCGCGCGCGCTCAAGATCATCGACCAGATCTGCGCCGCGCTCGTCGAGGCTCACGGCGCCGGCATCGTGCACCGCGACCTGAAGCCCGAGAACGTGATGCTGGCCGATCGGCACGGCAACCCGGACTACGTGAAGGTGCTCGACTTCGGCATCGCCAAGCTGCACGACACCAGCGGCGGCGGGTCACAGCCGTCGATCACGCAGGCCGGCACGGTCTTCGGCACGCCGCGCTACATGTCGCCCGAGCAGGTCAAGGGCGAGCCGGTCGACGCGCGCAGCGACATCTACGCGCTCGGGCTGCTGCTCCACGAGCTGCTCACGGGGCGTCACCCGTTCAACGCGACGACGACCATCGACTACCTCATGAAGCACGTGAGCGAGCCGGTGCCGCCGCCGCGCGAGGCCTACTCCGAGCTCGAGATCACCCCGCGGGTCGAGGCGATCATCATGCGCTGCCTCGAGAAGGACCCGGCCGATCGCTACCAGAGCGTCGCCGAGATGCAGCGCGACGTGCGCACCGCGCTGCGCGACTTCTCCGAGGCGGTGCGCGGCTACCCGAGCGCGCCGCCCGAGCCGGCGGCGCCCGCGCGGTCCAAGGCCACCAAGGGCGCGAAGGTCGGCCGCACCGAGACGCACGTGCCCGACCCCGCGCGGCTTGCTCGACTGCCGCGCGCGCGCCCCTTGCACCCCGCGGTCTGGGTGGTGCTCGCGCTGATCGTCGTAGGCGGCATCGTGGCGCTCGTCGCCATCATGAAGAACCCGGCGACGCCCAGCGGCGAGCCGCAGCTCGTGCAGGCCGCGACGCACGCGACCGATCAACCACCAACGGAGCGGCCACCGACGCACGCCAACGATCCGGAAGAGCCCGACGAGGTCGAGCCCGACGAGCACGAGGAGCCGACGACGAAGCCGCCGGAGCACCCGGACGAGCCGGCGCCTACGACGACCGTCGAGGCTGGTCCCCCCGTCGACGGCTTCCCGGTGCCCAAGCTGGTCAAGCCGACCGCCACCACCGCGGCCGCCGAGGTGTACGACTCGGAGCTGTCGGCGCGCGAGCTCATCGGGTTCTACAAGGCCCAGCTCCACGGCAAGTACGCCCTGCGCGACATCCCCAACGGCATCCAGATCGACGACGCGAACGCGCCGTTCTCGTACGTCACCATCAGCGCCGGGACTGGACCCGGCATGATGTTGGTGCTCACGCGCAACGTGATGGTCGAGCGTGAGGACAAGGGCCCCGACCCGGCCTTCGGCGTGCTGTTCCCGGAGGGCAGCACGATGGTGGTGAAGTCGCCGCAGGCCGTGGTCGTGCGCAGCAAGCGCGCGTTCAAGGATGTCTGTGACTTCTATGCGACCCACCCGAGCTTCGGCGGCCACAAGGACGTGACCCTGTCGCGCCAGGACGAGGGCTCGCAGCTCTACTGCATCATGGTGCCCGACGGACAGGACGGCTCGAAGGACCTGACCTGGCAGGCGATCTCGGTCATCCCCGACCCCACGGCCGAGGGCATGATCATGATCTCGGTGACCCCGAAGATGAGCTACTGACGCGCTGATCGCGGGTCACGGCGTACACGCGTCCGCGGGTCCCGAGACGTGCACGGCGTTCGCGCGCACGCGAAAGCCGGCCGAGAAGCCGTCGCCGATACGGGGATCGAAGACGCAGTCGGGGCCCGCGATCGGGCTCGTGCAGTCGCCGTCATCGCAGCAGCCCGAGATGGCCACGGTCGCGGTGATGCACGGGATGCCCTGGCCCGCGGTCCATTGGATGAAGTCCTTGGTGCCGTTGCCCTCGGCGTCCTGGTCGATGTGGCCGGTCAGCCCGAGCACCGCATGCAGCGCGGTCGGGCAGCGCGGCAGCAACGCGGACGTGTCGATGCGCGCGAGCGCCGAGGCCGGGATGACACCGCCCAGGCGACCGTCCTCGAAGCCGGTGAGCGCGCCGTCGGCGATCGCGAGGTGGGCCTCGAAGCGAGCGCGCGCGATCTTCAGCAGCCCGAGCGGACCGACGGGCAGGTCGATCACTGGCGCCCACGCCCGCAGCCACGGCGGGGCCGGCGCGTGCGACCGCGTCTCGGCGTGGATGCCGTTGTCGGGGTCGTCCTGGTCATCGACAAGTGTCTTGACGATGCACTGGTCGAAGTCGGCCGGGTCACGCGCGATGGGCACGTCGATGGCGTCGAGCCAGGGCGGTGGTGAGGTCGCCGGACACGACCGATCGCGGCCTCCGAAGAGCGCGAGCTGCACCTCGGGATCATCGCCGAGCGACTGGACGTCGCCGAGGACCGCGAGCTGCACGAGCTCGCCGCTGGCGATGTAGTCGCTGATGTAGCCGTTGACCGCCGCGCGCACGACGTCGGTCGCGGCCATACGATTGTCGGTACCCGTGCCCGCGTCGTGGTCGCCGTCGGCGTCGTCGAGATCCCAGCCGACGTTGGCATCGAGGGCGAGCTCGACCAACACCACCGCGGGCTCGAAGCCACATGCGAAGCAGCCATCGGCTTTGCATTCATCGCCGTCGTCGCAGGCTTCGTCGCCCTCGACGGTGCCATCCCCGCAGGTGGTCGTGACGACCTCGACATCGTCATCCACCTGCGTGTCGGGTGGGGTCAGCGAGTCGGCGCTGGTGTCGGGCGCGACGGTCTCGGGCGAGGTGTCGGCGGGCGGCGCGATGTCGGTCGGCTCGCCAGTGACGGCGGTGTCGACGAGCACGCTGTCAGCGACGGTCGCGACCATGTCTTGGGTCGCGCCGCTGTCGGTCGCGCCGAGGGTGCCGTGCGTCTCGTCGCCCGAGCATGCGGTGAGGACCATGAGCAGGGCGAGCGAGCGTGGGTACATGGCCGGCAGGCTAGTCCCGCCGGGGCGAAGTCGCAACGCGGCGGCGCGGGCGACGGGTGCAACGGGCCCGCGCTCGCGCCATAGTCGCCCGATGCAGACGTCCAGTCGGTGGCTGCCCGTGGCGCTCACTGTCGCCGTCGTCGCCATCTCGACCGCGGCCGTGCTGTTCCGCATGGCACCGGACGTGCCGCCGCTCACCGCGGCGGGCGATCGGCTGTTGCTGGCCGGCGTGCTGCTGGCGCTCTGGGTCGGGCCGCGGCGGCTCGCGGCGCTGCCACGTGGACCGACCGCGCTGGCCGGCGTGCTCTACGCGGCGCACTTCGGCGCATGGGTCGCGTCGCTCGGCATGACGTCGATCGCGACCTCGGTCACGGCGGTCACGACGAGCCCGATCCTGCTCGCGCTCTGGGGCCTCGTCACGCGCCGCGATGCACCCACGCGCCGCACGCTCGTGGCCCTGACGCTGGCCGCGATCGGGGTCGTCGCGCTCGCGCTGGTGAACGGTGACGACCGCCCCGCGCATGGCCTCGGGCTCGCGCTCGCGCTGGCCGGCGCCGCGCCGATCGCGGCCTACTTCTGGCTCGGCAGGAGTCTCGGGCCGGAGCTCGACGCGCTCGCGTTCTCGAGCGCGGCCACGCTCATCGGTGGGATCGTGCTGCTCGTGCTGGCGCTCATCGTCGGCGAGCCGCTGGTACCGACGCGCTGGTCCGAGGTCGGCGTGATCGTCGGCGCGGCCGCCGTGCCACAGCTCGTCGGGCACACGCTACTGACCTGGTCGCTGCGCCACGCGACGCCCACGACGGTCGCGCTGGCCACGCTCGGTGAGCCGGCGGGAGCGTCGATCCTGGCCGCGCTGCTCATCGGTGAGCCGCTCACCTGGCCCGCCGCGATCGCCTGCGCGATCACGCTGAGCGGCGTGGCGCTGGCCACCCGACCGCCTAAACGAACGGCCTCGAACGTCGCCGCGCGGCAGCCTACGCCGTCATGAGATCGGCTGGGCAGCCTCCCGCGGAACCGCTGGCTGCCATGGCCGAATCCACGGAGGCCTCCTGCGGAAGAATATCCGAGCGACCGCCACGGTCTGCGCCCCGGGCCGCGGAACCCGACCAATGGTGCCTATGACGAAGTCCGACGAGCGCACAGCCGACGCCCTGGGTATCTGCCCCGGCTGCGACCTGCCCGCGTCGGTCGGCGCCCCGTGCGACGAGCGCGCCTGCGCGCGGCGCGGCCTCCACGCGATCCCGCTGGCGTTCGGGCTCGACCTGCCGCGCGACCGCGACCCCAACCTCGGTCGCATCATCGACGGCATGCTGCTGGTCGGCGTGCTGGGTGTCGGTGGCTTCGGGCGTGTGTATCGAGCGGTCGGTCCGGCGGGCGAGGTCGCGGTCAAGCTCGCCAACACCACGCCCCGCGGCGGCGCCGACCCGATCGCCGCCGAGCGCCTGCGGCGCGAGGCCCGGGCGCTCGCCGCGCTCGACCACGAGAACATCGTGCGCCTGCTCGGCTCCGGCGCGGCCGATGGCGTCCCTTACCTCGTGCTGGAGCACGTCGCCGAGGCGCAGAGCCTCGAGGCGCTGATCGCCGCGCACCCCGAGCGCTTCGACGCCAGCACCATCTTCGTCATCGTCGCGGGCATCCTCGACGCGCTCACGGCGGCCCACGCGCAGGGCATCGTGCACCGCGACGTGAAGCCCGAGAACGTGCTCGTGCTGCACGACCTCGACGTGCGCGTGCTCGACTTCGGCCTGGCCCACAGCGATGAGCACAAGGGCGAGCGGCCTCGCTCGGCGACGGTCGGCACACCCACGCACATGGCCCCCGAGCAGCTCAGCAACAGCGACATCGGCCCGTGGACCGACTGCTACGGCGTCGGCGTCATCGCCTTCGAGCTCATGACCGGCCGCCTCCCGTTCGCGGGCAAGACCGCCTCGGCCGTCCTGCGCGAGCGCAGCGATCCGCGCCGTGACGTGCTCGACGACGCGCCCGAGCTTCCCGAAGCAGTGCTCGACTTCCTCGCGATGGCGCTCGCCGACAGCCCGCGCGACCGCTTCCAGAGCGCGGCTGGCATGCGCGCGGCGCTCGAAGACGCGCTCGAAGGCTGGGACGAGTTCTCGCCGAGCGCTCAGCCGGCGCCGCAGCCGAGCACACCGCTCGAGCGGGTGCCTGTGTCGGAGCGCGCGACGCTCTTCGAGGCGAGCCCGCTCGACGACGACCTACAGCCGGCGCGCGACTCGTCGATCGAGACGCGTGCCAAGAGCGGCGCGCTGACGCTCATCCAGCTGGCCCCGCTGGCGGCCGCGGCGCTCCTCACCGTGATGGCGCTCGGTGGCCGCCGTGTCCCGTGGAGCGCGCTCGAGCTCGGGGCGATGCACACGCGCGTGGCCATCGCCTCGATCCCCACGCCGCCGTCGCCCGAGCCGCCGCCTCAGCCGACCGTCGACCCGACCCGCGAGCTGCGCCGGACGCTCGTCGATCACGCGCGTCGCGGGACGCTCGTGGCCAGCGAGATCGCCGCCTTCGAGGCCGCCTGTGCGCCCGAGCTGGGCTGCCGCGCGACCATCACGGCGGGTGACGTCACGCGCGGCCTGCGGTTCCCCGAAGCTGGTCCCGCGGCGGGCACGCTGGTGCTCACGTTCCCAGCCCACACCACGGCGCACGCCCCCGATGACTGCGGCGCCCGCGCACGCCGGAGCCGCGCTATCGTCGGCGGCGCCTGGGACGAGATCGACGCGGCCTGGGGTGGCTACGTGCAGCCGCGCATCGTGCTCGAGGCCAAGCAGGGCCGCGCTGCCCAGGTACGAAAGGTTCTTGTCGATCGTGCCACCACCCGCGACGCGCTCGCGAGCGGCCGCGCGGCGCTCGACGCGGGCGTCGCGGTGAGCATCGACCTGAGCCAGCTCGGCGGCGTGCCGCTCAAGGCGCTCGAGGAGCTGCGCTTCCAGGCGGTCGAGGGTCGCTTCGGCGAGGAGGGCAAGAACCCCTGCCGGCTGGACGCGCCGCGGGCGTGGATCGTGGCGCCCGCGCTGGGTGCGGTCGATCCGTGAGCCGCTAGCGCCGCTGGTGTTCCACGGCCTCGTCGCGTAGCTTTGGCCCGTGCCCCGTCACGACCCGCCCGAGCTCGACGTGATCGCGATCCTCCTCGCGCCGATGCCGTTCCTCGCGCTCGCGGGGCCGCCGCGCCGCTTGGCTTTGCCGAGGCCGGTGGGCCTCCAGCCGGTCGTCGTGCAGGCGACGCCGAGCGCGGCCGCTCAGCGACCCGAGCCGCCGCCGCGCCCGGTGGTCGCTCCGCCCGAGCCGCCCCGAGACACGCCCGAGGACAGCAAACACGAGCTCGGCCCGTCGCCGTTCGACCCGGGCTTCCTGCCGCCGACCACCGGCCTGCGCGAGCGCCCGGAGGGGCCCGGGCCCGATCCGCGCACACTGTCGCTCAACCGCGCCAAGCGCACGCCGTCGCCGTCCGCGCCCGCGCCCATCGCGCGCACGAACCCCCGCGCGCCGCAGCCGGACGCGGCGCACGACCTGCTGATCCTGCCGCAGATGCCGTCCTTCAAGTGCTCGGATCACGGCCTCCAGGCGGTCCTCAACTACCTGCGTAGCGCGCAGCTCTTCAGCCCACGCACCTTGCACGACACGCCCGAGGGCCTCGTCTACGAGCTGTCGCCCGACGTGTTCGTGCACCAGATCTTCGTCGACGGCATGGCCCCGGCGGGCGGCCCTTGCGTGCTCGAGGCCACCCTGCGCGCGTTCCGAGCGCCCAGCGCGCCCGCGTTCGGCCCGCCCGCGCGCGTGACCTGCTTCGCGCTCGAGCTGGTCGGCAGCCGCTTCGGCTTCGTGCTCGAGACGTTCAAGCAGCGGCTCCACCAGATCATCTATCTCCGACCAGAGGTTCACGTCAGCCCGCACGACCCGGCGCGCCTGCGCGAGCGCACCACCGAGCAGCCGACGAAGCTCCCGGCCTGCGACATGCAGGAAGTCGATCGGGGTTGATTGACAATTGAAGCCGCGCGCATCTAAGTCGCCGGCCCATGACGCTGCGCCACTTCATCACGACTCAGGATTGGACCCGCACCGAGCTGCAGGGGATCCTCGACGAGGCCGGCCACCTCAAGCAGGACCGCATCCAGCCGCTGCTGCGTGACAAGGCCATCGCGCTCCTGTTCTTCAACCCCTCGCTGCGCACGCGCTCGAGCTTCGAGCTCGGCATCAGCCAGATGGGCGGTCACGCGCTCGTGCTGGAGCCCGGCAAGGGCGCCTGGCCGATCGAGTTCGAGGACCACGTGCGCATGGACGGCGACGCCGAGGAGCACATCGCCGAGGTCGCGCAGGTGCTGTCGCGCTATTGCGATCTCATCGCGGTGCGCGCGTTCCCGAAGTTCAAGGACTGGTCGGTCGACCGCGAGGACCACGTGATCAAGCAGGTCGCCAAGTACGCGACGGTGCCGGTCATCAACCTCGAGACCATCACGCACCCCTGCCAAGAGCTCGCGCACATGCTGGCGCTGCAGGAGAAGCTCGGCGACGTGCGCAACAAGAAGTACCTGCTCACCTGGACCTGGCACCCCAAGGGACTCAACACCGCGGTCGCCAACTCGGCGCTGCAGATCGCCACGAAGTTCGGCATGGACGTGACGCTGCTGTGCCCCGAGCCGGCGTACCTGCTCGACGAGCGCTACCTCGAGTTTGCCAAACAGAATGTCGCCGAGAATGGCGGCAGCTTCCGTGTCACGCACGACATCGAGGACGGCTACCGCGGCGCCGACGTCGTCTACTGCAAGTCGTGGGGCGCGCTGCCCTACTTCGGACGCTGGGAAGACGAGCAGCCGATGCGGCTGAAGTACAAGCACTTCATCGTCGACGAGGCCAAGATGGCGCTCACCAACAATGGTCTGTGGAGCCATTGCCTGCCGGTGCGCCGCAACATCAAGGTCACCGACGGGGTCATCGACTCGCCGAACTCCATCGCCATCGACGAGGCCGAGAATCGCCTGCACGTCCAGAAGGCGCTGATGCACCAGCTGCTCGACACGTACAACACATGACCGCCAACCTCGACACGCGCGGTGTCATCCAGCAGCTGCTCAGGAACCTCGGCTCGCAGCGTGAGGTCGAGCAGTACCTGAAGCAGTTCTCGTCCATCGAGTCGACGAAGTTCGCGGTCATCAAGGTCGGCGGCGCCATCGTCAAGGAGCAGCTCGACGACCTGGTGTCGTCGCTCTCGTTCCTCGCGCGCGTCGGCCTCTACCCGATCATCATCCACGGCGCGGGCGAGCAGCTCACCGAGACGCTGGCCGAGACTGGCTATGTGCCAAATTTCGTCAACGGCAAGCGCATCACCGACGCGCACACGCTCTACATGGCGCGTAAGGTCTTCACGCGCGTGAACCACCAGCTGTGCGACGCGCTCGAGGCGC
>Ga0164241_10001970_pt1 | contig 23378 bp, 16 predicted proteins | sample OricomyardsoilBY_FD_108780 | JGI IMG/M metagenome (GOLD analysis project Ga0164241, IMG submission 108780) | Backyard soil microbial communities from Emeryville, California, USA - Original compost - Back yard soil (BY) | ecosystem: Environmental > Terrestrial > Soil > Unclassified | place: USA... | reverse complement strand
GCCCAAGGGCGACGGGCCGCGGGCGGTGGCCGCCCTGGAGTCACGGCAGCCGGAGATCGACTTCGAGGCCATCGTCTACAACGACCACGTCGGCAAGGTCTCGTTGATCGGTGCCGGCATGCGTTCGCACCCGGGGGTCACCGCCACCTTCTGCGAGGCGCTGGCGGCTGCCGGCGTCAACATCGACATCATCTCCACCTCCGAGATCCGCATCTCCGTGCTGGTCCGGGACGTGGAACTGGACACCGCGGTGCGCGCGTTGCACGACGCATTCGAACTCGGCGGCGACGAAGAGGCCGTCGTGTACGCCGGAACCGGGAGGTAGGTCACGTGAGTGGATTGCGAGTAGGGGTCGTCGGCGCCACCGGCCAGGTCGGCGCCGTGATGCGACGCATCCTGTCGGAGCGGAACTTCCCGGTCGAGCAGATCCGGTTCTTCGCCTCCGCCCGGTCGGCGGGCAAGACCCTGCCCTGGGGGGCTGCTGAGGTCACCGTCGAGGACACCGCCGAGGCCGACCCGACCGGGCTGGACATCGCGCTGTTCTCCGCCGGGGCCACCCTGTCCCGTGCCCAGGCGCCGCGGTTCGCCGAGGCCGGCGTCACCGTCATCGACAACTCGTCGGCCTGGCGTAAGGACCCGTCGATCCCGCTGGTGGTCTCCGAGGTGAACCCGCAGGCCGCGCTGAACGCGATCGCCGAGAAGGGCCCCGGCGTCATCATCGCCAACCCGAACTGCACCACCATGGCGGCCATGCCCGTCCTCAAGCCGCTGCACGACGCGGCCGGGCTGCGCCGGCTGATCGTGTCCACCTACCAGGCCGTGTCCGGGTCCGGGCTGGACGGGGTCGCCGAGCTGGAGGGCCAGGTGACCTCGGTCGTCGGGGGACCGGTGGCGCCCGGCGCGCTGACCCACGACGGGTCCGCGGTCGAATTCCCGGCGCCGAAGAAGTACGTGCGTCCGATCGCGTTCAACGTGATCGCGCTGGCCGGCGCGATCGTCGACGACGGCACCTTCGAGACCGACGAGGAACAGAAGCTGCGCAACGAGTCCCGCAAGATCCTGGGCATCCCGGACCTCCTGGTCTCCGGCACCTGCGTGCGGGTGCCGGTGTTCAGCGGCCACTCGCTGTCCATCAACGCAGAGTTCGACCGGCCGATCTCGGTGGCGCGGGCGACCGAGTTGCTCGCCGGCGCGCCCGGAGTCGAGCTGACCGACGTGCCGAACCCGCTGCAGGCGGCCGGCGCCGACCCGTCGTTCGTCGGCCGGATCCGGCAGGACGCCTCCGTGCCCGACGGGCGTGGCCTGGTGCTGTTCGTCTCCAACGACAACCTGCGCAAGGGCGCAGCGCTCAACGCGGTGCAGATTGCCGAAGTGGTCGCCGACGCGGTGGTGGCCGCGCGCTGACCCGAAGAACGCGGGACGCCGGATCGAGATCCTGGAGTACACGAGGTCGTTCGCGGACGCCTACGGTGTGCGGGCCGGCATCCGGTTCGGCACCTCCGTGCGCGGCGGCCGTCAGGAGGCCGACGGTGACTGGACCCTGGACACCTCGGCCGGTGAGGTCCGCGCCTGCGCGCTGGCCCGCTGCACCGGGGTGACCTGGCATCCACGGATGCCCGCCGTGCCCGAAGATTTCGACGGCGAGGTCATCCACTCGGTGGACTACCGGGCACCGTCGATCTTCGCCGAGAAGCGGGTGCTGATCGTCGGCCTGGGCAACTCCGGGGCCGACATCGCCTGCGACGCAGCCCCGGTCGCCGACACCGCGTTCATCAGCACCCGACGCGGGTACCACTTCATCCCCAAGTTCCTGGCCGGGACGCCGTCGGACCACCCGCGAACGCGTCGACCTGGTGGTGTTCGCCACCGGCTACGACCGCCGCGGGCAAGCCAGGTACCTGGCCCGGATCGACGCCGAGGACGCCGTTCGCCGACCCGGTGCGGGGTCGGCCACGGCATTGTCAAGCCTCAGAACTGAATGTGGACAACTTCTTTCGGTCGGCGGTGATTGTGGACAACTGACCCGAGGGGTCGGGGTGATCACCTACATTCGCGACATGGGATTTCACTTCCGTCGCGGCCGGGCCGAACTGCTCCTGGTGCCGGCTGTCCTATTGCTCGCCGCCTGCTCGTCGACGCATGCCGGGTCGGCGACCCCGGCCTTCGGGACGTCGGCCGTGGCGACCACCGTCTCGACGCCGGTCGCGACTGCGTCGGTCACCGTGCCGTCGACACGAGCCTCGCCGACCGCTGAATCGACACGATCATCCTCTGTCCACCCCGCCACCGACATCGCCTCCGGCGCATGGTCGTTCGCCCATATCGAGTTCGGCAGCGAGGGAATCCCGTCGCCGACCGGCGACCTGACCGCGCAGCCGGCCGGCAACCGGGTCTGCTTTCAACCGGGCTCCCGCTGTGCGGAGCTGGCCGACCAGGATCGGCCTGCGTTCGCGGTGTACTCCCCGGACGGCAAGCAACTGTTGATCGCGGCCGGACCGGACGGTTCGGCGGACCGGTCGATCTACGTGCTGGACACGGACGATGCGTCGGTACGGGTGATCGGACCCGACGGCGTCGCGGATGCGTCCACCGGTGAGCCGCCCCGTTGGGACCTGTCGAGCGTTGCCTGGTCCGTCGACGGGTCGTCGGTGGTGATCGTTCCGCACACCGAGGCTGACACCGGGGCGGTGCTATCGGCTGACCTGGCCACCGGCGCCGTCACCGGGATCGTCCGATTGCCAGCGGATCTGGCCAACGCAAGCCCCAGTATCTGGCCTACTCGGAACGGCATCGCGCTGATCGTCAACAGTGGACAGGATCGCCAGACACTATGGTGGCAGTATCCGGGCGACACGGCGCCGGCCGACATCGCCCGGTTCCAGCAGGACGGTGGTTCGCTCCATCTGTCGGCAGCCGACCCGCTCGGCCGGGTGGTGCTGACCTGTCCGCGGACGGCCGACGGGCGTCTGGGCGCGACGATCGCGGTCGGCGTCGACAGCAGGCGGGCCAACCCCGCGCTCAACGACTCGGTGTCCTGCGCCGGGGCGGTGTTCTCGGCCGACGGCCGATTCGCGGCCCTCACCGCGCAACTCGCCGGCACCTACTCCTTGGTGATCATGGAGGTGCTGACCAACCGTCGGGTGCTGACGGTGCCGCTGCCGGTGCCCGAACCGTCCCAACCGCCGTTTCTCACCTGGTTCGATGACGTCGTGGTGGCGGCGGACGTCAGCGGCGAATGGTCGGCGCCTTCGCTGATCATGCGGTTGGGGCCGTGACGTCAGCCGCAGGTCGCGATCCCCAGCGAGCCTGCGGTGCCGACCGGGCCGGCCTCGGAGGCGACCACGTAGCCGCAGCCGTCGGCGGCCCCGGCGATCCCCTCGGCCTGCGGCAAATGCGGCAACGGCAGGGACCGGACCGGCCAGTCGGGAAACGTGGTCAGATCCGCGGACGGATCGGGCGCCGTGTATTCGTGGACGTCGTCATAGGTGAGCAGCAGCACCCGACCGGGGGTGACAGCCAGATCGGTGGCGACGTTCCCGGTGAGAATGGTGCGCATCGGCCGCGGGGAGCCGGGAATCTGGAATTCCCGGACGAAGGCCAACTCGCCACCGCCCGGATCTCCCCGGTACATGCGGTGCGGCGCACCGTTCTTCGGCTTCGTGATGACCAGCAGCGAACCGTCCGGCTCGACCAGCATGGACTCGGCGTTGTGCGGACCGTCGGGATAGCGGTAGTGCCACTCGTCGGCGTCGACGGACACCTGCGGGCCGGTATCGGACAGGTCGGGTTCGGCGGCCCGATACACGACGATGTCGTCCCGCTGCTCCCGGTTGTCCCCGATGTCGCCCACATACAGGCAGGTCGTGGCGGCCGGTCCCGGGACGGGCCCGCACGGCCCGGCGGCCAGCGCCTCGGCGTTGGCCGCAGCCATCCCGGCGAGATCGACGCGGGCGACCAGCGCGCCCTGCTCGTCCACGACCGCCAGGGTGGACGCGCCGGTGCCGTCATCGACCAGAAAGAACCGGTCGGGCGTCGAGGTGGCGACGGCGATCCCGCTGGCCTCGTCGGCGACGCCGTGGTCCAGCTGGACGGTCCGCACGGTGACGGACGCGGTCGTCGAACTCGCCGTGGCGGAGGAGGCGACGGTGGTCGGCGCCGGCGCAGGTGAGGGCGGCTCGGTGTCGACCGGTGAAGCGGCTGCGGTCTGGCCGGAGGGCGCAGTGGCAACGCTTGGCCCGGTGGCGGCCGATTCCGGGCCGCCGGTGGTCGGGCCGGTGCAGCCGGGGGTGAACAGGACGGCGGCCGCGGTCAACGCAGCTGCCAAGGGGTTGCCGGGCCGAACGCGTGCCGCGAGCCGGATTCGTGAGCCAGCCTCCGATCCGCCGGCCGGTTCGGCCGGCCGCGACCACGGGGTCGTGCGCATTCGTTGCTCCGTTCCGGATGCGGTGACGCTCGTCCGACCCGGCCTGCACGCTATACCGGCGTCGCAGGCAGGATCGACGGGATGAGCATCAGGGTGGTGGGGATCGGCGGGTCGGTGGACGCGAACTCGCAGTCGGATCTGGTGCTGCGGGCGGTGGTGTCGCGCGTGGCGGATCTCGGTGCGGACGTGCAGATGTTCACCGGCCTGGACCTGGACCTGCCGCCCTACCACACGGGCGCGGTGCTGCCCGAGGTCGCCACCGGGTACGTGAATGCGATCCGGTGCGCCGACGCGGTGGTCATCGGTTCCCCCGGCTACCACGGAACGGTGTCCGGGCTGGTGAAGAACGCCCTGGACTATCTGGAGGAGCTGCGGACCGACCCCCGTCCCTACCTGGACGGACGGGCGGTCGGGCTGATCGCCGTGGCCGGGGGCTGGCAGGCGTCGGTGTCCACTCTGGGCACGCTTCGGCAGATCGCGCACGCCCTCCGCGGCTGGCCCACCCCGCTGGGTCTGGCCATCAACAGCACCGTGACCCGCTTCGCCGCGGACGGATCGTGCGACGACGAGGTGGCGGCCGCCTCGGTCCGGACCCAGGCCGAGCAGCTGGTCGACTTCGCTCGGAACTGGTCCGGCCGGCCGCGCGCCTGAGGGCACCTGCCCGCTCGCGGCACCGGCTGCGGGTTCGGGGACGAGCGGGTGAGGCATGGCAACCTTTGGCAACGCTTTTGCTGACCACTGCCGACCGGGGCATGCTGCTCTTACCGCCCGCGCCGAGTCAGCTACTCCAAGGGAGCCTTCGTGGTCGACCTGTCAGTCGAGCTGGTCAAACGCCCCGATGACGCCACCGAGGTCCACGCGCGCGCGCGACACGCAGACTGGAAGTGCTCCTCCTGATCACCTCGACCGTCGGGCATTCGGACTTGTTCATCGGGCGGACCGCTGAGCTCGAGGTCCTCCGGCTGGAACTGGCGGCCACGCGGGCAGGTGTGTCCCGAGTCGTGCTGATCGAAGGTCCGGCGGGGATCGGCAAGTCGGCCCTGCTCGACCACCTGCTGCTCGATGAGCCGGATCTGACGGTGCTGAGGGCGGCCGGTGAGCGGTGGGAGGCGTCCGTCGCCTTCGGCGTGGTCGATCAGCTGATGCGGTCGACGAAGGTCAGCCGGGCACGTCTGTTCGCCGACCGTGAACGGTCCCTGCCGGCGGAGGAGCCGGTCGGGGTCGGCCGGCGCGTCCTCCAGGCGATCGAGGACATGGAGGCCACGTCACCGGTGGTCGTGGTCGTCGACGATGCGCACTGGGCGGACCTCGACTCCTTGCGCGCCCTGCTGTTCGCGACTCGGCGGCTGGTCGACGCGCGTGTCCTGACCCTGCTGGCGCAGCGAACCGAGGACGCGCCACGACTTCCGGAAGGTCTGCGCCGACTGGCCGGTGGCCGCACCGGGAGCACAATCGAGCTGACGCCCCTGACGCCCGCCGACGTCCCGGACCTGGCGGGTCTGCACGGGGTGCCGGTCATCTCCAGCAGTGCGGCACACAGGCTGTGTGAGCACACCAACGGGAACCCGCGGTACATCATCACGTTGCTGGCAGAGGTGCCGACGGATCGGTGGAAGGGCTGGGAGCCGGTGCTGCCCGCACCTCGCTCGTTCACCGCGCAGGTCGCCCGCCAGATCGAGGTGTGCTCGCCGGAGACTCGTCGTCTGGTGGAGTCGGCCGCGGTGCTGGGCGAGCCCGCCACCTTGTCCGATCTGGTCGAGATCGCGGACGTCGAGGACATCGTGCCGGCGCTCGACGAGGCGATCGAGCTGGACCTGCTTCAGCTCTCCGACGGCGAGCCGCGATTGGGTGGGGTGACGTTCGTCCATCCGCTGGTCCGGGCCGCGGTCTACGGCCGGCTTGGCCCGGTCCGCCTGGTCGAGCTGCACCTGGCCGCTGCCCGCATCGTCGAGGATGAGGCGACCGTGTTGCGCCATCGGGTGATGGCGGCGATTGAGCCCGATCCCGAGCTGGTGGATCAGCTGTCGGTGTTCGCGCGTGATCGCGCGGCGGCAGGGGCGTGGGCGACCGCGGCGTCGGCGTTTCTGGAGGCGGCCCGGCTCAGCCGCGGCCAGCAGGATCGTGAGCACCTGCTGCTCAAGGCCGTCGACGCAATGATCGGTGCGGGGGACCTGGCACAGGCAGAGGTCTTCGCGGAGGAGGTCGTCGGATTCCAGCCGAACGCCATGAGCCAGGCCACCATGGGCTATCTGGCCGTGCTGCGCGGACGGCTGGACGAGGCGGACAAGCTGCTCAATGCCGCCTGGGAAAGTGCCGGCCCGGCCGAGGATCCCGGTGTGACCGCAGTGGTCTGTCATCGCCTGGCCCTGCACTCGGTGGGCCGGCTGCAGGACTGCGAAGTGGTCAAGTGGTCCCGGCGGGCCATCGAGCTGTCCGTGCGCGAGGATCCGGTGCGGGTCGAAGCCGAGGCGCTCCTGGGATTGGGACTGGGTCTGCAAGGTGATCTCGCCGGCGGCTTGCGCTCCCACGAATCGGTCCTGGCCGAGCTGTCCGGAATGCCGACGCCGCCACCGGACGAACCGGTCAGGATGGCCGCCGGCTGGCTGCACCTGGTCGATGAGGACATCGTCGGTGCCCGCGCGCTCCTCGGAACGGCGGCCGCCGGCTTGTTCAGTGCAGGTACGGTGCGGATCGCCGTGTGGTCGTATGTGTGGTTGGCGCACGCCGATTTCGCTTTCGGTGCGTGGGACGAAGCCGGCGCGCCGGCGTCGCGGGCGGTGTCGTTGCTGCAGGAGTCGGGCCACGAATGGCTCCGACCGCTCGCCCACCTGGCGGCGACGCTCGTGCCGGCGGCCCGTGGCGAGTGGGCCGCGGCGGAGCAGCACGCTCAGTTGGCGGCGGCGCACCCCGACGACTACGAACTGATGCAGGTGGCCTCCGGCCTGGCCCACGCCCACCTGGCATTCGCCCGCGCCGACCACGACGGAGTGCTGCGAGCCCTCGAACCCGTCGCCGATCTGACCGTCCGGCAGGGCGTCGACGAGCCGGGATTCTGGCCCTGGCAAGACCTCTACGGCGACGCGCTGGTCAGCGCCGGACGCCTGGACGAGGCGACGGAGTTCCTGACCGTGCATGGGGACGCTGCCGCGCGGCGAGGGCGCCGGTCGATGATGGCCCGGCTCGCACGGGTCCGCGGTCGGCTCGCGGCCGCGCGTGGCGACGTCGCCGCCGCCGAGGCGGCATTCGATCAAGGATTGATTGAGATCGCCGACTTCCCAATGCCTTTCCAGCGCGCTTTGCTGGAGTTCGCCTACGGGCAGGTGCTCCGCAGGGCCGGCCAGCGCCGCGCCGCCGCCCATCAGCTACAGGGAGCGAGGGAGAGGTTCAGCCGATTGATGGCCAACCCGTACCTGGATCGGTGCGACCGCGAGTTGGCCGCCTGCGGCCTGGCTCCGGCCAAGCGCAGCACCTTCGACCCCAGCCGGCTGACCGCCCAGGAGTCGGCGGTGGCCCGGCTGGTGGCGACGGGGATGGGCAATCGGCAGGTGGCGTCCGAATTGTTCATCAGCATCAAGACCGTTCAGTTCCACCTGACCCACATCTACGCGAAGCTGAACATCAACTCGCGCGCGGAGCTGGCCGCGCAGTTCCGGGATGTCGAGGACGACGACGAGCAGCTCGTCGGGTCGGACGAGTAGCGAGCAGGGTTCGGACGAGTAGCGAATAGTGTTTCGGAACAGCCGCAGTCGGACAAGCGGCGCGGTACCGGCGTCGGTGACATCCTCGTGGCTAGACAGGCGCACGCCGAGGTGCGCCGCCGGGAGGACCGTCATGACCGCTGTGCCGACCCCAGCCACCGATCAGCTCCGGGCCGCCCGCGACCTGCTGCTGCGCTACCGCGACGATCATGCCGCCGCCGTCGACCGCTTCCGCTGGCCCCGGCCGGCCACCTTCAACTGGGGCGTCGAGTGGTTCGACGTCGTCGCCGCCGAGCACCCGGACCGGGCGGCGCTGGTGATCGTGGAGCCGGACGGATCGGTCGGGTCCTGGACGTACGGGCAGCTGTCCCGCCGCTCGGACCAGGTGGCCGGATGGCTGGCGGCAAACGGAGTGCGGCGCGGCGACCGGATCGTGCTGATGCTGGGCAATCAGGTCGAGCTGTGGGAGATCATCCTGGCCGCGATCAAACTCGGCGCGGTGATCATCCCGGCCAGCACCCTGCTCACCCCGGACGACCTCGCCGACCGGGTGCGCCGGGGTGGGGCTCGGTTCGTCATCGCCCGTGACGTTGACGCCGACTCCTTCCGGCACGTGCCCGGCACGTTCGTCCGGATCGCCGTCGGCCGGCCGACCGAGGGCTGGATCGAGTACGACGACACCAGCGCCTACCCGGATCAGGGCTTCGAGCCGGACGGGGTCTCGATGGCCGACGACCCGCTGCTGCTGTACTTCACCTCGGGCACCACCGCTTTGCCGAAACTCGTCGAGCACAGCCAGATCTCGTACCCGATCGGGCACCTGACCACCATGTACTGGATCGGCCTGGAGCCCGGCGACGTGCACCTGAACATCTCATCGCCCGGCTGGGCCAAGCACGCCTGGTCCTGTGTGTTCGCCCCCTGGCTGGCCCAGGCGACCGCGCTGGTCTTCAACTACGCCCGGTTCGACGCGGGGGAGCTGATGCGGGTGCTGGACGAGCAACGGGTGACTACGTTCTGCGCGCCGCCGACGGTGTGGCGGATGCTGATCCAGGCCGACCTGTCCCGGTTGCGGACGCCGCCGCGCGAGGTGGTCGGGGCCGGGGAGCCGTTGAATCCGGAGGTGATCGAGCAGGTCCGGCGGGCCTGGGGGGTGGTGATCCGCGACGGCTTCGGGCAGACCGAGATGACCTTGGCAGTGGGCAACTCGCCGGCTGTGCCGGTGCGGCCGGGCTCGATGGGGTGGGCCATGCCCGGATACCGGGTGGCGCTGCTGGATCCGGCGTCGGGCGAGCCCGCGGACGACGGGGAGATCTGCTTCGACCTGTCCGCGGGGACGGTCGGGCTGCTCACCGGGTATCACGGCGAGCCGAAACGCACCGCCGAGGCCACCCGTGGCGGGTATTACCACACCGGTGACCTCGGGTCCCGGGACGCCGACGGCTATCTGACCTACGTCGGGCGCGACGACGACGTGTTCAAGGCCTCCGACTACCGGATCTCCCCGTTCGCGGTCGAATCCGTCCTGCTGGAACATCCGGCGGTGGCCGAGGCGGCCGTCGTGCCCTCGCCCGATCCGCTGCGGTTGGCCGTGCCCAAGGCCTACGTGGTGCTGGCCGAGGGGTACCACCCCAATCGGGTCGCGGCCCGGCTGATCTTCGAGCATTCCCGGGACAGACTGGCGCCGTACCAGCGGATCCGGCGCCTGGAGTTCGGCCGACTGCCCAAGACCATCTCCGGCAAGATCCGCCGGGTGGAGCTGCGCGGGCGGGAGCAGGAGCTGCACGGGTCCGATGATGTCGGAGGGGGGCCGGAGTATGCCGTCGAGGACTTCCCCGAGTTGCGCTGACCGGTGCCGCCGAGGGGCGGGTGTCGGGCCCGGGATCAGGTGACGAAGGCGCCGAGCCGGGTGAGGAAGTCCTTGCGGGCCTTGCCGTTTTCGACGTCCGTGCGCGTCCGGCCGAGTTGCTGGTCCAGCCACTGCTTCCACAACCGTTGGCGCGGGAGATCCAGCGTGGCGTGATACTCCCGGAGGCGGGTGAGCGCCTCGTCCTTGACGGCCGGGTCGGCCTGCGCCCAGGTGAAGAGCCTGTCCGTCTCCACGGCGCCCAGCAGCTCGAAGAACGCGGGACCGGCCTCGGCCGGCGTGGGGCCCCGGCGGTGGTAGGAGTTGACGAAACCCTCGACGTAGGCGAGCACCTCGGTGTTCGCCGACAGGTCCTGGGCGCCCTTGCCGATCAGCACGGCGTCCAGCGTCGACATCGCCCCCTTCCGCTTGCGGGTCTGCTGCCCGAGCCAGTCGCCGAACGACGGCCGGCCCCGGGCCGGCAACGACTGCCAGGCCTTGACCGCCGCCAGCACCTTCAGCTTGTGCCGGGCGTGCACCATCTCGTGTCGCACCGTGTGCAGGGACAGGCCCTTGTCCGCGTTCAACATCCCGACCGACAGGATGATGGCGACCTGGCGGTCCGGCGGCTTGGTCTTGTCCAGCTGGAATCCGATGCCGTAGCGGCCGGCACTGTCCACCCAGCCGGCGTGCCCTGGCTTGTCGCCGGCGATCATGCTCATGTTCAGACCCGGCCGGGCGGTCGTGCCGTCGCTGAGCGGAGTCTTGGCCGGTACGAACCCGGGGCCCAGACTCTCCATGCCCGCGGTGACGGCGATGTCACGGATCAGCGGCTCGAATGCGGCCGGTGACGGCTTGGCCTCGGCCGCCTGGAAGGCCGCGGTCCACTGCGCCTCGGTCAGGGATCCCGGCGGGTTCAGGGTGCTGACCGGAGGGTTCTCCGGATGGCTGCCGGCACGCTGGACCACCGGCTGACCGGGCACCCGGGGACTGCGGCCGAGCAGCTGCACGACCGCGCGGTTCCCGAGCTGCCGTTGCAGGTCCAGGATGCGCTGGGCCGAGCCGAGCGGCGGGGCGACCCCCCGATGCCTGGCCGCCGGCTCGCCGGCGCGGCGCGGTGCCGGAGTGCGGCACCCCCGGACGTGTCCACCCATTGGTCCAGGATGGCCCATCGGCGGCCATGCGTGGCCGCGCTCGATGCCAATCGTCGGCCGGATGCTCGTTCGGTTCGACCCGTAGATCTCGTCGACGGATCATCGGGGTCCGAGCACGCCCCGGACGAAGGCGACCTCGCAGGCCTGTTGACGGATCCGCTCGGCCATCACCCCCGAGCCGTGCCCGGCGTCATACCGGTAGACCGCGTACGACGCGCCCCGGGCGGCCAGCGCGTGCAGGTAGTTGTCTATCTGCCGGATCGGGCAGCGCGGGTCGTTCTCGCCGGCCAGCACCAGCACCGGTGCCCGGACGTGCTCCACCCAGGTCAGTGGTGAGGAGTCCCGGTAGGCGTCCGGCGCGTCCTGCGGCGAGCCGCCGAACAGCGCCCGGTCGTAGGCCCGCAGCGGCTCCATCTCGTCCTGGTAGGCGGCGACGTAGTCGGCGACCGGGACGCCGGCGACTCCGGCGGCCCATCGCTCCGGTTGGGCGCCCAGCGCCAGCAGCGTCAGGAAGCCGCCCCAGGAATACCCCGAGATCACCGACCGGGCCGGGTCGACGATCCCCTCGGCGATGAGATGGTCGTGCACGGCTGCGATGTCGGCCAGCTCGGTGTGGCCGACCCGCTCGGTCAGCGCGTCCCGCCAGGCCGACCCGTACCCGGTGGACCCGCGGTAGTTCACCTGGACCACGGCGAACCCGGCGTCCAGCCAGGCGGCCCGGCCGGGGTCGAAGGCGTCCTCGTCGGCGGCCGCCGGCCCGCCGTGCACCGAGAACACGGTCGGCCACCGCCCGGCACCGGCGCCTGACGGCACGGCCAGGAAGGCATGGATCGGACCACCCGGCCCGTCCACCGACAGATCCCGCAGTCCGACGCTGCCGGGCGCGGGTTCACCGGGCGGCCGGAACAGCTCCCGGTCGGCACCGTCCGGGTGCAGCGCCCGCAGCCGACCCGCGGTCGCGCCGTCGGTCCAGCGGTACCAGATCGCCCCGTCGGGCCGCGCGGTCGCGCCCGCCACCACCCCGCGGGCGGTGGGCAACGCGGTCAGCGACCCCGTGGCCAGGTCGTAGCGGTGCACGGTGGTCCGGCCGGCGTGCGTGCGCAGCACGACCAGCGCTGCGCCGTCCGGGGTGAAGTCGGCGTCCAGGTCGCCGGGCAGGTCCAGCACGATTTCGGTGGCGGCGCCGGTCACCGGATCCCACAGCAGCAGCTCGTCGCGGCCGCGGCGCTCGTGACCGACCAGGATTCGCTGGTCGCCGGCGACCGGGCTCACCGCAAGCGGGTCCAGACCCTTGCCGGGCGCGTCGGACAGCTCGGCCAGCACCCGCCCCTCGGCGACCGTGATCGCCCGCAGCGCCGGGTAGCGGGCGTCGCCGTGCTCGGTGTGGGCGAGCACCCAGATGCTCTCGTCCGTGGTCAGCGCACCGACCGAGGCGTCCTCCGCGTGCCGGTACACGATCTCGGACGGTCCACCGTCGACGGCCAGGTGGATGCGGGAACCGTCGTCGTCGGCGAACCCGGCGAGCACCACGCGCCGGCCCACCTCGAGCCCGGCCGGGTAGCCGGCAGGCGCGTCCGGCAGCGGATTCGCCGGGGTGGTGGTCGGCCCGGTGCCGAACGGCTGGGCGCGCCAGGACCCGAACTCGTCACCGTCCTGGTCGTCGAACCACCAGAGAGTCGACCCGTCGGCGGACAGGGTGGCCATCGTGGTGCCGTCGGGCCGGTCGGTCGCCACCGCATGTCGATCGGCGGTGACGTCCCAGCACCAGACCTCGGTGCGGCCGGTGGCGTTCGAGGTGTAGCAGGTGCGGTCCGCCTCGTCCCGCGCCCGGTGCGGCAGGCCCACCCGGACAGCGGTGAATCGGCGGCGCCAGCGCTCGTCCGCCCCTGGGTCGTCGAACAGACGATCGGGCACGGTGGCGGTCGGGTGGTCGGTGCGCGGCTCGGGCATCCCTTGATCCTGCCCAGCGGCCGGACCAGTCCGCCGGTCGCCCCGGCCGATGCATAGGGTGGTCGTCGCACATCACGAAAGGAACTCAGCGATGTCGACCGAGACGATCGAATTCCAGGCGGAAGCCCGCCAGCTCCTGCAGTTGATGATCCACGCGATCTACTCGTCCAAGGACGTCTTCCTGCGCGAACTGATCTCCAATTCCTCCGACGCGCTGGACAAGCTGCGGTTGGCGGCGTTCCGGGACAAGGACCTGGACGTCGACACCGACGACCTGCACATCAGTGTCATTGTCCCGCCCGCCCGCCCTGCCGACCCGGCCGCGCGGACGGTGACCGTCGCCGACAACGGCATCGGGATGAGCCGGGACGAGGTCGTCGATCTGATCGGCACCATCGCCAAATCGGGCACCAGCGAGGTGCTGGCCAAGTTGCGCGAGGCCCGCGAGTCCGGGCAGTCCGAGCAGGCGTCAGCCGAGCTGATCGGCCAGTTCGGCGTCGGCTTCTACTCCAGCTTCATGGTCGCCGACCGGGTCACCCTGGTCACCCGCAAGGCCGGCACCCACCACGGGGTGCGATGGGAGTCCACCGGCGAGGGCACCTACACCGTCTCCGACGAGCCGGACGCGCCGCAGGGCACCTCGGTCACGCTGCACCTCAAGCCCGAGGACACCGAGGACGAGTTGCACGACTACTCGAACCCGGCGACCGTCCGCCGCATCATCAAGCGCTACTCCGACTTCATCACCTGGCCGATCCGGATGGCCCCGCCGCCTGCGCCGCCCGCGCAGTCCGAGCCGACGGGTGCCGAGAACGAGGACGCGACCACGGTCGACGCGGACCCCGAACTCGAGGTCGTCAACTCCCGCAAGGCGCTGTGGGCCAGGCCGCAGAGCGAGGTGTCCGACGAGGAGTACACCGAGTTCTACCGCCACGTGAGCCACGACTGGCAGGAGCCGCTGCAGACCATCCGGCTGTCCGCCGAGGGCACCTTCGAATACCAGGCGCTGCTGTTCATCCCCGGTCACGCCCCGATGGACCTGTACTGGCGGGACGCCAAGCGTGGCGTCCAGCTGTACGTCAAGCGGGTCTTCATCATGGATGACTGCGAGGCGCTGGTCCCCGAGTACCTGCGCTTCGTCAAGGGCGTCGTCGACGCGAACGACCTGTCCCTGAACATCTCTCGGGAGATCCTGCAGCAGGACCGGCAGATCCGGCTGATCCGCAACCGGCTGGTCCGCAAGGTTCTTTCCACGGTGAAGACGCTGCGGGACGACGAGCCGGAGAAGTTCGCGACGTTCAACGCGGAGTTCGGCCGGGCGGTCAAGGAGGGACTGCTGGCCGACCCGGACAACCGGGCCGCGATCCTGGAGATCCTGTCCTTCGCGTCCACGAACGACCAGGCCAAGCCGACCACGCTTGCCGACTACGTGTCCCGGATGCCCGAAGGGCAGGCCGACGTCTATTACATCACCGGCGAATCGCGGACGGCGCTGGAGTCCTCGCCGCACATGGAGGCCTTCCGGGCCAAGGGTTACGAGGTGCTGCTGCTGACCGACCCGGTCGATGAGATCTGGGTGGACGCCGTCCAAGACTTCGACGGCAAGTCGTTCACCTCGATCGCCAAGGGCGAGATCGACCTCGGCGGCGAGGATGTGGACGAGGACACGGCCAAGGACTTCGGCGACCTGCTCGGTTGGCTGACCGCCACCCTGATCGACGAGGTGAAGGCGGTGCGGCTCTCGCACCGGCTGACCACCTCGGCGGCGGTGCTGGTCGGCGACCCCGGCGACCTCACCCCGACGCTGGAGAAGATGTACCGGGCGATGGGCCAGGAGCCGCCGACGGTCAAGCGCACCCTGGAGCTGAACCCGCAGCACACGCTGGTGACCGGGTTGCGGGACGCGTACCGGCAGCGAGCCGACGACCCCGGGCTGGCCGAAACCGCACACGTGCTCTACGGAATGGCGCTGCTGGCCGAGGGAGGTGAACTGGCCGACCCGGCCGCGTTCGTCAACCGGCTGGCCGGCCGGCTGGCGCAGGCCCTCGGGTAGTCGGCCGGGCGGGCTGGGTCCGCTGCGACGCGCCCATCGCCGGTTCGCGCCGGGATTGCGCGGCCCGCGCCGTCAAGGAGTCGGCGCGGACCGCGGGTTCATGGCGCGAACCGGTCGTCCACGCCTACCGGAGCCCCGCGCGGCCCGTCCCCGCTCGCCGGGGATCACCGGAGGACACAGCCGATTCATGGCCTTCGGTGACCCGATGCCGATGGTCCGCACAACCGTTCCGCAGCGGCCCGCGGTCTGCTGGTTCCCGACCAGCGTGACCCGAGGAGGACCCCGTGAACCAGCCAGCATCGACCCGTCGCCGCACCCCGCTGATGGCCGCCGGCGCTCTGGGAGTGGCGGCCGTGATCGGCGTGGCGGCTGCCTTCGGGGGAACGACCATGGTCGCCGGGACGGCGACCGCCGCCGAGGGCGTCACCGCGGCGGCCGCCCTGCCCAGCCCGTACGGCGGGGGCTCGTCGGGTGGGTCCGGCGGGCAGCTCGGCCAGGGGTACGGCGGCTACGGCATCACCCCCTATGGCGGCCAGGGCTACGGCGGTACGCAGGGGTACGGGTCCACCGGGACCGACACCGAGACTGCGGCGACCGCGGCCCAGGAGGTCGGCCTGGTCTACATCGACACCGTGCTGTCCTACCAGGGCGCCGAGGCCGCCGGCACCGGGCTGGTGCTCACCTCCGACGGCGAGATCCTGACCAACAACCACGTGATCGAGGGCTCGACATCGATCACGGTCACCATCGTCAGCACCGGGGCGACCTACCAGGCGGCGGTCGTCGGCACCGATGTCGAGGACGACATCGCGGTGCTGCAACTGTCCGACGCCTCCGGGCTGACCACGGCCAGCTTCGGCTCCTCGGCCGACGTGCAGGTCGGCGACGCGGTCGTCGGCGTCGGCAACGCCGGTGGTGACGGCGGAACACCCTCCGCCGCAGCGGGTCTGGTGTCCGCGCTGAATCAGACCATCACCACGCAGGCCGAGGGGGCCGCGGCCGGCGAGACCCTGACCGGGCTGATCGAGACCACCGCGGACATCCAGTCCGGCGACTCCGGCGGCCCGCTGTTCAACGCGGCCGACGAGGTGGTCGGCATCGACACCGCGGCCGAGGTGGTTGGGGGTGAGAGCGAGAACGGTTACGCGATTCCGATCGACACCGCGATGAGCATCGTCGAGCAGATCCGCAGCGGCGACGAGTCCGACGGCGTCCAGCTCGGCTACCCGGCCTTCCTGGGCGTCCAGGTGCAGTCGGCGACCACCGGCACCGGCACCGGCCGCGGCCGGACCGGCTCGTCGACCACGACGGTCGAGGGCGCGCTGATCGCCGGCGTGGTCGAGGGATCACCGGCCGCCGAGGCCGGGCTGGTCGCCGGAGACACCGTCGTCGGTATCGATGGCACCACTGTGAGCACCGCCGCCGGCCTCAGCTCCGCGCTGGCCGGCCACGACCCGGGCGACTCCGTCACCGTCACCTGGCTGGACAGCGCCGGATCGCAGCACTCGGCGAGCGTCACGCTAGTCGAGGGGCCGGCCGCCTGACGCATCGTCAGCGGATCGGGGGGCTCCCGTCGGCGGCATCCGGCCCGCGGCCGGGTGCGGGCGGCCGAGCCGACGGGGCTTTCCAAGATCATCGGATGCAGCCCTGACCAGGCAGTATGTGCCCCCGGCAGGATTCGAACCTGCGACACACGGTTTAGGAAACCGATGCTCTATCCCCTGAGCTACGAGGGCTCCTGACCGACGTGGCCGGCCGCGGGAGCGGGCCAAGCCTACCGCCGTGTCCGTCCCGCTCGGATCGAGGGAGGAGTTCCGGTCCTTCCGGGGTGCCGGAGACGACCGAAACTCCGCCCTCGATTCCGGGCCCGATGAGGGAACATCGCCGCGATCCCCGGTGTTGCTGCAGGGGTACAGTCGTTGAGCGTTCAAGTAGTTCGTGAAAGGATCAGCAATGACCATCGCCGTCACCGGGGCCACCGGGCATCTCGGGGCCCTCATCATCGACCGGCTGCTGGAGACCGAGGCGCCGGGCGAGATCGTCGCCGTGGTGCGTGACCCGGCCAAGGCAAGTGCGCCCGCCGATCGGGGCGTGCGTGTCCGGACCGCCGCCTATGCCGATCGGGCGGCTCTCGAACAGGCGTTCGTCGGTGTCGACACCTTGATGTTCGTGTCGTCCAGCGAGGCGGGTCAGCGGGTCGAGCAGCACCGCGCCGTTGTCGACGCCGCGGTCGCGGCCGGCGTCGGGCGGGTCGTCTACACCTCGGTGCCGAGGGCCACCAGCACGCGGTTGGTGCTCGCCCCCGAGCACAAGTTCACCGAGGAGTACCTGACCGCGTCCGGCCTGCCGTTCACCATCCTGCGCAACAATTGGTACACCGAGAACTACCTCGGTCTGATTGAGAGTGCCCGCCAGACCGGAACTGTCGTCGCGGCCGCCGGTGGCGGGCGCGTCGCCTCCGCCAGCCGGGCCGACTTCGCGGCCGCGGCCGCGGTCGTGCTGACCACCGACGGGCACCAGGGCCGGGTCTACGAGCTCGGCGGCGATCATGCCTGGGACTACACCGAACTCGCCGAGGTGGTGGCCCAGATCATCGGCGCGCCGGTCACCTACCGAAGCGTCGACGTGCCCACCCTGACCGGGATCCTGCAGGGTGCGGGGTTGGACGCGCCGACCGCAGGATTCGTCGCGCAGATGGACGACGACATCGCCCACGGCGCGCTGGCCGAGGTCACCGGTGAGCTGTCCAAGATCATCGGCCGCCCCACGACACCCCTGCTGGAGGGGCTCCGGCCGGCCCTCGGCTGACCCTTTCCCATCCCGCGGGCGATCAGCGGCGGAAGACGCCCAGGCCCTCCTTGTCGTAGAACTCGATCGTCATGGCCGATGCGGTATCCCCGGTGACGTCGAAGGTGACCGCGGAGATGCTGCCGTCCGGGGCGTTCTCGCCGGTGGGCACCATCGTGAAGACCTGACCGTCCCAGTGGGTGAGGGGGAACTGCTGGCCCTGCGGTCCCAGGGCCAGCACCAGCCCGGCACCGGACTCGCTGACGGTGGCCGGCCCGACGTAGTCGTTCTGATAGGTGCCGACATAGACGGAGTTCGGCGACGCCGGGGCGGGGTTCGCCGGCGGCGTCTGACCGGCCAGGGCCCCGGCCGGTGCGCTCCCCGGGGCGAAGGCGGCCGCATACAGGGGGCGCCAGTCGTGCTGGATGCTGCTGAACTCGGCGATGTCGGCGAACTCCTGGGAGAGGGCCTCGGCCGCGCCGATGGGAGCGGCGTTGGTCAGCACGACGATGCCCAGGTCCAGGTCGGGGATACCCAGGAAGGTGGTGCCGGCACCGAGCCCGAACGCCCCCGAGTGGCCGATCCGGACGCGGCCGGCGGCGTCGTTGCCGACGTTGAAGCCGTAGCCGTAGAAGCCGGCCCGATCCAGGATGGTCGGCCCAATCGCGCTGCCCGCCACCGCGCGCATGTGCGGGGTCAGCGCGGCGTTCAGTGCGGCCGGGTCGATGAGTGGGGTGCCGTCCGCGGTCTTGCCCTCGTTCAGCACCATCGCCAGCCAGGTGGCCACGTCGGTCACCGACGAGCTGACCCCACCGGCCGGGGACTCCGCGTCCGGCTCCCGCACGTACTTGGCCTCGTACTCCCCGTCGACCAGCACATGACCCGCCGCGTGGTTCGGGTTGGCCTGGAAGTCGGCGAAGGTGGAGCTGGTGTTCGTCATGCCCAGCGGTCCGTAGATGTCGCGCTGGGACAGAGTTTCCCAAGGGACTCCGGCGGCCCGGGCGACGGACTCGGCACCGGCCGTGATGCCGAAGTTGGTGTAGTTGTAGATCGCCCGGAACGGGTTGAGCGGTTCGTATTTCAGCTTGGACAGCACAGAGGCGCGGTCGTATCCCAGGTCCTCCAACAGGTCTCCGGCATGGTCGGGCAGACCCGAACGGTGCGAATACATGTCGGCCACCGTCACGTTCGCGGTGACGTACGGGTCGGCCAGGGCGAAGTCGGGCAGGTGGGTGACGATCGGGGTGTCCCAGGTGACCGTGCCCCGGCCGACCTCCTGCGCGATGACGGTCGCGCCGATCGGCTTTGACACCGACGCGAGCTGGAAGACCGTGTCGGCGTCGACCGGCTCGGGCCGGCCGACCTCGCGCACCCCATATCCCTTGGCGAATACGATCTCGCCGTCGTGTACGACAGCGACCGCCAGCCCGGGGATCTCGGTCTCCTCCTGCAGGGTGGTGGCCAGCCCGTCGACCTTGTGAATCGCCGAGGCGATCCACACCGGGTCGGCCGGGACGCCGGGCACGCCGGCCGGGTTGACCAGGGCGTGGTCGTCGGTGCCGCCGGCCGGAGCCGCGGAACCGGACGTCGTGGCCGAATGCGACCCGGGCGTCGACTCGTGCGAGCTGTCCGAGCCGGCCGTGCAGGCGGCCAGCACGGTCGCGGCGAGGGCTGCCGGCAGCACTGCCCAGCGACGTCGGGTCATGTCGGGTGCTCCAAATGGCTGGGCTGGGCCGGATCTGGGAGCACTCTATGGCAGGACCGTTCGACCGCCGACGGGTGCGTCAGTCGTCGACGCCGCGGGCGGTGAGGGCGTCGCCGATGGCGTCGGCGCGACGCAGAGCCCGCACCACCGACGGCACCACCAGGGCACGCAGGGAGAAGCTCGCGCCGCGGGCCTTGCGGGCCTGGGAAACCGCACCGACGATCTCCACCATCAGCGGGATGCACCGGATCGTCAACGCGAGCACCAGACCCGCCCGGTCCGGATCCACGCCGAACCGGCGGAAGGGGCCGAGCAGTCGCTGGCACACGTCGAGCATCTCGGTGACGCGGGTGGTCAGGGTGACCAGCGCAGCCAGCGCCACCGTCAGCAGCAGCGTGCCGCACACCATCACCGCGCGTTCGGGCCCCGCGAAGATCACCTGGAACACCGCGATGAACAGGATGAACCAGCGCATCGGCCACAGCTGATCCCAGACCACCCGCGGCCGGATCCGGGCCAGCCCGAACCCGCCGGCCACGATCAGCGCGGCCACTCCGAGCTGCCACGGGGCGGTCAGCATGACGATGCCGACGACCGCGAGCAGCAGCCCCAGCAGCTTCCACCCCGCGGACAGCCGATGCAGCACGGTCGAACCGGGCTGGTAGAGGCCGATCATCGTGCTGTCACCGGCTCGGCCGCCCGGGGCATGGCGGGCGTGGGGAGGTGCGCAAGGGTGGGCGCGGACCTATGTGGCGTGTGGCGGGACCGGAAGTTCCGCAGGCCGGGTGTGGGGTGTGCCGGGCGCCGGGCGCAGGGGTGGGTGCGGAACTTTGGGGCGTGTGGGACGCCCGGATGTTCCGCGGGGCGGGTGCGGGGCGTGCGTGGTGTGGTGCGCAGGGTGGTGTGCGGAACTTCGGCGCGCTCGGGACGGGCGGATGTTCCGCAGTCTGGGCTGAGTGGTGGCCAGAGGTGGGGCTGAGTGGTGGGTGCGGAACTTTGGGGTGTCTGGCGGGACCGGTTGTTCCGCAGGCCGGATGCGGGGTGTGGGTGGCGCCGGCTGCAGGGGTGGGTGCGGAACCTTGGCACGTGTGGGACGAGCGGATGTTCCGCAGTCCGGGCTGAGCCCGGGAGAGGGGCGCGGCGCCGGGGGTGGGTGCGTAGCTTCGGCTCGCACTGGGCGAGCGGATGTTCCGCGGACCGGGGTTCGGCGGGCGCGTGGGGCTTTGCCGGAGAAGTTGTGCGGAAGTTCGGCGCGGGTGGGGCGAGCGGATGTTCCGCGGCCCGCGGGCCGGCGTCGCCCTGCTCACGCCAGGAGCCCGGTGTAGGCGGGCAGCGCGTCCGCCGGCGGCCCGTCCGCGACGACCCGGCCGTCGTCGATGACGACCACCCGATCGAAGCCGTCGAGCAGCTGCAGGTGGTGCGTGACGAGCAACAACTGCTCGGGCAGGTTGTTCAGCAGGTCGCTGACCATCCGGGCGTTGCGCATGTCCAGCAGGGTGGTCGGCTCGTCGGCGACGATGACCGCCGGGCCGGTGACCAGCACCGCGGCCAGCGCGAGCAGCTGCTTCTGCCCGCCGGAGAGCAGGTGGGTGGGATGGTCGGCGTGACCGGCCAGCCCGAACCGGGTCAGTGTCTGCGCGACCCGCTCCGCGATCTCGGCCTTGTCCAGCCCGGACCGGCGCAGCGAGAAGCCGACGTCCTCGGCCACGGTCGGCATCACGATCTGATTGTCCGGGTCGGTGAACACGAAACCGACCCGCTTGCGGACCTCGCGCCCCTTCGTCGTGGTGTCCAGCCCGTCAACGGTGACCGAACCGGAGGTCGGCGAGACCAGGCCGTTGATCATCCGGGCGAGCGTGGACTTGCCCGAGCCGTTGGCGCCGACGATGCCGATCCGGTGCTCGGTCAGGGTCAGGTCGATGCCGGACAGCACGGCTCGCTCGCCGAACCGGTGCCGCACGGCGGTGAAACGGATCTCGGCCACGGAACTCTCAGGCCTCCGGGTGGGCCAGCAGCATGGCCAGCCCCTGGCCGCCGCCGATCGCGCAGGCGGCCAGACCCAGCCCGCACCCGACGGTGCCGCCGGAACTGGACGGTGCGAGCAGGCGGGACATCAGGCGCAGCAACAGGATCGCCCCCGACGCGCCCCAGGGATGGCCGAGGCCGATCGCCCCGCCCTCGCCGCAGACCCGATCCTCGTCCAGCTTCAGCTCGTCGATCGCCGCCAGGACCACCGACGCGAACGCCTCGGTGATCTCCACCGCGCCGATGGCGCCGATCGAGACGCCGGTCCGGTCGACCAGCCGCCGCACCGCGGCCGCGGGCGCCAGCCCGGGCAGATCGGGCCGTCCGGCAGCCACCGCCGATCCCAGGATCCGCAGGCAGGGCAGGTCGACCGCCCGGGCGGCACCCTCGGTCGTCACCGCGAGCACGGCCGCGCCGTCCGACACCCCGCACGAGTTGCCGGCGGTCGCGGTTCCGTCCGGCGCGAACGAGGGTCGCAGCCGGGCCAGTCGCCTCTCGCCCAGTCCCGCGCGGGGTCGCTGATCGGTCGAGAGCTCTGGCAGCGCAACGATCTCCGCGGCGAACCGGCCGGCCGTCGCCGCGGCGTGGGACAGCGCGTGGGACCGAGCGGCGTACCGGTCCTGCTCGGCCCGGCCGATGCCGAGCTTGGCCGCCAGCGCGTCCGCCGCCTCGCCCATGTCCGGGTCCGGCCAGCCGGCCGGCGCGAACGGGGCCCGGGTGTACCGGACCGGGTCGGCGCCGGGTGCCGGCGGCCAGAACCGCCACGGTGCGGTGCTGGCCGACTCCGCGCCGCCGGCCAGGACCAGCTCGGCGTCCCCGGCCCGAACCCGGGATGCGGCCTGCAGCACCGCGTCCAGGCCGGAGCCGCACTGCCGGTCCACCGTCACCCCGGGGACGTCATCGCCGAGACCGGCGGCCAGCGCCGCGACCCGGGCGATGTCCCCGCCGGGGCCGAGGCAGTTGCCGAGGACGACGTCGTCGATCGGCCGGTCGAGCGGCGCGACGGCTCGCGCCACCGCCGCCAGCACGGGGGCGGCCAACCCGGTCACGTCGACCCCGGCCAGGGCGTGACCGCTGGTTCCGATCGCGGTGCGGCGACCGGCCACCAGCACCGGAGCGCGCGGATCGGAGGGGACCACGGTCATGACGGTAGCGGCCGCAGGTGCGGGACCGCCGCCGGCGCGGTCCCGGCCACCGCGGCCGCCACCACATGCCGGGCGATCTTGCCGCCGGGGGTGCGGGGCAGCCGATCCGCGACCAGCCAGCGGCGGGGCAGCGACTGCCCGCGCAGCAGGCGGCGGGCGGCGGGTCGCACCAGGCTCAGGTCGGCCCCGGGGGCCGGTTCGAGCACCGCCGTGACGAGCTGACCGAGCCGGGGATGTGGTGTCCCGACGACGGCGACGGCGACGATGCCGGGCACGGTCAGCAGGGCCTCCTCGATGTCCTCCACCACGACCGTCGCGCCGCCGGTGGTGATCGCCGCGTCGCCTCGTCCCCGGATTCGCAGCCCGCCTGCCACCTGGACGGCCAGGTCGCCGACCGTCGCGAACCCGTCGCCGTCCCGCCGGAACGGACCGTCCACCCCGGTCGGGTAGCCGAGCGACAGGTAGGGCGAGCGCACCCACACCACCCCGCCCCGAAGCTCCACCTCGGCCCCGGGGAACGGCTGAAGCGGCTCGGGAACCCGGCGGGCGGCGACGAACGACAGCTCGGCCGCCCCGTAGTACTCGGTCACGG
>Ga0164241_10001969_pt1 | contig 23386 bp, 18 predicted proteins | sample OricomyardsoilBY_FD_108780 | JGI IMG/M metagenome (GOLD analysis project Ga0164241, IMG submission 108780) | Backyard soil microbial communities from Emeryville, California, USA - Original compost - Back yard soil (BY) | ecosystem: Environmental > Terrestrial > Soil > Unclassified | place: USA... | reverse complement strand
GCCGGCGCGGCGGCGCTCCTCGTGGTCTTCGCGCTCGGCAACCTCGGGCTGGACACCGGCCTGACCAGCTCGAACCAGTTCCGCGGCACCGTCGAGTCCGTCCAGGGCCAGGAGCTGCTGGCCAAGTCGTTCCCGGCCGGGCTCTCGGCGCCCACGCAGGTCGTCGTGCCGCCGGGCGCCGACCCCGCGAAGGTGAGCGCCGCCCTGACCGCGCACCGCGACCTCGTCGACGGCGTGCGCGTGGCCGAGCGCAGCCCGAAGGTCGGCACGGTCCTGAACGTCGCGCTCGGCCGGGAGCCCTACAGCACGGCCGCCTACGACGACGTCCCGGAGCTGCGCCGGATCGTGCGCGCCGCGGGCGGCGACGGCGTGCTGGTCGGCGGCCCCACGGCCGAGGAAGCCGACCTCCGCAAGGCCGCGGCCCGCGACAACCGCGTGATCCTCCCCATCGCGCTCGTCGTGGTGTTCCTGATCCTCGTCGGGCTGCTGCGCTCGATCACCGCCCCGCTCGTCCTGATCGGCACCGTCGTCCTGTCGTTCGCGGCGGCGTTCGGCGTCGGGGTGTTCGTGTTCGACCACGTCTTCGGGTTCCCCGGGGTCGACCCGGCGATGCCGCTGCTGACGTTCGTGTTCCTCGTCGCGCTGGGCATCGACTACAACATCTTCCTCATGGCGCGCGTCCGCGAGGAGGCGCAGAAGCACGGCACGCGCGACGGCACGCTGCGCGGCCTCGCGGTCACCGGCGGCGTGATCACCTCGGCCGGGATCGTGCTCGCGGGCACGTTCTCGGCGCTCGCGGTGATGCCGCTCGTGACGCTCACCGAGATCGGCTTCATCGTCGCGTTCGGCGTCCTGCTCGACACCTTCCTCGTGCGCTCGGTCCTCGTGCCGGCCCTCGTCTTCGACGTCGGCCGGCGCGTCTGGTGGCCGTCCGCGCTCGCGCGCGGCGACGACTAGGGTCGCGCCCGCGGCGCGACCCCAGACCTCCTACCGCGCGGCGATGTTCTCCGCGCGGCTCTCGTGATGGCCCTCGAGCGAGACGTTCGGGATGATCCGGTCGAGCCACTTGGGCATCCACCACGCGTGGTCGCCGAGCAGCGCCATCAGCGCCGGGGAGACGATCATCCGGACGACGAGGACGTCGATCAGGATCGCGCTGCCGAGGCCAAGGCCGAACATCTTGATGACGACGTCGCTGCCGCTCATGAACGCCAGGAACACCGACGCCATGATCAGGCCGGCGGTGAGCACGACCTTGGCGATCCGCGACAGCCCGTGGACCACGCTCTCCGACGGCGAGTCGCCCTGGAAGTACGCCTCCCGGATCCGCGAGAGCAGGAAGACGTTGTAGTCCATCGACAGCCCGAACAGGATCGCGAACATCAGCAGCGGCACGAACGAGACGATCGGCACGCTGTCGCCGACGCCGAGCAGCGACGCGCCCCAGCCCCACTGGAAGACCGCGACCACGACGCCGTAGGCGGCGCCGATCGACAGCAGGTTGAAGACCGCCGAGACCAGCGGCACCCAGATCGAGCGGAAGACGGCCATCAGGAGCAGGATCGAGAGGCCGATCACGATCGCGATGAACAGCGGCAGCCGGCCGGAGATCTTCGACGAGAAGTCCTCGAGCGCGGCGGTCTGCCCGCCGACGTAGACGTTCAGGCCCGAGCCCTTCGTCGCCGCCGGGACGATGTCGCCGCGCAGGCTCTTGACGAGGTCGGAGGTCCGATCGTCCTGCGGCGAGGTCGCCGGCGTGACGTTGACGATCGCGGCGTCGCCGGCCTTGTTGAGGACCGGCTTGCCGACGCTCTTGACGTCCTTGGTCGTCTTCAGCCGCGCGGTGATCGCGTCCAGCTTCGCCATGTCGACCTTGCCGCCGTCCTGCGCGCCGACGGCGAGCAGCAGCGGGCCGCTGAAGCCGGGGCCGAACGCGGAGCTGAGCTGGTCGTAGGCGATCCGCTGCGTCTTGTCGACCGGCTGGTTGCCGTCGTCGGGCTGACCGAGGCGCAGGTCGGTCATCGGGATCGCGAGCACGATCAGCAGCAGCGCGCCGCCGACGACCGGGACGAGCGGGCGCTTGACGAGCCGCCGGCCCCAGTTCGCGAAGCCCTCGGAGGCGGCGACGTGCTCGGGGTGCTTGGGCTGCAGCCGCTTGGCGAGCATGCCCGCGAAGATCGGCAGCACGGCGATCGAGGAGACGACCACGGCGGCGACCGCGATCGCGGCGCCGAGGCCCATCTTGCCGACGAGCGGGATCCCGACGGTGAGCAGGCCGGCGATCGCGACCATCACGATCAGGCCGGCGGCGACGACCGAAGTGCCGGAGGTCGCGTTGGCCCGGGCCGCCGCCTCGGGCGCCGAGACCCCCTTCACGAGCTCTTCTCGGAACCGGCTGAATATCAGCAGCGCGTAGTCGATCCCGGCCCCCAGCCCGAGCATGACCGCGAGCGTCGCCGCGAAGTCCGGGATCCCGAGCGGGCTGGCGACCGCCTGCAGGATCAGCTGGCTGATGCCGACGCCGATCAGCGCGCCGACGAGCGTCACGAACGCCGACCAGCCGGAGCGGAACAGGAGCGTGAGCAGCACGATCGCGATCGCGATGCCGACCAGCTCGCCGACCGGCGCGTCCTGCTGGGCCGCGAGGTCGACGACCTCGCCGCGCAGGGCGACGCCGACGCCGCCGGCCTCGGCGGTGCGCGCCGCGGCTTCGAGCTTCTCGCCGTCGGCCTTCTCGAGGTTCGTCTGCTGGACGTCGTACTGGACCGTGGAGAAGCCGGTGCGGCCGTTCTTGGACAGGTTGCCGCCGGCGGCGAACGGGTCCGAGGCCGAGCTGACGTGCGGCAGCTTCTCGACCGAGGCCAGCGCCTTGGCGACCGCGGCCTTCGCCTGGGCGTCGGTCAGCGTGCCCTTGGGCGTCGTGAAGACGATCTGGCTCGTCGCCCCCGCGGCGGTCTTGAACTTCGCGTTGAGCAGGTCCTGCGCCCGCTGGGTCTCGGTCCCGGGGATCGAGAAGTCCTGGGCGGCGGAGCCGCTCTGGGAGCCGACGGCGACGCCGATGACGACGAGGCCGAGGATCAGCGCGGCGAGGCTGCGCTTCCAGTGGCGGGTCAGGTACTGAGCGAGGGAGGCGAGGAGCTGGGACATAGCTGACGCAGATCATACAGTCACTGCAAAATTGCGCCCGTTGCAAGATTCTGGTAAGAAAGGAGGGTGACACCCACGCCACCGTCAGCGCACGCCGACGCGGAGCCCGGCCTCCGCGAGCGCAAGAAGCAGCGCACGCGCGAGACCATCGCCCGCGTCGCCCTCGAGCTGTTCACCGAGCGCGGGTTCCACGACACGACGATCAAGCAGATCGCGGACGCGGCCGACGTCGCCCCGCGCACCGTGTCGCTGTACTTCCCGGTCAAGGAGGAGCTCGTCTTCCCCGACCACCAGGAGGTCTTCGACGCGCTGGCCGAGGCCCTGGCCGAGCGTGCCGCCGACGCCTCCACCGCCGACGCGCTGCACGTCTGGCTGACGTCCTTCCTGGTCGACCACGCGGCCAAGGACCACGAGCGCATCGGCCTCGTCCGCGAGCTCGTCGAGTCCGACGCCGCGCTGCGGACCTACGAGCGCGGCCTCCAGGAGCGCGCCGAGTTGCTGATCGCGCGGTCCGTCGCCGTGGACCTGGGTGTCGACGAGGCCGACCTCCTCCCCCACATGGTCGGCGCCGCGACGCTCGCGGCGCTCGATGCGCTCGGCCGCCGCGCCGACGACGGCGAGCCCTCGCCCGAGGCGTGGCTCGCGCGGGCGCACTCGCTGATCGACGACGCGATGCGGTTCATCGGCGGCGGCGTCAGCGCGCTCGCCGCGCGCACCCCGCGGCGCTAGCCCCGGCCGGCGGCCGCGCCGATCGCGGCCACCTCGTCGGCGTCCAGCGACAGCTCGCGGGCGGCGACGTTCTCCTCGAGGTGCTTCACGCTGCTCGTTCCCGGGATCGGGAGGATCACCGGCGAGCGCGCGAGCAGCCACGCCAGCGCGACCTGGCCGGGCGTGGCGTCGTGGCGCGCGGCGGCGTCCGCGACCGGGCCGCCCGGCTCGGCGAGCCGGCCGGCCGCGAGCGGGAAGTACGGGATGAAGCCGATGCCCGCCGCCTCGCACTCCTCGAGCACGTCCTCGCGGCTGGTGTCGGTGAGGTTGAACGCGTTCTGCACGGTCACGACCTCGACGATCGAGCGCGCGGTCGCGAGCTGCTCGACGGTCACGTTCGAGACGCCGACATGGCGGACCTTGCCCTCGTCCTGGAGCTCCTTGATCGCCCCGATCGACTCCTCGTACGGGACGTCGGCGTCCGGCCAGTGGTGCTGGTACAGGTCGATCCGGTCGACCTTCAGCCGCCGCAGCGAGCCCTCGCATGCCTTCTTCAGGTACTCCGGGTCGCCGTTGCGCGGCCACACGCCGGGGCCGGTCCGCTCGAGCCCGCCCTTCGTCGCGATCAGCAGCCCGTCGTACGGGTGCAGCGCCTCCGCGATCAGCTCCTCCGAGACGTTCGGGCCGTAGGAGTCGGCGGTGTCGATGAAGTCGACGCCCAGCTCGACGGCTCGCTTCAGGACCCGGCGCGCCTCGTCGGGGTCCTTGGGCGGCCCCCAGATTCCCTCCCCGGTGATCCGCATCGCCCCGTAGCCGAGGCGGTCGATCTCGATGTCACCGACGGTGAAGCGCTGGTTCGTCACAACACCGGAAGGTAACGATCCAGCTCCCACTGGGTGACCTGCACCCGGTAGTCCTCCCACTCCTGCCGCTTGATCTCGACGAAGCGGTTGAACATGTGCTCGCCGAGCGTCCGCAGGACCAGCTCGGAGTCGGCGGTCAGCTCGATCGCCTCGCCGAGCGTCTCCGGGAGCTGCTCGATCCCCAGCCGGCGGCGCTCGTCGGGCGCCAGGTGGTAGAGGTTCTTCTCCATCGCCTCGGGCAGCTCGTAGCCCTTCTCGATCCCCTCGAGGCCGGCCTGCAGGAGCGCCGCGAACGTCAGGTACGGGTTGCACGCCGGGTCGGGGCAGCGCAGCTCCATCCGCGTCCCCAGCTCGTTGCCGGGGCGGTAGAGCGGGACGCGCACGAGCGCGCTGCGGTTGCGGCGCGACCAGGCGACGTAGACCGGCGCCTCGTAGCCGGGTACGAGCCGCTTGTAGGAGTTGACCCACTGGGCGAAGATCGAGCTCAGCTCGCGGGCGTGCTTGAGCTGGCCGGCGATGAACGCCTTGCCGACGTCGGACAGGAAGTACGGGTCGTCGGCGTCGAAGAACGCGTTGCGGCCGTCCTTGAACAGCGACATGTGGGTGTGCATCCCCGAGCCGTTCTCGCCGAACAGCGGCTTCGGCATGAAGGTCGCGTGCCACCCGTACTTCATGGCGTACTCCTTGACCGTGATGCGGTACGTCATGCAGTCGTCGGCCATCTTCAGCGCGTCGGCGTAGCGCATGTCGACCTCGTGCTGCGACGGGCCGACCTCGTGGTGGGAGTACTCGACGTGGATCCCGAGCTGCTCGAGCGCGAGGACCGTCTCGCGCCGCACGTCCGAGCCGGCGTCGAGCGTCGTGAGGTCGAAGTAGCCGCCCTCGTCGAGCACCTCGGTGCCCTTGTTGTCGCGGAACAGGAAGTACTCGAGCTCCGGGCCGACGTTGAAGGTGTCGAAGCCCATCGACTCCATCCGCGTCAGCGCGCGGCGCAGGACGTGGCGCGGGTCGCCCTCGTACGGCGTGCGCTCCGGCGTGAGGATGTCGCAGAACATCCGCGCGACGCCCTGCTCGTCGGGGCGCCAGGGCAGGATCCGGAACGTCGAGGCGTCGGGCATCGCCACCATGTCGGACTCCTCGATGGCGTTGAAGCCGGTGATCGAGGAGCCGTCGAAGCCCATCCCGTTCTCGAACGCGTCGTCGAGCTCGGCGGAGTTGATCGAGAAGGACTTCAGCTGCCCCAGGACGTCCGTGAACCAGAACCGGATGAACCGGATCTGCTCGTCCTCGACGATCTTCTTGACGTCCGCAGGGGTCAACGGAGGCTCGGCCATGCCCGGCAGCTTGCCGGATTCGGCCGCCGAGCGTCATTGGCCCGAGTGGAGAGTCGTCGCGCGGATTCTTCGACACGGGTACAAAGACCGTTCTCCAGGGTGTCGCCAAGCTGGTCGCCATCACGCAGATGACGAGCGACGAGCCAGCCCGCCTTCACGAGCTGCACGCGAGGATGGTCGATGCCGTCCTCAGCGGCGACGGCATGCGCGAGGTCGCCCAGATCGCCGCGGCCCGGGTCGGCGCGCCGGTCGCGATCCTCATCCCGCCGCTCGGCCACGAGCTCGTCGAACCCGCCGGCGACGACGCCGATCGCGCCCTCGCGGTGCTGCGCCCGTGGGTCGACGCGCGCCTCGCCGGCGACGAGCTGCCGACGCCGAAGATCGTCGCGCGCTCGGTCCCGGTGACCAGCGGCGAGGAGACGCTCGGGTCGATCGTGCTGCTCCAGGGCGGCGCCGACCTCCCCGAGGAGGAGACCCGCGGCATCCTGCACCTCGCGGCGATGGCGGCGGTGACCGAGCTCGCGCTGGTCGAGAGCCGGCAGCAGCTCGAGGACGAGATGCGCGGCTCGTTCCTCGAGGAGCTGCGCTCCGGCGGCGACCTCGACGCGGTCGAGATCGTGCGCCGCGCGCAGCGGATGCGCTGCGACATCTCGCGCGGCGCGGTGATCCTCGCCGCCGACCCGCCGCCCGAGCGCACGCACCGGCTGATGGCGGCGATCAAGGCCGACTGCCCGGAGGCGTTCGTCCAGCGCCTCGGCGGGCGCGTCTACGCGGTCGTCCCCGCGCCCGACCGCGACGACGCCCGCGACCACGCGACCGCGGTGGCGGCGACGCTCGCGCGGCGGCTGCGCCAGCACGCGCCGGTCGGCCTGTCATCGTTCTACGCGAACCCCGGCGAGCTCGGCCGCGCGATCAAGGAGGCCGACCTGATCGCCGACGTCGTCGGCCGCGCCGACCTCCCGCCCGAGAGCGTCGCCGACGGCACGTACCGGCTCCTGCTCCAGCTCCTGGCCTCCGACCGCGGGCATCTCGACGAGTACCACGAGGCGACGATCGCGCCGATCTCGCGCTACGACGAGCAGTACCGGACCGAGCTCGTCGGCACGCTCGCCGCGTACCTCGACCACGACTGCAACATGAACGCCACGGCGGCCGCGCTCTACGCGCACCGCCACACGATCGCCTACCGGCTGGAGCGGATCCGTGAGCTGACCGGGCTCGACACCGCGCGCCACGAGGACCGCGAGCGCCTGAGCCTCGGCGTCAAGATCCACCGGCTCACCGGGCAGTCGCAGTAGCCCGCGTCCCGATCTCGAGCTCCTCGAACGCGTCGGCGAGCATCAGCGGCAAGCGGCCGCCCTTGGGGAGGGCGTCGGGGTCGAGGTAGGCGGAGAGGTGCAGCTTGTCCTGGTAGCTGAGCGCGCCGATCGCCAGCGCGTGGCGGTCCGGGATCGGGATCACCGGCAGGATCGAGCGCACCTTGGCGCCGGCGAGGTAGAGCGGGATCGGCGGCCCGGGCACGTTCGAGATCGTCAGGTTGTACATCCGCGGGCTGGCGGCGAAGCGCGCCGCCTGGCCCTGGACCGGGCCGGGCAGCAGCTCGAGCAGGCGCATCACCTGGTGCGTGCCGGCGACGCGGCCCTCGTCCTTCAGGGCGCGGGTGCGCTCGTGGACCAGCTGGAGCCGTTCGCGCGCCGAGGACGCCTCGATCGGGAGATCGACGAACATGAACGAGATCGCGTTGCCCTGGGATGGGATCCCCGCCCGCCCCGTCTCGCGCACGTTCACCGGGACCATGACCCGGAGGTCCTTCGGCCGCTCGCCGTGCGCGGCGGCGAGCTTCGCGAGCGCGCCGGCGACGGTGGCGAGCACGACGTCGTTGAGCTTCGTGTCCGTGCGCTCCTTGAGCTCGAGCGCGCGCGGCATCGAGAGCTTCGCGCCGACGAGCCGGCGGTTGGGGCCGATCGGGACGTTGAGGTAGGAGTCCGGCGCCGGTTTGCGGACGTCGTCGACGAGGCTGAACGCGGCGCGGCGCATCGAGTCGGCCATCCGGATCCCGCGGCCCGGGCTGAGGCCGAGCTCCACGGTCCGGCGCGCGGCGCGGAACTGCTCGAGCGCGGTGTCGCGGGCGGTGTCGACGGCGAGCTTCACCGGGCTGCTGGCGACCGGCTCCCACGGGACCGGCGGGTCGGTGGACTCCGGCGCGTCGGGGTCGGCGTCGAACAGCAGCAGCCCGAGCTGGACCGCGGCGATCCCGTCGACCATCGCGTGGTGGACCTTCCCGATGATCGCCGCGCGGCGCCCCTGCAGGCGTGGGATCAGGTGCAGGCGCCAGAGCGGGCGGTCACGCGGGAGCTGCTCGGAGAAGAACCGGTCGACGCGGCGCAGCAGGTGCGTCTCCCCCATCCGGTCGGGCGCGTCGACGGTGACGTGGCGTTCGATCGCGAAGTCCGGCGCGTCGACCCAGGCGTGCGGGCCGAGGCCGCCGGCCGGCTGCTCGACGAGCTGGCGGAAGCGCGGGACGAGGTGCAGCCGCGACTGGAGGCGCCGGACCACGCCGGCGATGTCGAGCTGCTCACTGCCGTCCGGGAGCTCGAGCGTCGCGAGCCAGCCGACGTGCATGTGCGCGCTCTCGCTCTCGACCCGCAGGAACGAGGCATCCAGGGCGGACAGCCGTTGCATCGCCGTCCATGTTCGATCGCGAACGTCGGGCGATCACGGGCCGTGGGGCCGAAGATCCTCGGTGGGCCTTCGCCCGGAAGGCGTTAGGCGGGGCGGGGTGCGCGCGCCGGGGCCGGGCCCCGCGCGCGCGTGTTCACCCCACTCCCACTCAGGCGGCGCGGAGCTGGCGCGACTCCTCGACGGAGCCGTCCACCGGCACGTCGCCGGCGACGTTGATCATCGCCGTGAACTGCTCGAGCGCCGCGAACGCGATCGCCTCGAGGATCTGCTCGTCGGTCCAGCCCGCCTCGCGGGCCTCCTCGACGTAGTGCGTGGGCACGGACTCGCCGTCGACGAGCGGGCGCAGCAGCGTGAGCAGCGCCTGCTCGGCGTGGTCGTCGCTCTCGAACTCGCGCGCCTTGGCGAGCTCGTCGAGGCCGATGCCGACCTGGCGCGCCGTGCGGCTGTGCAGCTCGACGCCCGGCTTGGACGCGTAGCGGCTGGCGACCGCGAGCGAGATCCGCTCCATCGTCGCGAGCGCGAGCGTCCCGTGCCGCAGCTCCGAGCGGAACCGGGCGTAGGCGCGCAGCGCGGCCGGCGATCCGGCGAGCACCCCGAGGAAGTTCGGCAGCTGGCCAGCCGCGGACAGCGCGCCGCGCAGGACCGGGACCGAGGCTTCGGGCGCTGTCAGGTCGTCGTGGATGTGGAACCGGCTCGATTGGGTCTTCATGGCCTTGTCCGCTGAGAGATTCGGTGCTCTGTGCAGAACGTCACGCGTTCTGATGAGAAGGACGCGCCCGGGGGAGGAAGATTCCCCCCGGGCGTGTTCGTCAGTTCTACGTGGCGCGCATAAACATCGGCTCATCCCCTGATGAAGCTCAGGTTGAGTTTCGTAAATGTCGCGTAAGAGTTGGCCGTGTTCCGGCCGTTTCCGGGCGACTTGGGCCGTGACGCGGCCTTTAGGTCGGCGCGCGGGCGGCCTGCTGCGCGGGCGGCCTGCTGCGCGGGCGGCCTGGTGCGCGGGCGGCCTGGTGCCGCGCGCGAGAGGCCGGCTAGTGCGGCGTGGCGGCCGCGACGACCGCGAGCGCGATGCCGAGCGCGAACGCCCAGAAGGCGACGCGGTCGGGCCGCGAGACGAGCATCGCGCCGAGCGAGCTGCCGGTGCGCTCGCGAGGGCGGCGAGCGGGATGGGTCTCGGGTGCGCCGAGCGGGGCGCGGGGCTGCAGCGTGGGCACCAGCTGGCCGCGGATCTCCACCGTGCGGCGGGGAGCGGAGGCGCGGGCGCGGGCGGTGGCGACGGGGTCGCCGAAGGCGTCGTCGGCCAGCCAGATCGGGACAGGGCGACGCGGGCGTGGCTGGTCGCGCTCGTCGACGGAGACGGCGCGGCGGGCGCTGAGCTCGTCGACCTTCCCCTGGCCGGCGTCCTGGACGCGCTGGGCGGCGCGGGCGCGGGCCCGCAGCTCCTCGGTCGACGGCTGGTCGGCGGCACGGCGGCGTGCAGGATCGGCGTTGGCCGCCTGCCGGCGCTCCGCGGCTTCGCGGAGATGCTCTACGTCAGCCCACCATGCGCTGGCTTCAGCCTGCGACATACCGTCGATTTCTCTCTTTCCGTGCCTGCGGGGTTAGCTGTCGGGCTCGCGTCGAAAGAGCTGCGCTACGCCTGGATGTGGCGATTCGCCCCAATGCAGTGGGTCCCCCGCTCCCCGAGGATTCGGGGACTCAGCGGTTCACGGCGCCATCGTAGCAGGGCGCGAAAACCCTGCAAACGTGCAGTGTTATGTGACCCTCCCTGGCGGAGAACAACCCGCAAACACCGGGAAAGTCCTGCGGGCGCCGCGTTGCAGGCGCCGGCGGCGTGCGACGGCTCCGCGCGCGGAGCCGCTGGAGCTGCGCTAGCGGCCGGCGACCGCGGCGATGAACGACGCCACGTCCTGCGCGTCGCCGCCGGTGATGAGCTGTGCCGGCATCTGGCCCTGCCCCTGCGCGCGACCGACCTTGATCGCGTTGAGGACGAGCGACTTCGGCGGGCGCAGCTGGTCGAGGTTGGGCCCGACGCGACCGGTCGCGTTCGCGCCCTTGAGGGTGTGGCAGGTCGCGCAGTTGTGGGCGAACAGCTGGCGTCCGGACTTCTGGGCGTCGCTGAGCTTCACGCCGCCCGGGCCGTTGTCGCTGCGAGCGGTGTTGTTCCCGATCAGGATCACGGCCGGGATCGCGATCCCGAACAGCGCGCAGGCGAGCGCGATGCCGCTGGAGGTGAACCGGCGCGCGGCCGGGCTCTCCGGGTGCGCGGAGTCCCGCGTGGTCTTGGCGCCGCCGCGCATCGCGACGAACAGCACCGAGAGGGCGACGACGACGAAGCCGAGGACGAAGGCAGTGGTGGCGACCATCGGGCGGGAACCCTACCGAGGCAGGCGGCGTGGTGGGGCCGTGGTCCGATCCGCCCCCGCCGGGCGGGCCTGCGGGAGGGGCTCGTGCGGTGCTCGCGCGGTGCTCGCGCGGCGCGCCGGGAGAGGCCGGCGCGGCGCGCTCCGGCACCGCGTGCGCGGATCGAAGCCGCGTCGCTGGCACCGGCCCGCATGGCACGCCGGAGCCGGCGCGGCGCGCTCCGGCACCACCCGCGGCCTACCTCCGGCGGCCCGCCCCGAAGTTCATGACCCCGGGGGCGACGGCGCGGAAGTCGTCGGTGCCGGTCGCGGCGAGGTCGTCGGAGGCCTTGCCCGGGACCGCGGGCGCGGCGATGCCCGGCGTGAGCTCGGTGACCGTCGCGGTGGCCCCGGGCTGGTGGAGGATCGCGAGGTTGTCGACGAGGACGTTGATCGCGCCCCCGCCGGCGGCGTGCTTCTCGAGGCGGCCCTGGGCCATGATCAGCGGCTCGGTGCGCGCGACGAGCCGGCAACGCTCGTAGACCGGCGGCGGGAGGATCAGGTTCACGGTGCCGACCTCGTCCTCGATCAGCAGGAACACGACGCCCTTCGCGGTGCCCGGGCGCTGGCGCGCGACGACGAGGCCGCCGACCCGGACGTTCGCGCCGGGAGCGATCTCGACGAGGTCGGTGCTGCGCACCGCCCCGCCGCCGCGGAGATCGTCGCGCAGGAGGCCGAGCGGATGATCGGCCGCGGTGAGCGTCGTCGTCGCGTAGTCGGCGACCATCGCCGACCAGCGGTCGAGCGGGCGGAGCTTCGGCGGCGCCGGGAGGTCGAGCGGCAGCGCGAGCTGCGTCCCGTCTCCCCCGCCGGCGCCCACGCGCTGGGGAGGCGCGGCGATCCCGAGCTGCCACAGCGCGGCGCGGCGCGCACCCCGGGGCGGGAGCCGCTCGCCGCGCCGCTCCGCGTCGGCGAGCACGAGCCGATCGCACGCGCCCGACCACGCGAGCTGCTCCAGCGAGCCCCGTCCCGCCCCCGCGCGCGCGGCGATGTCGTCGAGCGAGCGGAACGGCCCCTGCGCCTCGCGGGCCTCGACGAGCGCGACGATCTCGTCCGCCCGAACCCCGAGCACGTACCCGAGCCCGAGCCGCACCGCGGAGGAGTGCCGCGCGGGAGGAGCGGGCTCGGCGGGCGGCGGAACCACCGCCAGATGACCGGCTGTGCGTGGTGCAGGCTGCGCAGCGACCACCTCTGCCTCCTCCGCCGGCGCGTCGACGACGGTGCAGAGGACCGCGCTCTCGTTGACATCGGGAGGCAGGATCACGATGCCGCGGCGCTGGGCCTCGTGGACGAGGGCGTCGGGCGGGTAGAAGCCCATCGGCTGCTCGTCGAGGAGCGAGCAGAGGAACTCCGGGCCGTAGTGCTCGCGCAGCCACGCCGACTGGTAGGCGAGCAGGCCGAAGGCGGCGCCGTGCGCCTTCGGGAAGCCGAAGCCCGAGAAGCCGGAGACCATCTTCCACACGCGCTCGGCCAGCGCCTCGTCGACGCCCTGCTCGGCCATGCCGCCCTCGACGAAGCGGCGGTGGAACTTCTCGAGCTCCTCGGCCGAGCGCTTGCGCGACATCGCCCGCCGCAGCCCCTCGGCCTCGCCGGGCGAGAAGGCCGCGAACGCCTCCGCGACCTCGATCACCTGGTCCTGGAAGATGATCGTCCCGAGCGTCGCTTCGAGGGGCTCCCTCAGCGACGGGTGGTCGTAGGGCACCTCGTACGACGGATCCCTCCGCCGCCGCTGCAGGCGTTCGATGTACGGGTTCACCGCGCCGCCGACGATCGGCCCCGGCCGCACGATCGCCACCTGGATCGTCAGGTCCGTCAGCGTCTTCGGGAGCGTGCGGCGCAGCGAGCCCATCTGCGCACGGCTCTCGATCTGGAAGACGCCGGTCGTCTCCGCCCTCTGGATCGACGCGAAGGTCGCCTCGTCCGCGTAGTCGATCGTCCCGAGGTCGATGCTCGTGTGCCGCCGCTGCCAGATCAGCTCGACGCAGCGCTCGACCGACGACAGCATCCCGAGCCCGAGGAGGTCGATCTTCAGGAACCCCGCGTCCGCGCAGGAGTCCTTGTCCCACATGACCATCTGCCGGCCCTCCATCGCGGCGGGCACGACCGGGCAGCAGTCGATCAGCGGCCGCGTCGAGACGATCATCCCGCCGGAGTGCTGGGAGAGGTGGCGCGGCAACCCGTAGGCCTCCTCCGAGAGCTCGGCCAGCCACGCCCAGCGGCCGGTGCGCCGCCCCTCCCCCAGCGCGACCTCGACATCGCGCTCGACCGAGCGCGCGCCCCACATCTCCGACCCGCGCGCCACGCGCTCGATCTCCCCCGGCGGCAGCCCGAGCGCCTTGCCGATCTCGCGGATCGCCCCGCGCGCCTTGTACGTCGGGAACGCCGCGACCAGCGCCGACTTGTCGGCCCCGAAGCGCTCGTGCACGCGCGGGATCAGCACCTCGCGCACGTCGCGCGGGAAGTCGAGGTCGATGTCGGGGAACGCCTGGAGGTCCTCGTTGAGGAAGCGGCCGAGGAGCAGGTCGTTGGCGATCGGGTCGACGTGCGAGAGGCCGGTGAGGTAGCAGACGATCGAGGAGACCGAGGACCCGCGCCCGCGCCCCGGCGGCAGCAGCGAGCGCACCGCCGACGGCCCGCGCACCTCGACCGCCACCTCGCGCGCGAGCTCGAGCATCTCGTGGTGCAGGAGGAAGAACCCGGAGAGCCTCAGCTTGGCGATCACCCGCAGCTCCTCGACCAGCCGCCCCTGCGCCCGCGACCGCCACTCGCTCCCGGACGGGTACCGGCCGTCGAACCGGGCCGCGCACACCTGCGCGAGCGTCGCGTCGGCGGCCTCGTCGTCGGCGCCCGGGTAGCTGTAGCCGAGGTTCGCGCAGAGGTCGAAGCGCAGCGTGTCGACCAGCCGCTCGGTCTCGAGGACGGCCTCGGGATGGTCGGCGAAGCGCGCCGCCATCGCCGCCGGCGTCGCGAGCACGTGGCTGTGGTTGCCGCGCCGCAGCGGCTCGGAGGCGTCGAGCGTCGTGTGCTCGCGGATCGCGGTGAGCACGTCCTGCAGCCGCGCCCGCGCCGGCGTGTGGGCGTGCGCGTTCCCGGTCGCCACGCACGGCACCCCGAGCCGCGACGCGAGCGCCTCGAGCCCGCGGTTGAGCGTGCGGTCGTGGCGCTGGAACGGGCGCTGGAGCTCGATCCGGAACGCGTCCCGACCGAAGGCCTCGAGCAGCAGCCGCGCGGTCGGCTCGTCGCGGACGCCGTGCGACGCGCAGCCGCTCAGGCAGACGAGCCCCTCGGCGTGCTCGGCGACCTGGGCGAGCGAGACCCGCGGCTTCTCGGTGAGCCGCGCCATCCGCGTGCCCCGGCGCTGGTGCGGCAGCCCGCCGCCGACGGTCTCCCGCGGGACCAGCGGCGCGCCGCGATCCGCGGTCGACGGACCGCCCGCCCCGGCGCCCGCACGCGACGCGCCCCGACCCCGGGGCGTTCCCCCGTACACGCGCGTATGGGCGTACGCGCGGGTGAGCAGCCGACAGAGGTTCCGCCAGCCGGTGGCCTCGCGAACGAGCAGCGTCAGGTGGCGGCCGTCGTCGAGCGTCACCTCCGCCCCGTGGATCGCCCGCACGCCCTTGCCCTTCGCGGCCTGCGCGTGCTCCATGGAGCCGGAGACCGAGTCGTGGTCGGTCAGCGCAAGCGCCGTGTACCCGTGCTCCTCGGCCTTCTCCACCATCTCGTGCGGCAGCGAGGCGCCGTCGAGGAACGAGAAGGCGGAGTGGCTGTGGAGCTCGGCGTAGGCCATATGACCGAACATATGTTCGCATAACCCGCGGACGGATCAAACGGGCCCGAACCACCGGCCCGAGCCGCTCTCCTCACGCGCGCGCGTGGTCCGCGACGCAGTCGCCGCGCATCCGCCACGCGCCATCCGGCCCGCGCGAGACGGCGGCGAGCAGGCGGGCGGTGGTCGTCGTCCGCTCGCGCGCGCCGCCGAGCTTCGCGACCGCACCCACCGACCCCTCGACGCCGCCCTTGACCTCGCGCACCGCGTACGTCCGCGCCTCGATCGTCCCACGCTGCTCGATCGCCGCCCGGACCGCGTCCGAAGGCCGGCCGGTCAGCGTGTCGTAGAGCTGCGGATGCCGCAGCTCCTCGACGAACGCGTCGACCGTCCGCGCCGTCGCGACATCGTCGAGGTCGAGGTGGGACTCCGTGCTCCACTCCACCCCCGCGCCCGCCTGCGCGGACGCCCGGAGCCGCCCGTCCATCGGCGCCACGATCCCCGGGAGGTCGCCCGCGCCGGTGAGCCTCCCCCTCGCCGTCACGACCAGCTCGCGCGCCCGGCCCGTCTCGTCGAGCACCACCGCATAGCGCTCGGCAACCTCGGCCGTCCCGCTCGCGCCCCGCCTCCCCGCCACCAGCGAGGCGCCGCCGCCGAGGCCTCCCTCCAGGTAGATCGTCGTCCGGCCCGTGGCGAGGTCGCGCTTCATCCCCTCCTCGGCTGCCGGCCGGACCGCCAGCTCCCCGGTGAGCTTCGGGAGGTCGAGCTTCGCGGAGAGCTCGGCCTGCACGCGCGAGGAGCCGAGCGTGAACGCGGGCCGCGGGAGATCGCCGTCGCCGGCGACGATCCTCGCCTGCAGCCGGTCGGCCTCGGCCGCGTCGCGCGCGACGTAGACCGCGCCCTTGCCCTCGCGATCGAGCACCTGGAGGTCCGCGGAGAGGTCGAAGCCGCGCCCGCCCACGCTTCCCTTCGCGCCCCAGCCATGGTCGAGCCCGCCCTCGGTCGTCTTCGTCCGCGTCAGCGCGACCGTCCCGTCCGAGCGCTGCTCGCGGACGAGGACGTCGTCCTTGCCGAAGCGGGCGAAGACGACCGACACGTGCCAGTGCCTGGCGTCCGTGTCCTTCGCGGTGACGCACGGCTTCAGGTCGGCGTCGCAGAAGCCGCCGCCCACGAGGCACAGCGCCCGCGCCAGCGCCCGCGACACGGAGCCACCGAGCTTCTCCGGATCGCTCCACACCGCACCCGCCGCGGTCATCGCGAGCGCCGCGACCAGCACCACCGCCAGGTAGTCGACGGTCGCCTGGCCTCGGTCCGCTGCACGCATCCGGCGAGCCTGCGCGAGCGAGCGGCCGCCCGGGCGCGGGATGCGTCACGACTCAGCGCTGGGAGTACCACCGGCCGGCCACGAGGTCGCGGAAGACGACGAGGTCGCGGCCGCACGCGGTGACCACCTCCCAGTAACGGCGGCGCAGCGGGGCGTCGGTCCACCAGCGGTCCTCGACGAGCCACGACTCACGGACCGCCTCGACCATCCGGCCGTCGACGACCAGCGGCCGCCCGTCGTTTTCTCGCGCGCGCACGCGCGAGGGCTGCGGCCTGGCGAGCCGCCGCGGGCCGGAGCTCGCGGCGCGAGCTCCCGCGCGCGCCATCAGGCCTCGAACGGCGCCAGCACGACGCGGCGCTCCGGGACACGGGACTCGAGGTCGACCGGGAGGACGCGCAGCGCGGCCTCCGGGCCGGCGACGGCGCGCGCCTGGCCGACCGCCTCGCGCAGCCGCTCGCGCCGCTCGGCGATCCCGTCCTCGAACAGCGCGCGGCTCTCCGGATGCGGCGGGCCGAAGCGGTCGGCCTCGAGGCGCAGCGCCTCGGCGGGCGCCGGCAGCAGCGCCAGCCGGCCGCCGAGCGCGAGCCGCATCCGCGCCGGGTCGGCGAGCGCCTCGCGGAAGACGACGCGCTCGCGCCACGTGCCGCCCTCGACCAGCCGCGCCGAGAGCACGACCGCGCGCAGCGTCCGCGCGCGGCGGTCGCGGCGCGCGAGCAGGCGGTCGATGAGCATCCCCAGCCCGCGTTCGAGCTGCTGCCCGGACGCCGACTCCGGCAGCTCGAGCGACTCCTCCAGCCGCTCCCCCGGGCGCCGCGGGACGAGCACGCCGTCGCGGCCGGAGACGAGGTCGTGGGCGAGGAGGCCGGCGCGGCCGAAGCGGTCGGCGAGCCCGTCGCGGGGCAGCGCCGCGAGGTCGCCGAGCGTGAGGATCCCGAGGCGCGCGAGCGGCCCCGGGAGCGCAGCGGTCTCCTCGCGCAGGGCGAGCAGCTCGACCGGCTCACCCGCGAGCTCGCGCGGGCCGCGGACGGCCTCGGGCTTCCGCGCCCGCGCCCGCGAGGCGGCGGCGACCGCGAGGAACCGCGTGGGCCCGGCGCCGAGGCGCGGGACGAGCCGTGCGATCGGGCTCGGCGCGGAGCCGCGACGCCCCGTGGGGATCACGCGTCGCGCGCCGCGAGGCGCCTCTCCGCGCAGCGCCGCGTACGCCGCGCGCAGCACGCCGTCGAGCGAGCCGTGGAGGCGAGCCAGGCCGCGGGAGTCGAAGCAGGCGAGGCCGGGGCGACCCGGCTCGACCTCGGCGCCGATCCCCTCGAGCGCGACGAGGGCGGCCTCCCAGGTGTCGGCGACGCCCATCGGGTCCGGCGGGACGAGCGCGAGCGTCGTGCACCGCGCGAGCGCCTCGCCGAGCCGCATCCCGCGCCGCACGCCGAACGCCTCGGCCGCCGGCGAGACCTCCCCGATGAGCTGCTCCCGCCCCGCCTCCGGCGCGAGCGTCGCGGGCGAGCCGAGCAGCTCCCGCCGTCCGCCCGCGGCGACGACGAGCTCGAATCTCGGGAGAAGGACGCAGACGATCACGGTACGAACACATGTTCGCATCGAATCGCGCGTGAGGCAACCCCGCTTGCGCGCCAGGCCGGTACAAGGAACGGCATGGACCGAGCACCGACGCGAGCAGGAGCGCTAGAGCGAGGCCGGCACCCCGAACATCGCGCCCAGCCGCGTGGCCAGGACGAAGTCCCCCGCGAGGTCGAGCCGGCCGGTGAGCAGCGCCTCGCCAGGGTCGAGGTCGCGCGCGGCGATCTTCAGGAAGTCGGCGATCGTGAGCTTCACGGTCAGCGCCGGGGCACCCGCCGCGCCCGGAGACGCCGTCGCGTCCGCGGCGCCGATCCGGACGGTCCACGGGCGCGGCTCGCCCGCGGCGGTGCGGAGGGCGTAGGCGATCTCGCCCTCGAACCCCTGTGCCTCCTCGGGCACGAACCGGCGGGTCATCGCCGCGAACAGGACGCGCAGCCCCGGGCCCGAGCCGAGCGTGCGCTCGAGGACGCGGTCGTCGCCGCGCGTGACGACCGCGGTGAGCGCCGACGTCGCGGCCTCCGCGGCGCGGCCGCGCAGAGCATCGGCCATGCCGCTCCCGAACCGCATCGTCGCGCACCCTATCCCGAGTAGCTTGCCGCCGTATGCCTCGGGTCCAGCCGATACTCGCCGCGCTTGCGCTCGCGCTCGCGGCCGTTCCCGCCGCCACCGCGAGCGCCGCGGTCACCCGCGCGGAGACCGTGCTGTCGCCCGGCCAGTCGGGGTTCGTCGCGCTCACCGGCCTCACGAACGGCACCGGGTCGCCGCACCTCTACGACCAGACGCCGCTGTTCGTGGACTTCAGGTGGAAGCCCGCGACGTTCGGCCAGCCGGGCACGACCGAGACGCCACGGCCGGGCGTCACGATCACGCGCGACGCCTACGGCATCCCCCGCGTCGACGCCGGCAGCGAGCTCGACATGTGGTGGGGCGCCGGGTACGCGGTCGCCCAGGACCGGCTGTTCGAGCTCGAGCTGTTCCGCCACGCGACGACCGGCCACCTGTCGGAGATCATCGGCTCGAGCCGCCTCGACGACGACCGGCTCGTCCGCCAGGACTTCTACACGCCGGCCGAGCTCGACGAGCAGTTCGCGCGCGTGCCGGCGACGCTCAAGCCGCGGTTCGCGGCCTACACCGACGGCGTCAACGCGTGGATCGCGCACGTGCGCCTCACGCCGACCGACCTCCCCGCCGAGTATCCGGCGACCGGCACCGCGCTGGCCGACTGGACGATCCGCGACTCGGTCGGCGTCGGGGTCTACCTCGCGCGCACGATCGCGACGAACGCGGCGCCCGAGAGCCTCGAGCTGGCGAACCTGAGGATCCTCCAGCTCGGCGGCCGCGAGGCGCTCGACGCGCTCGTGCCGCCGCGGACCCCGGACGCGCTGCCGACCATCCCCGCGCCCGACGGCGCGTTCCCCTCGCAGCCCGGTCGCACGCTCGCGCAGGAGCGCGCCGCGGCGCGACGCAGCGCCGCGTTCGCCAAGGCGCTCCCGTTCCCGGACGCGAGCGGGACCAGCGCGATCGCGGCACCCGCGCCGGCGCCCGCCGCCGCGCGCGCGGCCGGCCTCGCCGACTTCGTGCCCAAGCTCGGTGGCTCGTCGATGTTCGCGATCCGCGGCGCGGGCGGGAAGGCGTACCTGTTCAACGGCCCGCAGCTCGGCTTCGACGCGCCCGAGAAGCTGCTCGAGCTCGAGCTGCACTCGCCCGGCATCGACGTCCGCGGCATGACCGCGCCCGGCGTCCCCGTGATCGGCGCCGGGTTCAACCGCGACCTCGCGTGGGGCGTCACGACCGGCGCCTCGGACACCGACGACCTCTACGCCGAGAAGCTCGTGCCCGGCAAGCCCGAGACGTACCTCTACAAGGGCGCCGAGCGCCAGATGGACTGCCGCGACGAGGTCATCGCCTACGACTCGCCGCCGAGCGACCTGCTCGGCAAGAAGGTCCCGGAGGCCGGGCAGAAGACGGTCCGGATGTGCCGCACGATCCACGGCCCGGTCGAGGAGCGCGCCGGCGGCTACGCGTACGCGCGGCGCTTCGCCACCTGGGGCCGCGAGCTCGAGACGTTCACCGGCCTCGCTGCCTTCGAGCAGGCCAGGACGGTCCGCGACATCGGCCAGGCGGCGCTCCAGCTCACCTGGAACGAGAACGTGATGGCCGCTGACGACCAGGGCAACATCGGCTTCTGGCATCCCGGCCTGTCGCCGCTGCGCCCGCGCGGCTACGACGAGCGGCTCCCCTACCCCGGGACCGGCGAGGCGGAGTGGCGCGGGCTGCTCGACCGCCGGAAGATGCCGCACGTCGTCAACCCGAGGCAGGGCTGGCTGGCGAACTGGAACAACGTGCCGTCCGCGGCCTGGACCGCCGGCGACGGGACGGCGCGCAAGCGGCTCGACGGGAAGTTCTTCCGCGTCGGCTGGCTGATGCGGCTCGTGCGCAACCTCGCGAAGGCGCCGAGCTACGAGGGCATGCAGGCGCTGGTCCGCCAGGAGGGGACGACCGCGCAGCAGTTCCCGCTCAGCACCGCGCGGTTGCGGATCGCCGCGCGCGGCGCCACGGGCGGCGCGCAGGCGGTGCTGTCGACGCTGCTCGCGTGGGACGGCTCGTACGCGAAGACCGCCGCCGACGGCACGGTCGACCCCGGCGTCGCGACGTGGGACGCGTTCCGCGCGGCGATGGCCCAGCAGGTCCGTGCGCGGTACGGCGAGGCCGCCGACTGGGCGGTCGACGAGAGCGTGCTCGCCCCGCTCTACGGCGGCTACGTGCGCAGCGGCGGCTACCACTACTTCGACGCGGCGCACCTCGAGGCGACGGGGCTGCGGACGCTCGGCAGCGGCGGCTACCGCGCCGCGGCGGCCGCCGCGCACGCGGCGCTCGTCAAGCGCTTCGGCAGCGACGACCCCGCGACGTGGCGCGAGCCGCGGCGGATGTACGAGGTCGGAGCGGTCGGCGCGACCGCTCCCGATCCGATCCCGTTCTTCGACCGTGGCACGTACGAGCAGTTCGTGGAGCTGGGGCCCGGCTGACGCCGGCCCGTCAAGTGCGTGTGCAAGGGTGCGGACATGCCTGCACTAGCGACTCGGGAGATCGTGCTGCAGGGGTTGGAGAAGACGTTCCGGACCCCCGCCGGCCCCGTTCACGCCGTCCGCGGCGTCGACATCAGGATCGAGACCGGCGAGACCGTGGCGCTCCTCGGACCCAACGGCGCGGGGAAGTCCACGACCATCGACATGCTGCTCGGACTGCTCGCGCCGGACCGCGGCAGCGTCTCGCTCTTCGGCCGCGCGCCGGCCGACGCGATCGACGCCGGCCTCATCGGCGCGATGCTGCAGACCGGCTCGCTGATCCGCGACCTGTCCGTGCGCGAGCTGATCACGATGATCGGCTCGCTGTACCCCGACCCGCTCGACGTCGACGAGGTCCTCGACGTCACCGGCCTGCGCGACATCGCCGAGCACCGGACGCAGAAGCTCTCCGGCGGGCAGACCCAGCGCGTGCGCTTCGCGGTCGCGATCGTCAGCAACCCGGAGCTGCTGGTGCTCGACGAGCCGACGGTCGCGCTCGACGTCGAGGGGCGCCGCTCGTTCTGGACGACGATGCGTGGGTTCGCCTCGCGCGGGAAGACCGTCGTGTTCGCGACGCACTACCTCGAGGAGGCCGACGCGTACGCCGACCGCGCGATCCTGATGGCGCGCGGCAGGATCGTCGCCGACGGGCCGACCACGGAGATCAAGGCGCTCGTCGGATCGCGCACGATCCGCGTGACGCTCCCGGACGTCGGCGAGGCCGAGCTCGCGGGGCTGCCGGGCGTCAGCGGCGTCGAGCGTCGCGGCGAGGCCGCCGTGCTCGCCTGCGCCGACTCCGACGTCGCGCTGCGCGCGCTGCTCGCCCGCTACCCCGGTGCGCGCGACGTCGAGGTCACCGGCGCGGGGCTCGAGGAGGCGTTCCTGCGGCTGACCGGCGAGGACGACGACGCGGGCCGAGCCGCCGGCGAGGGCGACGACGCGGGCCGAGCCGACGGCGACGCGGGCGACGCGGAGGCGATCGCATGAGGGCCGCCGGCTACCTCCGCTACGAGCTGCTGCGCACCGTCCGCAACCGGCGGTTCCTGGTCTTCTCGCTCGGCTTCCCGCTCGTCCTGTACTTCCTCATCGCCGGGCCGAACAAGGACCAGCACGACTTCGGCGGAAGCGGCCTCGACGCGCCGCTCTACTACATGGTCGGGCTGATGGCGTTCGGCACGATGAACGGCATGCTGAGCACCGGGGCGCGGATCGCCGGGGAGCGGCAGGTCGGCTGGAACCGGCAGCTGCGGATCAGCCCGCTCTCGGCCCGCGGCTACCTCGGCACGAAGGTCGTCACCGCCTACGCGATGGCGTGCACGACGATCGCCGTCATGTCGCTCTCCGGCGTCTCGCTCGGCGTGCGGCTGTCGGCCGGCCACTGGGTGAGGATGCTCGCGATGATCCTCGTCGGGCTCGTGCCGTTCGCGGCCGGCGGGATCCTGCTCGGCCACATGGTCACCTCCGACTCGGCCGGCCCGGCGCTCGGTGGCATCACCTCGCTGCTCGCGCTCGTCAGCGGCACGTGGTTCCCGATCGGCGACTCGGGCGTGATCCACGACGTCGCCCAGGTGCTGCCGTCCTACTGGCTCGTGCAGGCGGCCCACGTCGGGGTCGGCGGCAACGGCTGGGGCGGAACCGGCTGGACGGTGATCGCGGTGTGGAGCGCCGCGCTCGCGTGGCTGGCCGCGCGCGCCTACCGCCGGGACACGGGCCGGGTCTAGAGGGATCCGGGTCCGGGGCGAATCAGGCCGGGTCTAGAGGGATCCCGGGCGAATCAGGCCGGGTCTAGAGCGGCCCGAACCGGAACGGACCGCTGAGCGTCGTCCCGAACGGCTTGTCGTAGGAGTGCCGCTTCGGGCGGCAGCCGCGGTCGTAGGCGAGGCCGAGCTGGAGCTCGGACGCCGCCGAGGCGGGCGCCCCGAACGCGACCGCGAGCGCGGCGCCCGCCGAGTCGTAGGCGACCGTGCCCCTCCCCAGCTCGGCGCCGTCCGCGGAACGGACCGCGAGCTCGATCGTGCACGGCGGCGGCGGGGCGTTCGGGTCGGGCTTCGCCGGCGGCGTGGAGAACGTCGCCGCGAGCGCGTCGCGCGCCGGGTTCAGCGTGAGGCCGTGGACGTCGACGCCGTCGACCACGATCGCCTCGCAGTCGGCCGCGAACGCGTCGCCCGGGCCGATCGAGACGATCCGGTCGGCGCCGTCGCCGCACGCCACGTGTGCCGCGACGACGTCGTCGACGCCGAGCCCGATCCCGTCGTCGCCCGGCCCGAGGTCGATCCGCGCGTCGCTGCGGGAGCCGTAGCCGCCGTCGTTCCCCGGCCCGCCGTGGACCTCGTCGGCGCCCGCGCCGAAGCGCAGCTCGTCGTCGCCGCCGCGCCCGTCGAGCACGTCGTGGGCAGGCGCCTCGCCGAGGACGTCGCCCGTGTCGAGGTCGGTAACGTAGCGGCCGGTGGCCATGGCAGTTCCTCCGTGTTGCGAGGGTTCGAGTTATACCGCCGCCCGGGCCGGGCCGGAACTAGTGCCGGC
>Ga0164241_10001968_pt1 | contig 23391 bp, 19 predicted proteins | sample OricomyardsoilBY_FD_108780 | JGI IMG/M metagenome (GOLD analysis project Ga0164241, IMG submission 108780) | Backyard soil microbial communities from Emeryville, California, USA - Original compost - Back yard soil (BY) | ecosystem: Environmental > Terrestrial > Soil > Unclassified | place: USA... | reverse complement strand
CGCCGATCGGCAGGCCGCGGCCGAGCAGGCCGCGGATGGTCGGCGCGTGCGGGCGTTCCCTGCGCGCGAACAGGCCCAGGTCGGCGAAGCGCGGCGACAGCCGCAGGTACAGCGCGAACGCCAGCAACTGGGCCCAGAACATCGCCGCGGACGCCCAGCCCAGGCCAGCCGCGCCCATCGCCGGCAGGCCGAACGAACCGTTGGTCAGCACGTAACCCGCGGGTGCCAGCAACAGCAGGCCGCCGAAGCCGATCAGCATGGTCGGCAACGACCAGTGCAGGCCATCGCTGAGATAGCGCATGCACAGATACAGGGTGAACGCGGGGATGCCCCAGCGGATCGCGTGCAGGAAGTCGGTCGCGCCGGGGACGATGTCGGCCGCGATGCCCATCGGCCCCAGCATCAGCGGCAGCACCGTCATCAGCGCGAACAGCAACGCGCCGAGGCCCAGCGCCAGCCACAGCGCCTGCCGCCACAACGGTGCGATCTCGTCGCGCCGGCGCGCGCCGTCCAGTTGCGAGACCGACGGCGGCAAGGCCATCAGCGTGCCCATCGGCATCATCATCGGCAGCCAGAACAGCGCGGTGCCCACCGCGACGGCCGCAAGCGTGGTGGTGCCGTGGCGGCCGGCGACCACGGTGTCGACGAAGCCCACCAGTCCGTGCGACAGGTGGCCGGCCGCGAGCGGCGCGGCCAGCAGCGCGCTCTGGCGCACTTCGTCGAGGAAGCGGGGCTGGGAAGACGGGGGATGCATGCTGAACCTGCGGCGCGCGGTGGCGCGGATGCGCGCGGCCTGCCATCTTAACGGCTCAGGGAGTGATGCCTATGAACACAGCCAGCGACGCCCAACCCCTCACCGCGGAACCCGAATCCGCGCCGCAGACCGCCTGCCGCAACTGCGGCACGCCGATGCTCGGCCCGCACTGCTACGCCTGCGGGCAGCCGGCGAAAGGCCTGGTGCGGCCGCTGGGCAACCTGTTCGGCGACCTGCTGGACAGCGTGTTCAACATCGATACCCGCATCGTGCGCACCATCGGCCCGTTGTTCGCCAAGCCCGGCTTCCTCACCAACGAATACTTCGCCGGCCGCCAGGTGCGCTACGTGACGCCGGTGCGGCTGTTCTTCTTCCTGGCGATCATCGCGTTCTTCTTTGCCCAGTTCAGTTTCGATGTCGGCCCGGACGCGATCCGCGTGGACGGCAAGGGCGACGACGGCAACATCCGCAGCGCGACGACCGTCGCCGAAGTCGAGAAACGCCGGGACGCGGCCCTTGCTGGTTTCGCCAAGGGCAAGCAGAAAATGGTCGGAACGCCAGCCGCCGCCGGGATTGCCGGGATGGAAGAAGGCGAACAAGCCGTGCGCGACGAGGCAGCCAAACGCATCAAGCAATTGCAGGACGCGCAGGCCAGGGGCGAACCAGCGCCGGAAGCGCTAGAGGACAACATCAATTTCAACGTCAACGGCAAACGCTGGGACGCGAGCAAGAACCCGATCGACACCTGGCTGCCGGCCTTCGCCGACCGCTGGCTCAACAAGCAGGTCGCGCGCGGCAACAGCAACTTCGCGCGGCTCAAGCAGGATCCGGGCGCGTTCAAGGACGCGGCGCTGGGCGCAGTGCCGACCACCCTGTTCGTGCTGGTGCCGATCTTCGCGCTGATGCTGAAGCTGGCCTACCTGTTCAAGCGCCGGCTGTACATGGAGCACGTGGTGGTGGCGCTGCACAGCCACGCCTTCCTGTGCCTGGACCTGCTGCTGGCGCTGCTGGTCGGCGCGCTGAAGGACTGGCTGGCGCCGGATGGTGGCGCGCTCGCGATCCTGTTCGGCTGGATCGAGGGGCTGCTGATCGCGTGGATGCCGGTGTATCTGCTGGTCATGCAAAAGCGCATCTACGCGCAAGGCTGGCCGATGACCCTGCTGAAGTATTGCGCGCTGGGCTTCTGCTATTCGTTCCTGCTCGGCTTCGCGATCTTCGCATCGATGGCGATCGGCCTGGTGGCGATGTGAGCGAAGTCGTGTACGAGGTGAACATCGACCTCGATGCCGGCATCGAGGTCGAATACCGCGCCTGGCTGCACGGGCACGTCGCCGAGATCGTCGCCCTGCCCGGCTTCACCGGCGCGGCGGTGTTCGACGTGGTCGATCCGGCCGCCGAGGGCCGCATCGGCATCTGCATGCAATACCGGCTGCATGACGAAGCCGCGCTGCAGGCGTATTTCGCGCAGCACGCGCCGCGCCTGCGCGCGGACGGCGTTGCGCGGTTCGGCGACGGGTTCAGCGCCACGCGGCGGGTGTTGCGGTCCCGCTAGCCCGCGCGCGGCAGCGGCAGCGACAACCACAGCAAGATCGCCGCCACGATCGCCACCAGCACCGCCAGGATGCGCGACCAGCCGCGATCCATCGCCACGGCGTCCAGCGCCAGCGCGGCACGCGACTGCGCACGGCCGTAGTCGGCCAGGGCGCGATGACGTGAGGCCTTGCGGTTGATGCCCATGCCCTGCCTCCGTTGCTGGCAGCCACCCTAGCCGCGCAGGCCGATGCGCGATATCCACGAAATCAGGTAGTCGCGCGCGAAAACGGGAGCGGTTGCCCGCTCCCGCCGTGTCGCGCAATCGCCTTGCGCGGATTCCGGATCCTTCCTAAAGATCGAAACCGAAGCCCGCACCGGCACTGGCTTCGCCACTGGCGAAGCCGGCACCGATCGAGAACGAGCCACGGTCGCCGAGGCGCTTGCCGTAGCCGATCGACACCGCGCCCTGGCTGCCCTGCGCGCCCACGCCGATCGCGATGCGGCCCTTCGCCGACGTGCCGTTGCCGCGTTCACCGCCATGTGGGTCATCGCGCTGCCCATCGCGCCGACCTGGTCGGTTCGGCGACAGATTCGCCGCGACCCGGCGGAGGCTGCGCGCCTGATCCCCGCAAACCGGGTAGTCCTTAAAAAAAGCGGGAGCGGTTGCCCGCTCCCGCCGCGCCGGGGGGGAACGTCGGCGCTTACTGGAGTGGTGGCGGCGGTGGTGCCAGGCAGTACGGCGTGTCGTGGTAGCGGTCGACCCAGCGGCGGATCCAGATGTCCCGGGCCGAACCGCCGAGGCCCATCTCGCAGATGTTCTTGCACCACGTCAGCTGGGTGGCGCTGTAGCCGTCGTTCACGCAGGTGGTCGTGACCGTGTAGGCCAGCGTCACCGTGTTGGTGTTGCCCGCCTTGTCGGTCGCAGTGCAGGTCGTGGACTTGGTTCCCAGCGTGCCGGTATCCAGCGCGCCGCAGCCGGACGACGCCACCCCGGAAGTCGCATCGCCGGCATGCGGGTTGGCCGCGTACGGCTTGCCGCGCAACAGCGGGCTGGGCGTGGTCGGGGCCAGGGTCGGGGCGGTGGCGTCGCGTTTGATCGCCACCGTGGTGACCGTGGTCGACAGGCCGGCGCCGTTGGTGGCCGTGCAGCTGTAGCTGGCGCTGCCGTCGCTGTCCACCGTCAGGTCGCTGCAGTCGGTGCTGATCCCGCTCTGCGCATCGGCCGTGGTCCAGTCGACGAGCACCGTCGTGCGGTACCAGCCGTTGTTGCCATCCGCCGCCGTCGGGTCGAGCACGTACCCCACCACCGGCTTGCTCTTGTCGATCTTCACCGTGACCGTGTTGCTGGTCGCGCTGTTGCCGGCGTTGTCCAGCAGCGTCCTTGGCGTGCTGGTGCCGGACGCGGTCAGGGTCTGGTCGGCCGGGCAGGCACCAGCCAGGCCGGACAGCGCGTCGCTGCAGGTGTAGTGCACGACCACGTTGCCGCTGTACCAGCCATTGGCATTGGGCGGCGTGGTGGCCGCGGCGACGATGGCGGGTGCGGTCTTGTCCAGCTGGATCGTCAGCGTGTTGCTGCTGCCGCTGTTGCCGGCGTTGTCCTGCACCGTTTGCGACGGCACGACGGTGCTGCCTTCGCTGGTCACCGACGCCACGCTGGGACAGCTGGCGATGCCCGAGCCGGGGGTCGGGTCGCTGCAGCTGGCCAGGATCGCCACGTTGGCCTTGTGCCAGCCGTTGGCGTTCGCCGCGGGCGATGGGGCGATGCCGATCGTCGGCGCGGTCGCGTCGCGCTTCAGGGTCACGCTGACCGGACCGGTCGTCCCGCCCGCACTGGTCGCGCTGCAGCTGTAGCTCACGCCTGCCGCGCCGGTGTCGCCGGACAGCGTGCTGTCCACGCAACCGATCCTGGTCACCGCGCTCTGCGGGTCCACCACCGACCAGGTCACGCTCGCGTCGCCGCGGTACCAGCCGTTGCTGCCCGGGGACAGCGAGGTCAGCGTGTAGTCGATCGCCGGTGGGGTGCCGTCAATGGTGATGATGTAGCTGCGGGTAGCGGCAAAACCGTTGGCGTCTTCGCCTTCCATGCTGAAGGTATAGCTGCCGGCCGTGGTGGGGGTGCCGCTCAGCACCCCAGCCGCCGACAGGCTCAGACCCGGCGGCAATGCACCATCGGTCACGGCGAACGCCGGTGTTACCGATACATACGGCCCGGCGCTGTCGATCAGGCCGAAACTCTGGTTGCCATAGGCGACGCCTGGCCTGCCGTTGGGCAGATTGGCCGGACTCAGCGTCAACTGCGGGGCCTGGCCCTGATTGTCGCTACCCCAGCACACGCGCACACCATCGCTGCGGATCGCGCAGGTGAAGGTGTTGCCGGCTGCCACTTGCACGTAGGTGTCACTACCAGCTGGCGGCGTGGCTTGGCCGTTCACGTTGTTGCCCCAGCAGGCCAGTTGGCCGTTGTCGCGGATTGCACAGGCATGGTTCCAGCCCAGCGAAAGAGCACGAAACTTGTCCGTGACCGCAGGCAGGTTGTCGAGCTGATGATCGCTGTTGCTGCCGTGGCATATCAGCCGACCGTCAAGCAGCAGCCCGCAATCATGGGCCAAGCCCTTCTCGACCCGCTGGTAGGTGAAGTAATCGTTGTAGTAACCGAACCCACCAGTGCTGTAGTGGCTGGGGCAGAGAAAAGCACCTGGCGGCGCAGAGAGAGAGCCCAGATACCCAACAAGTGCGCCACAAGCTCCCGGCAGCTGTACCGAGACCCAATTCCCAGTGTTCGGATCTTGATACGACAAGGACGAATTGTCGTAGTCGCGGGTGATGTGCCGGAATACATAACCATCGAATGTGGTCACGACCGTATCGCGCACGCAGGTTCCGCCATTGCGATCGGCAGTCAGCGCGCAAACCGCGCCATTCATGCCCGCTGCCAATTGCCGCCAGAGTCCGGACGCGAGTGCGGCGGTGTTTGTGACGCCGTAGCGCCCCCAGCAAGTCGCTTTGCCATCGGTGCCGATCGCACAACTGTGTTCGTCGCCGGCGACTACCTGGGCGAAGGCGCCTGTCGGCGTATTGGCTTGGCCATTCGTGTTGTTGCCCCAGCAGCTCAGCGTCCCGTCCCGTCGCACCTGGCAGGCATGCGCGTTGCCCGCTGCTATCTGTCCGAACGCCATGGCACCGGTGGCCTGCAATTCCGCGGGCACCGTGCTTTGGCCGTAATTCGGGTAGTCGCTGCTTCCCGGTCCTCCCGACCCCCAGCATTGCACGCCACCGTCCGCCTTCAGGCCGCAACTGTGGTAGTCGCCCGCACTCACCGATACGTACGGGCCGGCATGTGTGCCGGCCTGGCCGAAGTCGTTCGATCCCCAGCACTCCACCGTACCGTCCGATTTCATGCCGCAGCTGTGGTCTTGGCCCGCACTCACCGACAGGTAGGGGCCGGCATGCGTGCCGGCCTGGCCGATGCTGTTGTCTCCCCAGCACTCCACCGCACCGTCCGACTTCAGGCCGCAGCTGTGGAAGCCACCCGCACTCACGGCTACATACGGGCCGGCATGCGTACCGACCAGGTCGTTGACGTTGTATCCCCAGCACTCCACCGCACCGTCCGCTTCCAGGCCGCAGCTGTGGACGGCACCCGCACTCACCGCCACATACGGGCCGGCATGCGTGCCGCCCTGGCCGTAGACGTTGCGTCCCCAGCACTCCACCGCACCGTCGGACTTCAGGCCGCAGCTGTGATACAGAGCCGCACTCACCGCCACGTACCGGCCGGCCGGCGTGTCGCTCTGACCGAAGTCGTTGTCTCCCCAGCACTCCACCGCACCGTCCGACTTCAGGCCGCAGCTGTGGAAGCCACCCGCACTCACCGACAGGTAGGGGCCGGCATGCGTGCCGCCCTGGTCGTCGCCGTTGTCTCCCCAGCACTCCACCGCACCGTCCGACTTCAGGCCGCAGCTGTGGTACCGGCCCGCACTCAACGCCACTACCCGGCTGCCGCCTTCGGTCGCGGCGATCGGCTGCTGCGTGTCGCTCGCCCGCGCGCCCAGCGGCAAGGCCAATGCCAGGCACAGTCCCCAAAGCCCCTTGCGCATCGCCTTCATCCCGTGTCCCCTGCCGCCACCCCGGACGGTCGCCACCACACCCTAGCCCGCGCCCACGGGCACCGGTATCCACGAAATCAGGTAGGCGGAGGCGGGGAACACCCCCCCACCCGCTCCGGCACACTCTCCGTCGACGGGAGAGAGGGACAACGCGGTCACGCCGCCAACGGCATGTCCAGCAGCAGTTCGGTTCCCGGCATCGCCGCCCGGACCCGCAATTCGCCGCCCAGGCGCTGCGCGCGCAGGCGCATGCTGGCGAAGCCCGCGCCGCCGCCGTCGATGCGCGCCACGCTCCCGGCTTCCGCAAGGCCCACGCCGTCGTCGCGCACCTGCAGGCGCAGGCGTTCGCCTTCGCGCGCGATGCGCACATCCACGCGCTGCGCGCGGCTGTGCTTGAACGCATTGGTCAGCGCTTCCTGCAGCAGGCGCAGCAGGTCCAGACTGCGCGCCGGTTCCAGTTGCAGGCCGTCCAGGCCGTGCAGTTGCCAGCGCGCGTCGATGTCGGCTGCCTCCAGCAGGCGGCTGGCGCGATGCCGCAACGGCGCGATCAACCCGGCCAGGTCGGCCTGTTCCTGCGCAGTGGTGTCGATGACCAGGCGCAGGTCGTCGCGCATGTCCTTCAACAGGTCCACGACCTGGGTCTTCGGCGTATCCGCCGGCGCCTGCTCCAGCCGCGCGATGGCGCCGACCAGGGTGCCGCCGAAGCCGTCGTGCAGGTCGCGCACCAGCTGCAGGCGCTCGCCGGCGCGGCTGTGGGCCAGTTCCAGCGCGTGCTGGCGGTTCAGGGTGTCCGCCAGGTGCGAGGTCGCCGCCTGCACTTCGCGCGTGAGTTCCAGGTTGAAGCTTTCCACGCGCTTCATGGTGCGGGCGAAGCGGTAGGCCAGCACGAACCCCATGCCGAGCAGGGTCGCCGGCGAAGTGAACGAGCCCAGGTAGGCCGAACCGCGCAGCCAGCCAAGGTAGATCGCGGTGTCGTACACCGACACCAGCGGACCGATGGCGATGCACAGCGCCAGCACGCGCTGGTCGGTGCGGCCGTGGCGCCAGGCCCAGGCGACGAAGACTGTGGTCACGAGGTAGCCGAAGGCGATCGCCGGCGCGACGTATGCGTTCCGGTACGGTCCCATCCACTGCGGCAGCGCCAGGGCCAGCACGAACACCAGCGCGCCGATGCCGAGCACGGTGCGCTCGAAGCGCCGCCAGCGGCGCTCGGCGAAACGCAGCAGGAAGATCGGGAAAATCGCGTTGAGCGCGATGAAGCAGGCGGCGATGAAAGCCTGCCAGGCGTCGGTGCTGGCGAACGGCCAGGGCGAGCGCGCCACCCAGTTCAGGCCGTAGAGCATTCCGAACAGGCCCTTCAGCGCATACCAGCCGTAAGTCGTGTCCTGCCGGCGCAGCAGCCAGAACATGCCGAACACCGCCGCCAGCACCGCGCCGATCGCGGTATCCAGCATCTGCAGGTCGAAGCGCACCAGCTTCTGGTCGCGATACAGGGCTTCCACCCGCCGCGGGTCGCCCACGCTGACCTTGCCGAACGCGGGCTGGTAGGCGGTCAGGCCGGACACCCGCACCAACAGTTCGTTTTCGCCCCGCTTCAGCAAGGGCGCATCCAGCAGGTAGTACTGCGGCTGCATCCAGCTGCGCGAAAGCGGTTCGACCAGGCTGGGATCGCGCGCCACCAGGCTGCCGTTGACGTAGACCGCGCCGGCCATGCACAGGTAGTGCAGCAGCAGACCGACCGGCCGCGTGCCGTCGTGCTCGAAGCGCACGCGGTACAAGACCACTCCGTCGTGCCCTGGCCAGCGGGTTTGCCACTGGTCCTGCAAGGTCACCGGCACCCAGCCGCTGGCCGGCGCGGCGGTGTCGTTCCATTGGCCGCGCACGGCCTCGGCCTGGACCAGGGTCGCGACCTCCGCGCCCTGCGCCGGCGCTGCCCGGCCGCCGCAGGCGGCCAGGGCCAACAGCATGACCAGCCATGTCCAGCGGACCACGCCTCGCAACGCCGCCATCAGTGCAGCAAGCCGCGCGTTTGCGCCTCGAACACCGCCTCGGTGCGCGAGCCCACCGCCAGCTTGCGGTAGATGTTGCGGGTATGGCTTTCGATGGTGAGGCGCGACAGCGTGGTGGCCTCGGCGATCTCGCGGTTGCTCAGGCCGCGCGCGACCATGTGCAGGATCTCGGTCTCGCGCGCGGAGAGGTGGATCTCCTCCGCCGGCGCGGGCACGGGCGCGGCCTGCGGCATCAGCTGCAGCAGGCGCCGCGCGATCACCGGGTCGATCGGCGCCCCGCCGCGCTGCAGGCTGCGCAGGTGCATCGCCAGCTCGACGTCCTCGGCGTTCTTCAACAGGTAGCCGATCGCGCCGTTGCGCAGCGCGGCGAGCAGGGTGTCCTCCGCGGCCCACGACGAGACGACCACAGCTGGCACGCGCGGCGCGTGTTCACGCAGCCAGGCGATGAAGTCGATGCCGTTGCCGTCCGGCAGTTGCACGTCGACCAGGGCGAGGGTGAAGTCCGTATCGCCGATGCGTTCGTGCGCGGTGGCGATGTCGCCCGCGGCTTCGATGCGGATGCCGTCGCCCGCCACTTCCTGCAGCACGCGCCGCGCCCGCGCCTGCATGGCGGGATCGTCCTCGACCACCAGCACCGATGTCAGCGCGATCTCGTCCCCCTGCATTGCGCGTTCGGCTCCTGCCCGTGTCGTCCCGCCGGCGATGATACGTCGCGATCGCCGGCGTGCGCGTCAACGCTGCAGGCGCGCCTGCAGCCATGCGCCGCGTTGTTCGCTCGACTGCGCCAGCAACTCGCGGCGCAACCCCGCGCGATGTTCCGGCGCGGTGCTCTGGGCGAGCCGGGCGAGCGCGGCGATATCGGCGGGCGTCGCCGCGCGCAGCAATCGCAGCACCGATTCGCGCTCGCCTGCGTCGACGAACGCGAACAACGCCGCGACGCGCGGCCAGTCGCGTCCCAGCCGCGGCCCCAGCCACCAGCCGTCGCGCGCGTCGGACGACTGCGCATCGAAGCGTTCCCGCACGCCGCGCCGCTCATCCGCCGACAACTGCCGGAACCGGCTGGCGATGGCGCGCAATTGCAGGCGTTCGCCGGCGCTCAGCATGCGCCACGCCTGCCAGTGCCCGCGGTGCAGTCCGCGGAGGCGCGGCGACAACGCGTCCCAGGTCCGCGTGCGCCGCGCCAGTGCCGCGGCCTCGTCGGCGGGGGCGATCGTCGCAGGTTGCGTCGCGTCCGCGATGGGCAACGGCACGGCGTCCGCCGCCGCCGGATCGGCGGCATTCGCCAGCCAGGCCAGCAGAGCGAGTTCGTCCGCGAACGCCGCTTCCCTCGGCGCGGCGAGTTGCTCGCGATCCGGATGCAGGGCCGGGTCGGCGGCATCGAAGCGCGCCTTCGGCGCCGCCGCCGGCGGCAGCGGTTCGCGCTTGATCGCGGCGAACCAGTGGGCGATGACCTCGCGTCCGGCCGGGTGGATGAAGAACGCAGCGGCGAAGGCCAGCACGCAGGCGGCCACGCCCAGCCACAGCCAGCGCGTGCCGTGCGTTGCCGCGCGCGGCACCACGCGTTCCGGTCCGGGCGCGGGACGCGCCGGTTCGAACGCGGGCCTGGCCAGGGGCGGCGGATCGGGTGCGCGTTCCAGTTCGCGCTGCGCCGCCGCACGCCAGGCACGCCACACGTCCACGTCGGGCTGGTCGAGGCCGTTGCGCGGCAGGCTGTGGCGGATCGCGCCTTGATACGCCGGCACGTCCAGGCCCAGCGCGGCCGCTGCGGCCTCGTCCTCCAGCCCTGCAACCAGGTGCAGCAGCACCGCCGCGCGACGCTCCGCGGGCAGCCGGGCGACGCCGGGCAACAGGCCGTTCGCCTCCGCCGCGGCGTGGCGCAGCGAGGGCGTGGCCAGCAGCAGGCGCCAGTACTGCTGCGGCCATTGCGCCAGCGGCCATTGCCCGGCCTCGGCGGCGAACACCCGCGCCACCACCGCCAGCGCACGCTCGCCCTGGGTCGCATCGCCGGCCTGCACCGTGGCGAACAGGCGCGCGCGCTTGTCCAGGCCGCGCAGGAAGGCGGCGACGGCAGCCGGCGAGGGCGAAGAGGCGGGGGTCATTGCAGACGGAAATGCACGCCGCATCTTAGCCGGGCAGCGCCTCCGGGGCGGATGAAAGCGCTGCTTGACAGTCCCCGCAAGCGCAGCTCCGCGAGCAATGGCGCGGCCTGTGGGTAAAACGGTTGTGCACAGGCGTCACAAATGCTTCACCGCGGCATGTTCCACGGGATGGATGCGCTGCATGACAGTCGCGTTTCACGGCTAACTCGTTGTTTTTCCTGTATTTGCCCCGGATGGCTGTTTTTTCGCCAAAGCCGGCGCAGGGCTTGTTGCACGGCCCTCGCGCAGTCGCCGTGGGGCGTGATGCACAGACTTATCCACATTCGATGTGGATAAAGCGCTTTTCCCAATCGGAATAGAGGGTTACGAAAGCTTCATCAGCGCCGGCTGAGTTGTGGCCCGCAAACCCGGTTGCGACGCCATCCGCCCCACGCCGCCCGCTAGACTGGCACGATGCAGGCGCCCCGTTCCGTGCTGCGCGTGGCCCTGCCGGTGCCGCTGCCGCGGCTGTTCGACTACCTCCCGCCGCCCGGCGTGGACGCCGCTTCCATCGCCATCGGCCAGCGCCTGCGGGTGACGTTCGGCGCACGCGAACTGTGCGGCATCGTGGTCGGGCACGGCCCGGCCGAAGCCGGCTTCGAGGTCCGGCCGGCGCTGGCCCTGCCCGATGCCGGACCCTTGCTGCACGGCGAATTGCTGGCCTCGCTGCAATGGCTGGCCGGCTACCTGCATGCGCCTCAGGGCGACGTGCTGGCCACCGCCTTGCCGGCCGCGTTGCGGCACGGCGAACCGCTGCCGGAAACCGAAACCGTCGCATGGAGGTTGACCGAAGCCGGCCGCACCGCATTGCCGGCGATGCGCGCGGGCAAGCCGAAGGCGCTGGCGATGTTGCTCGAACGCACCCGCGACGAAGACTGGCTGGATGCCGAATCCCCCGGTTGGCGTTCGCAATTGCGCACATTGCGCGAGCGCGGCCTGGCCGACCGCGCCGCCTTGGACCGGGCGACCGCAGGCGTTTCCCCGACGCAGGCCGCACCGGCGCTCAACGACGAGCAGCACGCCGCCGCCGAGGCGATCCGCGCGGCCACCGGCTTCGCCACGTTCCTGCTCGACGGCGTCACCGGCAGCGGCAAGACCGAGGTCTACCTGCACGCGATCGCCGATTGCCTCGCGCGCGGCAGGCAGGCCTTGGTGCTGGTGCCGGAAATCGGCCTGACCCCGCAGATGCTCGCGCGTTTCCGCGCGCGCCTCGGCTTACCGGTGCACGCATTGCATTCCGGCCTCACCGACAACGAACGCGCGGCGGCGTGGATGGCGGCAGCGCGCGGGCAGGCGCGCGTCATCGTCGGCACCCGCTCGGCGGCGTTCGTGCCGCTGCCGGAGGCCGGGCTCATCGTCGTCGACGAGGAACACGACGGCAGCTACAAGCAGTTCGACGGGATCCGCTACCACGCGCGCGACTTCGCCATCGTCCGCGCCCGGGCGCTGGACGTGCCGGTCGTGCTCGGCAGCGCCACGCCTTCGCTGGAATCGCTGCACAACGCGCATGCCGGCCGCTACGCGCACCTGCGCTTGGCGCGGCGCGCCGGCAACGCGCAACCGCCGGCGGTGCGCGTGCTCGACGTGCGCAAGCGGCCGCTGCAGGCCGGCCTGTCGAACGAGGCGCTGGACGCGATCCGCGCCGCGCTCGACGCCGGCGGCCAGGTGCTGGTGTTCAAGAACCGGCGCGGCTACGCGCCGGCGCTCCTGTGCCACGACTGCGGCTGGAGCGCGCAATGCCGCCGCTGCGACGCGAGCCTGACCGTGCACGCGCATGGCCGCCGCCTGCAGTGCCACCATTGCGGCGCGCGCGTGGCCGCGCCATTGGCCTGTCCCGACTGCGCCAGCCTCGCCCTGCAACCGCAGGGCAACGGCACCGAGCGCATCGAGGAAGAACTCGCGGCGCGTTTCGCCCACGTGCCGGTGCTGCGCATCGACCGCGGCAGCACCCGGAAACGCGATGCGCTGCAGAAGCAGTTCGACGCGATCGGCGACGGCGCCGGCATCCTGATCGGCACCCAGATGCTGGCCAAGGGCCACGACCTGCCGAACCTGCGCCTGGTCGTCGTCGCCGGCATCGACGAAGGCCTGTTCTCCGCCGACTTCCGCAGCGGCGAGAAACTCGCGCAACTGCTGGTCCAGGTCGCCGGCCGCGCCGGCCGCGCGGACAAGCCGGGCACGGTGCTGCTGCAAACCCACCATCCCGGGCATCCGCTGCTGCAGACCCTGGTCAACGGCGGCTACCACGCCTTCGCCGAGACCGAACTGGCGATGCGCGAAGCCGCCGGCTTCCCGCCATTCGCCCACCTCGCGCTGTTGCGCGCGGAGGCGACGCACGCCGATCCGCCAGCGCAGTTCCTGCAGCACGCGAAGGCGTTGCTGCACGGTGCGCCAGTCGAGCTGCACGGCCCGCTGCCGGCGCCGATGCCGCGCCGCGCGGGTTACGTGCGCGCGCAACTGCTGCTGTCGGCGACGCAGCGCCGCGAGCTGCATGCCGCGCTGGATGTGCTGTTGCCGCAGTTGCATGCCGCGCCGGAAGCGCGCAGGTTGCGCTGGTCGCTGGACGTGGATCCGGTCGACCTGTATTGACCTCGCGCATCGGCGACAATCGCTCCCGGGCATCCGACGAAAGCGAAGACCGTGACCTCCCAGCTCGAACAATTGCGCCAGTTCTCCGCCGTGGTCGCCGACAGCGGCGACATCGAGGCCATCGCGCGCTTCAAGCCGATGGACGCGACCACCAATCCCTCGCTGCTGCTGAAGGCGGCCGCCTTGCCGGCGTACGCCGCGCACCTCGATGACGCGGTTGCCCGCGCCGAAGGCCACGACCGGCTGGGCGATGCCTGCGACCGCCTCGCCGTCGCCATCGGCGGCGAGATCCTCAAGCTGATCCCGGGCCGCGTCTCCACCGAAGTGGACGCGCGCCTGAGCTTCGACACCGAAGCCACCGTGGCCAAGGCGCACCGGCTGGTGGAGCTGTATGCCGGCGCCGGCATCGGCACCGACCGCCTGCTGATCAAGGTCGCCAGCACCTGGGAAGGCATCCACGCCGCCGAGCGGCTGGAACGCGAGGGCATCCATTGCAACCTGACCCTGCTGTTCTCGTTCGCGCAGGCGATGGCCTGCGCCGAGGCCGGCGTGTACCTGGTCTCCCCGTTCGTCGGCCGCATCCTCGATTGGCACCTGGCCTGCGGCATGGACAAGCCGGCGACGCCGCAGGAAGACCCCGGCGTGCAGTCGGTGGCGCGCATCTGGGAGTACTACAAGCGCCACGGCTACGAGACCGTGGTGATGGGCGCCAGCTTCCGCAACACCGGCGAAGTGCTGGCGTTGGCCGGCTGCGATCGCCTGACCATCTCGCCGGAATTGCTGGCCATCCTGTCCGCCTCGGATGCCGCTGTGGAACGCGCGCTGGCCGACGATGGCTTGCGCGAACCGACCCCGGCGCGCATGTCCGAAACCGGCTTCCGCTGGCAACACAACGAGGACGCGATGGCCACCGAGAAACTGGCCGAGGGCATCCGCAAGTTCGCCGCCGACCAGCGCAAGCTGGAGACGCTGCTGGCCGCGAAGCTGGGCTGACGCGGACCTGGCCGGCCACGGCAGGCGGAATCCGCATGCACCGGCCGGCGCGCGACGGCGTTCCGCGACGACCGTGCGCCACGGATTTTCCCGTTGCACCTGTATCTGCCGACATCGGAGGAGCCACGATGGAACCCCGCATCGACTGGCAACGTGGTCTGCTCCTGTCGGCGCTGCTGGCCTTCGCGGATGCGCACGGCGGCGAGCGTCCCCGCGTGGAGGTCGTGACCGAAACCGTCAACGGCGTCGAAATCCGCGACCCTTACCGCTGGATGGAAACCGGCGGCGCCGGTTTCGATGCATGGGCGAAAGCGGAATCCGCGACCGCAACAAGCACACGGCCTTCGAGGACGCCATCGACGTCGCCAAGGCCCTGGTTCGCGGGCGCGTCACCCGGCCGGGCCGGATCGGCGTCACCAGTGGCAGCTGCGGCGGCATGACCATGGACATGGCCGCGCTGGAAGCGCCGCACCTGAACGGTGCCGCGGTGTTGTCGGCCGGCGCCGACTACACCATCCCGCTCTGGGTCGGCGGGAAGGTGGTTGCGCGGGCGCGGGCGGCGAACCCGGAGGGCAAGCCCGTGCTCTGGGACATCCAATGGCAAGGCGGGCATAACGCAGGCATCGATTACGTGCAGCTGGACACGGATCAGATGGCATTCCTGTTCTGGCAACCCGGGCATCCGGATTTCCAGCCGTGACCGTGTTTGCCGCCCGCGTTCCCCATGTCGTCGTCGTCGGCGGCGGTTTCGCCGGCCTGTGGGCGGTGCGCGCGCTGGCCGCGGCGAAGGTGCGGATCACCCTGGTCGACCGCGGCAACCACCACCTGTTCCAGCCGCTGCTGTACCAGGTCGCCACCGCCGGCCTGTCGGCGCCGGACATCGCCGCGCCGCTGCGCCACATCCTGCGCCGGCAACGCAACGTGGAAGTGCGGATGGCGACGGTCACCGGCATCGATTCGGGTTCGAAGCGCATCGCGCTGGACGATGGCGCTGCGCTCGACTTCGATTACCTGCTGCTCGCCAGCGGCGCGACGCATGCGTATTTCGGCAACGGGCACTGGGCCGCGCATGCGCCCGGGCTGAAGACGCTGGACGATGCGCTGGACCTGCGGCGCAAGCTGCTGCTCGCCTTCGAGCGCGCCGAAGCCGCGACCGATCCCGCGCAGCGCGCCGCCTGGCTGCATTTCGCCATCGTCGGCGGCGGCCCCACCGGCGTCGAACTGGCCGGCACGCTGGCCGAGATCGCACGGCATACGCTGAAGGACGAATTCCGCAACATCGATCCCGCGCAAGCGCGGGTGCGCCTGGTCGAGGCCGGGCCGCGCGTGCTTGCGGCGTTCCCGGAATCGCTGTCGGCGAAGGCCAGGCGCCAACTCGAGAAACTCGGCGTCGAAGTCGTGCTGGGCGCGCCGGTGAACGAAATCACTGCCGACGGCTATCGGTTGGGCGACGCCTTCGTGCCGGCGAAGACCGTGGTCTGGGCCGCGGGCGTGGCCGCGTCGCCATTGGGCGCGATGCTCGGCGCACCACTGGATCGTGCCGGTCGCGTGCAGGTGCAACCCGACCTCAGCGCGCCCGGCCATCCCGATATCTTCGTCGCCGGCGACCTGGCCTCGCTCGCGCAGGCGAACGGCAAGCCGGTGCCCGGCGTCGCGCCCGCGGCCAAGCAGATGGGCCGGCTGGTCGCGCGCAACATCCGCGCGCGGCTGGCCGGCAACGCGACCTCCGCATTCGCGTACAGGGACTACGGCAACCTCGCCACCATCGGGCGCATGGCCGCGGTGGTCGACCTCGGCAAGGTGAAATTCTCCGGCGTGCTCGCCTGGTGGTTCTGGCTGCTCATGCACGTATTCTTCCTGATCGGCTTCCGCAACCGGCTGGTGGTCATGCTCAACTGGACCTGGGCGTACTGGAGCTACCAGCGCGCGGAGCGGATCATCTTCGGCCGCGACGAAACCGGCTGATCACCCGCGGTCGATGCGGCAGGCGTAGCACCCGCGGCGCGCGTTGTGCACGTGCAGGAACGCGACCGCCGGGGCCCCGAAGAATTTCTCGACCAGCGATTCCAGCACGACGCCTTCGACGACCTCGGCATCGCGCATCCAGCCGTCGGCATCGTAGGCGCGCACCGACAGCAGGCGGCTGCGTTGTTGTTCGGGGATCGCGTTGCGTATTGCGCGCGTCGCCATCGCCGACTCGCGCACGAAGATCGGGCCGTCGCTGCGATACGGCGTGTCGGCATCCAGGTGCCTCCAATTGAGCAGCAGCAGGGTTTCGCCGGGTTCGGCATCCTCCAGCGTCACCCGACACGGATACCCGGGCTTCGCATCGGCGCGCATGCGGACGATGCCGCGTGCGCGCAGCTGCGCGTCGTCCATGCCGAACAACTGCGCGAACGGTTCCAGCGGCAATCCCCTGACGACGTAGTCCATGCGGCGCTCCTTCGATGGAATGCCAGCATCGCAAGCGGGCGCCGGCGGCGAACTCCGTTTCTTGCGGTCGGATGACAACCGCGGGCGCTGCTGCGATCCTGCCCGCCACCGCCGTCCGGACGACATCGCCGTGTCCTTCGCCCTGCAGCTGTTCGACCTGGTCGGCATCTTCGTGTTCGCGCTCAGCGGCGGCGTGCTTGCGGTGCGCCATCGGCTGGACCTGTTCGGGGTGCTGGTGCTGGCCTGCGCCACCGCGGTCACCGGCGGCATCGTGCGCGACGTGCTGATCGGCGCGATCCCGCCGGCATCGCTGGCCGACTGGCGCTACCTGGTCACCGCGATGGTCGCCGGCGTGGCGACGTTCTTCTGGTACGGCAGCATCGAGCGCATGCGCAACCCGGTATTGGTGTTCGATGCCGCCGGCCTCGCGCTGTACGCGGTGCTCGGCACCGGCAAGGCGCTGGCGTTCGGGCTGTCGCCGTTCGCGGCGACCCTGCTGGGGATCATCACCGGCATCGGCGGCGGCATCGCCCGCGACCTGCTGGTGGCGCGCACGCCGGTCGTGCTGCAGAAGACCGAGTTGTACGCGGTGGCGGCATTGGCCGGCGGCGGCATCGTCGCGGTCGCGCATGCGCTGGGCTGGCCGCAGGCGCCGGCGATGGCGGTGGGCGCGCTGCTCTGCTTCGGCCTGCGCTTCATGGCGATCCGCCGCGGCTGGCGGCTGCCGGTGGCGCGCGCGTCGGACGAGTGATTGGCCGCTATCGTTTTGCGGGTTCGACGACGGCCTTCACCGCCTTCTTCGCTGCCTTGGCTGCCTGTTTCACGGGTTTCGCTCGGATGTGGTTGCCATCCTTGTGCAGTTCGTACAGGTCGGTCGCGGTGATCAGGCCCTTGAGGCTGGCGTACCCGTAGTTCTTGGACGTGAACGAATTGCGGTTGACCAGGTAATGGCCGACCGCGCCGAGGTGCGACCAGCCATCGCGATCGGTGGCCTCGGTGGCGTTGCGCAGCAGGGCAACGAGGGACGCGTTCGCGCGCAGTTCCGCGCCCGAACGCCTGGCGGGCGCTTGCGCAGGCTTGGCCACGGGGTGCGGCACGGCGGGCGCGACGACTTGCGGCTTCGCCGGCGGCAGGGATGCCGTGGCGACGGCTGTCGCCTCGCTGGCGGCGGACGCATCGACCTTCGGGTCGGTCGCCACCGCCGGTTCGTCCTGCACGTCGACGTAGAAGAACACCGAACAGGCGCGCTTGAACGCATTCGGCGTCTGCGATTTGCCGAATCCGTACACCAGCATGTTCGCCGCGCGCAGGCGCATCACCAGCGGCGTGAAATCCGAATCGCTGGACATCAGCGCGAAGGCGTCGAAGTCGCCATCGTGCAGCAGGTCCATGGCCTCGATCACCATCGCCATGTCCGAGGCATTGCCCTTGGCGGTGTACGCGATCTGCTGCACCGGCTGGATCGCGTTCGCCAGCAGGGCCTCGCGGCAGCCTTTCAGGCCCTGGCTGCCCCAGTCGCCATACGCACGCCTGACGTTCGCCATCCCGAGGTCGGCGATCTCGCCGAGCACGTGGTCGAGCGTCGACACGGAGGCATTGTCCGCATCGATCAGCAACGCGATCTTCAGGTTCTTGCTCATCCGCTTCTCCCTCGCACGCAGCGTACCGCACAAACGAAACGGCCCGCTTGCGCGGGCCGTCGTGTCGCTGCGATGCCGTTCCGGCTCAGGCCGCGAACAACGCCTTCATCTTCTTCAGCGCGTTCGCCTCGATCTGGCGGATGCGTTCGGCGGAGACGCCGTATTCGTCGGCCAGTTCCTGCAGGGTGATCTTGCTGTCGGCGTCCAGCCAGCGGCGCCTGATGATGTCGCGGCTGCGCTCGTCCAGCCTGGCCATGCCTTCGCGCAGCAGCTCCAGCTGGTTGTCCTCGTCGTTGGCGGACTCGTAGGCCTTCGCCGGATCTTCGTCGCGAGCGACGAGATAGTTCGCCGGCGCCGGCGGGGCGTGGTCGTCGTCGGCATCGTCGGGCGCGTCGAAGCCGATGTCGCGGCCGGACAGGCGCGACTCCATCTCCAGCACCTCGCGCTCGGAAACGTTGAGGTCCTTGGCCACCGCGCGCACTTCCTCCGCATTGAGCCAGCCCAGGCGGGTCTTGCTCTTGCGCAGGTTGAAGAACAGCTTGCGCTGCGCCTTGGTGGTCGCGACCTTGACGATGCGCCAGTTCTTGATGATGAACTCGTGCATCTCCGCGCGGATCCAGTGCACGGCGAAGCTGACCAGGCGCACGCCGACAGCCGGGTCGAAGCGCTTCACCGCCTTCATCAGGCCGATGTTGCCTTCCTGGATCAGGTCGCCGAGTTGCAGGCCGTAGCCGCTGTAGCCGCGGGCGACATGCACCACGAAACGCAGGTGCGACAGGATCAGGTCCTGCGCGGCGGCGATGTCGTTGTCTTCGCGCAGGCGGCGCGCAAGGCGCTGTTCGTCTTCGACCGACAGCACCGGGATTTCGTGCACGGCGCCGATGTAGGCCTCCAGCGAACCGAGGCTGCTCGGGATCGGCAGGTTGTTGGCAACGAGTGCTTGGGACATCGAGACCTCTTTCATGGGGGCGATTTTAGCAGTCGCCATGTATGACTGCTAACCCTGCCAAAAGTTCATTAGTGTTCCAGTCATGGAACGCCGAGGCGTTCCTCCCCGCACACCGCCCTTCCGTGATGGGGGCGCTCAGGGCAGGGACAAGGCCGCGGCCGGCGGCAGGCTCCAGTCGATCGGCGCCTGCCCGGTGCGGGCCAGGAACTGGTTGGCCGCGGAGAAATGCCCGCAACCGAGGAAGCCGCGGTGCGCAGACAGCGGCGAGGGATGGGGCGCCTTCAGCACCCGGTGCCGGCGCGGGTCGATGACCTTGCCCTTGGCCTGCGCATAGCTGCCCCAAAGCAGGAACACGAGGTTCTCGCGCTCCCGGTTGAGGACATCGACGACGTGGTCGGTGAAACCTTCCCAGCCCTTGCCCTGGTGCGCACCGGCGCGGCCGGCCTCGACCGTCAGCACCGCGTTGAGCAACAGCACGCCGCGCCGCGCCCAGGGCAGCAGGCAACCGTGGTCGGGGCGGTGGAAGCCGACATCGCGCGCCAGGTCCTTGTAGTTGTTGTCGAGCGAGTGCGGCACCGGCACGCCCGGCGGCACCGAGAAGCACAGCCCGTGCGCCTGCCCCGGCCCGTGGTACGGATCCTGGCCGAGGACCACGACCTTGACCGCGTCGAACGGAGTGGCGTCGAAGGCGGCGAAGATCTGCGGACCTGGCGGGTAGATGGTCGCGCCCGCGGCCTTGCGCTGGCGCAGGAAGGCCGACAGTTGCCGCATGTCCTCGCGCGCGAACCAATCGCCGATGCGCGCTTTCCAGGATGCCTCCAGGCGGACCCGCTGCGCCTCGCTCACGCCGCGCCCGGCTCCGGCAATTTCGCCAGCCGCAGCTGGAACAGCACCTTGGTCGCCAGCAGGCGCTCCTCGATCGGCTTCAGCACCAGGTCGTTGGCGCCATCGCGCAGCAAGGCGGCCTGGTTCTCGCGGTTGTCGTCGCCCGTCATCATCACCATCGGCAGCCGTCGCTTGCCATAGCCGAAGGCGATACGGATCTGGGCCAGCAGGTCATGGCCGTTGAGGGCGCCCTTCAGGTAGACGTCGCTCAGCACCAGGTCGGCGCCGACGTCGCCATCGCTGCGCCCGCGGAACTTGTGCAGGTGTTCCAGCGCCTCTTCAACGCTGGGCACGTGCAGCACCTGCAGCGCCTGGCGCGCGAGCATTCGCTTGGTCGCCACCGCCACCACCTTGCTGTCCTCCACGTACAGCACGCGCGCGCCTTCGATCGGCGCCGGCTGCACATAGCCGCGGATGAAGGCGGCCAGCGCGCCGTGGCCGAGGCTCTTGTCGAAGTAGTCGGTGACGTCCTCGGTGAAGGCGCGGGTTTCCAGCGCTTCCTGCGCATTGCCGGAGACCACGATGATCGGCACGTAGGCCTGGCCCGCGGCCTCGCGCACCACCCGCGCCAGCGCCAGGCCGTCGCCGTCGGGAAGCACCAGCGCGGTGGTGACCAAGTCCACCGCACCGGCAGCCAGCGCCGCGCGCGCATCCTCCAGCCCGCCGCACCCGATCACCTGCGTGTTCGGCAATTCGCGCAGCAGGGTATCCCCGATCAGCTTGCGCACCAGCTTGCTGCCGTCGACCACCATCACCCGCGGCGCGTCGCTGACGACGTGGCGAAGATCCTGCCCGGCCGCCATCTCAGCGCTCCACCGGCCGGGTCTGCCGCAGGTAGTGGCCGGTCACGAAACCCGCGCCCAGCCAGCCCAGCAGGCCGGCGCCGACCAGCACGCAGATGGCGGACACCGGATCCAGCCCGCGCAGGGCGAAGCTGCTGCCGTATTCCGCTGCGAGGTCGGCCAACGGCTGGCGCAGCGCCGCCCATGCCGCGGTCAGCACCCCCAGCGCCAACGCGCCCGCGGCCAGCCCGTACCACGCGCCGAGGTACAGGAACGGGCGGCGCACGAAGCCGTCGCTGGCGCCCAGCAATTGCAACACGCCGATCTCCTCGCGCCGCGACTGGATGTCCAGGCGCACGGTATTGCCCACCACCAGCAACGCGCCCAAGCCGAGCAAGGCGGCCAGCACCAGCACCGCGCGGCCGCCGAAGCGCAGCCACGCGTCCAGGCGTTGGCGCCAGACCGCGTCGTGCTGCACGCGCTCGGCCTCGGGCAGGGTCTTCAGCGAATCGGCCAGCAGCAGTTCGTCGCCGCGCGGACCTACCCGCAGCACGCTGGGCAGCGCGGCCTGCGCCTGTTCCGCGCCCAGCGCATCGATCGCGGCGGCAAGGTCGGGACGTGCGCGCAGTTGCTCCAGCGCCTGCGGCGGCGTCACCAGTTCCACCTTCGCCACGTCGCTGCGTCCGCGCAGCGTCTCGGCGATGGCCTGCGCCTTGGCCACGTCGATGTCCTGCTTCAGGAAGATGGCGATGTCGCGCGACTGCCGCACCTCGCCGCCGAGCCGCGCCATGTTGCCGAGCACCACCCACAGGCCAAGCGGCAGGGCCAGCGCCACCGCCATCACGCCGACGGTGAGCAGGGTCGCCCACGGCTTGCGCAGCAGGCGGCCGAGGCTGGCCACGATGCTGTAGCCGTGGTGGTCCAGCCACGCGCCGAAGCGGCTCGAATGCAACTTCGGTGTGCGCTCACTCATCCGCCAGGTCCTCCGGCGAGATGTCGTCGACCAGCTTGCCGTGGTCCAGCACCAGCACGCGCTTCCTCATGCGCTTGACCAGGCCGAGGTCGTGGCTGGCGACCAGCACGCTGGTGCCGCGCTCCGGCAGCGAGGCGAACAGCGCCATGATTTCCGCGGACAGGGTGGGGTCGAGGTTGCCGGTGGGTTCGTCGGCGATCAGCATCGCAGGTTCCGCGATGACCGCGCGCGCGATGCCGATGCGCTGCTGCTCGCCCGCCGACAGTTGCGACGGCAGCGCACGTTCGCGCGCGGCGAGGCCGAGGCGGTCGAGGATCGAGCGCACGCGCTTGCCGATCTCGCCGCGCTTCATCCCGCGCAGCACCAGCGGCAGCGCGACGTTCTCGGCCACGCTGCGGTCCATCAGCAACTGGTGGTTCTGGTACACCACGCCGACGTTGCGGCGATGGTGGGCGATGCGGCCGCCGCGCACCTTCAACAGGTTGCGCTCGCCGAAAACCACCGCACCGCGGCTGGGGCGTTCGGCCAACTGGATTAGCTTCAGCAGCGTGCTCTTGCCGGCGCCGGAATGGCCGGTGACGAAAAGCATCTCGCCCGCTTCGACCGCGAAATCGACGTCGGCCAGGGCGACGTGGCCGCCCGGGTACTGCTTGCTGACCTTGTCGAAACGCAGGACCGTCATCGCGGGGGATCGTGCGGCGGAACCGGCAGTATCGCCCGAGCCGCCAGTGGCGACCAGCGCGGATTCACCGAACCGGTACGCAGGTCAGTGCTGCTTGCTGGGCGATCGGGTGACCAGCGATTTCAGGCCGCGGCCGATGCGTGCCAGCAGCGAAGGCTGTTGCGATGACGCGGCGGCAGGCGCGGAGGTTGCGGGCGCACCGTTCTGCGCGCCCGCATCGCCATGCCCCTGCTCCAGGCGCTTGCCGCCGCGACGGCGACGGCGCTTGCGCTCGGGACGTTCGCCCTCCGCGGCAGGCGGCGACGGCGCGGCCGGCGCTGCGGCCGCAACTGCTGCCGGCTCCGCCTTTCCGGCTTCTACCCGCGGCTTGCGCGGCGGGCGCGGGCCACGGCTGTCGGCGCCGCCACTGCGACCGCCACTGCGCGGACCGGAACGCTCGCCGCGGCCACCGCTGCCGCCACGGCCGCCGCCGCGCTTGGCATCCTCGGCGGCGCGCGCCTCGCGCACTTCCCTGAAGATCTCGCCGATGCTCTCGCCATCCTCCGCGACCGCTTCCACGCCTTCGCGCGGCTTGCGCGGCGTCGCCACCAGCATCTCCGGGGTGACGTGTTCGCCCGGGATCTTCTGGTCGATGTAGGCCTCGATGTCGGGCAGCGACATGCCGTAGCGCTCGCAGGCGAAGCTGATCGCATCGCCCTCGGCGCCCAGTCGCGCGGTGCGGCCGATGCGGTGCACGTAGTCCTCGGCATCGAACGGCAGGTCGAAGTTGTAGACGTGCGAGACGCCGTCGATGTGCAGCCCGCGCGCGGCCACGTCGGTGGCGACCAGCAATTCCAGCTGGCCGGCCTGGAACTTCTTCAGCAGCGATTCGCGCTTCTTCTGCGGCACGTCGCCGCTGAGCACGCCGACCCGGTAACCGGCCTTG
>Ga0164241_10001967_pt1 | contig 23393 bp, 18 predicted proteins | sample OricomyardsoilBY_FD_108780 | JGI IMG/M metagenome (GOLD analysis project Ga0164241, IMG submission 108780) | Backyard soil microbial communities from Emeryville, California, USA - Original compost - Back yard soil (BY) | ecosystem: Environmental > Terrestrial > Soil > Unclassified | place: USA... | reverse complement strand
TCATGCCGGACCCGCGCTCGCCGACCGCTGCGCGCGTTATCTGCTGCTCGACGAGCGCCGCTCGCAGGCCCCGTTCATGGCGCTCGCGCTGCTGGCTGCCTCCGACGACCGAGTGGCGAAGGCACAGGCGTGGGCGCGCGAACATCTGATCGACGGCGTCTCGGTCGATGCGCTCGCGGCCGCCGCCGGGCTCGCTCCGCGAACCTTCGCGCGGCGCGTGGAGCGCGTCACCGGTCTGTCGCCGGTGCGCTTCCTCCAGCGATTGAAGGTCGAGCGCGCGGTCGAACTGATGGAGACGACACGGCTGCCGTTCGAGGAGATCGCCCGCCAGGTCGGCTATGCCGAGCCCTCGACGCTGCGCCGGCTGCTCCGCAAGGAAGGCGGCGCGGGCCCGCGCGAACTGCGCGCGCGGATCGACCACAGGCAGGCGGCATGACCATGGACCGCGTAGGGTTTATCGGGCTGGGCAAGATGGGCGAGCCGATGGCGCTCAACCTGCTGCGGGCAGGCGTGCCGCTGCATCTCTGGAACCGGTCCCCCGATGCGCTGGCGCGAGTCAGCGCCGCGGGTGGCGTTCGGGCCCCGGACGCAGCCAGCGTGCTGCGCGGCAACGCAGTGACGATCCTGATGCTGGCGAGCGAAGCGGCGATCGACGCGGTGCTGGCGCGCGGCACCGGGGATTTCGCCGCCAATGTCGCGGGTCGGCGGATCGTCCATATGGGCACGACCTCGCCCGGCTTTTCGCAAGCACTGGAGGCGGACATCCACGCAGCGGGAGGCCGCTATGTCGAGGCGCCGGTCTCGGGCTCGCGCAAACCCGCCGAGGAGGGTACGCTGGTGGGGATGCTCGCGGGCGAGGCCGACACCGTGGCCCAGGTCGAACCGCTCCTCGCCCCGATCTGCGCCACGCACTTCATGTGCGGCGCGGTGCCCGGAGCATTGCGAATGAAGCTTTCGGTCAATCTCTACCTTGTCACCATGGTCGCCGGGCTGGTCGAGGCGGCGAACTTCGCGGCCATTCAGGGCCTCGATCTCGACCTGTTCCGCAGGGTGCTCGATGCCGGGCCGATGGCGAGCCCGGTCTCGCGGATGAAGCTCGCCAAGCTGGTCGACGGCGATTTCGCCGCGCAGGCCTCGATCGGCGACGTGCTGATGAACGCGCGGCTGATCGACGATGCCGCGCGGGCGGCGGGCGCTACCGCGCCGCTGATCGCGGAGAGCCTGCGGTTGCTCGAAGAAAGCGAAGGGCTCGGGTTGGGCGGACTCGATATGGTCGGGACGATCCGGGCGCTAGGCAGAGAGTAAGGCCAGCACCACGCCGGCCGCGATCAGCAACAGACCGCCCGCCTCGCGCGCCCGGACGCGCTCGGCGAGGTAGAGGTGAGCGAAGCCGATGGTGAAGAATATCTCGACTTGCCCCACCACGCGCACCAGTGCGACCGGCGCCGTCGCGAAGCCCGTGAACCAGCACGCCGATCCCAGCGCCGCGAGCAGCCCGACCAGCCCCGAATTGCGCCAGTTCCGCGCCAGCGCCCGCCATGTCGCGGGCTCGCGCACGGTTACCCAGCCGCCATGCATCGCGGTTTGCAGCAGCATGACGATGGCGAGAGTCACCAGCGCCGCCGCGATCGGATCGGCGAGCGCGAGATGCTCGGTCGCATGCTTCACCAGCAGGCCGGTGAGCGCGAACAATGCCGCCGCACCGAGCCCGCACAACGCGGCCGGCTGCACCACGCCCTTCGCCAGATCGCGCCAGCCCGATCCTCCGGCGGGCAGCGAGAGCAGCACGATCCCCACCACCCCCGCGCCGATCCCCACCCATGCGAGCCATGGCAGCCGCTCGCCGAAGAACGCCGCCGCCGCGATCGCGGCCATCAGCGCCTCGGTCTTCGAAAAGGCCGTACCCGCGACGAAGCCGCGATAGCCGAAGGAGAGGATCAGCAGCGCCGTGCCGAGGATCTGCGCCAGTCCCGCCGCCGCCGCCAGTCCCAGATAGGCCGGAGTCGGCGCCGGCATGCTCAGCCCATGCCCGCCCAGCCACGCGGCTGCCATCACCAGTGCGAACGGCGCGCCAAAGGCATAGCGCACCAGCCCCGCACCGCTGACGCTCAGTTCCTTGCGCAGCCGCTGTTGCAGCGCGGTCCGCCACGCCTGAAACAATCCCGCGAGCAATGAAGCGGGCAGCCAGATTGGTGAGAGGATCATGCCTGCCGCGGCTTCGCGCGCAGATTGACGATCAGCCCGGCGATCACCAGCCCCGCCGCCGCCAGCTTCCATCCCGGCAGCGGTTCGCCGAGGAACCATGCCGCGGCGGACAGGCCGAACACCGGCACCAGCAGCCCCATCGGCGCAACCTGCGTGGCGGGATGGCGCGACAGCAGCCAGTTCCAAGCGACATAGCCGAACAGCGAATTGCCCACCGACTGCCACAACACGGTGCTCCACCCGATCCAGTCGGCATGCGCGATAGCACCCGTCGCCGCCGACGGCCCCTCCAGCACCAGCGCCATCAGCGCGAGCGGCGGCACTGCGAACAGGCTGCTCCACACGACCAGCGCGAACATATCGATCTGGCCCGCGCGCTTGACGACGATATTGCCCCCGGCCCAGCCCATCGCCGCGCCGAGCACCAGCACGATGCCGAGCGGGTCGGCATCGCCGCCGACATGCGCCGCGATGATGCCGATGCCGATCGCACTCACGCCGAGCGCCATCAGGTTCGCCGGCTGGGGCCGTTCGCGGCTGAAGAACATGGCGAGGCCGATGGTGAAGAAGGTCTGGGTCTGGATGAGCAGCGAGGCGAGGCCCGGCGAGATATGCCCGGTCATCGCGTAAAACATCAGCCCGAACTGCCCCACTCCGATCAGCACGCCATAGGCGGCGATGGTCGCGGTCGAGGTCTGGGGGCGCTTCACGAACGGCAACAGCGGCAGCGAGACGAGCGCGAACCGCAGTGCCGCGAAGGTGAAGGGCGGGAATTGATCGAGCCCGACATGCGCGACGACGAAGTTGCTGCCCCACACCGCGACCACGGCGACGGCGAGCAACAGATGCGGCAAGGGCAGGCCGCGCCCGGCGGCGGGAGGGGTCACAGGCTGATCGCGCCGCGAAACATTTCGACGCACGCGCCGCCGACGCTGGCGCGCACGCCTTCCCCGTCGCGCCATGCCCGTAGCGACAAGCGGCTCTCGCGGCCCATCTCGACGCCCTGGATCGCCCGATAGGCAAGCTCCGGCGCATCGCCGAGCGACAGGCGCAGCGCCGCAAGCGTCGCATTGGCGCTGCCGGTCGCGGGGTCCTCCCAGGTTCCGGCAAGGGGGGCGAACATGCGCGCGCGGATGCCCTCGCCATCGGCGGCGTAGAGAAAGATCGACAGCCGCTCGCCCACTTCGTCGCGCACGGCGGCGAGGCGGCGATATGCGTTCAGGTCGGGCGTTGCTTCGGCAAGCGCGGCGGGCTCGACTTCGACCAGCACGAAATCGACTCCGACGCTGGCGCGGACCGGCGCGTGGTTGCGAGTCACGATCCGGTCGGGATCGAGCGACAGGCAGGCGGCAATCGCAACGACCGGAAACTCGCCGAGCAGCGACAGCGGCTGCGGCGCGTCGATCTCAGCGCCCACCACCACGCCATCCTCGCGCATCAGCCGCACCGCGACCAGCCCCGCTTGCTCCTCGAAGCGCAGCGTTTCGCCGTCCGCCAGCCCCAGCCGCGCGAGCATATAGGCAGTGCCGACATTGGGATGCCCGGCGAACGGCATTTCGGCGGTACGATTGAAGATGCGCACCTGCGCGGTGTTCGCCGGATCGCGCGGCGGCAGGACGAAGGCGGTCTCGCTGTAGTTCAGTTCGGCCGCGAGCGCCTGCATCGTCGCGGTGTCCAGCCCCGCGGCGCGCGGAAACACCGCCAGCGGATTGCCCCCGAAGCGGCGATCGGTGAACACGTCGACGGTGTGATAGTCGTAAGTCGCCATGCGCGCGCTGTAGCGCCGCCGCGCCCGATCATGCCAGCGCCCGGCACGACATTATTCGGGGATTTCTCGCCAGCGCAGCGTCAGGCGGGCGTTTTGGGCTCCTGCGCGCCCGCCCCTGCCCAATCGCGGTTGATCGCCAGCGCCGCCAGCGTGCAGATCGCGCCCGACAGCAAATAGGCGCCGACCGACCACAGTCCGAAATTGCTCGCCAGCGCCAGTGCGACCAAAGGCGCGAAGCCCGCGCCGATCAGCCAGGAAAGGTTCGCGGTAGTCGCGGCGCCCGTGTAGCGCCGCTCGCTGGAAAAGCTGGCATTCACCGCGCCCGAGGACTGGCCGAAGGCGAGGCCGAGCAGCACGAAGCCGGCGAGCATGTACACCGTCTCGCCAAAGCCCCCCGCGCCCAGCAGCTGCGGCGCGAAGCCGCTATAGGCCGCGATCAGCACCGCCGACACGCCCAGCACCGCGCGCCGCCCGACCTTGTCCGCGATCACCCCCGAGGCGAGCATCGCCAGCACGCAGACGCCGGCGCCGATGATCTCGATCACGAGGAAGCGCACCGCCGCCTCGCCGGTGTAGAGCGTCACCCAGGACAGCGGGAACACCGTCACCAGATGGAACAGCGCGAAGCTCGCCAGCGGCGCGAACGAACCCAGCGCGATCGTCCGCCATTCGAGCCGCACCGTTTCCCAGAAAGGCGCCGGCTGGAGCTCGCGGCTTTCGAACAGATGCTGGAATTCGGGCGTGGCGACCAGCCGCAGCCGCGCAAACAGCGCCACCACATTGATCGCGAAGGCGACGAAGAAGGGGTAGCGCCAGCCCCAGCTCAGGAAATCCTCGGGCGAAAGCGTCGCGAGGAAGAATGCGAAAAGCCCCGCGGCCACGATCAGGCCGAGCGGTGCGCCGAGCTGCGGGATCATCGCATACCAGCCGCGCTTGTTTGGCGGGGCGTTGAGCGAGAGCAATGACGGCAGCCCGTCCCACGCCCCGCCCAGCGCCATGCCCTGCCCTACCCGCAGCGCGGCGAGAAACCAGGCGGCGGCGAGCCCGGCGTCCGCATAAGCGGGCAGGAACGCCATCGCCATGGTCGATCCGCCGAGCAGGAACAACGCGATGGTGAGCTTCACCCCGCGGCCATGGTTGCGGTCGATCCACATGAACACCGCCGATCCCAGCGGCCGCGCGACGAAGGCGAGGGCGAACAGCGCGAAGGAATAGAGCGTGCCCGTCACCCGATCGACGAAGGGGAAGACCAGCGCGGGGAACACCAGCACCGATGCGATGGCGTAAACGAAGAAGTCGAAGAACTCGCTGGTCCGCCCGATGATGACGCCGATCGCGATTTCGCCCGGCGCGATGCGATGATCGCGTGCGTTAATGATGCGTGCGTCGCGTTCGAGGGGAGTCGAATTCGCGGCGGCGATCGGTGCACTCATGGACTTCGCTCCGGCGGCCTTAGCCTGCTATATTGCGTTTGAACTAGTCTTGCACCAGAAAAGCACCGCGGTGGGGATAGGACAAAATGTCCAATACCGGTGTCAGGGTGCGCCGGGATAGGCGGTCATCATGCGCGAACACCAATTTCCCGCCAGATATCGCCAGCTGAAGGCGCTTGCCCTGCTTGCGCCGATGGCGCTGCTATCGGCCTGCAACCGCGAAGTGCTCAACCCCGCGGGCGATATCGCCGCGCAACAGCGCGACATCATCTATATCTCGACGGCGCTGATGCTGGTGATCATCGTGCCGGTGATCGCGCTCATCATCACCTTCGCGTGGCGCTATCGGAAGGGCAAGGGCGCCACCTACGATCCGCATTTCGACCATTCGACCGCGCTGGAGCTGGTCATCTGGTCCGCGCCGTTGCTCATCATCATCTGCCTCGGCGCGCTCACCTGGTGGAGCACGCATCTGCTCGATCCCTTCCGGCCGGTGAACCGGATTTCGGCGCACAAGGCAGTCGATCCCAGGGTCAAGCCGCTGGTGGTCCAGGTCGTCTCGCTCGACTGGAAATGGCTGTTCATCTACCCCGAACAGGGCGTCGCCACGGTCAACGAACTGGTGCTGCCGGTCGACCGCCCTGTGCGGTTCGACCTGACCTCGACCAACATGATGAACACTTTCTACGCGCCGACGCTGGCGGGGATGATCTATACCATGCCCGGCATGCGCAGCACGTTGCATGCAGTGATCAACCGGCCCGGCACGTTCGAAGGCCTCTCCGCGAATTACAGCGGCGCCGGCTTTTCGCACATGCGCTTCAAGCTTTACGGCGTGAGCGAAGGCGGGTTCCAGGGCTGGGTCACGCGCGTCAAGGCAAGCGGCCCCGCGCTCGATACGCCGCGCTACCTCGCACTGGAAAAGCCCAGCGAGCGCGTGCCGGCGATGTATTTCTCCGCGGTCGATCCCGGCCTGTTCACGCGCGTCCTGCAACGCTGCGTCAAGCCGGGCACGCCCTGCACGACCGGCATGCACGGCGGCCACGCGGCCGAAAAGGCCAGCGGCGAGAGCCTCACGCCCGCGCCCGGCGCGCAGGGCACGGCACCGCATTCGCACCAGGAGCACTGAATGTTCGACCAAACGCTGGCGCGCACGATCTTCGGACGCCTGACCTGGGAATCCTTCCCGCTGCACGAGCCGATCCTGCTGGTGACCTTCATCGTCGTGGCGGTGCTGGGGCTCGGCCTGGTCGGCGCGGTGACCAAATTCCGCCTGTGGGGCTGGCTGTGGCGCGAATGGCTCACCAGCGTGGACCATAAGAAGATCGGGATCATGTACATGATCCTGGGCATCATCATGCTGCTGCGCGGTTTTTCCGACGCACTGATGATGCGCGCGCAACAGGCGGTCGCGTTCGGCGCGAACGAGGGGTATTTGCCCCCGCACCATTACGACCAGATCTTCAGCGCGCACGGGACGATCATGATCTTCTTCGTCGCGATCCCCCTGATCGTCGGGCTGGTCAACTATGTCATGCCGCTCCAGATCGGCGCGCGCGACGTGGCCTTTCCGTTCCTCAACAATCTCAGCTTCTGGCTGACCGTCGCGGGCGCGCTGCTGGTGATGATCAGCCTCTTCGTCGGCGAATTCTCGCGCGGGGGCTGGCTCAATTACGTGCCGGTCACCAATATCGAGAACAGTCCGGATACCGGGCCCGATTATTATCTATGGGCGCTCCAGATCGCCGGCGTCGGAACCACGCTTTCCGCGATCAACATGGTCACCACGATCATCAAGATGCGCGCGCCGGGCATGGGCCTGATGAAGATGCCGATCTTCACCTGGACCGCGCTCTGCTCGAACGTGCTGGCGATCGCGATCTTCCCCGTGCTGACCGGCGCTTTCGCGATGCTGATGCTGGACCGGTACGCCGGGACCAACTTCTTCACCAACGATCTCGGCGGCAATCCGATGATGTACTGGAACCTGGTGTGGATCTGGGGCCATCCAGAGGTGTACGTCCTCGTCCTGCCCGTCTTCGGCATCTATTCGGAGATCACTTCGACCTTCACCGGCAAGCGGCTCTTCGGCTATTCGTCGATGGTTTATGCCACGGTGGTGATCACCATCCTGAGCTACCTCGTCTGGCTCCACCATTTCTTCACCATGGGATCGGGCGCGAGCGTCAACAGCTTCTTCGGCATCGCCACCATGGTGATTTCGATCCCGACCGGCGCGAAGATCTTCAACTGGCTGTTCACGATGTATCGCGGCCAGATCCGCTTCGAGCTGCCGATGATGTGGGTCATCGCCTTCATGATCACGTTCGTTGTCGGCGGCATGACCGGTGTACTGCTCGCAGTGCCGCCCGCCGACTTCGTGCTGCACAACTCGCTGTTCCTGGTGGCGCATTTCCACAACGTCATCATCGGCGGGGTGGTGTTCGGGCTGTTCGCCGGGATGGAATACTGGTTCCCCAAGGCGTTCGGCTTCCGGCTCGATCCGTTCTGGGGCAAGGTGACTTTCTGGGGCTGGGTAATCGGTTACTGGGTCGCCTGGACGCCGATCTATATCGTCGGGCTGATGGGCACGACGCGGCGCGTGAACCATTTCGACGATCCGTCGCTCCAGATCTGGTTCGTGATCGCGGCGATCGGCGCGGTGATCATCCTGATCGGCATCCTCGCCTTCGTCATCCAGATCGGCGTGAGCATCAAGAACCGCGACAAGCTGCGCGACACGACCGGCGACCCGTGGAACGGCCGCACGCTGGAATGGTCGACCTCGTCGCCCCCGCCCGCGTATAATTTCGCCTTCACGCCGCGGATCCACGATCTCGACGCCTGGTACGACATGAAGGATCGCGGGGCGCAACGGCCGACCACGGGCTTCATCCCGATCCATATGCCGCGCAACACCGGCGCGGGCGTGATCCTGTCGGCGCTCGCGATGGTGCTGGGCTTCGCGATGATCTGGTATATCTGGTGGCTGGCCGCGATCGCGGCGGTGGGGCTGCTCGGCTATGGCATCTTCCACACCTTCAACTATCACCGCGACTATCACATCCCGGTCGAGGAAGTCGCCGAACAGGAGGACGCGCGCACTCGCCTGCTCGCGGCGGGAGCGTGACCATGGGCACCAAGGCAATGGGGGACAACCCGGGCTTCTACGTCCTGGAGGAGGAGCATCACGAACCGGGCGGCGCGACGCTGCTGGGCTTCTGGATCTACCTGATGAGCGACGCGCTCATCTTCGCGACGCTCTTCGCCACTTATGGCGTGCTGAGCAGCGCCTATGCCGGCGGCCCCTCCCCGCGCGAGATCTTCGAGCTGCCGATCGTCGCGCTGAACACCGCGATCCTGCTGGTTTCGTCGATTACCTATGGCTTCGCGATGATCGCGATGCATGAGGGGAAGCTGCGCGGCACTCAGTTCTGGCTGGTCGTGACCGGGTTGCTCGGCGCGGCGTTCGTCGGGGTCGAGCTGTATGAGTTCGGCACGCTGATCCACGAGGGCGCGACACCCCAGACCAGTGCCTTCCTCTCGGCTTTCTTCACGCTGGTCGCGACTCACGGGCTGCACGTGACGTTCGGGATCGTCTGGCTCGTGGTGATGCTCGTCCAGCTCAACCAGCGCGGGCTGCATCCCGAAAACCAGCGGCGGCTGACGTGCCTCAGCATGTTCTGGCACTTTCTGGACGTCGTCTGGATCGGCGTCTTCACCTTCGTCTACCTGCTCGGAGTCCTGCGATGAGCGACGCCACGCACGCCCCGTCCGGCGACCATCACGGCTCGCGCCGGACCTATCTGACCGGCTTCCTGCTGTCGGTGGTGCTCACCGCGGTGCCGTTCTGGCTGGTGATGACCGGCACGCTCGACAACCAGACCACCGCCATCGCGATCGTCGTCTTCGCGGTGATCCAGATCCTGGTCCACACCGTCTGCTTCCTCCACGTCAACACCCGCGCGGAGGGCGGATGGACGCTGCTCGCCTATATCTTCACGGGAGTCATCGTGCTGATCGTGATCTCGGGCTCGCTGTGGATCATGTACCATCTGGGCACCAACATGATGCCGATGACGGGGACGGACGGCCCGTCCTGACCTGCCCATGAAACGCCCCATTCTTGCCGCGCTGGCGCTGGTCGCCATGTTCGCCTTCGTGGCGCTGGGCGTGTGGCAGGTGGAACGACGCGCATGGAAGCTCGACCTGATCGCCCGGGTCGATGCAGGCATCCACGCCGCGCCCGTGCCGGTCGCCGAGGCGCATGGCGAGCCCTATCGGCGGGTGCGTGCGACGGGCCAATTCGTGCCCGGCCGCGAAACGCTGGTGCAGGCGCTGACCGAGCGTGGCGCGGGATATTGGGTGATAACCCCGCTGCGGACCGCGCGGGGCATGGTCCTGATCAATCGCGGCTTCGTACCGGGGAGCGATACCCCGCGCGCCACGCCCGCAGGCACCGTGACCGTCACCGGCCTGCTCCGCGCCACCGAACCCGGAGGCGGTTTCCTCCGCGCCAATGATCCCGCCGCCGGCCGCTGGTACTCCCGCGATGTCGCCGCCATCGCCAGCGCGCGCGGGCTTGGCCCCGTCTCGCCCTGGTTCGTCGATGCCGCCGCCTCTCCCAATCCGCGCGTCTATCCGATAGGCGGTTTGACCGTGGTGCGGTTCAACAACAATCATCTGGTCTATGCGCTGACCTGGTTCGGGCTGGCGGGCCTGAGCGCGTACGCCGCGTTCCTCCTCGTCCGCAAGCCGCGCTGATGGACGCCCCGCTCCTCGCCCTCACGCGCGCCGGGCCCATCGCCGAAACGGCGGCGGCGGAGAATATGCGGCAGCTGATCCAGCTGCGGTGGATCGCGGTCGCCGGGCAGACGCTGGCGATCCTGTTCGTGCGCTACGGGCTCGGCGCGCCGCTGCCGATCGTCGAGATGCTCGGGGTCGCGCTGCTGCTCGCGCTGTTCAACCTGCTCGCGACGATGGCGCTGCCCCGCCACCATGTGCGCAGCGGCGAAGTGATGCTTGCGCTGCTGCTCGACATGGCGGCGCTCACGCTCCAGCTCTATTTCAGCGGCGGCGCGGACAATCCCTTCATCTCGCTCTATCTGCTCCAGGTCGTGCTCGGCGCGATCCTGTTGCCGCCCGCGCGAGTCGCGGTCCTCGCGACCGCAACCGCGCTCGCCTATGCGCTGCTCAGCGTCCGATCGGTGCCGTTGGCGTTCCCCAGCGGACTGATCGCCGAGAGCCGGGACCTGTTCGCGATCGGCCGCTGGATCGCCTTTGCGATGGTGGCGAGTCTGGTCGTGCTGTTCATCGCCCGCATCAGCCGCAACCTCCGCGCCCGCGACGCGCATGTCGCCGATCTGCGCCAGCATGCGGCGGAGGAGGAAGGCATCGTCCGGATGGGCCTGTTCGCGTCGGGCGCGGCGCACGAACTCGGCACGCCGCTCGGCACGCTCTCGGTGATCCTCGCCGATTGGCGCCGCATGCCGGCAATCGCGGGCAACGCCGATCTCGCCGCCGAAGTGCGGGAGATGCAAGGCGAAGTGCAGCGCTGCAAGGGCATCGTCTCCGACATTCTCCACTCCGCCGGGCAACCGCGCGGCGAGGCGATGGAAAGCATCGCGGCGGGCCCCTTCCTCGATGCCGTCGTCCAGGAATGGCAGCCGACTCACCCGCACGTGCCGCTCCACGATAGCCGCACCGGCGCCGAGGACCTGATCGTCGCCGTCGATCCGGCGCTGCGCCAGGCGATCTGGAACCTGCTTGATAACGCCGCCGAGGCCTCGCCGGCGGGAGTCCAGCTGCGCGCCGCGATCGAGGATGGGATGCTGGCGATCACCGTGGCCGATTGGGGGCCCGGCTTCGCACCGGAGGCACTCGCCTCGGTCGGCCGGCTTTACCAATCGACCAAGGGCGCCGGGCACGGGCTGGGCCTGTTCCTCGCCACCAATGTCGCGCGGCGGCTGGGCGGGCGGCTCGATGCGCGCAACCGGGCGTCGGGCGGCGCCGAGGTGCGGATCCTGTTGCCCCTCGTCCAGCGGGAGACGCGATGATGGATGCGACCAGCCTGATCATCGTCGAGGACGACATTGTCTTCGCGCGCACGCTCCAGCGATCGTTCGAACGGCGCGGTTACGAGGTCCGTGTGGCGGCGAACCCCGCCGAGCTCGATGCGCTTCTGGAGGCCGGGACGCCGAGCCATGCCGTGGTCGATCTCAAGCTCGGGACGGCCTCGGGCCTGCCCTGCGTCGCCCGGCTCCACGCGGCCGGCCCGGCGATGCGGATCGTGGTGCTGACCGGCTATGCCAGCATCGCCACCGCGGTCGAGGCGATCAAGCTCGGCGCGTGCCATTATCTCGTGAAGCCGTCGAACACCGACGATATCGAAGCCGCGTTCGGTAAGGCATCGGGCGATCCCGGCGTGCCGCTTACCGCGCGCCCCGCCTCGCTCAAGACCCATGAGTGGGAAATGATCAACGAGATGCTGGCCGAGACCGGCTTCAACATCTCCGAAACCGCGCGCCGGCTGGGCATGCACCGCCGCACCCTCGCCCGGAAGCTGGAGAAGCGCCCGGTCAAATAGCCGGACACCGCACGGACACACCGGCCCGCCAACAGCCCAAACCGAAACGCCCGCTTTGCCGGGCAGTGCAACTTCTTGCAGCAACTTGCTCTAGCCGTTCGGAAGGCCATTTGCGCGATGCCAATTTAATTTGCATAAATTTGCGTTGTCTTTGGATTGACGCCGGGCCCGCATTGAGCCTAATATATGGGACGATGGGGTAGTTTGGGAGGCCCCGCGTAAACACAAAGGGCGCTGAACCAGCGGGAAATTGCATTGATTCGTTACGAACGCGGGCGTCATTCCCGCGAGTGGATCAATTGCTGCTTCCGTGAATTTGCGTTCTTTGCGGGGCTCGGCCTTCGGGACGGGCTCGCGACACAAAAAAGATGAAGGGGAGGCCTGAAATGTCTGCTGGAAATTCGCACTCGTTCCGCGATCTGGGCTGGCGCACCGGTGTATCGCTTGCCGTGCTCGCCGCCGCGCTCGTTCCCGGCGCCGCCTATGCGCAGGATACCGATACCGCCGCCGCTCAGGATGACGGCACCGAAAGCCCCGACATCATCGTCACCGGCACCCGCCAGGCGCTGCAGACGTCGCAGAACCTCAAGCGCAACGCCGACACCGTTGTCGATACGATCACCGCGACCGATATCGGCGCGTTCCCCGACAAGTCGGTCGCGGAGTCGCTCCAGCGCGTGCCGGGCATCACCGTCAATCGCTTCGCCGCCAGCGACGACACCTCGCATTTCTCGGCCGATCCTTCGGGCGTGCTGATCCGCGGCCTCACCCAGGTCCGCTCCGAATTCAACGGCCGCGACACCTTCTCGGCCAATAGCTCGCGCGGGCTGAGCTGGGGCGACATCTCGCCCGAGCTGATGGCCGGCGTCGACAGCTACAAGAACCAGACCGCCGAGCTGATCGAGGGCGGCATCGCCGGCTCGGTCAACCTGCGCACTCGCGTGCCCTTCGACCAGTCGGGCAGCCTCGTTCAGTTGAGCGTCAGCGCCAACTACGGCGACATCTCAAAGGAAGTCACGCCCGACATCTCGGCGATCTACAGCGGCCGCTGGCAGACCGGCGCGGGCGAATTCGGCCTGCTCGGCAATATCGCCTATTCGCAGGTGCAGACCGAGACCCAGGGCATCGTCTATGGCCGCACCGCCGTGTTCGATGGCGTCTATGGCCCGGGCACGCAATATATCCCGTCCAGCGTCGGCCTGCGCGACACGCTTTATGACCGCGACCGGACCGGCATTTCGCTCGCGGGCCAGTGGCGCAGCAATTCGGGCAATGTGACCGTCACCGCCCAGTATAACCGCTCCGAATATAACGAGAGCTGGCGCGAGCGCGGCGTCATCGCCTACCTCACCGATCTCTACGCCTTCCCCGCCGATTTCGTCTTCACCAATGGCGGCGCCAACTCGCCGCGCATCCCGAAGGCCGCGCCCGGCAGCCCCGCCTTCACTTTCGACGAGGACGGCAATTTCGAGACGGGCGTGCTGGTCAACCAGCAGACCGACTTCTCCTGGTGGGGGGACAGCGACGCGGCCGCGGGGAAGATCGCGCTCAACAATGCGGGCGTGAACATGCTTCACCCCTGCTATAGCTGGGGCCCCGGCCCGGTCGGCGATTGCGGCGCGGATGCGCGCGGTCCCGATGTGAACGCGGTCACACGCTACAATGACTCGCACCGCCTGACGCAGGATTTCGGGCTGAACATGAAGTTCGACGTGGGCGACAATCTCCACATCAACCTCGACGGCCAATATGTCGACGCGAACCTGAGCAACTATGACGTCGAAGTCGGGCAATACAGCTTCGCCAACATCCAGTTCGACGGCAGCGGCGAGTTGCCGCGCATGACCTTTCTCGCGCCGACCAACATCAATCAGTCGGGCGGCGGCCTCGCGAACCCCAATAACTATCGGTACAACCACGCGATGGACCATCGCGAGGACAGCGATGGCACCGAATGGGCCTTCCGCGGCGATGCCGTGTACGACCTCGACGGCGACTGGCTCAACGCACTGAAGTTCGGCGTGCGCTATTCGGATCGCGACCAGACCGTGCGCTACAGCGCGTACAATTGGGGCAACATCACCAACAACTGGAACCTGGACAGCGGCCAGAACCTGTATTGGAACATCGACAAGACCGCCCCGGCCGGTCCGTTCAAGGGCTATACCTCAACGCCCGACGTCCAGAATTTCGGCGGCAGCTTCTTCGGCGTGAACCAGCCCTTCGTGTTCTACAGCATGGGCCTGCTGGAAAGAGGCGGGATCGACCGGCTCAGCTACGACGCGCTTGGCGTCGGCCAGGATCAGTGGATGCCGATCTGTTCGGGCGGCGGCACCAGCGCGGTAAGCGGACGCACCGCCGAGACTCAGGGTTGCTATCGCGACGACGAGATCAACCGCGTCTCCGAAAGCACGCGCGCGGCCTATGTGATGGTCAAGTTCGGCGGGCCGAACGCGCGGGTCGGCGGCATCGGCATCTCGGGCAATATCGGCCTTCGCTATGTCGAGACGACCGACAAGGTTTCGGGCTCCACCGTGTTCCCGAACCAGCTGACTCCGGCCAATAACCAGTGCCTGCGCAACGAAGCGTCTGGCGGGCAGCCTGCCCCGGCGATCCCCTACACGCTCGGCTGCTTCCTGTTCGGCAATGCCGCGTTGCTTGCGGCGGGCGGCCCGGACGATCCGGCGACTTTCACCGATTATGTCATCGCGGGCAGCCCGGATACGGTTGCGTTCAACAATGGCGGCTCCTTCTCGGGTACCGCCAGCACGACGCATCGCAACTGGCTGCCGAGCTTCAACCTGAAGCTGGATCTGACCGACCAGGTCGTGCTGCGCTTCGCGGCGTCGCGCGCGATGTCGCGTCCCGATATCGGCCTGCTCAAGAACTACACCACGATCGGCGCATCGCTGCCCGGGGCCGACCCCAACGACACGCGCTATGTGAAGAACGGTTCGGGCCAGATCGTGGGCGTCACCGCGGCCTATACCGGCAGCGGCTATAACCCGGCGCTCAAGCCGATGACATCGACGATGCTCGACGTCAGCATGGAATATTATTTCGCGAAGGTCGGCTCGCTGACGGTCGCGGGGTTCTACAAGAACTTCCAGAACTACATTCAGTACGGCTCGATCCTGTCGCCCTACACCAATGGCGGCGTGACCAACTCGGTCGAAATCCGCACCCCGATCAACGGCAAGGGCGGCGACCTGTACGGGTTCGAAGCATCGTTCCAGCGCTTCTTCGATTTCCTGCCCGGCGCGCTCAAGGGCTTGGGCATCCAGGCCAACGTGACCTATGTGAAGAATAACGGGATCACGAATTCCGGCCTGAAGACCCAGAACGGCACCAATGGCGGCGGCCAGGCGCAGGGCGGATCGGGCGGCACCACGCTCTCGGTCAACTCGCTCGAGGGGCTGTCGGACTGGTCGTACAACATTGTCGGCATGTACGAATATTCGGGGATCGCGGTCCGGCTGGCGTACAATTGGCGCTCGAAGTTCCTGGTCACCGCGGTCGATTGCTGCACCTATCTGCCGATGTGGCAGCAGTCCGCGGGCTTCCTCGACGGCTCGATCCGCTACGCGGTGACGCCGAACATCGAGATCAACATCCAGGGCTCGAACCTGCTCAACACGATCACCAAGCTCGACCAGCAGGTCACCAGCGCGGCGAACGGCGCGGTGCTCCGCCCCAACGCATGGTTCCGCAACGACCGGCGATTCAGCGGCGGTGTTCGCTTCAAGTTCTGAAGAACCTTCTTCCTCCTCAGGAGCGCCTTAACCGGCGCTCCTGTTTTTTTCAGGGACGGCAGGTTAGGGCTCGTCCTCATGTGGAGTGAGAGCGGGTGGCCGAAGTGATGCGCGTCGTGATCCTGGGGGGCGGCACCGCCGGCTGGATGACGGCCGCCGCGCTCGCCGCCTTGCTGCCGCGCGACCGCTGCGACCTGCGGCTGATCGAATCCGAAGCGATCGGGACCGTCGGCGTGGGCGAAGCCACCCTGCCCCAGATGCGCGCGTTCAACGACGCGATCGGCGTGATCGAAGCCGATATGATCCGGCGGACCAACGCCACCTTCAAACTGGGCATCGAATTCGTCGATTGGGGATTCGAGGGCAGCAATTACGTCCACCCCTTTGGCGCGCATGGCCATCCGATCGGCGGCGTGCCCTTCCACCATCACTGGCAGCGCGCCGCGGCGGCGGGCCTCGCCGATCCCATCGACGACTATAGTTTCGCGATCACCGCTGCCCGCGCGCGCCGCTTCGACTTTCCCGAGAGCGACCTCAATTCGATCCGCTCGACCTATGATTACGCCTATCATTTCGACGCGGGTCTCTATGCCGCCTTCCTGCGCGAATTCGCCGAGCGGCGCGGCGTGGTGCGCATCGAGGGCAAGTTCGTCGAAGTGCTCCAGCATCCCGAATCCGGCCTGATCGAGGGCGTCCGGATGGAATCGGGCGATATCATCGCGGGCGACCTGTTCGTCGATTGCACCGGCTTCCGATCGGCCATCGCCGGCGCCACGCTGGGCGCGGCGTGGGAGGATTGGTCGCACTGGCTGCCCTGCGACCGCGCTTTCGCGGTGCCGAGCGAGCGGATGGAGGATGTCCCGCCCTTCACCAAGTCGATCGCGCGCGGTGCGGGCTGGCAATGGCAAATCCCGCTCCAGAATCGCACCGGCAACGGCATCATCTATTCGAGCGCATTCATCGACGATGACGGCGCGCGCGACCTGCTGATGGCGAACCTGCCCAACGCGGCGATGCAGGAGCCGCGCGGGCTGCGCTTCACGCCCGGGCGGCGCACCGGCAGCTGGGCGAAGAACTGCGTCGCGGTGGGGCTTTCCAGCGGCTTTCTCGAACCGCTCGAATCCACTTCGATCTATCTGATCCAGGTCGCGGCGATGAACCTCGTCGCGCTCTTCCCCGAACGCGCCGACGACGCCGTGCTCGCCAGCGAATTCAACCGGCGGATGGATATGGAATATGACCGCATCCGCGACTTCCTGATCCTCCATTACCACGCCAACCGGCGCGACGAGCCGATGTGGCGCTATTGCCGCGAGATGCCGGTGCCCGACAGCCTGGCCGAGAAGATCGAGGCGTTCCGCCACCGCGCCAGCGTGCCGCGATATGGCGAGGGGCTGTTCAGCCCGCCAAGCTGGGTGAGCGTATTCTTCGGCCAGGGGCTGACCCCCGAAGCCGTGCATCCGCTCGCCGGCGCGATGCCCGAGGATGCGCTGGCGAAGCAACTCGCCGCGATCCGCGCGCGGATTGCCGACGGCGTGGCCGCAATGCCCCGGCACGACGAATTCGTCACTGACTATGCCGAGTGGGGCCTGTGAGCGGCGGCGTGCGCAGCGTCGCGGTGGTGGGCCGCGATACCGCCGCCTGGGTGATCGCGCTGGGGCTCCGCCGCGCGCTGAGCGGGATCGGCGTGAAGGTCAGCGTGGTCGAGTTGCCCTCGGCGCTGGGTCCAGCCGACATGCACGCCACGCTGCCGTCGCTCGCCAATCTGCACGGCGTGCTCGGGTTGCAGGAGGAGGCGCTGTTCGTCCGTTGCGGCGCGGTGCCGTCGCTCGGGCAGCAATTCGCGGGCTGGTCCGCCGCGCCGTTCGTGCTGGGCTATGACGTGTCACGGCCCGCGATCAACGATGTTGATTTTGTCCAGTTCTGGTCGCTCGCCCGCCGGCAGGGGATGCGCGTCGCGTTCGAGGATTTCTCGCTCGCCGCCGCCGCCGCGAAGCAGGGCCGCATCGCCACCGCCAGACCGGGCAAGGCGGGGCAAGCGCCGCAGCCGGGCTACCATCTGAGCGCGCCCGCCTATGCCGCTTTGCTGCGCCAGGGATGCGTCGCGATGGGGATCGAGATTCGCACCTCCGCTACCATCGCCGCCGAGCGCGACGGCGAGCGCGTGACCGCAGTGGCGCTCGACGATGGCGGCCGGGTCGAGGCGGACCTGTTCATCGACGCTTCTGGCAGCGAACGTGCGCTGATCGGCCATGACGGGTTCGAGCCCTGGTCGGACGCCTTCCCTGCGACGCATCTGTTCACCGGCGCGCTTCCCCCGCTCGATCCCCTGCCCGCCCATGCCCGCATCGTCGCGGCACCCGATGGCTGGGGCGGGTTGTTTCCGTTGCAGGGGATGACCGCGGTCGCCGGACATGCCGCCGGCGAGGAGGCCGCGCACCGCATCGCCGCGAGCCTGGGGCCGGTGCGGAACCTCACGGTCCGCCGTTTCACCCCGGGCATGCTCCGCCGCAGCTGGATCGGCAATGTCGCGGCGGTGGGCGAGGCCGCGGTCGCGCTCGAGCGGCTCGACGCGGGCGAGAGCCAACTGCTCCAGGTCGCGCTGTCGAATCTGGTCGCGCTGTGGCCGGTCGACCGCGACGACATGCAGGAAGCGCGCGACTATGACCGCGCCATGGCTTCGCACGCGGGCAATATCCGCGATTTCCAGCAGGCGCATTACCGGCTGTGCGACCGGCCCGAGCCCTTCTGGCAAGCCGCGCGCGCCGCAGCCCCTTCTCTCGATCTCGCCGCCCGGCTCGCGCTGTTCGGTGCGCGGGGGATCGTGTCGCACCGCGACGATGAGAGCTACGAACCCCAGCTCTGGGCCGCGATGATGATCGGCCACGGCGTGATCCCCGCCGAATCCGCTCCCGCCGTGGATCGCACGCCGCCGGAGGAAGCGATCGGCAAGATCCAGCAATTGCTTCACGTCATCGCCGAGGAGGTCCGCGCGATGCCGGGCGTCAGTGACGTGATCGCCGCGAAGCGGGCGGGACGGTGAGCGCCTCGCGGATCGAGCGCGTCGTCATCGTCGGCGGCGGCACCGCCGGCTGGATGGCTGCGGCCGCGCTCGCCAAGGTGCTCGGCAGCCGGGGCCCCGGCATCGTGCTGGTCGAATCGGAGGCCATCGGCACGGTCGGCGTCGGCGAAGCAACGATCCCGCCGATCACGCTCTTCAATAAATTGCTCGGGATCGACGAAGACGAATTCATCCGCGAGACCCGGGCGACCTTCAAGCTGGGGATCGAATTCACTGATTGGCTGCGCGTCGGGCACAGCTATCTCCACAGCTTCGGCCTGTTCGGCGCGGACATGAATGGCATCGCCTTCACGCATTACATGCTGAGGGCGCAGGCGGAGGGGCTGAGCCTCGACCGCGACTGGTTCAACGCCGAGGCGCAGGCCGCGCATCTCGGAAAATTCGGCCGCACCCCGCCGGGCGCGCCGCCGACCATGCCGCGCGTCAATTACGCCTTTCAGTTCGATGCCGGGCTCTACGCTGCCTATCTGCGCCGCTTCGCCGAGGGGCTGGGCGTGGTCCGCGCCGAAGGGAAGATCGTCGCGGTCACACGCGCGGGCGACGGGATCGCATCGGCCACGCTCGACGATGGGCGGCAAATCGCGGGTGATTTCTTCATCGACTGTTCGGGCTTTCGCGGGCTGCTGATCGAGGAGACACTGGGCGCGGGCTATCATGACTGGAGCGAATGGCTCCCCGCCAACCGCGCGATCGCGGTGCCCTCGAAGCGGCTGGCCGTCCTGCCGCCGCTCACCAGCACGATCGCGCGGAGCGCCGGCTGGCAATGGCGCATCCCGCTCCAGCACCGCACCGGCAATGGCTATGTGTTCAGCGACGCCTTCATTTCCGAGGACGCTGCGATGGCCGAGCTGATGGCGAAGCTGCCGACCGAAGCGACCGGCGAACCGCGCGTGCTGCGCTTCACCGCTGGGTATCGGAGGCGGCACTGGGTGGGCAATTGCCTCGCGCTCGGCCTCGCCTCGGGCTTTCTTGAGCCTTTGGAATCGACCAGCATCCATCTGGTGCAGGCGGGCCTCGCCAAGCTGCTCGCGCTGTTCCCGCAAGGCGATAACGATCCGGCGCTCGCCGAGCGCTACAACAGCGAAATGGCGGCGCTGTACGAAGGCATTCGCGATTTCATCGTCGCGCATTATGCCCTCACCGAACGCGAGGACACCGACTTCTGGCGCAGCCGCCGTGCGATGGCGCTGCCCGACTCGCTGCAAGCCCGGCTCCATCGTTTCCGCTCGCGGGGCGAAGTCGGCGCGGGCGGGATGGAGCTGTTTCGCGACAGCAACTGGTTCGCGATCCTCGACGGCCAGGGACTCAACCCGCAGGGCTACCACCCCGTCGCCGACGCGATGCCGCCCGAATTGCTGCGCGAGCGGCTGGGGCAGGTCCGCGCCGCGATCGACCGCCGCGTGGCCGGGCTGCCATCGCATGAGGAGGCGCTTGCGGCTATCGTCGCCGGCGCATGATCTTCCTCGCACCGACGCTCGCCACGATCGCGGCGCTCGATCCCGCCGCCGTGGCGGGACGCGGCGCGCCGGTGCCGTTCGTCGAATATGAGGCGGAGAATGGCGTCAGCGACGGCGCGCTGATCGGTCCCGACCGGCGTTTCGGGAGCATCGCGGCCGAAGCCTCGGGCCGACGCGCGGTAAGGCTGGCATCGGGCAACCGGCTTGCCTTCACCCTCGCCGCGCCCGCCAATGCGCTGACCGTGCGATACGCGCTTCCGGATGGCGCGAGCGGCACGCTGGGCATCTATGTCGACGACCGCCGCGTCGCGACGCTGGCGCTGACCTCGAGCTACGGCTGGTTCTACGGCAAATACCCCTTCACCAACGATCCGGCGGATGGCGGCGGGCATCATGCGTTCGACCATGCCCGCATCCTGCTGACGCAACCGATCCCCGCCGGGGCGACCGTGACGCTTCGCCCGGACGCAGGGCTCGACTGGATCGTGATCGACCTCGCCGATTTCGAACTGGCCGATCCGCCGCGCGCCCGGCCCAAGGACTCGCTGTCACTGCTCGATTTCGGCGGCGACCTGCGCCGCGCCGTGGCTGCGGCGCGGGCGGCGGGCAAGCCAGTGTGGATTCCGCCCGGCATTTTTCGCGTGGACGGGCATGTCGATGTCGATCGCGTCACCATCGAGGGCGCGGGGATGTGGCATTCCACCCTCACCGGCGAAGGGCTGGGCCTTTACGGCAAGGACGCGCACGCCGTCACCCTGCGCGACTTCGCGATCATCGGCGAGGTGACCGAGCGCAAGGATCATCTTCAGCTCTCCGGCATCGGCGGGGCGATGGGCGGCGGATCGGTGATCGAGCGGCTCTGGCTCCAGCATCACAAGGTTGGGCTGTGGTTCGACGGGCCGATGGACGGCATCCGCCTCTCGGGCCTGCGCATCTTCGACATGACCGCCGACGGGCTCAACTTCCACCGCGGCGTGAAGAACGCCGTGATCGAGGACAGCTTCGTCCGCGGCACTGGCGATGACGGGCTGGCAAGCTGGTCCGGCGGCGAGGCGAACCGGGACATCGTCTTCCGCCGCAACACCGTGGTCGCCCCGGTGCTCGCCAACGGCATCGCGGTCTATGGCGGGCGCGATATCCGGATCGAGAATAATATCGTCGCTGACACGCTGACTCAGGGCGGCGGAATCCATCTCGGCAACCGCTTCAAGGCGGTGCCGCTGAGCGGGCGCATCGACTTGACCGACAATCTGCTGGTGCGTGCGGGAAGCTTCGACCCCAACTGGAAATACGGCGTCGGGGCGCTGTGGTTCTACGCGCTCGATGCGCCGATCGAGGCCGATATCCGCGTCACAGGACTGGCGATCATCGACAGCAGCGAGGAAGCGGTGATGTTCACCGGGTCATCGGTGTCGGACGTGACCTTCAGCGGCGTGCGCGTCGTCAATCCCGGGAGCCATGTGGTCGCGCTGCGCAGTGCGGGCAAGGCGCGTTTTTCGGGTCTGAACGTGTGGGGGTTGAAGACGCCCGCGATCCTCGCCTGCAATCAGACGTTCCGGTTGACGTCGGAACTCAAGACCCGCACGAGCGCCTGCGATCCGCGCTAGACGCGGCAATCCCTTTAACCGCCATGCTGAACTTGTTTCAGCATCCATCGTGCAACAGGCATCCACATCGCCCGTGGAGGGTTGGACCCTGAAACAAGTTCAGGGTGACGGAATTTCTAAGGCACCCGATCGTATCCCGCCCAGCCCTACTCCCGTTCCAGCCCGCGCTTGACCGCCTCCTTCATCTCGCCGCGCAATTTCTCGTCGAGCAGGCCGAGGATGCCGCGCCGCTCCGCCGGGAGATGATCGCCCGCGCTCAGCCCGCCGAACACATAATGCTCGAAATGCTCGCGCCACGCCGCGCGGTGCTGTTCGGGCAAGTCGCGGATCACCAGCATCGCGTGGAGCAGGGCATCGACCGGATGCCCCTTGTCGGGCTTGGGGGGTGACCACCAGTAATTGACGAGCATGTTGATGCTGTCGAGCGAGCGCACCTGATGCCACCACATATAGGGGATGTAGAGCGCGTCGCCCGGCTCCATATCCGCCACCAAAGCCGTCTCCAACGCATCGGCGAAGCGCGGATATTTAGCGAAATCGGGCGCATCGAAATCGACCATCGAGATCGCGGTCCCGGCGGGCGTCTTGTCCATCTGGCCGAGATAGAGGTTCGCGATCTGATCGGGCGGGAACAGCGTGAAGCGGCGCTTCCCCGCGACGCATGCCGCGATATTCTCGCTGGGATCCTGATGCGCGGCGACGATCGCGCGGTTGCCGATCCACACGCGCGGGCCGATTTCGGGATCGAGCAGGGGCATGACATTCTCGCCCTCGAACCCCGGCAGGCTGTTTTCGACCTGCGCCGATTGGATCGCGAAGCTGGGCGGGCTCTCCTCGCCGCCCGCGCGCAGCAGGAATTCGAACGCCCCGTCCAGCTTCACGCTCTGCCGCCGGAAGTTGAAGCCGCTCAGATCGTCATTGTAGAAGAAGCGCCCCTTGATCCGCGGCGGACCCGCCATCGCGCCCAATTGCCGCCCGCGATCGAAGCGCATCAGGTAATCGCGTAGCGCCTCCCCCGATTGCCGCGCCGCCGCGACCACCGGCCAGTGGCTCACCAGCCCGCGCATCACGACCGGGCGGCTGGCCGGAATGATCTCGGCGTGGAATATCGCGGCAGTGACGCCGCTCAGTTCGTCGATCTTCCCGGCCATCTCAGGCGCCGCAGGATTCGCGGACGATCAGGTCGGTCGGCAGCAATTCGGGCTGATTGTCGCGCGACGGATCGAGGACGTGACTGACCAAGATGCGCCCGGCCTCGGCCACGTCCTGCCGGATCGTGGTGAGCGCAGGCGTGCTCAGCCGCGCGAGCAGCATATCGTCATAGCCCACCACCGAGACATCGCCGGGCACGCTCAGCCCCGCGCGCCGCAGCGCCCGGATCGCTCCCAGCGCGATCAGGTCCGACGAGGCGATGATGCCGTCGAACTTGATCCCGCGCCGGATCAGCCGCGCCACCGCGTCCTCGGCCGGTTCGGCCTCGAAATCGACCGGCACCACCAGCTC
>Ga0164241_10001966_pt1 | contig 23393 bp, 16 predicted proteins | sample OricomyardsoilBY_FD_108780 | JGI IMG/M metagenome (GOLD analysis project Ga0164241, IMG submission 108780) | Backyard soil microbial communities from Emeryville, California, USA - Original compost - Back yard soil (BY) | ecosystem: Environmental > Terrestrial > Soil > Unclassified | place: USA... | reverse complement strand
GAGCTCGAAGCGCGTGTGTGCAAGCTGCTCGCGGACGGTGGACGCGTGAGCCGCGTGCGCCTCTACACCATGCCGTGCGACGCGAAGCGCCTGCTTCGTCAACGCTTTCGTGGCTACTCCGACGACGTCGCGCGCGTGGCCCAAGAGCGCTGGGAGTCCGAGAGCGTCAGCGCCGACGACGTGCGCGCCGCGATGCCGGACGGCCCGCTCGACGCGCGCGTGTGGCTAGGGACCTTCCCCTTCGACGCGCTCGCGAGCGCTCCGCTCGAGGCGTCGAACCTCCACGGAGAACCGTCGGCGCCGATCTCCGGCGGCGCGCTTCCCCCATCCGAAGGTCCCCTCTACCGCGCGCTCACCGCGCTCGCCCGCATCGAGCCCGCCGACGTCGCGATGATCATCGACGGCGTCCGCGGAGCCTTCGACGCAGCGACGTGGCGAGCCGGCCTGGGTGCGAGCGCGGCGTCTCTCGGAGACCGCGTCGCGCTCGGGCTATACCGCGCTCTCACCCTGCGCTTCGACGTCATCTCCACTCTCGGCAACGTCGCGGAGCGCGAGTCTCTCATCGCGCGCCGCTTCGCACCGCGTGATGGCGGCGAGATCGGCGCGGTCGCGATCCTCCGCGTCGCGCTCGGCGATCCGACGCTCACGGTGGTCTCGCTGCGCGCATGGTATCGCGACGCCGCAGAGGACTCGCTCCGCGCCCTTCAAGCCTCCCCCGAGAGCGGAGCTGTGCTCTCGCCGGCGGCGATCGTCGCGTTTCGCCACGCCCTGAAGCTCGATCCCGAGCGGGGACTGCGTGACGACGGAGAGGACGACTACGCGGAGCCTCTCTTTCTGCTCCTCTCACGCGACGTGGCCGTGACGCCTCCCCGCGGTGCCGACGCGCATCCGCGAGCGCGGGACCTCGTCCGATTCGCGCTGGGCCTCGCCACCGATCCGACCGAAGCGGCGCGGCTCGTCGAGCACTTGGTCGCGTGCCGCGACGGTCGTTGCAACGAGATCGTGCGCGCCGAGGTGAGCGGAGTCGAAGCAACGAAGAGCATCTTGGCCGGACCGATGAGCGAACCGCCGCCGGGCGCTGGCGCCGCGTTCGCGGGGGGACCGATGTTGGGCCCGACGAGCCCTCACATGATTCGATGTCGCGACGTGCTCTGGGAGACGTTCTCGTCCATGGCGCAAGACGAAGGCAAGAGCGTCGACACGCTGGTCGAGGACGCGATGGATCGCTATCGCATGCTGCGCACGCACGTGAACGAAGAGGTCGGTCGTCGACCGAGTCCATCGAGCCCACCCGAGGCAAAGAGCGCTGGGCTGCGCATCGGAGGGCGGTCGTCTTCGCCGACCGTAGCTGCGGTGCGAAGCTCGGCGCCGCCGCCACCGCCACCGCCCGAGAGCGACGAGCCGACGCTGCCTCGCGGCGCCCGCGCACTGGAACCCGACGAAGAAGAGCCCGCTACTCCCCGAACCTGAGTCGCCTTGCAACCGAACCAATACGTCCCCGCCGCCCCGCCTCTTTTCCTCGACTACGCAGGCAAGCGCTACGCGATCCAGGTCGCGCGCTTCATCATCGGACGCGAGCGGGGCAGCTGCCACCTGGTGCTCGTGGACTCGAACGTGTCTCGGCAACACGCGGTCGTCGAGCTCGTCAACGGCGCGTACTTCATGGTCGACCTCGGCTCGCGCAATGGCGTCGGCTACGACGGCCTACGCATCCATCGAAAGCAGATCGTCGAAGGCGACAAGTTCGACATCGGCGCGCATCAGCTGCGCTTCTCGTTTCGCAACGGCTGAGCCCGACCGCTAGCCGTTCTGGCCTTCACCCTACGAGATCGCGGCCCACACGGGCGCTTCGTCCATCTCGGGCCAGCCGACGAGGCGCTCTTGCGGTCGGTAGTTCGCCTTGTAGGCGAGCGATGCGCACGCCTCGACTCGATAGCCCAAGTAGACGTGCGGGATGCCGCGTCGCTCCGCGATTCGGAGCTGCGCCAGGACGTTCATCGTGCCGAGCGACGCGCGCGCGAACGTCGGATCGTAGAAGAAGTAGATCGCGCTCCACGCATGCGGCGTCTCGTCGCAGAGCCCGACGCCCACGAGTCGCCCCGTCGATGGATCGGTGAACGTGATCTCTCGCGCCGCAGGGTGCGGAAACGTGAACTGGATGCGATACGCCTTCTCCGTCAGGAACGCCGCGTCCCAGCCGCGCGCGCCTTCTCTCGACGCATGCCACGCGTGATAGAGCGAGAGCCGCTCGTCGTCGAAGCGTGGCGGTCCCACTCGAATGACGAAATCGTCCAACCCGCGCGCGGCGCGGCGCTGACTCTTGGACGGATGAAACGCCGCCACTGGCACGCGCGTCGGCACGCACTCGGAGCAGTCCCTGCAGGCCGGGCGGAAGTAGTCGGGCCCGAAGCGTCGCCAACCTCGCTCGAGCATCGCCTCGAGCTCCGGCGGCGTGACGTCGACTTGGATCTTGTGCTCGAGCGTCGCGTAGCGATCGTCGAGGTAGGAGCAATCGCGCGGCTCCTCCACCAGCATCTCGAGAACACGGGCCACGGACGATCGAAACGTACCAGGTCGCAGGGGCGATGCATGGCTCCGAAGTGAGATCACTCGGCTTCGATCCCATAGACTGCGCGCATGCCCGAGGCCGAAGACCCGATCACGCCTCCGCGTCTCCGTGACGCGAAGACGTGGTATGGGCTCACGCGACGGGTCGTGCGAGGGTCGATGGACCATCGCATCAACGGCTTGGCCGCAGAGGTCGCGTTCTTCGCGTTGTTCTCGCTGCCGCCCATGTTGCTCGCGCTGTTCGGCGCCGTCGGCTTCGTGGGCGACGCGGTGGGCCCGGACGTGGTCGAGCGGGTGCGCGTATCGCTCATCCTATGGGCGAGCCGCTTCCTCACGCCGAACGTCATCCAGGACTTCATCGTCCCGACGTTCGACAAGATCCTGAAGGAAGGTCGCGCCGATCTCCTCTCTCTCGGCGCGGTCTTCGTCATCGCGTCGGCGTCGCGCGCGGCCGACGCCCTCCTCGATGCGCTTCAAATCGCGTACAGCCTCGACGAACGTTTCGCGCTCTGGAGACGTCGCGGCCTGGCCGTCCTCTACACGCTGGCGCTCATGCTCTGGGGCGGCATCGTCCTGCCGCTCCTGGCCGTGGGCCCGGACTTCGGGCGTCGCTTGGTGAAGCCGCTCGGGCTCGCCGGTACGTTCGACACAGTCTGGTCCGGCCTCTATTGGCCTGTCGTCGCCGTCCTTCTTTTGCTCTCGCTCACGACCGTCTACCACTTCGCGATGCCATGGCGGACGCCGTTCCTGCGCGATCTGCCCGGCGCGATCTCGGCAATGGGACTCTGGATCCTGGGCGCCGCCGCGGTCCGCGCGTACGCCGCTTGGGCCGTCGAATCGAGCCCGATCTACGGCTCGCTCGCGGCGCCGATGGTCGTCCTCGTTTGGCTCTACTTCGCCGCGTATTCCGTCTTGGTCGGCGCCGAGGTGAACGGCGCGATCGAAGCCACATGGCCGACGTTGACGAAACGCGAGAAGAAGCAGGTGCTTCGTCAGGTGGTCGAAGAACTGCGCCAAGAGGGCGAAGACGTCGCGCCGGTGAGCGTGACGTCGCGCGCCGACCGCGAGGAGGCCGCGCCGAAGAAGTGAGGGTCTCGCCCCAACGTGAACCGCAAACCAGGCGGCAACAGGGCTCGCAGGAATGTCACACCCTCGACGCAGATCGTCCTACACCTCCCGGCAAGGGATACCCACCAGACGCAATTGTCATATTACAAATTCATAGTCTCTGTTGCTTCTCGCAGGACGGAACATCATCATCGGCCCCATGCCGTCATCGAAGTCATCTCTCGTCCCCCACTCGGTTCGCTACAGAGCCGCGACCATCTTCGCGGGGGTCGGCCTAGCCTGCGTCGGTCTGTTGGCGGCTTCCTGCGGTGACAGCGGCAGCTCGAGCGGCGGTGGCGGCGGAGCGTCGACATCTTCGGGCGTCGGCGCAGCTCCGACGACGAAGTACGTCGGCAGCGTCACCGTTTCCACGGACGAGACTGACGGAACCGCCAGCGCCACCTTCGGTGAGACCGCGAACCAGTTCTGCGCCACGAAGGCGTTCGGCGCCTGCACACTGCATCAGTGCGATTTCGACAACGACATCCCACCCGAGGTCGACGCGGGGAACATCACTGTCGCGGGTGCAGCCATCCCGATCAAGCTGGTTGCCGATGCGACCGGGGATTACGCCTCAGTCGAGTCGGACGCGCCGCTCTTTTCGGGGGGAGAGACGCTGACCTTCTCGGCAACCGGAGCGACCGTGTCTGCGTTCCAGGGAAGTGTCGTCGCCCCCACGGGCATGGATGTCAGTGACGTCGATGCGTCGGATAGGCTCTTCGCGACCGAAGGACAGGATCTGACCGTGCATTGGTCCGGCGGCTCCGGCGATGTCGCGACCTACGCGTTCACTGTTCTCGACGCGAACGAGCTCGATTTCCTCGTGTGCATGTTCGATCGAGGGACCGGCGCCGGTACCATTCCGGGCGATGCGCTTCAGTTCGTGTCCAAGCAGGGGCAGACCACCTACTGGGGAGCCACGACCGACAACTCCGTCACCAAAGTCTTCGGCGAGACGACCGTGACGATGTTGGCCTCAATCAGCGCGCTCAACCCCTCGAGCGGGAACGCCGCGGTGGGAGAGCTTCGCTTTTCCCCAGCCGCAACTACGAGCGGCGGCCAGACCACCACAGGGGGTGGTTGCACCAACGGGGAGGGCGGCATGTTCAACAGCAGCTGCACTTGCGCGGAGCAGTACCCAGCGGGCTACGAGAAGGCGACCGACTATAGCTACAGCGAATGCGGGTGCGCCTCGGGGGCGCCGTGCCACAGCGCATGCGCCAACGACAAACGTTGTGGGGGCGCGAGCCCCGTCGCGGGATGCGCCTCGTGTATCCAGGAGCAAGCCGCATCGGGCTCACAGTGCTCGTACGATGCCTTCAACCTCGCCTACAACGACCCCGTCTCGGCGGACTACGCGCTCTGCGAACTCAATGGTGGCTGAGCTGTCAGCGCCACGCACGACGCCGAGCGTCATTTGCCGCGCCGCAAAGCGGGTGTGAATGCCGCGAGGGATGTACTAGCGTGCCGCGCAATCGATGCCCGAGCCGAAAGATCCCGCCTTCCAGCTGAGCGCCCAGCTCGTCGACGATTTCTCAAAGTTGTGCCCGGTCCAAGCCTCGATGGCAGGCGTACCCGGAGCCTGGGACGGGTGGGATGACTACAGCGCAGAGGGCGGCATCAAGGTTCGCGCTCTCCTCGCCAGCTATCGCACGCGGCTCGACGCGCTACCGGCCGCGACCGAGCGCTGGGCCAAGCTCGCGCGCCGAGTGATGGCGGACTTCCTGGAAGAGAAGGACGTCTACTTCGCGCACGGTGACAACCTGTGCGATCTCAACAACATCGAGTCTCCGCTTCAGCACATGCGGGTCGTGTTCGACGTCATGGACACGACGGGGGTCGTCGGCTGGAGCGCGCTCGCGAAGCGCCTCGAGACGATCGACCAACCTCTCGCCGGCTATCGAGCTGCGCTCGAGACGGGCGCCGCGCGTGGGCTCGTCCCTGCACGTCGCCAGGTCCGTGCGTGCATCGTCCAGTCGAAGGCCCACGCCTCGGAGAGCTCGAGCTACCTCGCTCTCCTCACGAGCTTCGACGCCGCGAAGATCGACGACGCTTCGCTCCGCGCACGCATCGCGTCCGGCATCGACCACGCCCGCGACGCGTTCCGGGATTTCGGAGGTTTCCTCGAGTCGTTCCTCGAGCGCGCGACGCCGGACGACGCCTTCGGAGCCGAACGCTACGCCCGCGCTGCGTTCCGTTTCAACGGCATGAAGATCGATCCCGTCGACACCTATGCCTGGGGCTTCACCGAGGTCCGCTCGATCGAAGCGGCGATGCAAGAGCTGTCGCACCGCATCGCCCCGGGCAAGTCGACGCGAGAGGTCGTCGACGCGCTCTCGACATCCGAGACGGAGCTCGTCCGTGATCACGAAAAGTTCCTCGAGCTCATGCGTGCGCGGCAGCAGCGCGCGCTCGACGATCTCGAGGGCAAGCACTTCGACGTCCCCGCGCCGATTCGACGCATCGAGGTGAAGCTCGCCCCCGCGGGGACCGCGCTCGGCGCGTACTACATCCCGCCGAACGAGGACTTCTCGCGCCCAGGGACGGTCTTCTACGCGCCCGCACCGGGGCACGAGTTCGCGCTCTTCAGCGAGATCACGACGGCGTACCACGAGGGCTTTCCCGGCCACCATCTGCAGTGCGGTCTTCAGGTCTTCCTCTCCGAGCGCCTGAGCCGTCTGCACCGACTCTTCGTCGTATGTTCGGGCTACGCCGAAGGTTGGGCGCTCTACGCCGAGCAGCTGATGGACGAGCTCGGCTACTTCGAGAAGCCCGAGTACCTCCTCGGCATGCACATGGCGAAGCTCTTTCGCGCGTGCCGCGTCGTCGTCGATATCGGCGTGCACCACGGGTACGCGATCCCGAAGGACTTCGACTTTCACCCGGGAGAGGTCTGGAACTACGAGCTCGCCGTCGAGTTTTTGACGACGCGCGGACTCATTCCGCGACCGTTCGCAGAGAGCGAAGCCACGCGCTACCTCGGCTGGCCGGGCCAGGCGATCAGCTACAAGGTCGGCGAGCGCGTCATCCTCGATCTCCGACGCGAGATGCGCGAGCGCCTCGGCGATCGCTTCGACCTCCGCAAATTCCACGAGGCGGTCCTGTCGAGTGGCTCCGTCGGGCTCGATCTGCTGCGCGAGATCGTCCACGAATCTCTCGACGCCTGAAGGCTCTGCCAGCTTCGGGTCGGCGACCTCCTCAACGCGCGCTGCGGATCGTCCGAAGCACAGCGAGCACCGTCGTCGATCTACCCGCGGGATCGAGCGCGGCCTCGATTCGACGTGTCTCGGTGGCGCGGTCGTGCGCTTCCAGGCGACCGGCCGCATCGAGATCGTGAAACGCCGGGCATTCGCGGATCTCGCCCGTGCGCGGGTCGCGCTCGCGGTACGCCGACACGACCGCCTCGATCAGGGCATCACGCTCGGCCGATGTCAGCGTGCTCACGGCGCCTCCATTCGGGACGACAGGGCGACGCCCTTCTTCTCGAGGCACTCTTGAAGAAGCTTTCGAGCGCGCGTGATGTTCTGGAGGAAAGTGTTGAGGCGCATCTCGAGCTTGGTCGCGAGGTGAAGGTCGGCCTCGCTGCCGTCGCTCTCGAGGCGCGCGCGGAGCGCGGCTCCAGGTTTGTCGGGCAGCGCCTCGAAGCAGGCGTGGATGACACGCCGGAGCAGCGGATCGGGCGGCGCCACCTCGATCGCGACCGCGTCGCGAACATCGTCGCCGATGGGCACCTCGCCTCGACGCTTCACGCCGTCGAGCGCGAGGTTCCGCGCGATCCGCATCCACAGGCGAGCGAGGCCGTTCGGTGACCCATCCACCACGAAGCGCGCGGCGACCTGCCAGACCCGGAGCGCCGACTCTTGAACGATGGCCTCGACGTCGACGCGCGCCGCGAAAGATCGAAGCCCGGCGCGGATCGACGGCTCGGCGGCGCCGAGGAAGCGCGCGAACGCTTCCTCGTCACCGCCGGCGATCGCAGGGGCGAAGACGTCGAGATCCATCATGCTCGGGCGACGAGCACCGCCCCGGCGGCGGGCAGCTCGACTCGAATCTCCGCGATCGATGCGCCGCTGGGAAGCGCGTGCTCGATCACCACACGAACTCGAACACCGACCGCATAGGTCCCCGCGTGCGTGCTGCGGTCCACGCGAAGAGCGGCGGAGATCGAAGAGCCGTCGGCGAGCGTCACGGTCACCTCTGCATGTTCGTACGAGAGCGTCCACGATGCACCGACGAGATCCAATTCGATCACCGCGCCCGATTCGTTCGATTGCGCGAGTCTCGCAAGCAGCGTCCGAAGCGGTGCCGCCATCTCGTGTTCTTCGGCGTCCTCCGCCGCGGGCTCGTAGAGCTCGCCAGCCCCGCTCGCAGCGTCGGCGCTCGAGGCCTCGTCTCGACGCGCACCGCCCTCGCCCTTGGCACCGCCGTCCGAGCCCGACTCGAACAGGTCGGTGACTGCGCGCGCCACACGTCCGAGCAGCGTCGAAGACTTCGCAGGCGCCGGGGACGCGGACGCGTCCAACTTCATCTTCTTCCCGCGAAGCTCGGGCGCCTCCTCTTTTGCGCGACGTCGCTCGACGGGTTGAGAAAGCGGCGCCGACCGGCCTGGCATCGCGGCCTTCGGTTCCGCCGCGTCGCGGGCTTTCATCATCGGCGCGAACGCGGACGGCGAAGGTCGCATCGCGGGGGGAGGAGGCGGCGCAGCGCCACCGAAACCCACCGCGTGGGGCGCGCCCTGGGGGGGTGCACCGAGGAAGTGTGACGTGACGCCCCTGGGAACAGGCAGCCCGACGGCCTCGGCACAGATTCCGTAGGCGAGGGCCTGCGGCTGCGTCTCGTGCCTGGACGGCGCTCGCGGATCGACCGTCGCTTCTTCAGTCGCCGCGACCCAGGACGTGAGGCGCGTCGAGATCTGGAAGCGCTTCCCAATCGTCTCGATCTCCGGATCGACTCCACGCTCTCCGCTCGCGACGCGCATCTCGAGATCTTCGACGCGTTCGCGCGCGAAGAGCTTCGAGAGCGCGGGCGAACCCGAGCCCACGTCCGTCGCCGGGACGCGAACGCGCCGCTCGAAAGGCCCCGACGCCGTTCGACCCCGCACGACGATCTCTCCGCCAGCGGGAGCGACCTCGAGCGCGACGCGGGCCGGTGCCGCCGCGAACAGGTCCGGAAGACGCGCAGGCGCTGCAGCGCGTACGCAAGCGCCTTCGATGGAGAGATCGACGACGACGGGATCGACGATGTGAGCAAAGAGTCGTGACGCGGCGCGTTCGGGATCTTCTCCGAGCCCGACCACCAACTCGACGCCTCGACCCGCGCGAGCGATCGGCGCGACGAGGGATCGATTCACGGCAGAGCCGACCCCGACCGCGTGAAGGCGCGCGGAGCTCGGCAGACCCGCAAGGAGCGCGCTCACGATGTCTCGCTCGAAGCCGACGAGCCCGTCGGTGACGAGGATGATCTGCCGCTGCGCCTCTTCGCGCACGGTCCGCAGCGCCGCCTTGATGCCCGTGACCATCTCGGTGCCGCCACGCGCCTGAAGCGCGCGCAACCACGTCATCGCCTCCTTCTTCAGTGACGCGGTGACCGCGACCGGTGTCGCAGCAAACGACGTCGTTTGACTGGAGAACTCGATCATCTCGAGCGTGTCCCCTTCCGACATCGCGCCGACGGTCGCGCACGCGATCCGCTTCATCTGCTCGAGTGGTTCGCCATACATCGAGCCGCTGGTGTCGAGCAGCAACGTGAGATCGCGGCGGACAGGAGCGACCTTTCCTTCGGAGAGCGGCGGCACCAAGGTGAGGAGCGCGAACGCGGCGTCCTCTCCGACTCCGCCGTGAGGTCGCGCCACGTCGATCGTCGCCGTGGGCTCGAGCTTTGCGGCCGGCCATCGCACGACGACGTCGCGATCGAGCAGCGCCTTTCCGCCGTCTCCGAAGCGGACGACGTACGCGCCTCCGACCATCGCGGGCACGATCGCGTGGCTCGCCGACTCGGGCGTACGGCCCTCGGGCACGTCGTCGCGCACGTGCAGCTCGAGCGTCGCGCGAGCCCCGACGTCGCTCGACGCGATGTCGAGCGTCGGATCGCCCTCGATGTCGGCCGAGCCGAGGTATCGCGGCGCCGCCGCGAGGGGGAAGCGAAGCTCCCACATGCCTTCTGCCAGGTACGCCAGCGGCACGTCGATCTCGATCTCTGCGACGATCTCGGCGCCCGGAGGAATGTTGCCGAGCTCCTGCGTGAACAGACTCGAGCGCTCCTGCTCGAGCAGCGCGGCAGTGCGACCTTCCATCACGGCCTGCTCGAAGATCTCGCGCGCGGCCTTCTTGCCCTCGACTCGGCCGACGACGCGACGCTCACCGATCTCGAACGCGAACCCGGAGACGGCGCCGTCCGCCGGCAGCGGCAGCTTGTAGGTGACCGCCAGGGGCTCCTTGTGTGGATTCTCGAAGCGCTGCGTGAACACGAGGCGTGCGAGGCCGCCCCTGGCGTCTGCGCACAGCGCGACTCCACGAAGCGGGAGCACCCTCGCCTCTGTCGGGACGAGGCGGGCGGACGAGGTGGCGAGCGGCGCGGTCATCGGGATCATCATGTCTTCCTCCGGTTCTGGGAGGTCAACGACGAGCCCATCGGTTTGGTGACAACGCTTCGCGATATTTCGAGGGAGGGCGAACCGCAGCAACTCGATGCCCCGTTTTCTCGGAAATTTCCGTGAGGTGGACGCAGCTGGGAAGGCTCGCTAACACAGGCGTGAGAGCCCCGGTGAGCGAAGCCCCTCCCCCGCAGCCTGCCGAGGTCCCTCGAGAGTCGCCCCCCGGTGAAGGCGCTCCCGACGCCGCCAACGCGCCGTCGAAGTTCGCGAGCGAGCCACCGAAGAAGCCGAAGAAGAGGCGCAAGTGGTGGAAGAAGGTCCTCCTCGGCCTGGCCATCGCCTTCCCAGTCGGCGCCCTCGTGTTGTGGATCGCGATCAACAAGATCGAGTGGCTCGGCCCGTGGCTCGCGGGCGCGGGACGTTCGGTGGTCGGCAACGACGCGATCGCGAAGCTCGAGGATTGGACCTACGGCGCGCAGGACGACTTCAACACGGCGACCCGTGGCGACGAGAAGCCGACCGCGCACTGGGAGGTTCCAACCGCACCCATCCCATCGGCCAGCGCTTCGGTCGGTCACGCGTATCCGGAGTTCGTCCCGGTCGACGTCCCGCCGATGTATCCGAGCTTCGCGGCGCCTGGTGACGGCAAATGGGTCCCGATGCCCGATCCGCATCTCCCGGCAGAGCCGGCGCCGATGTGGAAGACGCTGCTCCATCCGGACAAGAAGCGTGGGTGGGCGCTCGTCGCGGTCGTCGCCGTCGATCTCGCGCAAGTGCGGCTGCACTTGGTCGCGGGCAAATACGAGCCCATGTCCAAGCTGCCAGAGGCGAAGGAGCATGTGCGCGCCGGCGTCATCGCTCCGGACGACGTCGCGACGACGCTCGCGGCGTTCAACGGCGGCTTCAAGACGACACATGGCAACTACGGCATGAAGGCCGAGGGTGTGCTGTTCGTAGAACCGCGGAAGAACGCGTGCACCATCGCGGCCTATCCCGGCGACAAGCTCGACATTCGCTCGTGGGAGGCTCTCGAGGCGACCCGCGATCAAATGATCTGGTTTCGACAAACCCCGGCGTGCATGTTCGAGGACGGCGTCATGCACAAGGGCCTCGCCGCCGAAGAGAACACGCTCTGGGGCGCGACGCTCGACAAGGACACCGTCATCCGTCGCAGCGCGATTGGTCTCTCGGAAGACGCCAAAACCATGTTCGTCGGCATCAGCGAGGCGACCACAGCCACAGCGATCGCAAAGGCGATGCACCACGCTGGCGCGTACCAGGTCGCGCAGCTCGACGTGAACTGGTCCTATCCGAAGTTCGTCACGATCGAAGCGCGGGACGGGAGCTTCAGCGATCCCAAGGTGTCCGCCATCATCGATGGCTTCGAGTACACCGAGGACGACTACGTGAAGAAGCAGATGCCGCGCGACTTCTTCTACTTGACGCGCAAAGCCCCGACAGAGGTGCCGCGCTGACGCGGCATTCGAGTCGACTGGGCATTCGAGTCGACTGGCATTCGAGTCGACTGGCGTTCGGCTCAGGCAGCGACGAGCGGTTAGCCTCGGCCGACGCGCGAGCTTGCCATTTTCGCCAATACGACCTTGTGGAAAATGCTCGGGATCGAGCGCTTCGCGAACGCGATCGCGCGCGCCTGCATGTGAGGGAACGCATAGAGGTCGCCGCCGTCACACGCTCGCAGCGCGTACTCTGCGACGCCCGACGCCTGCACGCCGGCCTTGGCCATGAGCTTCTCGATCATCTTCTGCGCATCGCGCTCGGTCGTGTGAGTGCGTGCGCTCTTCGCGATGTTGGTCTTGAAAAACCACGGGCAGAGCACTGTCGCGCCGATGCCGTCCGCGGCAAGCTCGGCGGCCAGCGTCTCGGTCAGCGAGATGACGCCTGCCTTCGTGACGTTGTACGGCCCCATCTCCGGGCTCTGCGCGAAGCCCGCGATCGACGCGACGTTCAAGATGTGGCCGCGCTTCTTCTCTTTCATCAGCGGGACGAAGTAGTGGCAGCCATAGATCACGCCCCAGAGATTGATCCCCATGATCCAATCCCAGTCGGTGAGCGGGATCTCACCGATCTTGCCGCCAACCGCGACGCCCGCGTTGTTGACTAGCAGATCGACCGCGCCGAGCTCTGCGGCCGCGGCGTCCCGCAAGGCTTCGACTTCCATCGGCCTCGCCACGTCGCAACGCACGATCTTGGCGCGACCGCCGTCATGCTCGACCAGGAGGCGCGTCTCTTCCAGGCCGGCGAGATCGATGTCGGCGAGCACCAGGTGCGCGCCTCTTGCAGCGAGTCGCTGAGAGAGGGCGCGGCCGAGACCGCTCGCCGCGCCAGTCACTACCGCCTTGGGTCGCTGAGGGAGCATCCGCGGCCCATAACACGATGCGCCGCCGGCCGAATTGGCAGGCGGCGCATCGCGGGCGCTCGCTCGCGCGAACGCCCCTGTCAGCCCGTGGGATCAGGCTGCTTTCTTGTTCTTTCGATTCTTGCGACGACGGAACAACGCGACCGAGACGCCGGCGAAGGCGACGAACCCAATCGGGAGATCCGAGTCACCCACTGGTGCGCTCGAGGCGGTGCAGTCGAAGAGACCGCCGCCCGACGGAACGATGTCCGTGTCCGGGGTGGTGGGCTTGCCGCACTGACCGATCGGCCCGCCGCCCTGAGCTTCGAGGCAGACGTCACCGTCCGGACAACCGTTGCCGGTGCCCGACAGGCGGCACCCCGGGATGCAGGCCGACGTGTCCGTGTCGCAGACCTCGCCGATGCTGCAGGTGTTGTCGTTCGTGCAACCCGTCATAGGCGGCACGCACGTGTGGGTCGGCAAGTCGCAGGTCTCGCCGTCCTTGCAGTCCGTGTTGTCGAGGCACTCGACGCACGTCCCGTTCGTCGGATCGCACACCCCTTGCGGACAATCCGCGTCCGTCGAGCACGGAGGCTCGCAGGTGTGGCTGGTCGGGTCACAGACCGTCCCGTCGGGGCAATCGGTGGTTTCGAGGCAGTCGACGCACGTGTGGTTCGGCTCGTCGCAGAGCTGACCGTTCGGACAATCGCTGTCTTGGTTGCAGTCGACGCATGTGTTGGTCGTCGTGTCGCAGACGCCGTTCGCGCAGTCCCCGTCGTCGATGCACTCGACGCAGGTGTGGTTTCCGGTGTCGCAGACGCCCGTCGGGCAATCGCCGTCATCGACGCACTCGACGCAGGTGTTGGTGAACGCGTCGCAGGCGCCCGTCGGGCAATCGCCATCGAGCACGCACTCGACGCAGTCACCATGCGACTCGTTGCAGATGAAGCCGGTGTTGCAGTCAGCCTCGAGATTGCAGGGCAGGATGCAGGTGTGGCTCTCCGGCGAGCACGCCTCGCCCGTGTTGCAATCGGCAGACGTGTCACAGGCAACGCAGAGGCCGGCGCCCGTGTCACAGGTCCCGAGCGTGCAGTCGCCTGCATTCTGGCAGGTCGGCGTGCAGTAGCCGGCGACGTCGCAGCCCTGATCCATCGGGCAGTCGGCGTCGGCCGCGCACTCGACGCACTCTCCGCTCACCAAGTCACACGCGAGCGGGCAATCCGCGTCGCTGGTGCAGGCCGGTACGCAGAGATGACCGTTCGCTTCGTCACAGATCTGCCCAGTCGGGCAGTCGGTGTTCGTCGCGCACGGAGTCACGCAGAGCTCGTACTGCTCGTTGCAAAGCTGGCAGTCCGTGTCGGAACCACACGGGCAACCGTTCGAGTCGAAGCCGTCGCAGTCGGAATCGATCGCGTCGCCGCAAAGCTCGGTCGAAGGAGCGCCGGGGACCGCGTCGCACGTCGCGCCGCCGCTTCCGTCGCAGACGATCTGACCCGCCGACTGACAAGCGCCGACCCCGTTCATGCACGTCATGCCGAGGTTGAAGCCGTTGTCCGCGGTGCCATCGCAGTCGTTGTCGATGCCATCGCAGGTCTCGGTGGTCGGCGCTCCCGGGACGGCGTTGCAGGTCGCGCCGCCGCTGCCGTCACAGACGATGGCCCCCGTCGTTTGACAGGCGCCGACCCCGTTCGTGCATGACGTCCCGACGTTGAACCCGTCATCGATGGTGCCGTCGCAATCTTGATCGGTGCCGTCGCAGGTCTCGGCGACGGTGCCTGGTGCCGTGTTCGCGTTGCAATTGAGCACGCCCGCCTGACACGCCGTCGTTCCGACCGAGCAGATCCCAAGGAGCCCGCTGTTACAGACCGCGCCACCGCCGGGATTGCCTTCATCCGTCGAGCCGTTGCAGTTGTTGTCGACGCCGTCGCAGACCTCGGGCGTCGGTGTGCCCGCAACCGCCGAGCATGTCGGGGTCGCTCCGATGCAGACGATCGTGCCGCTCGTTTGGCAGGCGCCGACGCCGGCCGTACATACGTTGCCGAAGCCGGCGCACGTCGGGACCGTCAACGTCATCGAGCAGTAGCCTGTGAGGTTCGTGATGGTCCGGAACCCGACGAGCACGATGCGTGTGCCGACGTCCGCCGCGGTCGGCGTCCAAGAGAAAGTCGTCGACGCCGGCGGAAGCACTGTGATCGTGCCGATCGGCGGGCTGAACGAGGAGGCCGCCGGCGCCCCGGATTGGTTGGTGGTGAGCGTCAACCCCACCACTGTGCCGGTGAGGGTGTTCGTAAACGGCTGGCCGACGCCGATGGTGAAGCTGCCGCTACCCGAACACGTGGGGGGAGGAGCGGCGACGATCTCGACCATGAAGTCGAGGGTCGTGACCGAGGCGACGCCGCCGTGCGAGGACGACACGCGAATCGAGACCGCAGCGCGCTGGTTCGCCGCGACGCCCGTCAGGTTCCACGACAGAACGCAGCTCGGCGAGACCGTCGGCGAGGCCCCGTTCAGAACCGGCGGCATGACCGCCGGTGTAAGCGCTCCGCCCGCCTGAGCGGGGGTTGACATCACGCAGGACACCGCGTCCGCGTCAGGATCGAACACCGGGATCGCGAACGTGCGCAGGGCGCCGTTCTGCAGCTGGATGATCGAAGGCATCTGCGCGACCGGCCCGCCTGTGTTGCCGGATGTCAGGCTCACCACCGTTTCGATGTGGAAGTCTTGGTCGTTCTGCCCGGAGCCGAGGTTGCTCACGCGGCAGCAGCTTTCGAAGAAGGCCGTGAACGGGCCTGCGCCGACGTACGTGTGCGTGAACGAGTAGGTCCAGACGCTGAAGTTTCCGCCGGCCGCGTCGGTGCCGCTGCCGATTTGGGTGCCGGCAGCAGTCGCGTTCGTCGCGTCACCGAAGTTCAGCGTGATCGAGTCGGCGAGCGTATCGCGCCAACCTGCGGTGACCGTGAACTTCACGGTCTGAGGCGCCCCCACCGGATCGGGCACCGCCCACGTGATGTTGCCGTACCGGAAGTGCGACGCATGCGCGGTCGCGCCGATCGTCATGCAGACGAGCGCCGCGAGCACGCTTACCCAGAGTCGGAACGTTTTCATTTGGATCATCTCGAGCCTCCCGGCATGGGCAAGCAATCGAAGGGTGAGGTTCACCGGCCAGATTAGATCGGTCGCGACTCGATTGGATCCGGAGACGCCAGGGCCTCAGAAATAGGTGCAAGTCACCCGGATCGACCCAACCCCACGATCGCATCGGTCGCACGGCGATCGCGGAGCGGTGCACGCAAGGCTGCCCCACCAAGACGCCCCGCCCGACCCTACTTTTTGGCGGGCTTGGTCCCAACGACGCGCTTCTTCGGCTTTGCCGGCGGTCGTAGATCGGGCGACCGATCGCTTTTCACGCCGTAGCGTTCGAGCACGGCCCGCTTTCGCTCTTTGGCCAATTTGCGGTCGAGGACGATGCGTTGACCGTCGTAGAGGCCAATCGTGAAGTACTGGGCCTTGCCGGTCTCTGCTAGCTCGACGAGGTGACGGATCCCGCGGATCGGCACGCCGTCGATGCTGACGACGACGTGGTTTTCGTACTCGTGGTAGCCCTGGTTCATCTTGTCCGCGAGGACCTTCTGAAGAATCACGACGTCCTGCCGCTCGGGCGTGCGGATCTGGTTTTCGTAGATCGCGACGAGCTCGTTCGGCGCGGCCTTCCACCATTCGCTGCCCCAGCTCTTCAGGTAGTCGCGTGAGAGCTGCGCGAAGACGATCCCGCCGAGGATGAAGTACGTGGGCCGCACGTCGTAGCGATCTTCGGGGACGAGCAGGCTGGCGCGCTTGAGAACGACCTCGACCTCGGCGCGGGCGCCGTCGCGAAGGATCTTCAGGCGTAGCGCGTCGCCGACGTGACGGCGCGCGACGAGGTAGCTGTGGTCGACGAGCTCGCCTTTGCGGAGCGTGACCGAGCCGTCGTGACCGAGGGCCTCGCCGTCGATCTCGAGGATGACGTCGCCGTCTTTCAACGTGCCCCACGCCGAGCCCTCGAACGTCACGCGGGCGACGAGGACGCCGCCCTCGCTCTTTTTGATCCCGAGAGAACGGCGATGCGAGTCGGACTCGAGGCGCTGCCAGAGCACGCCGAGGCTGGGAAACTCGCCGCCACGGCCGGCCTCGAGGTCCTTCAGGAAGTGCTGAATGACGGGCAGCGAGATCGCGTAGGCGATGTTCTGCGACTCGTCGAGCGACTGAAACGCGATGCCGACGATCTTGTCTTCTTTGAAGACCGGGCCACCGGAGTTGCCGCTGTTCACCGCCGCGTCGATTTGCACCGAGAGCAACGGGCGCTGGCTGTGCGCATAGGCGGACACTTCGATGCGAGAGACGACGCCTTGTGTGAGGGACAAGCGATCGCCGCCGATCGGGTAACCACACACGGTCACCGCGTCACCGAGCATGGGGAGCTCACCAAAGGCGATCGGCGCTGCCTCTTCGTAGAAATCCGAGCGAGGCACGCGGAGCAGAGCGAGATCGCACTCGTGGCTGACGCCCTCGACCTCGGCCACGTACTTCTTCGACGCTCCGAAGCGTCGAAGCTCGACGAACACGTTATTTTGGACGACGTGAGCGTTCGTCAGGACGCGCAGTCCTCTGGCGGTGCGGACCACGACACCCGAGCCGGTGCTGCCCTGTGGGCCGTGCGTCTGCCACGGTTGTTCATAGTCGGGCGGATCCGACACCGTGAGCACTTTGACGACGGACTGGAGCAGCTTCGCGAGCTTCGGACGCATTTAGAACGGCACCCATCGGCGGGCGGCTGCCCGCCGTCAAGGGACTAGGAGCTCGAGGGGGATTCCGTCGATGCAGTCGAGGGGTCGACGCTACTGGGCTCGTCCGCGAGTAGCTCGGCTTCACGCAGAAACGTCGACTCGACGGCGGCATAATCGACCTCGACGTCGAGGCGGGCGAGCACCGAATAGAAGCCGAACTGAAGCCGATTCATGAAGACCATCCCCTTCGGAATCGCGATCACCTCCCCCTTCGGGAGGCTCTTCACCTGCTTGGCCATCGATTTGAACTCGGTGACGAGGCTCGCCGCGAAGCCGCGCGTGATCTTGAATGGCGACGCGAAGAGCGGCTCGAAGCAACTCCGCGAAAAATGAACGGCGAGCTTCTCCCAGGTTCCGCCCTTCAACTCGAGCAGGTCTCGGACGCACGCGGCGAACGCGTCCTCGTCCCGGCGAAGCGCAGCGGCGTGCAGTCGTCGCGCCCGCTCGACCCGCTCGGTCGGAAGCACTTCGACGCACCCGAAGTCGAGGAACGTCACGACCCCGGCTTCGTGAAACAGATAGTTTCCCGGATGCGGATCGGCGTTGAACATCCCCCCGACGAGGTTTCCCTTGAACACGAACCGCCAAAGCGTCTCTGCAAACGCGCGGCGATCGGATTCCGATTCGGCGGCCAAGTCTTCGAGCGATCTTCCCGCGACGAATTCAGAGGTCAGCACGCGCTTCGAAGACCGAGACGCGACGACGGTGGGCACGCGAATCGACGCGTCGCCTTCGTGCAACGCCTGAAAGGCGATCTGACGCTCTGCCTCGAGGGCGTAGTCGAGCTCTTCGCGGAGCCGCTTCTTCATCTCGTCGAGGACGTGCTTCGAGCTGACCTTTCCTCCGGTGGCGAACCCCGCGAGAGGCTCGAGCATCGCCGCGCTCGCGAGATCCGACTCGACCGCCGCGGCGATGCCGTGATGCTGGACTTTGACCGCGACCTTCTCTCCGGACGCGAGCGTCGCGGCGTGCACCTGTCCAATCGAGGCGCTCGCGAACGGCGTCTCTTCGAACGAGGTGAAGAGCTCCTCGATCGGCGCGCCGAGCTCCGACTCGATCAGGTCGCGAACGTCCCTGAACGGGCTGCTCGCTGCGCTCGATCGAAGCTTCGCGAGCGCCGCCTCGAACGCGGGCTGACGCGACTCGGGGACCATTCCGTCGACGTAGCTGGCGATCTGGCCCGCCTTTGCGGCGAGACCGCGCATCGAGCCGAGGACGTCGGCTGCGCGCTCCACTGCAGCGTCAGTGCCGCCCTTCGTGATCAGGCTGACGCCAGCTCGCGCACCGAGCGCCGCGATTTTCGAGAGCCGTGAGAGGCGTCCAGAAGGAAGCCGCCGAGAGTCCACCATTCTTGCGGCCGATTGGAGCACGACGCAGCGCGCGGCGGGGAACATCGCCATCCGACATTCCATCGAATCAGCGCCGCGACCCGTTGCTCGAACCGCCCGAGACGCGCCGCACGTGCCATTCGGGCTCCCGTCGTCGGCGCGGGCGTGTCATACGGATCGCGTGGTGCCCGAGGTCTTCGGCGAATATCTGCTCGTGGACACGCTCGGAGGAGCGTCCATGACCGAGGTCTTCCTCGCCGTGAAGCTCGGCGACGCGTCGGGGCGAACCCTCGTCGTCAAGCGGCCTCGCCTCGGCGAGCACGCCGCGGGTCCGGCGGCCGAGGCGCTGCGTCGAGAAGCCGAGGTCCTCCGCACCGACGGGCTGCGCGGGGTCCCTCGCATCGAGGCCGACGGCGTCATCGCGGGGCTTCCGTTCCTGGCCGTCGAGCACCTCCGCGGCGTGTCGCTCGATCGCATTCTCCACGAAGGGCCGCTCTCCGAGGACGAGGCGCTCGTCGTAGGGCGCGATCTCGCGCGCGCTCTCGCGGCGCTCCACGAGACCGACTGGGTGCACGGCGACGTCGCGCCTGCGAACGTGCTGGTGGATGACGCGGGCGAGATAGTCTTGCTCGATCTCGGTCTCGCGCGTCACACCGGCGAAGCTCGCGAGGCGCCCGCTGGAAAGGCCGGCTACGTCGCACCCGACGTAGCGCGCGCGAAGCCGGCCCAGACGGCGGACGACGTCTATGCGTGGGGCATCGTCGTCTCCGAGTGCGTCCTCGGCAGACGCCTCTTCGACGAATCCGACCTCGCAGAGGCGTCCGTGCGCAGCTCGGCCGTCCCCGAGAAGCTCGCGGCGCTGCCTTTCGTTTCGAAGGCGCTCGCGCGCAAGGCGGAAGACCGCCCCTCGGCAGAGGCGATCGCCGCGGGCATCGCGGTCGAAGCGGGTGCACGCGCTACCCTCGCGGCGCGCGTGACGGACAAGCCCGCGCCGCCGTCGTCGACCACGGCGAAGCGCCCGTCTGCCAAAGCTCTACGCGCCGAGATCGTCGACGCGAGGAGCCAAGCGCCGACGACGATCGACAAGCGCCCTCCCGCGACGCGATCGAACCCGCTCGGGCGATCCATCTTCGCGGTCGTCGTGCTCGCCATCGTCGGCGCGTTTGCGATCGGCCTCTTTCTCGGGCGCCGCGCGCCGCACCCACACGCGGACGCGACCATCACGCTCCCGATGCTGCCGACGCGGACCGAGGTGCTCCTCGATGGAAAGTCGATGCTCGTCCCCGAGCCTGGCCGCGGCGTTCCGCTCGAGCCGGGTCGGCACACGCTCTCGCTCAAGCTCGCGAAGCGAGAGACGCGCGAGTACGAGTTCGTGGCAGAGCCGGGAGACCACGTCGTCGTCGTTTCGGTGTCGGCCGCAAAGGGGTCGCCGTGACGCGCGCTGCGTGTCTGGCGAGCTGGGGGGCGCTCGGCGTCGCCCTCGTCTTCGCGGGCTCGAGCCTCGCGAGCGCCCATCCCAAGCTCCCGGCGAAGTACGACAAGCCGCCGTACTCGCACATGTCGCTGAGCGTCGGGCATCCGAACGCCGGGTACCAGCTGCGCCCCAAGAAGCTCCGTGGCGGCCACGCCGTTCACGTGTTCGAGAAGAGCCGCGCGCACGTCTACGGGCACCCCGCCCTCGTCTTGATGATCGAGCGAAGCGCCAAGCAGATCGCGCGACGCTTTCCGGGTTCCGTGCTGTCGGTTGGTGACATGAGCGACAAGGACGGCGGTCCGCTCGCAGGCCACCACTCGCACCAGAGCGGACGCGACGTCGATCTCGCGTTCTACGTCCGCGATGCGAAGGGCAGACCCGTGAAGCTCGAGCACTTCGTCGCCTTCGGCGCCGACGGCAAGGCGACCGACGGCAGCGGTCTCGTGTTCGACGACGCGCGCAACTGGGCTCTGGTCGAAGCGTGGGCCCAAGATCGCCGCGCGGACATCGCGTACGTCTTCATCTCACGCCCGCTCAAGAAGCGCCTGCTCGACTTCGGCGCGAAGGCGAAGAACGGCAAGAAGCTCGTCCCGCTCGTGCAGGCGCTCTTCATGCAGCCCGAGAACGCCGAGCCCCACGACGACCACTTCCACGTTCGGATCCATTGCCCGAAAAACTCGGAAGACGTCTGTATCGAAGCGCCGAAGTGAGGCGCGACGATGGATGATTGAGCCGGCGCCACAACGCGCCGGCTGGCTACTGGCTACTGGTTCGTCACAGACTCGATGAAGCCCGTCCAGTAATAATCAGCCGGACGACGGCTGATGACCAGGCGGGCATTCGTTACCGTCGAGTAGTAGAAGTTGCCGAGTGTGCAGTCCGCTCGCACCACGTTCTGTGAGTCGGTGAAGAGCGACGCCGTGGTCACCGCTGCGTAGCTCTTCACGACGCCGATGACCGCTCCGCTCGACGTGATGCCCGTGCATTGGATGTCCGTGCTGTTCGCGTTCAGCGCGTGGACCTGAAGACCGCCAAACGTTCCGTCGCGTTCGACGCGGATGTCGTCCGTGGTTACGAGGACGTTGCCGGCCGTCGTCGAGATGCTCATGACGCGGCGGACGATGATCGGCACGCCGCCGGGGACGGTCGCCTCGTTGCCCATGCGCATCATGCCGTTGAGCCAGAAATTCGCAGTCTGCGCCGCCGTATTTTGGTTGCGAACGGCGTAGTTCGGGTCGGCGGTCAGCGTATTGCTCGAGAGGAGCAGCCCAGTTCCGACGGTCCAGCTCGGCCCAGCGGGGCCAGTCGCACCGGTGGCTCCCGTTGCGCCCGTAGCTCCCGTCGCCCCCATCGGGCCCATGGGCCCAGTCGCACCCGTCGCGCCGGGCGCACCCGCGGCGCCTGTCGCGCCGGTCAGGCCTTGCGGACCCATCGGGCCAGCGGGGCCTTGCGTTCCGGTCGCGCCTTGCGGGCCCGTCGCGCCCTGCGGCCCCGTAGCTCCGGTGTTGCCGGTCGCGCCCATCGGCCCCATCGGGCCGGCAGGGCCTGCAGGGCCCGCGGCGCCCGCAGGACCGGTCGCGCCCATGGCACCCATCGCACCGGCGCTGCCCGTCGCGCCCATCGGTCCCTGCGGACCTTGCGGTCCGACGAGGCCGCTCGGATCGCCGACCCATTGTCCCTGCGCGTTGATGACGACGCCCTGCCCGGGGATCGTGACGGTCTTCGGGTGAATGTCGCCCGTCGCGTCGTTCGCGCTGAACGCGTACGGCACGCTGAGCACGGGCGCCCGCGGAGTCATTTCGGGATCGCTGCCGACCGTGATCCCGACGTAGCGAACCGTTCCATCGAACGTGTTCGCGGCGAAGGGCGTGACAGAGCCGAGCGCGACGGAGAAGAACCCATCATCGAACGTGACGGAGTGGACCTCGCTCCACAGCGGGACCGTCGCCGTGTCGTTCGCGTAGATCGCGAACTCGAGGTCGATCGTGCCTGTGACGGCCATGCCGTTGGAGTCGAAGAGGCGTCCCTGCTGCGTGATCGTCGCGGGCGCAGCAGACGCAATCGACGAGACGCCGAGCACGCCGGCTAGCGCGACGAGAGGAAGAGCGACCGAAGCAACGCGGCGAAGCAATGAAGCCATGGGGATCCTCGCAAGACAGGCGGATTCACTTTGCAGCATACTGATCCGCCGCGGCGCGGGAAGCCACGCCCAGCCGACTGACGACTTCCGCGGCAAATCGAATTGTATCACCATATTGATGGGAGATTTATGACCGCGGTTTAGTCCGTTATTACGGACAAATATCCGCGCGACGGGTTGTTTCCTCGCCTACTTCGGTCGAGAACGGCTAGATCGCCGGAATGCCCGCAAGTGCGTCGTACAAGGAGCGGCTCGTCGGCCAGATGTCAGAGGCGCTCGCGCGCGAGATCGACATCTTCGAGACGCAGATCGAGCTCCGCAAGAAGGGGAAAATCGAAGAGCGACTCTTCGCCGAGACGCGCCTCCGTCGTGGGGTCTACGGCCAGCGCTACGACAACGGCCAACGTCACGACGGCGAGTCCGAACGCACGCTCGCGTTTCCGTCGGGCGAGCTGACGAAGGGGCCCGTCACCATGTGGGACGCGCTCGGCATGCAGCGGATCAAAGTCCCGCTCGGCAAGCTGTCTGCCGCGCAGCTCGACGTGATGGCCGATCTCGCCGAAGAGTACTCGGACGGCATCCTGCACGTCACGACGCGCCAGGACATTCAGCTTCACTTCATCCACATCGAAGACACGCCGGATCTGATGCGCCGCCTCGCCGCCGTCGGCATCACGACCCGCGAAGCTTGCGGCAACAGCGTTCGCAACGTGACGGCGTGCTCGCTCGCAGGCGTGTGCGGCGACGCGCCCTTCGATGTCTCGCCGTATGCCGACGCGGCGACTTGGTTCTTGCTCGGCCACGACGACACGCAGGACATGGGACGCAAGTTCAAGGTGGCGTTCTCGGGCTGCGCCGAGCACGCGTGCGGCGCGACGAACTTCCACGACTTCGGCGCGATCGCGACCACGCGGACCGTCGACGGCAAGGTCGAGCGCGGCTTCCGCGTCGTCGTCGGTGGCGGCCTCGGCTCGGTGCCTCAGCCGGCGAAGGTGCTCGAAGAGT